>Ga0194123_10000695_pt1 | contig 60292 bp, 57 predicted proteins | sample TA2MahsurfametaG_5_FD_155479 | JGI IMG/M metagenome (GOLD analysis project Ga0194123, IMG submission 155479) | Freshwater microbial communities from Lake Tanganyika, Tanzania - TA2015023 Mahale A surface | ecosystem: Environmental > Aquatic > Freshwater > Lake | place: Tanzania: Lake Tanganyika... | reverse complement strand
GCTCGAGCCAGGCCTCGCGCCAGCCCTCCCCGTAGATGGCCGGCACGGGCGGGCGCGCCTGCCAGGCGTGCATGCAGACCGACCAGTGCAGCATGTCGAGCGCGTCGACGATGCCGCCGCGGTAGTGGACGTCGTCGGCGTAGCGGTCGTCGGTCGAGTAGCCCGTCGAAATCGCCTTCAGGGCCGGCGGGCGGCGGGCGGCGATCTGCAGGCCGTTGAAGCCGGTCCACGAGTAGCCGGTGATGCCGACGGCGCCCGTGCACCAGGGCTGCGCGGCGATCCACGCGATCGCGTCGACGCCGTCCCGCGTCTCGGCCTCGGTGTACTCGTCGGTGCAGAGCCCCGACGACTCGCCGGTGCCGCGGATGTCGATCCGGATGCCGGCGTAGCCCTCGCCCGCGAACCAGCGCATCTCCTGCTCGTCGCTCGCCACCGTGCCGTCGGTCAGGCGGTACGGCCCGTACTCGATGACGGCGGGGACGGGATGCTGGTCGGCGTCGACGGGCAGCCAGACCTTGGCGTGCAGCCGGGTGCCGTCGGGGAGCGGGATCCAGACGGGCGAGCGCACCTCGATCGCGCGCGGGAAGTCCGTGCGGGACGTGACCGGCTCCGGCATGCGGCGAGTTTACGCCTCCACGAGCACGCGGCCGCCCTCGACCCGCACGGGGTAGACGGCGACGCGGTAGGCCTCATCCTCGGGGCAGACGCCCGTCGCGGCGTCGAACTCCCAGCCGTGCCACGGGCAGACGACGACGGTGCGGTCGACGAGCGCGTAGCGCCCGCCGGGCTCGCCCTCGATGCGCTGCTCGATCGTGCCGAGGCAGAGCCGTGCGCCCGAGTGGGGGCAGCGGTTGCGGATCGCGACGAGGCCGCCCGTGCGCGGGTCGCGCATCACGCCGACCTCGCGGCCGCCGATGCGGGCGATGGCGGGCGCACCCGGGGTGATGTCGGCCTCGGCGCCGACGTCGTGCCAGTCGCTCATCGCGCGGCGGGGACGTCGAGCCGCGACCCGTAGAAGGCGACGGCGTTGTCGTGCATGACCGGCCGCCGCCACGCCTCCGGCAGGCGGTTCTCGAGCCACTTCGGCTCGTCGCCGTCCCAGTGCGGGTAGTCGGACGAGTAGCAGAGGATGTCGGGCGCCCCGACCGCGGCGAGCATCTCCCAGAGCAGCTCGTCGTGGCCGTCCGTGTGCTCGAGCGGCTGCGTCGCGAAGCGGATGTGGCGCTTGAGCGTCTCGAGCGGCGGCTCGTCCATCCAGGGGGTGTCGTCGCGCAGGCCGCGCCAGTTGGTGTCGTGGCGCCAGATCATCCCGGGCAGCCACCCGATGCCGCCCTCGATCAGGAGCACCTTGAGGTCCGGGACCCGCCGGAACGTGCCGTGCGTGATCAGGGACATCAGGTGGGCCATGATCGAGCAGGCCGAGCCGATCGTGTGCCACTCGATGTAGAAGGTCGGGGCGCCGGCGCCGCTCGGCTGGTGGGCGAGGCCCATGCCCTCCATCCCGGAGTGGATCGCCACGGCGAGGCCGTGCGCGGCCGCGGCCTCGAGGACGGGCAGGTAGCGGGGGTCGCCGTAGGGGCGCTCGCTGCCGCCCGCGAGCAGGACCTGCACGAAGCGGCGGTCGGGGGCGCAGCGCTCGATCTCGGCCACGGCCGCGGGGATGTCCTGGACGGGCACGATGATCGAGCCGCGGAGGCGCTCGTCGTGCGGGAACCAGTCCTCGCGCAGCCAGTCGTTGTGCGCGCGGGCCAGCGCGGCGGCGCGGTACGCGTTCTCCATCAGGCCGACCGACAGCGCGTCGTCGGCGGTCAGGATGCCGACGTCGGCGCCCTGGCCGTCGAGGGCGTCGCGGATGATCGACGGGGCGTCGCCGCCCGGCATGCCGCTGTCCGGGTCGACGGGGAGGTCCGCCCGGAACCAGGTCGAGGGGTTCGACCAGGGGTAGGACGGCAGGCCGAGCAGGTAGGCCTGGGAGCGGTACCAGTCGCGCTCCGCCGGGTCGATGAACTTGAGGATCTCCTCGGGGTGCGCGATCTGCACGTGCACGTCGCAGTCGATCATGGCCGCCTCTTCGCTTCGTTTGGGCGCAGGGTAGCCGCTCCTGAACGGACGTTCAAGATCCCCTCAGCGGTCTCGCTCCTCCATCTCCCGGACCCAGCGGCCGTGGTTGGCCCGCGCCCACTCGCGGTCGACCTCCCCCGTCACGATCCCGCGCAGGGCCGGCCGCGTCGCCCGGTTGAGCAGGGCGAGGTAGAGGTGGCCGAGCAGGAGCAGCACGAAGACGAGGGTGGCCAGGTCGTGCACGTCGACCGCGCCCGAGCCGATCCTGAGCCAGGTGACCCCCGTGCCGAGCCACATCACGAGCCCCGTCCCGTAGAGCACGACGAGCAGGCCGAGCATCACCGCGGTGGCGAGCTTCTGGCCCGCGTTCAGCCAGCCCTGCTCGGGCGCGCCGCGGTGGTCGACGACGCGACGCGGGCCGCCCCGCAGCCAGGCGACGTCCGCGCGGTCGAGGGACTCCGCCTCGCGCACCACCCGGCCGAGGTCGCGCGGGCGGGCGGCGGCCAGCACGGCGAGCCCCGCGACGAGCGCGCCCGAGGACCACAGGTGGACGGCCTTCGCGAGCGGCCGCCCCATCACCTCGGCGAGCCCCGGGAAGTAGAGGCAGGCCCCCGTCCAGAGCATCGCCAGGAACGTGACCGCGAGCAGGAGGTGCGCCGCGATCTGGACGGGCGTGAAGCGCCGGATCCGCGCGGCGCCGGCCGCCGCCTCAGCGGTAGGCATCGGTGCCCACCCAGGCGTCGGCCGCGTAGCCGCGCGTCTCCCAGTAGCCGAGGGTGGGCTCCTCCTCGAAGGTGATGCGGCCGACCCACTTGACGCCCTTGTAGCCGTACATCTGCGGGATCACGAGCCGCATCGGCGACCCGTGCGGGCGGGTCAGGGGCTGCCCGTCCATCTCCGTCGCGAGCATCACCTGCGGCAGCAGGAACTGCTCGAGCGTGAGCTGGTCGAAGTAGGGCTCCTCGAGCGACTGGAAGTTCACGTGCCCGGCGGTCGGCGACGGCTGCACGAGGTCGATCAGGGTCTGGGGCCGGATCCCCCGGAACGTGACGTCGTAGACGGACCAGCCCGTCACGCAGTGGAAGTCGCAGACCTGCTCCTCCATCGCCGTGGCCTGCACCTGATCCCAGCTCAGCCGCACCGGGTTGGCCACCGCCCCGTCGACGACGAGCTCGTAGGTGGCCGCGTCGAACGTCGGCATCGGGTCCTGCACGTTGTAGATGCGCCAGCCGCTGGTCGGCACGATCCCGTCGACGCCGACCGCGCTGCTCGCGTCGGAGAGGAGCCCGCTGACGCCGCCCCCGAACCGCGAGAGGGCGGCCACGCCGACCGCCCCGAGCGCGACCGTGCCGAGGAAGGCGGCGCGCCCGATCGGGATCCGCTCGCGCGGCGTCGGGGTCGGATGCTCAGGTGGCGGCGCGGACGGCTGCTCCATGGCCTCATCTTCGCACCGGATCCGGTCCGTGGCGGATCGCGGCGCCCGCTCCCCTGCTGGTGCTGTGGACCGCGGGCCCGTACCATTGCGGGCAGCGACCCGCGGGAGGACCGATGGAGACCGTCTCGTTCACGGCGATGGCCGAGGGCACCAAGGAGGACTACGAGCTCCTCGACCGCTACGCCGACGACTACCTGCAGACCCTGCCCGATCGCCTGCTCGAGGCGCTCGAGGGCCTGCGCATGTCCCTCGCGGGCTACCAGGTCACGCGCTACGAGCACTCGCTGCAGTCGGCGACCCGCGCGTACGACGACGGCAAGGACGAGGAGTACGTCGTGGCGGCGCTCCTGCACGACATCGGCGACGAGCTCGCGCCGCTCACGCACGGCGAGTTCATGGGCGCCGTCCTGCGCCCCTACTGCCGCCCCGAGGTCGTCTGGATCGTCCGCCACCACGGCGTCTTCCAGTCCTACTACTACGCGCACCACTCGGGCGGCGACCGCCATGCGCGCGACCGCTTCCGCGACTCGCCCTGGTTCGACGCCTGCGCCGAGTTCTGCGAGCGGTACGACCAGAACTGCTTCGACCCGGCCTTCGTCTCGAAGCCGGTCGCGTTCTTCGAGCCGCTGGTGCGCCGCGTCTTCGCCGAGCCGCGCTACCTGACGGGCGACGAGGCGATCTGAGGCGCCGCCGGGGCCGGTGCCCCGACGGCGCCCCGGGGCGCTACGCGCTCAGCGCCTTCTGCTTGATCGCGTCGAACTCCGCCTGGGAGATCGTCCCCGCGTCGAGCAGGGCCTTGGCGCGCTCGATCTCGCCGGCGGGGCCGCCCGCGACCTGCTTGACGTGGTCGTCGAAGTCCTTCTGGGCGGCCTGCACCGCCGCGGCCCGGCGCTCGGCCATGTGGCGGCCGTTGATGATCAGGTAGATCAGGACGCCGAGGAGCGGCGCGACGAGCACGAAGACGAACCAGAGGACCTTCTTGCCCCCGCTGCAGTCGTGGCGCCGGAAGAGGTCGCCGAAGACCGTGATCAGCAGCCAGAACCAGATGATGAACCCGAAGATCATCAGCATGGTCCAGAGCAGGTGCAACAGGGGGTAGTCGTCCACGGGGTCTCCGTTCGTGATGGAACGACGATCGGACGCGAGCCCGCCGGTCACACCTGCATCGGATCCCGGGTTGACAGGCGGCTCGACCGCGGCTTCCCTGCACGTACCCCGACGGCAGGAGACGGACATGTTCGACGGCACCACGGCGGAGCGGCTGACCTGCGAGGGCGACTGGTTCGCGCCGTACTCCATCTCGCTCGGCTACCGGATCGGCAGCGTGCTGGTCCTGTCGGGGCAGGCCTCGATCGACCCGGACTCGGGCGCGCTCGTCGGCGTCGGCGACTTCGACGCCCAGGCCGCGCAGACCTTCGCGAACCTCGAGCGCGTGCTCGCCCTCGGCGGCTGCGGGCTCGAGGACATCTTCAAGGTCGCGATCTACCTGACCGACATGACGCGGTTCCCGAAGATCATGGAGCTGCGCCAGCGGCACTTCACGCCGCCGTACCCGGCGGACACGATCGTCGAGGTCTCGTCCTTGGCCCTGCCGGAGCTGATGATCGAGATCGACGCGATGGCGATCGTGCCCGAGGGGGGCGTCCGCGCGGTTCGCGGCTAGCGGTCGGCGTAGACGAGGAGCGCGCCGCCGTAGCAGGCGACCCAGACCCGGCGGGTCGGATCGTCGTAGGCGATCCCGATCGGGTCGGGGCAGGCCCGGATGGTCTGCAGGAGGCGCATGTCGGAGGCGCGCACCTTGGAGACCGTGTCGCTCTTGTAGTTGACGACGTAGAGGGCGCTGCCGTCCTCCGACATCGCGAGGCTCCGCGGCGCGTCGCCCGTGGCCACGGACAGCTTGCGGCCGGTGCGCAGGTCGAGGCGCACCACGGTGCCCTCGGCGTTGAGGGTGGCGTACAGGTAGCGGCCGTTCGGGCTCGCCACGACGGCGCGCGGGCTCGTGCCGATCGGGATCGGCCTGGTCCGCCACGTCGCGAGGTCGATCCGGATCAGGGCCGTCCCGCCCATCAGGGCCACGTAGGCGGCGCGCCCGTCGGGGGCCATCGCGATGCCGCGGGGGTAGGCGCCGACGGGGACCGTGCGCACCACCTTCCCGCGTGCGGTGTCGATCACGCTGACGTCGTACGAGCACCAGTTGGAGACGAGGACGTAGGCGCCGTCGGGGGTGGTGGCCACGACCTTGGGCACGGCCCCGACCCGGTAGACCGCGTCGATCCGGAAGCGGTCCATCCCGATCCGGTAGACGTACGAGTCGTCGAAGCCCGACGCGGGCGAGCACGTGTCGGTGCCCTCCGGCCCGAAGCCCGCTCCGTACATCGAGTAGTTCGACACGTAGGCCTGCTCGCCGTCCGGCGAGAACGTCGCCTCGACGGGCGCGCCGCGCGACACGCCCGGGTGGCCCTTGATCCCGAACCGCGAGAGCTCCACGGCGTCCTGAATCGTCTTGACGAGCCGCATGCGGCGGCTGTCGTAGACCGTCACCGTGTGGGTGTACATCATGTTCTGGGCGGTCACGAGGCCGTGGCCGTTCGCGGCCACCGACTTCGGGGAGATGTCGCCCGTGATCGTCTTCACGAGCCGCAGGCGCCCGTCGGCCCCGGCGGCCACCGCCGTCGCGGGCGCGGCGAGGGCGGCGAGGAGGGCGAGCAGGGGCAGGGCGCGGCGCACGGGGACGGGTTCGGCGCCGGGGCCGTGCGCTCCTGCCGGGCGCGGGCCCTAGCCTATGCTGCCGGGCGCGCGGGTGGCCGGCCCGCGCGCGACCAGGAGGCAGCGCGGGCATGGAGCCGCGGATCGGGATCTTCCTCAACGTGCAGCAGCCCGACGGCGTCGGGCCGGACGAGATCGCCCGCCAGGCGGTCGCGCACACGGCGCTCTGCCGCGACCTCGGCTTCGACCTCGTCTCCGCCGGCCAGCACTTCGTCACGGGCGTCTTCCAGATGCTGCAGACGATGCCGCTCCTCGGTCGCATCGCCGCCGAGTCGGGCGACATGCGCGTCGCCACCAACATCGCGCTCCTGACCCTGCTCAACCCGGTCGAGCTGGCCGAGAACGCCGCCACCCTCGACGCGATCACGGGCGGCCGGCTCGTGCTCGGGGTCGGCCTCGGCTACCGGTCCGAGGAGTTCGCGGCCTTCGACGTGCCGGAGAAAAGGGTGCGGGTCTTCAACGAGAAGATCGACGTGCTCAAGCGCCTCCTGGCCGGCGAGGCCGTGACGGCGGAGGGCCACGGCTACCGGCTGCAGGACGCGCGCCTGTCGGTCCTGCCGCTGCAGCGCCCGCGCCCGCCGATCTGGCTTGCCGCGAACGCCGACTCGGCGGTGCGCCGCGCGGCCCGCACCGCCGACACCTGGTCCGTCAACCCGCACGCCAGCCTCGGCGAGCTGAAGCGGCAGGTCGTGATGTTCCACGCGGCGCGGGCGGAGGCCGGGCACCCGCCGGTCACGGAGCTGCCGGTGATGAAGGAGATCTACGTCGGCGAGGACGACGCCGCGGCGGAGGCCGAGGCGCGGCCGTACCTGCAGGCCAAGTACCAGGCGTACGTGCAATGGGGTCAGAGCGAGGTGATGTCGCAGGACCGCCTCGACCGCGACTGGGAGGACCTCAAGGCGGGCGGGCGCTTCGTGCTCGGCGGCCCCGACACGTGCGTCCGCGAGCTGCAGGAGCACCTCGACGAGCTGCGCTGCGACACCCTGATCTTCCGGTTCGGCTGGTCGGGGATGCCCGACGATCTCGTGCAGGCCAACATCCGGCGCTTCGCCGAGGCCGTCAAGCCGCGCCTGCGGGTCGTCGCGGGCGCGCCGGCGCCCGTCTAGGTCAGCCCGCGCAGGCGCCGGCAGCGGTCATCGCGGCGTCGGCGTAGGCCCCGGCGTCCGCCGCGATCTCCGCGTACGCCGTCTCGAGGCCCGTGAGGTCGGTGATGTCGATCGCGGTGCGGTGGTCGGCCGACATCTCGGACGTCGCGGCGCGCAGCGCGTCCAGCGCGGAGCGGCAGTCGCCGCCCGTGCGTGGGGCCGCGCCGTCGACGATCGCGACGAGCTCGTCGCCCGCCGCGGCGATCGCCTCGAAGGCGACGCCCTGGCAGGCGGCGAAGTCCTCGCCCGCGGCGGCATCCGTCTGGCACGACGCGACCGCCTGGGTCGCCGCGTCGAGCTTTCCGGCGAAGCGCTGGACGCCCGTGTCGATCTCCCTCCAGGCGCCCGCGTTGTCCGCGGCCGTCTCCTCCGTGGCCGTCTCCACGGGCGCCGTCTCGACGGCGGTCTCGGCGGGCGGCTCCTCGGCCATCACGGCGGCCGTCTCGACGACCTGCGGGTCCTCGACGACGGCGGCCTGGGCCTCCGTCGCCGTCTCGGGGTCCTTGAGGGACTCGACGGCGCCGCAGCCCCCGGCGACGAGGCCGAGCGCGAGGAGTCCGAGCGCGAGCGGGAGACGGGGTCGCATCGGCAGGCCCATCATGCACCCGATTCGGCCCGCCGTGGGGCGGATCCTGCCCCGGGGCGCGGGGGCCGAGGCGCTAGGACGGCAGGGTGTTGCCGTCGAACGGCTCGATGCCGTTCAGGTACGCGATCACCTCGTCGACGCCCATCACGTCGCCGAACTTGGCGTCGATGTCGAAGAGGTTCCACTCGACGACGCCGGCGACGCGGTCGCCGACGCACTCGCGGGGGACGATCGGCCGGAAGCCGTACGCGATCGCGTCCTCGACGGTGTGGCGGACGCAGCCCGCCATCGTCACGCCGGTCACGATCACGGTGTCGACGCGGTGCGAGGAGAGGAAGCCCTGGAGCCACGTGCCGTGGAAGCCCGACGCGCGCTTCTTCGTGATCACGAGGTCGCCGTCCTTCAGGAGGCGCTCGTCGATCGCGGCCTCGTAGCTGCCCTCCTCGAGGACGTCGACCGGGATCTTGTTGTGCCAGAGGCCCATGTCGCTCCACTCGCCGCGCGTGTTCTTCGCGTACGCGGTCGTCGTGTGGACGATCGGCACGTTCTTCGCACGGCCGGCGTCGAGCAGGCGCTCCATGGCCGGGATGATCGTGTCCATGTGGTCGCACGAGAACGCATGGCCCGGGCGGGTCCAGGCGTTGGCGAGGTCGATGTCGATGATCGCGGGGCTTTTGCCGAAGCCGATGCGCCGCTGGAAGCCGCGCTGCTGGTACAGCTCGGAGTCCTCCGCGAAGATCTTGTCGAGCATCTCCTGCAGTTCGCTCATGGTGGGTCGTTCCTCCTAGAGTGGTTCGTGGGGTTCGGGTCAGGCTCCGCGGCGCTCGGCGCGGAGGCGGTCGGTGGCCTCGTGGTCGACGGCAAGGCCGAAGCCCTCGCCGACGAGCACGACGCCGTAGTCCTGCGCGGCGAGGTCGCGCGTGGTGAACTCGTCGAGCACGTCGCTGAGGACGAGGGCGGGATCGCGGTCGAGCGGGTCGCCGTAGCCGCCGCCCGAGGGAACCGTGATCTGCAGGCTGTCGCCGGCGTCGAGGCGCGCTCCGGTGACCTTGGCGTGCCAGGCCTCCTCGCCCGCGGCGCCCGGGTTGCGCACCATCGAGCTGTTGAGCCCGTCGTGGCCGCCGAAGATGCCCCACGGGGGGTCGGACTCGTGCCGCTCGCCCTCGCACGTGACCATGGTGTCGGTGAGGAACCGGTTCACGCGGACGGCGCCGATGCCACCGCGCCACTTGCCCGCCGCCGCCGGCTCGTCGCGCAGCTCGTAGCGCTCCGTCCGCATCGGGAAGCGCCACTCGAGCTCCTCGATCGGGTTGTTGCGGGTGTTGGCGATCAGGTTGTCGACGGAGTCCATCGCGTCGCGGTCGGGACGGCCGCCGTAGCTGCCCTCGTCGACCTCGAGGTAGACCCAGTACTCGCCCTCCTCCTTGATGTACCCGGAGTAGGAGATGAAGTGCAGGTCGGCGGAGTTGCCGGCCGTGATCTGGTTCGGGACCACCGGGGCGAGCGCCCGCAGGACGAGGTCGACGGCGCGCTGGACCTGGCAGAAGCGCGCGAAGCAGGCGCGCGGGTAGTTGGGGTTGAAGATCGAGCCCTTCGGGGCGATCACCTCGACCGGCCGGAGCATGCCCTCGTTCTGGGGGATGAAGACCGGGAAGGCCGCCTCGTCGAGGAAGATCATGCGGGCGATGAACGACATCGCGGACATCACCGTGCCCTCGAACGGGCAGTTGTAGCCGGTCGGCACCTCATCGCTCGAGCCCGTCAGGTCGACGACCATCTTGTCGCCCTCGATCCGCACGGTCACCTGCACGGGCAGCTGCGTGCCGCGGGTCCTCCCGTCGTCGTCGAGGTACCCGATCTCCGGTCCGTAGACGCCGTCGGGGATCTTCGCGATCTCCGTGCGCAGCATCGACTCGGCGTAGTCCATCCAGTAGTTCGCGGCCTCGGACACGACCTCCGGCGTGTAGCGCTCGACGAGGTCCTCGAAGCGGTGCTTCGCGCGCTCGCAGGCGGCGATCATCGCCTCCATGTCCCCGCGGTTGGGGGTCGGGGTGCGGGTGTTCTCGAGGATGTGCTTGAACAGCGACTCCTGCCAGACGCCCTTGTCCGCGAGCTTGACGGCGCGGTAGATGTTCCCCTCCGACCAGTTGTCGACGAGGTCGATGGCGAGGCCAGGGTAGGCGCCGCCGATGTCGAGCAGGTGCGCGGAGGCCCCGGTGAACCCGACGAGCGTGCCCCGGTGGAAGACCGGCATCACGATCGCGACGTCGGGCGAGTGGGTCGCGCCGAGGTACGGGTCGTTGTGCAGGATGATGTCGCCCTCGTGGATGTCGTCGCCGAGCAGGCTGATGACGCCCTTCACGATCTTCGGCATCGCGCCCATGAACATCGGCGTCGAGTCCGATTCGGCGATGTTGTTGCCCTCGACGTCGAACAGGCCCGCGCCGAGGTCCTCGGACTCGCGGATGATCGACGAGTAGGACATGCGGTACAGCACGCCCGCCATCTCCTTGGCGATGGCGTTGAAGGCGCCACCGACGACGCGCATCAGGATCGGCTGGGCGAGGCCGGCGTCGCCGCCCTTGGCGCGGCGCGCCTCGATGCGCGGCGTGGCGTCGATCACGAGGTTGCCGAAGCGGTCGACGTCGACGACGAAGCCGGGCGGCACGATCGTCGTGGTGTCGTACTGCTCGATGATCGCGGGGCCCTCGATCGTGTCACCCGCGCCGAGCCGCTCGCGCTCGTAGAACGGCGTCGGGAGCGTGACCGTCTCGCCGTCCACGTCGAAGACGACGTCCCGGGTCTCGATCAGCGCGTCGCCGGGGTCGCCCGTGCCCGTCGCGGCCTCCGGCCACTGCAGCTCGTCGATGCGGCCGATGCCGACCACGCGGATGTTGATGATCTCGACCGGCGCGTTCTCGAAGCGGTGCCCGTACTCGCCCTCGTGGGCGGCGTGGAACGCCTCGACCAGCTCGTCGGCCCAGCCGTCGCGCGAGGGGTCGCCGGCGGGGACGTCGAAGCGGACCTCGTAGCCCTGGCCCGCGTAGCGGCAGTCGGCGAGGCGGCGGATCAGGCGCCGGTCCTCGGGGACGGCGTCCGCGTCGAGCTGGCCGACGGCCTGAGCGACGAGTTCGTCGAACCTGGCGTTGAGCCCGGCCGGGTCGAGCTGGGCGACGGGCTGACGGTAGGTGCCGACGTACTCGTGCTGGAGGTCGGTGGCGAGGAGGCCCGTCGCGGCGACGATGCCGGGGTGCGGCGGGACGAGGACGCTCGGGATCTCGAGCTCGAGCGCGACCTCGGCGGAGAAGAGCGGTCCGGCCCCGCCGGCGGCGACCAGCGTGAAGTCACGCGGGTCGTAGCCGCGGCGCACCGAGTTGACCTCGATGTTCTGGGTCATGCCGAACTTCTGCACCTGGAGCGCGCCGAGGGCGGCGTCCTCCGGCGTCATGCCGAGCCGGTCGGCGAGCTCCACGACCACGCCCCGCGCCAGCTCGGGGTCGAGGGCGAGGCCGCCGCCGACGAGGCCGCGCTCGGGGCGCAGGCGCCCGAGGAACACCTGGGCGTCGGTGGACGTCGGGTCGGTCCCGCCGCGGCCGTAGCAGGCGGGGCCGGGGTCGGCGCCCGCGGACTGCGGGCCGACGCGGAAGACGCCGCCCGCGTCGACGTACGCGATGGAGCCGCCGCCCGCACCGATCGTGTCGATGTCGACCATCGGCACCATCGCCTGGTAGTCGCCGACCTTCGTGTCGAGCAGGTGGCGCATGCGCATCTGCCCGCCCGCGGCGACGCCGACGTCGGCGGACGTGCCGCCGATGTCGAGGGTGATGACCGAGTCGTAGCCCGCCATGCGGCCGGCCCAGATGCCGCCGATCAGGCCGGCCACGGGGCCCGACATGAGCAGGTTGACGGGGCGGCGCGAGGCCGACTCGACCGTCGCCATGCCGCCGGACGACTGCATCAGCTGGACGCGGTGCTGGAAGCCCGCCTCCCGCATCGCGGTCGCGAAGCGGTCGACGTACGTCGACACCTTGGGGCCCACGAACGCGTTCAACGCCACGGTCGAGAAGCGCTCGTACTCGCGGTAGAGCGGGATCACGTCGCTGGAGATCGACGGGTACGCCTCGGGGAACTCCTGCTCGATGATCTCGGCGATGCGCTGCTCGTGGGCCGGGTTGAGGTAGGAGTGCAGCAGGCAGACCGCGACGGCCTCGACGCCCGCCTCCTTGAGGGCGCGCACCTCGCGGCGCACCGCGTCCTCGTCGAGGGGGGTGATGATCTCGCCGTGGGGGGCGGTCACGCGCTCGGCGACGACCCGGCGGTGGCGGCGCTTGACGAGCGGGCGGGTCTGCCAGGGCAGGTCCTGCTGCAGTGAGAAGTTGAGCGGCTTCTTGTGCCGCGCGATGTGGAGGATGTCGCGGAAGCCCTCGGTGGTGATCATCCCGACCTCGGCGCCCTGGTGCGTCAGGGCGATGTTCGTCGCGATGGTCGTGCCGTGCAGGAGATTGTCGACCTCCGACAGCCGCACGCCGGCCTTCTCGCAGAGGCGGTTGATGCCCTCCGCGACGCCGCGAGACGGGTCGTCGGGGGTCGAGGGGACCTTGTCGACGGTGATCCGGCCGGCGTCCTCGTCGACGAGGATCAGGTCGGTGAACGTGCCTCCGACGTCTACTCCGATGCGCTTCACGTGGTGCTCCTCTGTGGTCGCGCGGCGCGCGCTACCTGCCTATTGACAATGAGCATACAGTGTATACACTGGATTGCAAATGGCCGTCTCCCGTCCGCAGACCACCCCGGTAGGATCCCGTCGCATGGAGGCCTCGACCGCCACCGGCCGGCCCCCGATCGCCGACGTCCTGCGCGAGGCGATCCGCCAGGGTCTCCTCGAGCCGGGCCAGCCGCTGATCCAGACGGCGATCGCCGAGGCGATGGGCGTCAGCCGGATCCCCGTCCGCGAGGCGCTCTACACGCTGGCCGCCGAGGGCGTCGTCACGTTCGGCGACGACGGCGGCGCCCGCGTCACGTCGCTCTCGCCCGCCGAGGTCGACGAGCTGTGGACCCTGCGGGCGCTGGTCGAGGCCGAGATGGCGCCCGGCGTGGTCCGCAACGCGACCGAGCGCGACGTCGCCGAGCTGCGCGCACTGGTCGAGGCGATGGACGACCTCGACCCCGCGACGTGGTCGGAGCGCAACTACGCGCTGCACCTCGAGCTCTACCGCCTATCGGGGTTGCGGCACTTCGCCGATACGGCCGAGCGCGTCCTCAACCTGATCGAGCCGTACTCGCGTGTGGTGGTGACCGTCCTGCACGAGCAGACCGAGGCGCAGGCCGAGCACCACCAGATGGTCGAGGCGATCGAGGCCCGCGACGCGGATGCCCTCGCCGGGCTCCTGCGCCACCACTCGCACCGCGCCCGCCAGGCCCTGCTCGAGTACGCCACCGAGCGCGAGCGCACCGCCGAGCCCCGGGAGACCACCCAGGCGGCGGCCCGGGCGCTGGCCCAGCGCCTCGGCGCCTGACGGGTCCGCCGCCGCCGCGGACCACCCCTACGATGGGGCGCATGCGCCGGCTCCTCGTCCCGCTCCTCGCCGGCCTTGCCCTGCTCATCGCCGCCGGCCCCGCGGCCGCGAACCCGACCCGCGCCGCCGTCTTCTCCGGCACCGGCATCTGGGTCGACGTCTGGGACTTCGGCAAGCGCACCCCGGCCCAGGTCGTGGCCGTGGCCGAGGAGCAGGGCACGCCCGTGATCTACATCGAGACCGCCAACTGGCGGTCGCAGGCGGACGTCGTCAACCCGGCCTACGTGCGCGAGGTCGTGCGCCTCGGCCGCGCCGCCGGGCTGCGCGTCGTCCCCTGGTACCTGCCCGGCTACCGCATCCTCGAGCGGGACCGCCGGCGGCTCGCCGCCGCCGCGGGCATCGGCGGGGCGGGCGGGATCGACGGCCTCGGGATCGACGTCGAGGCGACGCTCGTGAAAAACGGCGCCCTGCGCGCGCGGCGCGCCGCGGAGCTCGCTGCGTGGGCGCGCGCGACCTACCCGCAGCTGCCGATCGCCGCGATCATCCCGTCGCCCGTCTCGATGTACTGGCCGGTCTTCCCCTACGCGGAGCTGCACGCGGCGAGCGACGCGTTCCTGCCGATGTGCTACCCGTCGCGGCGCCATTCCGCCGAGCGCGTCTACGCCGACGCGACGGGGTGCGTCGACGTCCTGCGCCAGCGGACCGGTGACCCGCACGCGGAGGTGCACGTGATCACGGGCTCCGCGGGTCTGTCGGCGGCCCAGCTCGACGCCGCCGCGCGCGGCGCGCGCGACGCCGGCGCGACGGGCTTCAGCCTGTACGACCTCGCCACCACGCGGCCCGACGGCTGGACGGCGCTCGGGGTCTTCGCGGCCGGGTAGTCGGCCACCGGATCCCGACTGCCGATAGAGTAGCTGAGTGGACTACGCCGGCCTCGTCGACGAGGCCCTCGGGCGCCTGCGCGCCGAGGGCCGCTACCGCGTGTTCGCGGAGATTGAGCGCGTCCCCGGCACCGCGCACGCGATGCTGCGCGACCCCAACGGCACGACCCGCTCCGCGGTCGTCTGGTGCTCGAACGACTACCTCGGGATGGCCGCCCATCCGGCCGTCACGGAGGCGATGGCCGAGGCCGGCGCGTACGGAGCGGGCTCCGGCGGCACGCGCAACATCTCCGGCACGACGACGATGCACGTCGCGCTCGAGCGCGAGCTCGCGGCCTGGCACCGCAAGGAGGCCGGGCTGCTCTTCACGTCGGGCTGGATCGCCAACCTGACCACCCTGACCGTGCTCGGCTCGGCCCTGCCGGACTGCGTCGTCTTCTCCGACGCCGCCAACCACAACTCGATGATCGAGGGCATCCGCCGCAGCGGCGCCACGGTGCGGGTGTTCCGGCACAACGACGCCGCCCACCTCGAGTCGCTCCTGCGCGCCGAGGAGGCCCAGCGCCCCCGCGTCGTCGCCTTCGAGAGCATCTACTCCATGGACGGCGACATCGCCCCGGTCGCCGACCTCGCCGACGTCGCCCGCCGCCACGGCGCCCTCACCTACGTGGACGAGGTGCACGCCGTCGGCATGTATGGGCCCGAGGGCGCCGGCATCGTGGCCCGCGAGGGGCTCGAGTGCGAGGTCGACATCGTGCAGGGCACGCTCGGCAAGGCCGTCGGCGCGATGGGCGGCTACATCACGGGCTCGGCGCGCCTCGTCGATCTCGTGCGCTCCTACGGCAGCGGCTTCATCTTCACCACGTCGCTCGCCCCGGTCGTGGTCTCCGCGGCCCGGGCCAGCGTCGCGCACCTGCGCGCCTCCGACGCGGAGCGGGTCGCCCTCCGCGCGCGCGTCGATTCCGTGCGCGCCGCGATCGAGGCGGCCGGCATTCCGACGCTGCCGACCGAGAGTCACCTGATCCCCGTCATCCTCGGGGATCCCGTGCGCTGCCGCGAGGCGGCCCGGCTCCTGCTCGCCGAGCACGGCGTGTACGTGCAGCCGATCGACTACCCGACGGTGCCCCGCGGCACCGAGCGCTTCCGGATCACCACGAGCCCGCTCCACACCGACGCCGACGAGGAGGCCCTGGTGCACGGCCTCGCCGACGTCTGGGAGCGGCTCGAGCTGCCCCGCGCGGGCGAGCTGCCGGTGGCCGGCCGCTCCTGAGGCCGCCTCGCGGATTGCCCCGTCCGCGCGCAGGGCGTAGGCTTCGCAGGCACCGGCGAGAGGAGCACCCGACATGGCCGCCATCGAGACCGCACCGCTGAGGGCCCGCTGCGAGGGCGGCGGCACGCCGCGCCCGGATCAGTGGGGGATCGACTCCGAGTACGGCACCCTGCGCGACGTCCTGCTGGGTTCGCCGGAGGGCTTCCGCTGGCTCGGCGAGGAGAACGCCCAGTACTCCGCGCTCGTGCGCGAGTCGCTGCGCCTCGGCCGCCGGTTCGACCGCACGGCGGCCCTCGCCCAGCACGCCGAGATGGTCGCCGCCTACCGCGACGCCGGCGTGGAGGTGCACCTGCTCGAGGGCGTCGAGGAGCTCGCCTATGGCGTCTACGCCCGCGACTCGTCCTTCATGACGCCGTGGGGCGCCGTCATCTGCCAGATGGCGAGCCCGCGCCGGCGCGGCGAGTACGCGACGACGCTGCGCTTCTACCTCGAGCACGACATCCCGATCTACGACCTGGTCAGCGCCGGCAACTTCGAGGGCGGCGACTTCAACATGCTCGAGCCCGGCTGCGTGCTGGTCGGGTACACGGGCGGGCGCGGCGAGGAGGTCGCGGCGCGGCAGGTCGCGGGCTGGGTCGAGGCCGAGGGCATCGAGGTCATGTACGCGCCGATCGACGAGTTCTACGTGCACATCGACCTGATGGTCTGCATGCTGGCGCCGAAGCTCGCGGCGGTCTGCCTCGACACGACCCCCGACCCGATCGTCGCGTGGCTGCGCGGGAAGGGGATCGAGATCATCGAGTCGTCGTTCCGCGAGACGATGGGCCTCGGCTGCAACGTCGTCGCCCTCGGCAACGACCGTGTGCTCTCCACCAGCTTCGCCACCGAGCTCAACGCGAAGATGCGTGCGCACGGCCTGCACGTGTACGACCCCTGCGTCGACCAGTTCCTCTGGGCCGGCGGCGGCGTGCACTGCATGGCGCAGGCCCTGCGCCGCGACCCCGCCTGAGGGGAGCGCCGGGGCTAGGCCGCGCTGAAGTCGTCGAAGTCGGGGCGCAGCGTGTCCCGCCAGTAGTCGAGCATGAACCCCGACCAGTTGTTGCGCACGCTGCCGTCGGCCGTGACGTACCACGAGCGGCAGCCGCTGGCCCAGACCGACCGCGCGAGGTCGTCCTGGAGCCGTGCGTTGAAGCGCTCCTGCGCCTCCGGCCGGACGGCGAGGACGCGCAGCCGGTCGCGGCGCATCCGCTGGACGCACTTGCGCACGTAGCGGATCTGGCACTCGATCATGAAGATGATCGTGCCGTGCCCGAGGTTCGTGTTGGGGCCGTAGAGCATGAACAGGTTCGGGAAGCCGGCGACCGTGATCCCGAGGTGGGCCTGCGGGCCGTCGCGCCAGGCGTCGGCCAGGCGCACGCCGTCCGCGCCCGTGATCTCCACCGTCGACATGAACTTCGTCGAGTCGAAGCCCGTGCCGAGGATGATCGCGTCGAGCGGCCCCACCGTGCCGGCCTCCGTCTCGATCGTGTCGCCCGTGATCCGGGTGATCCGGTCGGTGACGAGCGCGACGTCGTCGCGCTGGAGCGTCGGGTACCAGTCGTTCGAGAGCAGGACGCGCTTGCAGCCGATCCCGTAGTCGGGCGTCAGCTTGGCCCGCAGCTCGGGGTCGGGGACCTGGCGCTCGAGGTGGCGCCGGGCGACGTCCTCCCACTCGCGGGCACGGTCCGAGCCCTGGATCAGGCCCCACCATTTCTGCCCCGGCCGGAAGGCGAGGAAGCCCTTCTCGTTGAACCAGAAGATGCCGAGCCGGTGCAGGGTCTCGGCGCCCGGCACGTGCCGGAACAGCCGCTTGCGCCGCTCCGAGTACGGGAAGTCGCGGCGCGGCACGATCCAGGACGGCGTGCGCTGGAAGACGGCCAGGTGGGCCGTCCGCTTGGCTACCTCGGGCACGAACTGGGCGGCGCTCGCGCCGTTGCCGATCACGGCGACCCGCTTGCCGGCCAGGTCGTAGCCGTGGTTCCAGCGGGCCGAGTGGAAGACCTCGCCCCGGAAGCCGTCGAGGCCGGGGATGTCGGGCCGCTGGGGCTCGTTGAGCTGGCCGCAGCCGAAGATGACGACGTCGTGGACGATCTCCTCGCCCGCGGCGGTGGTCAGGGTCCAGGTCGAAGAGGCGTCGTCGTAGGCCGCCGACGCGATCGGGGTCGAGAGGCGCGTCTTCGCGTACAGCCCCTCCTCGCGCATGCACGCCTTCAGGTAGTCGCGGATCTCCTCGTCGCCCGCGTACGTCTTCTCCCACTCGTGGTTGCGCTTGAACGAGAACGAGTAGAGGTGCGAGCCGATGTCGCAGGCCGCGCCCGGGTAGGTGTTCCAGTACCAGGTGCCGCCGACGTCGTCGGCCGCTTCGTAGAGCGTGAACGAGCCGATGCCGGCCGCCTGCAGCCGGATCGCCATCCCGATCCCGCTGAAGCCGGCCCCGATGATCGCGATGCTCGGCGAGCCGCTCCCGTTCGACGTGCCCACGCCCTGCAGTCTAGGCGCAGCCGGTAGGCTCCCGTGCATGGGGAGCGCCCTCGACCAGCTGATCGCCGCGGGGCCCGCCCCGCTCGACGGCGGCTTCGCCACGGAGCTGGAGGCGCTCGGCGAGGACCTCTCCGACGACCTCTGGTCGGCGCGCCTTTTGCGCGACGGCCCCGCCATGGTCGAGGCCGTCCACCTCGCGTACCTGCGGGCGGGCGCCCGCGTCGTCATCACCGCCTCGTACCAGGCCAGCCGCGAGTCGTTCGCCCCCGTCGGCGTCGCCCCGGTCGACGCCGACCGCCTCCTCGCCACCAGCGTGACCCTGGCGCAGGCCGCCCGCGACGCCTTCCGGCGCGAGGCGCCCGACGCCCCGCCCGGGCTCGTCGCGGCGTCGCTCGGGCCGTACGGGGCGATGCTCGCCGAGGGCCAGGAGTACACGGGCGACTACGCGGGCGCGGGGCGCGCGGAGATCGCGCGCTTCCAGCACGAGCGGGTCGCCGTCCTGCTCGGGTCCGGCCCGGACCTCCTGGCCTGGGAGACGATCCCGAACGTGCTTGAGGCGGAGGCGATCGCCGAGCTGCAGGAGCGCTTCGACGGCCCGGACGCGTGGGTCTCCTTCCAGTGCCGGGACGGGTCGCGGATCGCCGACGGCACGCCGATCGAGGAGGCCGTGGCGCGCGTCGCCGCGGCGCCCGGGGTGCGCGCGGTCGGCTGCAACTGCACGGCGCCCGAGCACGTGCTCGAGGTGATCGGCCGCTGCCGGCAGGCCGCGCCGGAGCACGCCGTCGTCGTCTACCCGAACGACGGTCGGGTCTGGGACGGCCCGGCCCGGGCGTGGGCCACGGGCGGCACGGGCCGCTTCCCCGACGAGGCGGTGCGCGCCTGGCGCGACGCCGGCGCGACCCTGATCGGGGGCTGCTGCGGCGTCGGGCCCGACGGAGTAGCGGCGATCGCCGCCGCGCTCGCGGGGTGAGCGGGCGGCGTTGCGCGGCGGGGCGGGACGGGGATATAGTCACGAAGTTGGATCGATCCAAGAACGCGAGGAGCCCTGAGCGATGTTCCGGCTGACCGAGTACTTCGACCCCTGGTACAACCCCTACTGGACGATCCTCCAGCAGGTCGGCGTGGACGGGGCGATCTCCAAGCTCGACCGCCGCTTCGACGGCGAGTGGAACAATTCGGGGGACACGCCCTGGTCGTACCCCGTGCTGCACGACATGAAGCACCGCTACGAGCGCCACGGCTTCGAGCTGCTCGGCATCGAGGACTACCCGCCGATGGACAAGCTGCGGATGGGCCTCGACGGGCGCGAGCAGGAGCTCGAGTGGGTGCTCGAGCTGATCCGCAACATGGGCCGGCTCGAGATCCCGATGCTCTGTTACAACTGGATGGGCGCGATCAACTGGGTGCGCACCGAGATCGACCGGCCGAGCCGGGGCGGCGCCTGGGTGACCGCCTTCCGCCACGCCGACATGGCCGACGAGCCGACCTGGGCCGGCAGCGTGCCCGCCGAGCAGATGTGGGCGGCGTGGGAGTGGTTCATGGACCGCGCCGTGCCCGTGGCCGAGCAGGTCGGCGTGCGCCTCGCGCTGCACCCCGACGACCCGCCGATCGGCGAGGTGCGCGGCGTCTCGCGCATCTTCAACAGCATCGCCAACTACGAGCGCGCGATGGACTACGTGGAGAGCGAGGCCAACGCGATCTGCCTCTGCCAGGGCAACTTCGCCCTCTTCCACGACGACATCGCCGGCGCGATCCGCCACTTCGGCACGCGCGGCCGGATCGCCTTCGCGCACTTCCGCGACGTCGACGGCACCGCGATGGACTTCGTCGAGACCTTCCACGACGAGGGCAAGACCGACAAGGTCGCGGCCATGCAGGCGTGGATCGAGGTCGGCTTCGACGGGCCGATCCGGCCCGACCACGTGCCGACCCTGCACGGCGAGTCGAACGACGACCCGGCCTACGCCTGGCTCGGTCGCATCCACGCGGCCGGCTACCTGCAGGGCCTGCGCGCCGCGGCCATGCACGGGCGCGGCTGACCCGCGCCCCGCCCGCCGCCGGTAGGATCGTGTCGTGGCCGTCAACCGCCCGTCGAGCCGCCCGACCCTCAAGGACGTCGCCGACCGCGCCGACGTCTCGCCCCAGACCGTCTCCAACTACCTGAGCGGGCGCCACGCGACGCGCTCCGGCCCGCGCGAGCGGATCGAGCTCGCGATCCGCGAGCTCGACTACCGGCCGAACGCGGCGGCACGCGCCCTGCGCTCGCGCCGGGCCGACACGATCGCCCTCGTGCTCGAGGACCCGAACGCCCTCGGCCTGCACGAGTACTTCCACATGGAGTTCCTGAACGGCGCGACCGCCGCGGCCCACGCGGCGGGCAACAACCTGATGGTCACGCTGACCCGCCCCGACGAGACCCTCGAGCGCGCGCTGAGGATCGCGCGCGAGGGCCGGGCCGACGGCCTCGCGCTGAGCCTCGGCGACGCGAGCGCGGCCGCCGCCGAGATGCGCGAGCTGGCCGGGATCGGCCTGCCGGTGGTGCTCCTGCAGCAGACGGCGAGCGTGCCCGGCGTCTCGTCGATCACGGCCGAGGACGAGGTGGGGGCGGCCGCGGCCGTGGCGCACCTCGTCGGCCACGGCCATCGCCGCATCGCGTGGCTCTGCGGCCGTGAGCTGTGGCCCGGTCCGGAGCGCCGCTTCGCCGGCGTGCGCGAGGCCGCCGCCGCGGCGGACGTCGACCTCGTCGGGTGGACGTGCGAGGACTTCACCGTGCGCTCGGCGCGGGAGGCCGTCGCGGCCGAGCTCGCGGGCCACGGCGCGGCCCCGACCGCCGTGATCGCCGCCAACGACATGATCGCCCTCGGGGTCGTGCAGCAGCTGCAGGAGGAGGGGCTCGGGGTGCCCGACGACATCTCCGTGGTTGGCTTCAACGACTTCGACTTCTCGTCGTGGGTGCGGCCCAGCCTGACCACGGTCCGCATCCCCGCGGCCGCGATGGGTCGGCGCGCCGTCGAGGTGCTGCTCGCCGCGGAGGACGGCGCGGTGCCCGAGGCGCCGGTCTTCCCCGCCGAGCTCGTGGTGCGCGAGAGCAGTGGCCCCGCGCCCGCCGCTTAGGGGTCGATCTCGCCGTACGGGTAGCAGCGCGCGGTCGTGGCGCCGTCCACGGCGATCCCCGCGCCGCTCACGTAGGAGGCCTCGTCGGAGAGGAGGAACGCGATCACCGCGGCGACCTCGCCGGCCTCCGCGACGCGCCCCAGCGGCGAGATCTCGCCCTCCTTCGCGACGGCCTCGGCGCGCGACATCCCGGCGGGCAGGACCTCGTCGAGCATCGGCGTGTCGATCGTGCCCGGGAGGACGGCGTTGCAGCGGATGCCGTGTGGGCCGTAGTCGACGGCCACGCTGCGTGTGGCCTGGAGCAGGGCGGCCTTGGCCGCGCCGTAGACGTAGTAGCCGGGGAAGGTGGCGACCGCCTGAATCGACGAGACGGTGACGATGCTGCCGCCCCCGCCCGCGACCATCCGCCGGGTGGCGACGGCGATCCCGGCCATCGGCCCGCGCAGCAGCACGGCGAGGCCGTCCTCGAGGTGGCGCTCGTCGACCTGGTGAGCCGCGCCCTGCAGGTCGATCGCGGCGTTGTTGACCCAGCCGGTCAGCGGGCCGAGCGCCGCGGCGGCGTCGGCCGCCCGCTCGTGCGTCGACCAGTCGGCGATCGAGCCCTGGACGGCGGTGAAGCCGACGGCCTCCGCGGCCGCCGCGAGGGCCGCCGCGTCGATGTCGACGCCTATCACCGACCAGCCCCGCTCCACGAGGAGCTCGGCCGTGGCGCGCCCGAGCCCCCGGGCCGCACCGGTCACCACGCAGGATCCGCTCATGTCCCCTCCTCCGCCCCGGCGAGCCGCTCCGGCAGGCGGCCGGCCACGGGGCTGTCGAAAGCGGCCAGGGACCAGCCGCCCAGGCAGGCCACCAGCAAGGTGCGCAGGTCGGGCCCCCCGAAGCAGAGGCCGGTCGGCATCGGCAGGTGCCAGCCGAGGATGTCGTCGGCGATCGTCACGAGCGCGCCGTCGGGCGCGAGGCGCAGGATGCGGTTGGGCTGGTAGCAGCTGATCCAGAGCCCGCCCTCGGCGTCGCGCGCGAGCCCGTCCGGCACCGTGCCGGGGAGCTCGACGAGCGTCTCGCGCTCGCCGCCGTCGCGGGCCACGCGGCTGACGCGCGGACCGTCCGACTCGACGACGACGAGGTGGTCGCCCTCGACGAGTAGGGCGTTGCCGAAGTCGAGCGGGCGGGCCAGCGGCACGGGCGTCGCACGGCCCGACGGGTCGATCGCGACGATCCCGCCGTCGCCGCCCCGATGACGCCCCTCGAGGCTGACGTAGAGGGTGCCGTCGGCCGCGAGCGCCGGGTAGTTAGGCGACGCGAGCGGGGGCCCGAGCGGTGCGGCCGCGCCGGACGGGTCGATGCGGTGGACCAGGCCCTGGCGCACGTCGCAGGCGATGACGGCGCCGTCCCGGTCGACGGCCAGCCCGAGCAGGAACGCGCCCGGCACCCGGCAGGCCTCGTCGACCGACCCGTCGAGCCCGATCCGGTACAGCTGGCCGGCCTCGCCGCCGGCCAGCGCGTGGCCCGCGGCCGGGTCCCAGGCGACGTTCTCGCAGTGGTCGAGGCACCCGTCGCCGAGGGCCCGGAGGCCCGCCGGCAGCCCCGGGTCGAGGGCGGCGCTCACCGCTCGGCCGCCGGCAGCGTTGCGGACGCGGCGAGCAGCTCCCCGGTGTAGGGCTCACGGGGGTGCCCGAGGACGTCGTCGGTCGGTCCGGCCTCGACGATCCGCCCGGCGGCGAGCACGATCGTGCGATCGGCGAGGGCGTTGACGACGCCGAGGTCGTGGGTGATGAAGAGCATCGACAGTCCGAGCTCGAGCCGGAGATCGGCGAGCAGGTCGAGGACCGAGGCCTGCACCGACACGTCGAGCGCCGAGGTGACCTCGTCGCAGACGAGGACGCGCGGGCGCGCCGCGAGGGCGCAGGCGATCGCGACGCGCTGGCGCTCGCCGCCCGAGAGCTCGTGGGGCAGGCGCGCGGCCATCGCGGCGGGCAGCCGCACCTGCGCGAGGCGCTCGTCGACCTCGCGGCGCGCCGCCTCCCCGGAGGCGCCGTGCAGGAGCACGGGTGGCCGGGCGATCGCCTCACCCACCGTCAGGCGCGGGTTGAGCGCGCTGCTCGGGTTCTGGAAGACGATCTGGATCGCGGCGCGCTCGTCGCGGCTGCGGGCCCGCGCCGTCGGGGCCAGCGCCCGCCCGTCGAGCTCGACCGATCCGGCCGCGGGGCGGTGCAGGCCGACGACGCAGCGCGCGATGGTCGTCTTGCCGCTGCCCGACTCGCCGACCAGCGCCACGCACTCACCCGTGCGCACCTCGAAGCCGACCCCGTCCACGACCGCGCGGCCGCCGTGCTCCGCGCGCAGGTCGGCGACGCGCAGCGCCGGGGCGGCGTCCGCGGCGGCGAGGCGGGCGACGGGCGCGCCGTGCACGAGCCCGGCGCCGTCCAGCGGGTGCAGGCAGCGGACGGCCCGGTCGCCGAGGGCGGCGATGGCGGGCAGCGCGGCCCGGCAGGCGTCGTCGGTGCGGGCGCAGCGCGTGGCGTACGGGCAGCCGGTGGCCGCCGGCGGCTCCCCGGCGGCGGGCCCGGCGGCGGGTCGGGTGGCGGAGCGGGCCGCGGGGACCGCCGCGATCAGCGCGTCGGTGTAGGGGTGGAGCGGGGCGGTCAGGACGTCGCGCAGCGGCCCCTGCTCGACGAGCACCCCGTCGTACATCACGGCGACCCGGTCGGCGATGCCGCTGACCGCGGCGAGGTCGTGGCTGACGAGGACCGCGGCGATCCCGCTGTCGCAGAGATCGCGCAGCTCGCGCAGGAGCGTGGCCTTCGTGACCGCGTCGAGGCCGGTCGTCGGCTCGTCGAGGAGGATCAGCTCGGCGCCGCCCGCGAGCGCCATCGCGATCGCGATGCGCTGCTGCTGGCCGCCCGACAGCTGGTGCGTGGAGCGGCGCAGGAAGCCCGGGTCGTCGGGCAGGCGCACGCGGCGCAGGAGCTCCTCGGCCGTCGGCGCCCGCGGGCGGTCGCGGCGGGCCTCGGCGAGGTGGTCGGCGACCCGGTAGGCCGGGTTCAGGGACGCGCCGGGGTCCTGGGGCACGTAGGCGACGAGGTCGCCGCGCAGGGCGCGCACCGCGCGCTCGGGCAGCTGGAGCAGGTCGACCTCGCCAACCCGCACCGTGCCGCCGGCGATCCGCAGGCCGGGCCGGGCGTAGCCGAGGCAGGCGAGGGCCACGGTGGTCTTGCCGCTGCCCGACTCGCCGATCAGCCCGACGAGCTCGCCTCGGACGACCGCGAGCGACACGCCGCGGACGATCTCCCGCCCACCGGTCGTCTCGACGCGGAGGCCGTCGACGGCGAGGAGGTCGGGGTGGCGGTCGGTCATGGGTGCGGCGACGGTACGGGGTGGGGCGGGCTTCCACAAGCGGGCCTTGACGGACCCGGTCGCGGCAGCATAGACTCGCAATACTGTAACGATCCAAAATATGGATCGGGCACCACTCGACGGGGAAGAGGAGCGGAGATGGACCGCAGCGAGGAGTTCAACATCAGGCTCAACCGCCGGCGCCTGCTCGAGCGCGGCGCGATGGCCGGGGCCGGGCTGATCGTCGTGCCGTCGCTCCTGGCGGCGTGCGGCGGCGGCTCGGCGACCACCGACGGCGGCGCCACGGGCGCCATGTCGACGGCCGCCAACACCGAGACCACATCCGGCGCGCCGACGGCGGGCGGGGTGTTCCGGGCCGCGATCTCCGACGCCGGCCCGACCGAGACCCTCGACCCGCACGCGATCGCGTCGGTCGTCGACCAGTACCGCGCCTTCAACCTCTACGACCGCCTCGCCGAGACCCAGATCGACGGCACCGTCAAGCCGCACCTCGCCGAGTCGATCGAGGCGGCCGACGACACCTCCACCACGTGGATCGTCAAGCTGCGCTCCGGCGTCACCTTCCACGACGGCTCGCCCCTGACCGCCGCCGACGTCCTGTGGAGTTTCCGCCGCATCGGCGGCGACCCGAAGGCGCCCTACTTCGCCAGCGTCGACCCGTACATCGACGTCGCCACGTCGTCGGTCAAGGACGACCTCACGGTCGAGTTCGTGCTGAAGGCGCCGTACGGCAACTTCCAGTGGTTCCTCTCGCAGAAGCCGCTCTTCATCCTCAAGGATGGCACGAAGGACATCGCCGACCCCGCGAGCGTCGTCGGCACCGGCCCGTTCAAGCTCGAGTCCTTCGAGCCGGGCCAGAAGACGGTGATGACGCGCTTCGACGGGTACTTCCTCGCGCCGGAGCCGTACTTCGACGCCGTCGAGCTGATCCAGATCGCCAAGGAGCAGCAGAAGGCGGCGCTCCTCGCCGGCCAGATCGACGGTACCGAGAACTTCGACGTGATCGCGCAGGCCCTCGAGCTCGAGGGCAACGCGGCCGCGGCGCTGTTCCGGGTCCCGGGCGCCAACCCGCCGCAGTTCAACATGCGCATGGACGTCGCGCCGTTCGACGACCCGAAGGTGCGCGAGGCGATGAAGCTCTCGATCGACCGCGAGCAGATGATGAGCCTGCTCTTCCAGGACCAGGCCACGCTCGCCAACGACCTGCACGGGCCGTCGTTCCCGTCGTACAACGCGGACCTGCCGCAGCGCGCCTACGACCCGGAGAAGGCGAAGGCCCTGCTCAAGGAGGCCGGCAAGGAGGGGCTGACGGTCGAGCTCGTGACCGGCCTCTACCCCGACGCCGCCCAGGCCTTCGCGCAGCAGGCGAAGGCGTCCGGGATCACGATCAACCTCAAGAAGATCCCGCAGGCCGACGTCTACAACACGGACCTCTACTACCTGAAGGTGCCGTTCGGCGAGACCTACTGGGGCAACGACTCGTTCGAGTACATCGCCCCGATGGCGTACTTCAAGGACGGGCCGTACAACGAGACCCGCTGGAACGACCCCGCCTGGGAGAAGGAGTTCATCGCCGCCTCCGCGGTCGCCGACGACGCCGAGCGCAACGCGCGCTACCAGGAGCTGCAGGGGCCGCTCTGGGAGAACGGCGGCGAGATCATCTTCAACTGGGGCGACGGCCTGTTCGCCGGGAAGCCGACGATCCAGGGCGTCCAGCCGCGGATCGGCTTCATCTGGAACGATCTGCGCTTCCGGGAGATGTGGTACCAGGCGTAAACCGGAGCGGAGCCTGAGGCGACGGAGGAGGGCGGGCACGTGCCCGGCGCTGCGAGTTCCCACGGCCTGATCTGGATGATCCTGCGCCGGATCGGCGTCGCGCTCGTGCTCGCCCTCGTCGTCTCGTTCCTCGTCTACGCGGCGACCACGGTCCTGCCGGGCGACGTGGCCGCGGCCGTGCTCGGCCGCAACGCGACCCCCGAGGCGGTCGCCGCGCTGCGTGAGCAGCTCGGGCTGGGCGACCCGTTCGTCCAGCGCTACCTGGGGTGGCTCGGCGACCTCGTCCGCGGCGACCTCGGCACGTCCCTCGCCGGCACGCGGATGCCCGTCTCCGAGCTGATCGCCACGCCGGTCCGCAACACCGCCGTCCTCGCCGGGGCGACGCTGCTCCTGCTCGTGCCCCTCGCGCTCCTCGTCGGCATCCTCTCGGGCGTGCGCCAGGGGCGCTCGCTCGACCGCGCCGCCGCCGGCGTCTCGCTGACCCTGACCGCCGTCCCCGAGTTCGTGATCGGCGCGCTGCTCGTGCTCGCGCTCGCCGTCTACGTGCCCGTGCTGCCCGCGGTCTCGCTGGTATCGGGCGACGTCAACCCGCTGACCGTGCCGGAGTTCCTGGTGCTCCCCGTCCTGACCCTGATCATCGCCGGCGCCGCCTACCTGATCCGCATCGTCCGGATCAGCACCATCGAGGCGATGGCCACCGACTACGTCGAGGCGGCCCGCCTGGCGGGCGTGCCGGAGCGGCGGATCGTGGTCCGCTACGCGGTCCGCAACAGCCTCGCGCCGACGATCCAGGCCGTCTCCGCCACGGCGCAGTGGCTGCTGGGCGGCGTCTTCATCGTCGAGGTCCTGTTCGCGTACCCGGGCGTTGGCAACGCGCTCGTCACCGCCGTGCAGGTCCGCGACGTGCCCGTGATCCAGGCGATTGCCATGCTGCTCGCCCTGGCCTTCATCCTGATCAACCTCGTCGCCGACATCGCCACGATTCTCGTCGACCCGCGCCTGAGGGCGGCGGCGTGAGCGCGCCCGACCGCCGCGGGGCCGAGCGCCGCAGCGGCGTCTCCTGGCGCGGCGCCGTCGGCGTCTGGGCCGTCGTCGGCGGGATCATGCTGGCGGTCGCCCTCGCCGGATCGCTCGTCGCCCCGTACGACCCGGCCGCGCTGGTCGGCAAGTCGTTCCTCCTGCCGGGCCCCGATCACTGGTTCGGGACGGACGCGCTCGGGCGCGACGTCCTCTCGCGCGTCCTCGCGGGCGGGCGCACCGCCGTCCTCCTGGCCGTCGCCGCGATCGTCGTGGCCGAGGCCGCGGGCTGCGTGATCGGCCTCGTGGCCGGCTACCGGGGCGGCCTCGTCGACGCCGTCCTGATGCGCATGAACGACGTGCTGCTCGCCTTCCCGGCGCTCCTGCTCGTGCTGGTCCTCGCGGCGGGGCTCGGGCCCGGCACGGTCGTGCTCGTGGTCGGCGTCGCCGTCGTCAACATCCCCGGCATCGCCCGTCTCGCCCGGGCGGCGACGCTCGGCGTCGCCACCACCGGCTACGTCGAGTCGGCCCTCGTGCGGGGCGAGGGCACCGCCGCGATCCTGCGCCGCGAGATCCTGCCCAACATCGCCCCCACGATCGTGGCCGACGCGGGCGTCCGCTTCGCCGGCGCCTTCCTGATCATCGCGGGCCTCAACTTCCTCGGCATCGGCATCCAGCCGCCCGCGCCCGACTGGGCGACGATGATCGCCGAGAACCGCTCGTACATCACGCTGCAGCCGTGGACGGTGATCGCGCCGACGGCGTGCATCGCGCTCTTCGCCATCAGCGTCAACATCGTCGGCGAGGCGGTCGCCCGCCGGCGCTCGAGGGGACGCGCATGAACCGCACCAAGGGGGACGACGTGGCCGGACCGAACGACGGGGCGGGCTTCGCCCGGCACGGGCACGCCGAGGAGGACCTGCGGCTGCTCTCGGTGGCCCTGGCCGCGGATGCGCTGGACGCGCTGGGGCGGCGCGCGCAGGTGCTCGATCGGCGGGTGGCGCCGATCGACCGCGGCTTCGCGCTGGTGGGCTGGGCGCGCGCGGTGCAGGTGGTGGCGACGCGGCTGATGCCGGAGGCGCCGTATGCGGGCGAGATGGCGGCGATCGCCGCGCTCGGGCCGGGCGACGTGCCGGTGTATCAGGTCGAGGCGGGCGTCGACGCGGCGCTGTTCGGGGAGCTGTTCAGCCTCGCGGCGGCCGCGCAGGGCGCGGTCGGGGCGGTGGTGGACGGCCCGGTGCGCGACGTGCGCCAGCTGCGCGAGCTCGGCTACCCGGTGTTCTCGGCGGGGATCAGCCCGTTCGACACGAAGGGCCGGGCCGAGGTGGTGGCGCACGATGTGCCGATCGTCTGCGCGGGGGTGTCGGTGCGCTCCGGCGACCTCGTGGTCGGCGACGACGACGGCGTGGTGATCGTGCCCGCGGACCTCGTCGAGCCGGTGCTCGCGGAGGTCGTCGCGAAGGTGCGCAGCGAGCACGGCGCCAAGCAGGACATCCTGTCCGGCATGGCCGTCCACGACGTCTGGGACAAGTGGGGTGTGTTCTAGGCCGGACGCCGGTAGGCTGACGCCGTGAGCGGCGAGGAGCACGACGTCATCGTGGTCGGGGCCGGCATCGCCGGCCTCGCGGCCGGCTGGGACCTGCGCGACCTCGACGTCGTCGTGGTCGAGGCGACGGAGCGTCCGGGCGGCCGGATCTGGTCCGCCGAGCGCGGCCCGATCTGGCTCAACCTGGGCGCGCACGTCTACGGCGGCCCCGACTCCGCCGTCGGGCGGCTGCTCGACGAGACGGGCGTGCAGGCCACGGACGTGCCGGGCAGCCTGACCGCCGTCTCCTACGACGGGCACCTCGTCTCCGACGGGCCGATCGAGCTGTACCCGCTGCGGCTGCCCTTCTCGACGTCGGCCCGGCTCGAGTTCGTCCGGGTGGGCCTCAAGCTGCGCCGGCTCGTCGCGCGGTACGCGAAGGTCGCGAAGCCCGCGCCCGGCGAGGACCCGGCGGTGCTCCAGCAGCGGATGCTCGACTTCATGGACGACGCCTCCTTCACGGACGCCATCGGGCGGATGTCGCCCGAGGTGGACGCCTTCTTCCGCTGCACCCTGACCCGCGGCACGGGTGAGCCCGAGGAGATCGCGGCCGGCTACGGCGTGGGCTACTTCCACCTCGTCTGGAACCGCGACGACGGCCTCGGCCGCGCGATCGTCGGCGGCCCGCAGCGGCTGATGGACGCCCTCGCCGCCGGCCTGCCCGACCTGCGCTACTCGACGCGGGTGACCGCGGTCCGCCGCGACGGCGACCGCGTCGTGGTCGAGACCGAGGGGCCCGACGGCGCGCGCACGCTGCGCGCCAGGTCGGTCATCATGGCGACCCCGTCGCACACGACCGCCGACCTCGTCGAGGGCCTGCCGGTCGACCTCGAGGAGGCGCTGCGCGCGATCGTCTACGGCCCCACCGTGGCGGCGGCCTTCCTGACCGACGAGGAGGGCCCGCAGCCGTGGGACGGCATCTACGGCATCGCCACCCCGAAGCGGTCCACGTCGATGCTCTTCAACATGGCCAACGTCGTGTCCGAGCTCCTGCCGGAGCGGCCCAAGGGGTCGAGCTTCATGGTCTACGCGCCCGCCAACCTCGGCCGCGCGATCATGCACCTCTCCGACGAGGAGGTCCTCGACCGCTTCCAGGCCGACCTCGAGGAGGTGCTGCCCGGGGTCAGGGGGCACGTCGTGGAGCGCCGGATCCACCGCGTCACGCCCGGGATCCCGTTCCCGTTCGTCGGCCGCGGCCGCATCCAGCCCACGCTGATGCGCCCGCAGGAGCGCATCCACCTCGCCGGCGACTACCTCGGCTCGTGGTACGCGGAGACCTCCGCGTGGACCGCGGCCGGCGCCGCGGCGCGGGCGCGCGCCGAGGTTTCCGCCACCGCCTAGGCGCCGAAGACGGCGTCGGGCAGGAAGCAGCCCACGATCCACATCGGGTCGTCGACGACCTCGGTGATCTTGAGGTCGCCGGCGAGGCTGCAGAGGATGTAGGCGTCCTCGCGGGTGAGGCCCTGCTCGCGCACGAGGTGGTCGATCATCGCCCGCACCGCGGCCCGCGCGGCCGCCATCAGGTCGGGCTCGACGCCGGTCGTGGCGTACCAGCCGCCGTGGTCGACGCGCGGCGTCAGGGACCCCGCCGGCCGGTGCAGCTGCGGCGCCGGGATGGCGAGGCCCTTGACGACGTCCACGCGGATCCGCGTCGTCATCGCGCACTCGATGCCCGAGATCGCGACCTCCCCGTCGCCCTGTGCGGCGTGGGCGTCGCCGATCGAGAGGAGGCCGCCCTCCACCCCGACCGGCAGGTACAGCGTGGTGCCGGCGGTCAGGTGGCGCAGGTCGACGTTGCCGCCGCCCGCGTGGGGCGGCGGGATCGGCACGTCGCGCATCCCCGCGCCGGGGACGCCCATGGTGCCGCAGAAGGGCTCGATCGGGATGCGCACGCCGGGGCAGAGCTCCGTGGCGTCGCCGTCCGCGAGGTCGAAGATGCGCAGCACCGGCTCGGTGAACTCGCCGGGGGGCAGCAGGCCGAAGCCGGGGATGATGCAGGCCCAGCCCCAGTCGGGCAGGTCGAAGCCGAGGATCTCGACGGCGAGGGCGTCGCCCGGCTCGGCGCCGGCCACGTGGATCGGCCCGGCCAGCGGGTAGATCAGGTCGAAGTCGAGCGCGAGGAGGTCGGCCGCGGCGGAGTCGCGCGTGATCTGCCCGCCCGCGAAGTCGACGGTCTCGCAGACCACGACGTCGCCGGGCGCGGCGTGCACCACGGGCGGCACGGTCACGTCCCAACGGCGGTGCGTCGGCGCGTCGAGGCCGATTTGGTGCTCGGCCATCAGACCACGACCTCGATCGTCGAGGCCACCCCGCTCGCCTCCGCTTCGCCGGCGGGGGTGCGCACCACGATCTGCACCCGGTCCGATCGGAACAGGTCGTGGGAGTGCTCGAACGGCACGCCCTCGCGGTCCCAGGCGGTGCGCACGATCGCGACGAGCGGCGTCGAGCGGCGCACCTCCAGCACCTTGGCCTCGAGCGAGCCCGCGCCGACGATCTGGATGCGCTCCTCCGCCTCGCCCGGGCGCACGGCGTAGGCCGTCTGCAGGAGCTCGTAGAGCGAGCCGCCGAGGGAGTGGTCGAGCAGGCCGGGGAAGCGCCGCGCGGGGAGGCGCGCCCGCTCCAGCGAGATCGGCTCGCCGTCGGCGAGGCGCACCCGCACGACCTCGAGCACGAGATCGCCCTCGGCGAGCGCGAGCGCGGCGGCGGTCTCGGCGTCGGCCTCCACCGTGGCGGTGGAGAGGACCCGCGCGTCCGCCGAGAAGCCCTGCCGGCGCAGGTAGGAGGGTAGGCCGGCGAGGCTGGTGAGGTCGCGCTCGACGCGGCGCGGCGCGACGAACGTGCCGCCCGTGCGTCCGGGTGCCCGGCGGACGGCACCCGCCGTCTCGAGGGCGTCGAGGGCCTGGCGCAGGGTCGAGCGGCTGACCCCGAGCCGCTCGGCCAGGTCGCGCTCGCCGCCGAGCCGCTCGCCGGGGGCCAGCGCCCCCGACGCGATGTCGGCGAGGACCCGGTCGCGGACCGCCAGGGCGGCGGGGCCGAGCGAGCCGGCCCGCGCCGCGGCACGCGGCTCCGGGCTCAGATCAGCTCCATCGCGAGCGGGGACTCGGGCAGGGTCTGCCCGCCGTCGATGACCAGCGGCTGGCCGGTGATGTACTTGGCCTCGTCCGTGGCGAAGAAGAGCGCCGCGTAGCCGATGTCGTCGAGGTCGCCGAGGGCGCCCATCGGGATCGTCGCGATCGACTGGTTGACGTAGTCCTCGCCGAGGTCCTCGAGCGTGCCGGTGACGATGTTGCCCGGCAGGACCGCGTTGACCGTGATGCCCTTCGGGGCGAGCTCGATCGCGGCGGTGCGCATGTAGCCGAGCTGGGCGGCCTTCGTGGCGCCGTAGTGCGACCAGCCCGGGAAGCCCGTGGTGGGGCCCGTGATCGACGACGTCAGGATCACGCGGCCGCGGCCGGACGCCTCGAGGGCGGGGATCGCGTGGCGCACCGTCAGCATCGTGCCCTTCACGTTGGTGGCGAAGATCTCGTCGATCGTGGCCTCGTCCATGTCCCCGACGCGGCACTCGGGGTAGACGCCGGCGTTCGCGCAGACCACGTCGAGGCCGCCGTGGCGGGCCACGGTCTCCTCGACGGCGCGCTGGCAGTCGGCCGCCTTGCCGACGTCGCCCTGCACGAACGACGCGTTCGGGCCGAGCTCCGCCAGGGCCGCCTCCGCGGTCGCGGCGTCGCGGCCCGTGATCACGACCTTGCAGCCCGCGCGCGCGAAGGCGCGGGCGATGCCGAGGCCGATGCCCTTGGTGCCGCCGGTGACGAGGACGCTGCGGCCCTCGAGGGAGTGGAACATGGTGCTCATGGGGTCTCCTCGCTCCTTACGCGTAGCGCGATAGGTAGGCCTCGGCCAGGGGCACGGTGCCGATGGTGTAGCCCTCGCCGAGCTCCTGGGCCTCGGTGGCGAAGGCGTAGTGCGACCCAATCCACGTCACGAGGAGCAGGCGCCGCAGCATCACGAACGTGTCCAGCTCGTCCTCGTCGGCCTGGCCGAGGGGCGCGACCTCGCGGTACCCCTCGAGCCACGCGGCCCTGAAGTCGGGCACCCGGGGGTGCTCCTCGAAGAACGAGACCGTCGTCGCGAAGTCGTACATGTACCAGCCGAACCCGCAGTCGTCGAAGTCGATCACGCGGATCAGGTCGCCGTCCTCGAGCAGGTTCGCGAGGCGCTGGTCGGAGTGGCACAGCCCGAACCGCTCCGGCCCCGTGCCGTAGGCCGCGAGCCGGCGCTCGATGACGTCGACGGTGCGCTGGAAGAGGGCGAGGGTGTCGCCCTCGACGCCGACGCCGTCCTGCCAGCGGCCCCAGTGGCCGTGCGCGCCGAGCGTGTGGTCGAAGTCCCAGGCGAAGCGGGTGAACGTCGCGGGGCGCTGCCAGCCGCGGGCGTGCGCGTGGATCCGGGCCGCGATCCGGCCGAGGGTGCGGTAGCCGGGCAGGGGGTCGGCCGCGTCCGGGTCGGGCGGCGCGCCCTCGGCCCACTCGAAGAGGACGACGTTGCGCTCCTCGACGTCGGGCAGGGCGACCTGCGTGACGAGGCGCCCGTCCCGCGCGGGCACGGCGACCACGCTGTCGACGACGCCGTCCGCGCGCAGCGCGTCGATCCACATCAGCTCGGAGGCGATCGCCTCCGCCGAGTGGTAGCCCGGGCGGTGCAGGCGCATGGCGTAGGCGGCGCCGATCGTCGGATCGTCGACGCGGTAGGTGTAGTTCTCGGAGACGTTGACGAGCCGCAGCTCGGCGTCGTCGCCGAGCCCGTACGGCCCGAGCGCCGCGCGGGCGAGCCGGTCGATCGCGTCCTGATCCGCAGTGCCACCCATCAGATCCTCCGGGGCGGCAGCATAGAGGTCTACGCGTGATCGCGCCCGACGACGGCCTCGAGCACGCGCGTGATCTCGTCGCGCGCCCGCACCACGCTCTCGGTGGGCCCGCTCATGTAGATGCGGCCCGTGGCGCCGATCATCGCGATGTCGACGACCGTCACGTCCGGGGCGACGCGCTCGGCCTCGTTGGCCGCCATCGCCGCGAACAGGGCCGGCGTCATCTCGTACACCAGCAGCGTCTCGCCGGGCAGGACCATCGAGGCCTGGCGGTTGCGGTTCACGATCACCGCGTGCTGGTCCGTGATGTCCTCGATCACGTCCGAGTAGAGGATCCGCGGCTTGAGCTGGTGCGAGGCCTCCGCGCCGATGCCGGCGAGGATCGCCTCGCCCGCTCGCTCCACCGCGGCCGCGTCGGCCGCGTGCAGCTCAAGCACGCCGAACTGGCGCTCGACGAAGAGGATGCCCGGCTCGACCTCGGGCACCGCCTTCAGGGCGAGGTCGATGACGCGCTCGATGGCCAGGCCGGGGGCGACCTCCACGATCAGGGCGTGCTCGCCCTCCATCGGGGGGTAGCCACGGGCGCGCGTCGGCGTCCCCATGTAGGCCGCGAACTGCCGACGCAGCTCGGGGATGGGGAGGTAGACGCGCAGCTCGATATCCGGCCCGGCCATCAGGCGCTTCCTACTTGCCCGCCGTGAAGTGCTTGCCGAGCTCGGCATGCGGGCGGGGGATGACGTGGGCGGAGACGAGCTCGCCGACCGTCGACGCGGTCTCCGAGCCGGCCTCCGTCGCCGCCTTGACGGCACCGACGTCGCCCTGGATGACGACGGCGACGAGCCCGTCGCCGACCTCCTCGCGACCGACGATGGTCACGTTGGCGGCCTTGACCATGGCGTCCGCCGCGGCGAGGGCCGCGACGTACCCCTTGGTCTCGATCATGCCCAGTGCTTCCGACATCTCGTGTTCCTCCTTCTTGGTCTCGTTCAGCTGGGGTGGGTGGTGGTGATGGGTCTAGTGGTCGTTGTCGATGATCCCGACGATCAGCGCGTCGATCGGCGGGTGCTGCGGCGCGAAGCGCGACGCGGCGACGGATCCCGTGGCGACGAGCACGCGCTCGCCCGCCCCGGAGCCCAGGACGTCGAAGGCGACGAGCGATCCGCCCGCCTCCAGCTCGACCTCCAGAAACGCCCCGTGCGGCACGTCATCGACGCGCTTCGTCGCCCACACGGAGCCCTTGACGGTTCCCTTCAGCATGAGGCCTCCCTCTCGATTCGGACGCCGAGCGCGCGGGCGCGGTCCTTGCCCATCGGCGTCAGCACGGCCTTGGGGCCGAGGACGATCACGCCGCCGGCCTTGGCGGCCCGCTCGACGATGCGCTCGGTGACGGCACCCCGCTCTACCCGGTGCGCGTCGCCCGCGGCGGCAGACGCCGCGGGGGCGGCGCCGGCGGCGGCGTGGCCGAGCGTGAAGCGCAGGCGGCCCGCCATCACGGCGGCCCGCTCGGCGGGGCTCTCGAGCCGGTGCGCGAGGGCGCGCACGAAGGCGTCGAGGTCGCGGTCGCTGCCGATCCGCACGTGCTCGACCCGGGCGTCGCCCGCGGCGGCCGCGGGGGCGGGGGCCGCGGCGCGGCCGGTGGGGCCGGGCGCCTGGTCGGTGGGGTTCCAGGTGCTGGGGCGCAGGGTCTGCGCGACGGGCGGCGCGGGCACCTGCGGCACCGGGCTCGGCCCGTGTGCGTGGTCGCGCAGCATGTCGGGCAGGAGCTCCTGCAGCGCCGTCTTCAGCGCGGCGTGCATCTCGCCGGTGCCGTTGGTCTCGCTCACCGGATCGCCTCCAGGGCGGCGATCGCCGCGTCGCCCGCGGCGCGCACGTCGGCCTCGTCGCCGGAGAGGTAGACGCGACCGGTGGCGCCGATCATGCGGTAGTCGATGACCTTGACGCGGGCGGCCTTCTCGGCCTCGTTGGTGGCGAGGATCGCGTACGAGGCGGGCTGCACCTCGAGCACGAACAGCGACTCGCCGGGCAGGAGCATCGAGCCGACCTTGTTGCGGTTGATCAGGAAGGCGTGCTGGCCGTCGACGCGGCTGATCACCTTGCGGGCGAGGATCTTCGGCTTGACCGAGTCCTGCTCCGAGAGGTCGAGGGCGTCGAGGACGGCGCTCGTCGCCGACTTGACGGCGGCCGGCGACTGCGAGTGCATCTCGAGGTAGCCGAAGGTGCGCTCCACGAAGAGGATGCCCGCCTCGACGCGGTCGTGCTTGAGCGCCGTGTCGGTGAGGGCCTCGATGTCGAGGCCGGGGGCGACCTCGATGATCTGCGCGGCCATGCCGGCGCGCGGCAGGCGGCCCTTGATCCAGGAGCCGAGGTAGCACATGGTCTGCGGCTGCAGCTGGTCGAGGTAGATGCAGGAGCGGAGCTCGACGGCGGTGTCGTTCACTGGCGGGTCAGCTCCTTGAGCTCCTCGAGGATCAGGCGGCGGACCTCCTCGCGCAGGACGTCCGTCGCGGGCGTCGCGGGCGCGGGATCCGCGGGGGCGGCACTGGACGCGGCGGTCGGCACGGTCTCGAGCCGCCACGGCTGCATCCCGCCGAACTCGTCGAAGGGCACGGAGCGGTCGGCGTTGTACGCGACGCGCGTCCAGTTGACGAGGTGGCGCGGCTCGAGGTTCTCGCCGAGCGACGAGCGCCCGTAGAAGCCCGTGCCGATGGTCATGGTGGGGGCGAGGTTCGTGAGGACGCCGGCGGAGCCGAGGCTGTTGCCGACGTTGACCGTCACGCGCAGCACCTTCACGGCGGCGCCGTACTCCATGATCGTCTGGGCCCGCGTCGAGTGGATCGAGGCGGAGTGGCCGGCGCCGGTGGCGCGCAGCATCGCCTGCGCGGCCGAGATGCCGGCGCGCGTGTTGGGGACCCGTACGAGGCCGAGGACCGGCAGCAGCTTCTCGCGGGCGAGCGGCTCCTCGGGCACGACCAGGGAGAACGGCGCCACGAGGACGCGCGTGGTGGCGGGCACCGTGAGGCCGGCCTCCTCCGCGAGCACCGTCGCGGACTTGCCGATCAGGTCGAGCCGCATCCGGTGGTCGGGGAACAGGTGCTCGCGCACCCGCTCGACCTCCTCGGGCGTGCAGACGTGGGCGCCGGCCCGGCCGAGCTCGCGGATCAGCTGCTCGGCGACCTCCTCCTCGACGATGATCGCGCTCTCGTTCGTGCAGAGGATCGAGTTGTCGAACGACTTGGAGTCGACGATCGCGCGGGCCGCGGCGGCGATGTCGGCGGTGGCGTCGACGAAGGCGGGCACGTTGCCCGGGCCGACGCCGATCGCGGGGTTGCCCGAGCGGTAGGCGGCGCGGACGACGGCGTTGCCGCCGGTGGCGACGATCACGTCGGTGGTCTGGTCGGTCATCAGGGCCTCGATCAGCGGGATCGAGGGCTCCTCGACGACCTGGATGCAGCCGTCGGGGGCGCCGGCGGCCACGGCCGCGTCGGACAGGACGCGGACGGCGTCGGCGCAGACCGCCTTCGCGCCCGGATGCGGGCTGACCACGATCGCGTTGCGCGTCATCAGGGCCAGCAGCACCTTGAAGTAGACCGTCGCGATCGGGTTCGTGGTCGGGGTCAGGGCGAAGATCACGCCGGCGGGGCGCGGCAGCTCGAGCACCTTGTCGTCGGCGAGGATGCGCGGCGAGACGTAGTCGTGGTCGCGGTAGCGGTCCCACAGCTCGCGCGAGCAGGCGACGTTCTTGAGCACCTTGTGCTCGACGACGCCCATGCCCGTCTCCTCGACGGCCCACTCCGCGTAGCGCTCGGCGTGGGCCTCGCCCGCGGCGGCGACGGCGTCGACGATGCGGCGCACGCGCTCGATGTCGTAGCGGGCGAAGAGCTCCGCGGCCCAGTGGGCGCGCTGCAGCATCATCGCGGCGCGGGCCGCGCCCGGCGGCTCGCGGTGGCTGAGCTCGATCACGCTCATGCGGTCACCGCCGCGCGGGCGCCGGAGCGGGCCTCGGCGTAGGCCTTGCCGATCGCGACCTCGGTGCGGTCGAGAATCTCGTCGACCAGCTCGGGGCCGAGCAGGATCCCGGGCTTGAACTGGAGGATGCGCGGGTCGAGCGTCGAGAAGATCGCCCAGACGCCGTGCGCGTAGAGGTGCTTCATGACGAGCTTGGCGCCGACGGGGTGGTTGAACTCGAGGCCCATCACGACGCCATCCTGGCGGATGCCGACGAACCAGTCGGGGTAGATCTCCTGGATCTGGTGCAGGCCCTGCTGGAAGCGCTCGGCGATGTAGTGCACCATCGAGCGCACCTCGGGACGGCCGCAGATCTCGAGCACCTTGAGGCTGACGACGCAGCCGAGCTCGGCGCCGCCGCCCGTGGAGATGTGGCCGAAGCCGTCCTCCTTGAGCCAGGCGGAGCACTCCTCGGAGACCACGCAGCAGGCGATCGGGTACATACCGCCCGTGATGCCCTTGCCGATGACCATGATGTCGGGCTCGACGCCGGCCTTGGAGATGCCCCACATCTCGCCGGTGCGCATCAGGCCCGTCTGGACCTCGTCGGCGATGTAGAGCGTGTCGTACTCCTCGCAGAGCCGCTTGACGGCCTGCAGGTAGCCGGGCGCGGGGAGCGGGAAGCCGTAGGTGGCCGGGATCGTCTCCATGATCACGGCGGCCACGTCGCGCGCGCGGAGCGCGTCCTCCATCGCGTTGAGGTCGTTGAACGGGACCTGGACGAACTCCTCGGGGTGGTCCGAGAGGAACAGCTTCGAGAAGCGCTCGTCGCCCGTGCCGACGGCGATGCCCGTGTGGCCGTGGTAGGACTTGATGATCGAGACGATCTTGCGGCGCTGCTTCGTGTGACGTGCGGTCTTGAGGGCGATGTCGATCGCCTCGCCGCCGCCCGAGCCGTAGATCACGCGGCGCATGTTCGGGCTGGCGGTCTTGACCAGGGCCTCGGCGAGCGCGGTGCGCGCCAGCGCCGGGAAGTGGTGGTTGCCGATGTCGAAGTGCTGCATCGCCTGCTCGAGCGTGGCGATCAGCTCGGGGTTGCGGTGGCCGAGGTTGTACGTGCCGCCGTTGAGGTGCAGGTCGATCAGCCGGCGGCCGGCCATGTCCCAGAACAGGTAGCCCTCGCGGCGGTCGATGACGAGGTCGATTCCGGCGTCCTGCCAGAAGTCGGTCTTGTCGGGGTTCCAGAACGCCCGCGAGCGCTCCAGCATGTCCTCTTTCGACTCGTACGAGAAGAACCCGTAGTCGTACATTCGGGGATCGCTCCTTCGCTGGACGGGCGTACCCTACCGAATAGCAGACCGAATTGCAAATAGGTCTGAGATATCTGACCAAATCGGACCATCGGCAGGCCGAAACGGCCGGAATGGGTCCGGCGGTCGCGTCGCGTCGGCCGGGGCGGGGCTAGGCGGCGGCGGCGGCCCACGCGCCGCCGCGCTTGCCGGACTCGATCGCGCCGTCGACGAAGCCCGCCCAGCCGTCTGCGAAGTCCGAGTTGGCGAGGATCACGCGTCCTTCGGGACGCTGCATCTCCGCGTGGTGGTGCGCGTACCAGCCGGGCCGATGGATGCCCCACGTCCCGCGCGCGTACTCGTCGCCGAGCCAGTCGTGGCAGTTCATGCCGATCACCTCGCAGCCCGGCACGGCGCGGTCGAGCTCGCGCTGAGCCCAGGCGAGGTCGCCGTGGCGGATCGCCGCGCCGTCGTTGCCGAAGCAGACGAGGATCTGCTCGTCGCCGGGCAGGTCGAAGATCGTGCCGATGAAGCCGAAGGGGTGGTCCGGGTGCATGCCGGCGACCGGTCCGCCCGACGTGCGCACCTTCAGCATCACCTTGCTGCCGATGCCGGCCTGGCCGAGCGCGATCCCGGCCCGCTTGCCCTCGCTGAGGCCCGGCTCGAAGCGGATTCCGCCGAGCACGTTGAGGGGCGCCGTGACCACGCAGGCGCGCGCCGCCAGCGCCTCGCCGGAGCGCAGCGTGACGACCACGCGATCGCCCTCCTGCTCGACGGCCTCGACGGGCGCCTCGAGGCGCAGCTCGCAGGCGGCGGCGGCGAGGATCGGCTGCAGGAACGCGATCGTGCCCTCGGCGACCGTGTAGGCGCCCGCGGTCTCCTGCGTGAGGGCCAGCGAGTGGCCCGAGAGGGCGTGCCAGCGCATGACCGACAGGGCCCCGGCGTCGTCGAGGTGGCCGCTCGCCACCCCCTGGCACTCCACCATCAGGAGCGCGCGCTCGTCGTCCGTCAGGTCGAGCTCGTCGATCCGCTCCTGGATCGTCATGGCGTCGAGACGGCCGATCCGGTTGACGTCCGCGAGCGGCGCGTGCGGCTGGGGCAGGATCTCCCAGGACCCGGCGTTGAACTTGTCCCAGGCCGACTCGTTGAAGGCCTCGCGCTCGATGCGCGTGCCCGTGCGGATCTCGTCGCCGACGGTCCAGTGCACGCTGTCGCCAACGGGCGGCATCAGCGGCGTGACGCCGGCGGCCGTGATCTCCGTCCAGACGTGGGGCTGGAACCAGTGGAAGTAGTTGCCGCCGCGCTCGAAGCGCTGGCCGTCCCAATCGCTCGTCCACGTGCGCCCGCCGATCCGGTCCTGGGCCTCGACGATCACGGGCTCCCGGCCTGCGCGGCGCACCTCGCGCGCCGCGGAGCAGCCCGCGAACCCCGCCCCGATCACGATGACGTCGTGCATCCTACCCCCTCCTGGTCGCCCCGTCAGGCTACTGCCGACGCGGGTCAGCGTCCAGTGCGGTCGGCCCGGTCGCCGACCTTCGCGGCCGCCTCGAGCAGGAACGCGCCGATCCCGCGCGTCTGCGTGGCCACCGTCTTGGGGCTGGCCCAGGTCGCGGAGACCGTGTGGTTGAGCTCGGTCGAGCCGAGCAGCACGACGAGGTCGGCGCCGTCCAGCTCGCGCTGCACGTCGCGGCCAGGCCGCGCCACCGTGCCGTCGACGACGCGCAGGTCGAGGTCGGGCAGGAGGCCGGGCAGCTCGCGGCGGATGTCGGGGCTGCCGCCGACCACGATTACCCGGGCGAGGCCCGCCCGCCAGCAGGCCGCGGCGAAGGCGAGCGCACCGCGGCGGTTCGCGCTGCCCTCGCAGACCCGGCAGCGGTCGCCCGTGCCGGCCGTGACGGGGTCGGGCACGTCGCCGCCAAGCCCGGCCTCCGCGCAGGCCGGGCAGAGCAGGGCCACGCGGGCCCGCAGGACGGCCTCGGCGTCGTCGCGCTTGTAGGCGGCGATCCGCTCCTTGCCCGCGCGGGTGATGCGGGCGTCCTCGAGCACGGCGCGCGCCGCCGACTGCGCCGCGTCCGTGCGGTAGCCGAACTCGGCCAGGAGCTTCGCGATCGGGAGGTCCTTGGCCACCCGGGCGCCGCCTAGCCCGCGCAGGCGCGGTCGATCGCCCGTGCGAGGTCCACGACGAGGTCGTCGGGGTGCTCGATGCCGGCCGATACGCGGATCAGGCCCTCGGGGGTGCCCATTCGGCGCTCCCAGTCCTTGGTGCCGCGGTGCTCGATCAGCGACTCGACGCCGCCAAGGCTCGTCGCGTGCCCGAACACCTCGACCTTCTCGCAGACGGCGGTCGCGCGCTCCGGCGGCCCCGCGACCTCGAAGGACAGCATCGTCCCGAAGCCCGCCATCTGGCGGGCCGCGACGGCGTGGCCGGGATGGTCCGGCAGGCCGGGGTAGAGGACGCGCGTCACCTGCGCGTGGGCCGCGAGCATCGCCGCCAGCGCGGCCGCGTTGGCCTGCGCGCGCTCGAGCCGCACGGCCAGCGTGCGCAGCCCGCGCAGGGCGAGGAACGCCTCGAGCGAGCCGGGCACGGCGCCGTAGTCGGTGCGGTGGGTGCGCATCGACTCGGCGCAGGCGGCGTCGCCGACGGCGATCCCGAGCAGGAGGTCGGCGTGGCCGCCGATCAGCTTCGTCGCGCTGTGCACGACCACGTCGGCCCCGAGTGCGAGCGGGCGCTGCAGGAGTGGCGACGTGAAGGTGCCGTCGACCACGACCCGGGTGCCGGGCTCGCGGCCCGCGCAGATCGCCGCGATGTCGGCGATCTCGAGCGTCGGGTTGGAGGGCGTCTCGAGCCAGACCAGGGCCGCGCCCTGGCCGGCCTCGAGGACGGCCGCGGTGTCCGCCATGTCGACCCAGCGCACGCCGATCCGGCCCTGCGCCGAGCGCTCCTCGAGCTGGCCCCAGCTGCCCATGTAGATCGGCTTCGAGGCGACCACGACACCGCCCGGCGGGACCTGGTCGAGGACGGCGGTGACGGCGGCGATGCCGCTCGAGAAGGCGACGGCCTCGCCGCCCTCGAGCGCGCCCACGACCTCCTCGAGCGCGTCCCACATCTCGTTGCCGGAGCGCCCGTAGCCGCGTGGCCCGCCCGCCCGGTACGTGCTGTTGAGCACCAAGGGGTGGTTGAGGGTCGAGCCCGGCCCCTGCGGCCGGCCGCCGTGGACGAGCTCGGTCTCGGGGTGGTGCTCCATCCACGGGACGATACCGGCGTGCACCCGTCTGCGGCGCTCATCCGCCGGCCGGTGCCCTCCGTGATGATCCGCTCATGGCGGTCCAAGCCCCGCAGTCGCCCTTCTCGGACGAGCGCAAGCCCGTCTACCTCAACGTCGCCGCGGCCGACCGGCCGCTCGCGAGCCCGGTCTCCGCGGCCACGATCGACGCCGCCCGGCGCTACCGCAAGGACCGCGTCCTCGAGCAGATCCGGGCCGCGGACTGCGATGCGCTGCTCCTCTACGACCCCGTCAACATCCGCTACGTCCTCGACGTCAGCAACATGACGATCTGGATGATGCACAACGCCTTCCACTACGCCGTCGTCTGCGCCGACGGCACCGCCGTCGACTTCCCGTACGCAGGCTCCGGGCACCTGTCGGAGGGGCTGCCCGGGGTCAGCGAGGTGCGCACCGCGACGACCTGGACCTTCCAGGAGTCGCAGGGCGAGGAGGCCACCGCGACCGTCGTCGCGCGCTGGGCGGCCGAGATCGCCGACCTCGCGCGGGCCCACGGCGCCGGCACGCGCCGGATCGCCGTCGATAGCTGCGAGCCGTCCGGCGTGGCGGCGCTGCGCGCCTGCGGGCTCGAGGTCGTCGACGGCTACCCCCTGACCGAGCGTGCGCGGCAGATCAAGTCCGCGGACGAGCTCGAGATGCTGCGCTGGACCATGGCCGTGTGCGACGCCGGCATGCACCGGCTGCGCGAGGCCTCCGCCGAGCCGGGCCGCACCGAGCTCGAGATCTGGGCGGAGCTGCACCACGAGAACATCCGCAACGGCGGCGAGTGGATCGAGACGCGCCTGCTCTGCTCGGGGCCGCGCACCAACCCGTGGTTCCAGGAGGCGTCGCACCGCGTCACCGAGGCCGGCGACATGCTCGCCTTCGACACGGACATGATCGGCCCCTACGGCTACTGCGCCGACGTCTCCCGCTCGTGGACCGTCGGGCACCTGCCGCCGACGCCCGCGCAACGCGACCTCTACCTGCACGCCCTCGAGCAGATCGAGCACAACGCCGCGCTCCTGCGCGACGGCGCCTCCTTCCGTGAGCTCGACGCCGCGAGCTGGCGCATCCCGGAGCGCTTCCAGGCCCAGAACTACGGCGTCATCCTGCACGGCGTCGGGCTGGCCGACGAGTCGCCGTGGATCGCGACGCACCCGACCTTCCCCGGCAGCCTCAGCGACCGCGCGGACCTCGCGCTCGCGGCCGGCATGGTGGTCAGCGTCGAGTCGTACTGCGGCGAGGTCGGCGGGGCGGAGGGCGTCAAGCTGGAGGCCCAGTACGTGATCACGGAGACCGGGGCCGAGCGGCTCGACCACCTGCCCTGGGAGGACTGGGACTGACGCTCGCCGCGGCGGGTGCGGCAGGAGATCTGCCCGTCCCGTGGTAGGGTGAGGACACATCGCGTTCCCGCGGCTCCCGCCGCGGCATCCCGCGCGATGCGCCCGCTCTGGAATCCACTCGAGCGCGCGACGCTCGACAGGAGTTTCCGTGCAATTCAGCTTCACCGACCTCGGCGTGCCCGCCGACCTCGCCGCCGTCCTCTCGCGGCGCGGCATCGACGCGGCCTTCCCGATCCAGGCCGCCACCCTCCCCGACGCCCTCGCCGGGCGCGACGTGGCGGGCAAGGCGCCGACCGGGTCCGGCAAGACCATCGCCTTCGGCCTCGCCGTCGCCGCGCGCGTCGCGGCCGGCAAGCCGGGCCGCCCGACGGCCCTGATCCTCGCGCCGACGCGCGAGCTCGCCGACCAGATCAGCCGCGAGGTCGAGCCGCTCGCGGCCGCCCGCGGCCGCCGCGTCGCCGTCGCCTACGGCGGCGTGGGCTACGGCGCCCAGACCAGCGCGCTGCGCCGCGGCGTCGACGTCCTCGTCGCCTGCCCCGGCCGGCTCGAGGACCTGATCCAGCGCCGCGACGTCGACCTCTCCGACGTCGGCATCGTCGTCCTCGACGAGGCCGACCGGATGGCCGACATGGGCTTCCTGCCCGTCGTGCGGCGCCTGCTCGACCAGGTCCGCCCCGACCGGCAGACCCTGCTCTTCTCCGCCACGCTCGACGGCGAGGTCGAGAAGGTCGCCCGCGACTACCAGCACGACCCCGTCCGCCACGAGGCCGCCGCCGAGGCGCGCTCCGTCGGCGAGGTCGTCACGCACGTCTGGCGCGTCAAGCAGGAGGACCGCATCGACCTGCTCGTCGACGTCGTCCTGCGCACCGGCAGCGTGATCGCGTTCTGCCGCACCCGCCACGGCGTCGACCGGCTCGCCAAGAAGCTCAACGCCGCCGGCGTCGGCGCCGCGAACCTGCACGGCGGCCGCGCCCAGAACCAGCGCGACCGCGCCCTGCACGCGTTCACGACCGGGCGGCTGCCCGTGCTCGTGGCCACGGACGTCGCGGCGCGCGGCATCCATGTCGACCAGGTCGCCTGCGTCGTCCACTTCGACCCGCCCGCCGACCCCGCCGACTGGGTGCACCGCTCGGGCCGCACCGGCCGCGCCGGCGAGCCCGGCATCGTCGTCGGCTTCGTTCCCAAGCAGGACGAGCACGCCGTGCGCAAGCTGCTCGGCAAGGTCGGCGTGGACGCGCAGATCACGGCCCCCGACCTCGACCTGCTGGGCGCCGTGCGCCCGGTCCGCGTCGACGCGGGCCGCCCACCCGCTGAGCCCGCCGCCGAGCCGGTCCCGGCCGAGGCGTCGAAGCCGCGCCGCGACCAGCGCCCCGACGGGCAGCCGAAGCGGCCGAAGCGCCCGAGCCAGCACCGCCCGGGCACGCCGCGCCACAAGCGCCGCCGCCGCTCGCGCGCCGGCGTCTAGGGCGCGGCCGGCGGGTCGCCCGGCGGCGGATCGCCGTCGGGCCCGTCGGCGCGCATCGCGGCGCGCTCCTTGGCGGGGTTGCGCTGGCGGCCGAGGTTGCTGACGATCAGGGCCAGCACGGTGACGAGGTAGAGCTGGCCGACGAGGCCCTCGAGCATCGCGAGCAGGCGCCCGACGGCGTCGGCGGCCGTGAAGTCGCCGTAGCCGACCGTGGCGAGCGTGATGTACGAGAAGTAGAGGAAGACGTACGCGGGCTGCTTGCCCTGCACGAAGAAGTCGCCGACCCGGACGGCGTCGATCGCGAGGTACAGGTACGCGAACGTCAGGCCCATCATCAGGTAGACGGCGATCGCGTCGCCGACGACGCGCAGGTTGACGACGGGGGCCTTGACGACCCGGCCGAACAGGCGCACGATCACGCCGATCGCGAGCGCCGCGCTGAACAGGCCCGTCGCCGAGCGGCCGGCGCCGCTGTCGACGGCCAGCGCGATCGCGGCGACCAGGGAGATCGTCCCGATCACGGCGACCGGCGCGCCGACGGAGAGGATGCGCCGCCAGCGCGGGCTGCGGACGTGGGCCGTGACCACGATCTCGAACAGCAGGATCTGCACGAGCAGCGCCACGATGCGCGTCCAGAGCGAGGCGTCGCCCGCCGCGATCAGCACGAAGGCGATGATCGACAGGACGGGCGCGATCAGGACGTTGCGCTCGTCGGTCACGTCGAGCCAGCGGCCCCTGAGGAGGCGCCGCTCGCGCTCGATGCGCCCCGATCCCGGATGCCCGTCCATCCCCGCGGACGTTACGCGATCGGGGGGTGCGTCCAGCCGCGGTCCGCGGCCGCGTCGCGCGGCCCGAACATCCGCACCGTCTCCGCGTCGTCGCCGGGCGGGACGTCGCGGATCCCGAGCATGGAGTCGATCACCATGTTCTGGAAGCGGTGGCACGACTCCTCGAAGCGGTAGCACATGCGACCGCCCTCGTAGGCGGGGTTGCGCAGCCCGTCCTGGACCCGCTCGACGATGCCGATGTCCTCCTGGTTGACCTCGTCCCAGAACGCCATCAGCGCGTCGACGTCGCCCTCGGGGTCGGTGCTCGCGGCGACCGACTCGGGGTGGGTCAGGAGGTACGCCACCTCCGCCGTGCGGCCCGGCCCGTCGGGGCGGGCGAGCAGCAGGAAGACGTGGTTGGCCATCACGTTGATCGCGATGTTCGGGTAGAGCCAGACGAAGCGGGCCGCCTCGGCGTCCTGGCCCTCCACGAAGGTGACGGGCGGCAGGCCCTTCCAGCCGCCGTCGTCGGTGTTCGGGGCGACGGGCCACGTGCAGAAGCCGACGTACTTGCCGGGGCCCTGCCAGCGGTAGTGGTCGTCCATCGGCGAGACCTTCACCAGCGCAGGGTGGACCCACGGCAGGTGGTAGTACTCCATGAAGTTCTCGCCGATCAGCTTCCAGTCGGCGTCGATCGCGTACTCGACGCGGCGGGCCATCCGGTACTCGCCGAGCCGGTAGCCGGCGAGGCGCGCACCGAGGTCGCCGAGCTCGTCCTCGAGCGCGGGGGCCTCGGGGTCGAGGCAGACCATGACGAGGAACTCCCACTGCGCGACGCGCACCGGGTGCAGGCCCATGTCGGCCTTGTCGAAGGCCTTGATGTCCGACATGTCGAAGGCCGCGCGGGCGTCCACCGGGATCTCGCTCTCCGGCGTGAAGAGCGGCGTGCCGAGGCACGACCCGTTCAGGTCGTACGCCCACGCGTGGTAGGGGCACGAGAAGAAGCGCTTGACGTGGCCGGAGCCCTCGCACAGCCGCGCGCCGCGGTGGCGGCACACGTTGTGGTGCGCGCGCAGCTCGCCGTCGAGGTTGCGGGTCACGATGATCGAGCGGCCCGCGACCTCGACCACCAGGAAGTCGCCCGGCTCGGCGACCTCGTCGGCCACGCAGACCGGCACCCACGCGCGCCCGTACACGCGCTCCTGCTCGAGCGCGTGGAACTCCTCCGACGTGTACGCGTCGGGGATCAGGGTCCAGGCGAAGTCGACGGGGAGGCGCGTCTTGGCGTACGTCTCCGGCTCGGAGAACGCCGCGCCCGGGAGCGGCCGCTGCATGGCCGGAGGGTATCGCCTCCGCGGCGACCGCGTCGACCGCCGTCCCACCGCATGGCACGATCGGCCGCGGCGAGCGGATACGCTCCGCAGCCATGGACGCCCTCCTCGTCGACAGCGTGCGCACCCCGTTCGGCCGCAACCGCGGCGGGCTCAGCCACCTGCGCACCGACGACCTCGCGGCGATCCCGCTGCGCGCCCTGCTCGAGCGCCACCCGGGCCTCGACCCGGCCCGCGTCGACGAGGTCCTCTACGGCGACACCAACCAGGCGGGCGAGGACAACCGCAACGTGGCCCGGATGGCCCTGCTCCTCGCCGGGCTCCCCGTGAGCGTGCCCGGCGTGACCCTCAACCGCCTCTGCGGGTCGGGCGGCGAGGCCGTCGTCCAGGGCGCGCGGATGCTGCGCGCGGGTGACGCCGAGGTCGTGATCGCGGGCGGCGTGGAGGGCATGAGCCGCGCCCCCTTCGTGCTCGAGCCCGCCGCCGAGGTGCTGCCGCGCGACCAGCGCCTGCACGGCACCGCCGTCGGCTGGCGGATGGTGAACCCGGCGATGCCGGCCGACTGGACGGCCTCCCTCGGGGCGGCGACCGACCGGCTCGCCGCCCGCCACGGCCTCGAGCGGGCCGCGCTCGACGACTGGGCGCTGCGCAGCCACCTGCGGGCGCACGCCGCCTGGGAGGCGGGCCTCCACGCGGACGGCGTGGTGGCCGTCGGCGACGTGGCCCGCGACGAGGGGATTCGGACGGACGCCGACCCGGCGCGGCTGGCCGAGCTCGCCCCCGCCTTCGTCCCGGACGGCCTGATCACCGCCGGCAACGCCTCGCCGATCTCGGACGGCGCGCTCGCGATGCTCCTCGCGTCGCCCGCCGCCTGCGCGGAGCACGGCTGGGTGCCGCGCGCGCGGATCGGACGCAGCGCCACCATCGGCGTCGCGCCGCAGGACTTCGGGGAGGCGCCCGTGCCGGCGGTCCGGGCGCTGCTCGACCGGGCCGGGCTCGGCGTGGCCGACATCGATCTGTGGGAGCTGCAGGAGGCATTCGCGGCGGTGCCCCTGATCGCCATCCGGGAGCTCGGGCTCGACCCCGAGCGCGTCAACGTGCACGGCGGCGCGATCGCCTACGGGCACCCGCTCGGGGCCTCGGCGCCGCGGCTGATCGCGGACCTCGCCCGCGAGCTCGGCCGCCGCGGCGGCGGCACAGGCGTCGCGGCGGTCTGCATCGGCGTGGGGCAGGGTCAGGCCGTGCTCGTGCACGTCGACGGCTGAGCGCGCCCGGAGCGCGATTCGCGGCTAGCCTTTCCGGTCAGTAACGCGCCCGTTCCACCGGAGAGGAACCCCGAGATGGCCCACAAGTACTCGCTCACGGACGACCAGGTCCCGCGGCACTGGTACAACATCGCCGCCGACCTGCCGAGCATGCCGCCCCCGCCCCTGCATCCGGGCACCGGCCAGCCGCTCGGCCCCGACGACCTCGCCCCGCTGTTCCCGATGGCCCTGATCGGCCAGGAGGTCTCGGCGGAGCGGATGATCCCGATCCCCGACCCCGTCCGCGACGTCCTCGCGATGTGGCGCCCGACGCCGCTCTACCGCGCGGACAAGCTGGAGGCGGCGCTCGGCACGGACTGCCGCATCTTCTACAAGTACGAGGGCGTCTCGCCCGCCGGCTCGCACAAGCCGAATACCGCCATTCCGCAGGCCTGGTACAACCAGCAGGAGGGCGTCACCCGCATCGCCACCGAGACGGGCGCGGGCCAGTGGGGCTCGGCCCTGTCCTTCGCGGGCGCCCAGTTCGGCCTCGAGATCAAGGTCTACCAGGTGCGCGCCTCGTACGACGCGAAGCCGTACCGCCGCGCGATGATCGAGACGTGGGGCGGCGAGGTCGTCGCCAGCCCGTCGCCCGACACGAACGCGGGCCGCGCGATCCTCGAGACGGACCCGGGCTGCCCGGGCAGCCTCGGCATCGCGATCTCGGAGGCCGTCGAGGACGCCGCCACGCGCGACGACACGAAGTACGCGCTCGGCTCCGTCCTCAACCACGTGCTGATGCACCAGACCGTGATCGGCCAGGAGGCGCAGGAGCAGCTGAGGGCGCTCGACGCCTACCCGGACGTCGTCGTCGGCTGCGTCGGCGGCGGCTCGAACTTCGCCGGCATCGCGTTCCCGTTCCTCGCGGACAAGATCGCCGGCAGGGACATCCGCGTCGTCGCCGCCGAGCCCGCCGCCTGCCCGACGCTCACACGCGGGCACTACGGCTACGACTTCGGCGACACGGCGCAGCTGACGCCGCTTCTGCCGATGCACACGCTCGGCCACGGGTTCATCCCGGCGCCGATCCACTCCGGCGGCCTGCGCTACCACGGCGCCGCGCCGCTGGTGTCGCACCTTCTCAACCTCGGCCTGATCGAGGCCGTCGCCTACCCGCAGCGCGAGTGCTTCGCGGAGGCGGTTCGCTTCGCGCGCACCGAGGGCATCATCCCGGCGCCCGAGCCGACCCACGCGATCCGCGCGGTGATCGCCGAGGTCGAGCGGGCGAAGGAGGAGGGCGTCGTGAAGACGATCCTGTTCAACCTCTGCGGCCACGGCAACTTCGACCTGACCGCGTACGACGCGTACTTCGCGGGCACGATGGAGGACATCGAGCTCCCGGAGGCCGAGCTGGACGAGGCGGCCAAGGCCCTCGAGGGCATGCCCGCCATCGCCTAGGCGCACGCACGACGGGGGCGGTCCGGCTGCGGCCGGGCCGCCCCCGTTCGCGTTCCTAGGCCGGCCGGCGGCCGACGAGGAGCACGTCCTCGCCGGTCTGGACGACGGTGCCGTCGTCTTTGGTGCACGCGACGGCCATCCGCACGATGCCGCGGTCGGGCTTCGACCGCGACGGGCGGTTCTCGGTCACCGTCCAGGTGGTGGTGATCGCCTCGCCCGGGTAGGTCGGGGCCTTGAAGTCCCGCGACTCGGACAGGTAGGCGATGATCAGGAGCGCATCCATCTCCGGGCACGGCGTGCCGGACGAGGCGCCGAGCACGAGCAGCCCGTGCGCGATCCGCTCCCTAAACGGCGTGTTGGCGCGCACCCACTCGTCGTCGGTGTGCAGCGGGTTGTGGTCGCCGGACAGGACGCAGTAGTCGGCGATGTCCTGCGCCGAGATCGTGCGCGCGGACGAGGTGAGGACGCTGCCGACCGGCAGGTCCTCGAGGAAGAGGGTCTTCGCGTGGCTCATGCCGGGCAGCGTAGCCCCCGTAGGCACGTACGACCGGCGGCGCGATACGGTGCCGCCGATGGCCGCCGCCGCGTCCGACCGCGCCCCCCTCGCCTGGCTCGGCTACCTGCTCGTCGGCGCCTCCGCCGGGTTCGCGGCCTTCAACGTCATCTTCGGGCGCCTCCTGATCGACACCGGCATGCGGCCGCTCGAGGTGTCGGCGACGCGCATCTACGGCGCCGGGCTGATCCTGCTCGTGTTCCTCGTGCCCGTGCTCGGCCGGCTCCGGCGGGGCCACCTCGTGCCCATCGCCGCGTTCGCCGTCGTGGGGCTGGTCGTCGGCCAGGGCACCGCGTTCATCGCCTTCTCCGACTCCGACGTCGCGATCGTCCTCGTGATCATCTTCACCGCGCCGCTGTTCGTGGCCCTCTACGAGCGGCTGCGGCTCGGCGCCGTCCTGCCGCGCCACGCCTACGCGGCCATCCTCGTCGCCGTCGCCGGCGTCGGCCTCGCGGTGGCGGGCGGCGGCGTCGGCGGCATCACGGCGCGGGGCTTCGCCTTCGCGGTGGCGTCGATGATCGCGTACGGGGTGTCCGTGGTGCTGGCGTCGCGGCTGCCCGGCGATCTCCCGCCGCTGGCCCGCACGGCGGCCAGCATGGTCGTCGCCGGCCTCGCCTTCTGCGTGATCGCGCCGCCCTGGACCCTGCCCTTCGACCTGCTCGGCGCGACGGCGACCTTCCCGGGCCGGCTCGGCTTCGCGCTGCCCCTCTGGGTCGCCGTCGCCTTCTCCGTCCTCGTCGGGTCGGTCGGCGTGTTCGTGACGTGGATCGCCGGGACGCGGATCGTCGGGGCCGGGGCCTCCAGCGTCGTCGGCATGGCCGAGCCCGTCCTCGCGGCCATGGTCGCGTGGGCGCTCCTCGCCCAGGCCCTCGCGCCGCTGCAGGTCGTCGGGATCCTCGTGACCGTCGGTGCGATCACGGTGGTCGAGCTCGCCCGCATCCGCACGCGCCGGCTCGACGCCCCGGACGCGCCCGTCGAGCTCTGACGGGGACGGCTGCGTACGGCGGTACGACCGGCGCTCCGTCAAGATGCCGCCGTGGCGTCCCGTCGATCCGGCTACCTGCTCGTCTGCGGCGGCTCGGCCCTGTTCGCCAGCACGGGCGTCGTCAGCGCGGTGGCCTTCGAGGGCGGCGTCGCGCCGATCGAGCTCGCAGCACTCCGCTCCTACATCGCGGCGTTGATCCTGCTGCCGTTCCTGCTTCTCGTCGCGCGGCGGATCCGCCGTGCCGACCTCCTGCCGATCGTGCTCTTCGCGCTGATCGGGATCGTGCTCGCGCAGGGCTTCTACTACGGCGCGATCTCCCGGATGGACATCGCGGTGGCGCTCGTCATCGTCTACACGGGGCCGCTGCTCGTGGCGGGCTACCAGCGCGCGTTCCACGCGGAGCGCCTGCCGCTGATCGGCTACCTCGCGATGGTCCTCGCCGTGACCGGGGTCGCCATCGCGGTGCTCGGCGGCAGCGGCGGCCTCGCTGCGATCTCGCTCCTCGGCGTGGGGTTCGCCCTCCTGACCGCGGTCTGCTTCGCGGGGCAGGCGATCCTCGGCGCGCGCCAGCCCTTGACGCTGCCGCCGCTCGCCCGCACGGGCGCGGGCATGGCCGCGGCCGCCGTGATCTGGATCCCGCTCGTGCCCATCTGGGCGCTCCCCCTCGACGTGTTCGGCGACACGGCGGCGTTCACGGGCCGCTTCGACCTCGAGATCCCCGTCGGGGCGGCGGTCCTCTACGTCGCGGTCTTCGGCAGCGTCGTGCCCTACCTCCTGCTGATCATGGGCCTCGCCCGGATCGGGCCAGGCGCGGGCAGCATGGCCGGCATGACCGAGCCGGTCGTGGCCCCGCTCCTCGCCTGGTTCGCCCTCGGGCAGGTCCTGACGCCGCTGCAGGCCCTCGGCGTCGCGCTCACGATCGCGTGCGTCGCGATCGTGGAGCGCCAGCGCTACCGGCTGCGGCGCGTGCCCGAGTCCTACGTCGCGGAGCTCTGAGTTATGTCGGAGCGCATGATCGGCGTGATCATCGTCGTCTTCGCCTGCGTGCTGTTCGCGTCGACGGGCGTCGTCGCGCGGATGGCGATCGACGGCGGGCTCGACCCCGCCGAGGTCGCCGCCGTGCGCACGTACGGCGGGGCGCTCCTGCTCCTGCCGTTCGTCGTGCGGGCGTGGCGCAGCTTCGACCGCTCGATGGCGGGGCCGGTCGTCGTGTACGCCCTGATCGGGGTGTTCGCCTCGCAGGGCCTCTACTTCGAGGCGATCAGCCGCATGGACGTCGCGCTCGCGCTCGTGATCTCGTACATCGCGCCGCTGCCGGTCGCCCTCTACCGGCGCCTGCGCCTCGGCGAGCGGCTTCCGATCTGGGCGTACGGCGCGATGGTCTTCGCGGTCGGCGGCCTCGCGCTGGCCGTGCTCGGCGGCAGCAGCGTCGGCGAGCTGACCCCGCTCGGCCTGGTGCTCGCGTTCCTCTGCATGGCCACGTTCGCGGTGATGCTGATCTTCGGCCCGAAGCAGCCGGCCCGGGTCGGGCCCTCCGCCCGCGCCGGGGCGCCGCTGCTGCTCGCCGGTGTCGCCTGGTTCGTCGTCGTCCCCGTCTGGACCGTGCCGTGGGGCGAGCTGGGCTCGACCGTATCGCTGAGCGGGGCGGTCGACGTGGCCGTGCCGCTGTGGGCGACGATCGCGTGGGTCGTGGTCGTCGGCTCGGCGATCGCCTTCGCGATCATCCTCGCCGGCACCGCGCGCGTCGGGTCGGGCACGGCCAGCATGCTCGGCATGACCGAGCCGATCGTCGGGTCGCTTCTGGCCTGGCTCCTGCTCGGCCAGGCCCTGACCGCGCCGCAGGCCCTCGGCATCGTCGTCACCGTGGCCGCCGTCGGCGTCGTGGAGCACGCGCGGGCCCGGCGGATCGTCGGGCCCGAGGTCCCCGACCCCCTGGCAGCGCTCGCCGACCCCCAACGCCGGTAGCGTTCACCCGATGGGCCACGTCCTCACCAGCCTCCCCGCCGGCGAGAAGATCGGCATCGCCTTCTCCGGCGGCCTCGACACGTCCGCCGCCGTCGCGTGGATGCGCGACAGGGGCGGCGTGCCGTACGCGTACACGGCCGACCTCGGCCAGTACGACGAGCCCGACCTCTCCGACGTCCCGACCCGCGCGCTGCAGTACGGGGCGGAGTCGGCGCGGCTCGTCGACTGCCGCACCGAGCTCGTGCGCGAGGGCCTGGTGGCGCTGCAGTGCGGCGCCTTCCACATCGGCTCGGGCGGGCGCACGTACTTCAACACGACCCCGCTCGGCCGCGCCGTCACCGGCACCATGCTCGTCGCCGCGATGCGCGAGCAGGGCGTCTCGATCTGGGGCGACGGCTCGACGTACAAGGGCAACGATATCGAGCGCTTCTACCGCTACGGGCTGCTCGTCAACCCGGCGCTGCGCATCTACAAGCCGTGGCTCGATCAGGCCTTCGTCGACGAGCTCGGCGGGCGCCGGGAGATGAGCGAGTGGCTGCAGGCGCACGACCTGCCGTACCGCGACCCGACCGAGAAGGCGTACTCCACGGACGCCAACATCTGGGGCGCGACGCACGAGGCGAAGCGGCTCGAGTTCCTCGACACGTCGATGGACATCGTCTCGCCGATCATGGGCGTCGCCCACTGGGACGCGGCCGTGGCGATCGAGCCGGAGGAGGTGGCGGTCCGCTTCCACGAGGGCTGGCCCGTCGCGATCAACGGCGTCGAGATCGCCGATCAGGTCGCGCTCGTGATGGAGGCGAATCGCGTAGGGGGCCGGCACGGGCTCGGCATGTCCGACCAGATCGAGAACCGCATCATCGAGGCCAAGAGCCGCGGCATCTACGAGGCGCCGGGCATGGCGCTCCTCCACATCGCCTACGAGCGCCTCGTCAACGGCATCCACAACGAGGCCACGATCGACCAGTACCGTGACCACGGCCGCCGGCTCGGGCGCCTGCTCTACGAGGGCCGCTGGTTCGATCCGCAGGCCCTGATGCTGCGCGAGGGCCTGCAGCGCTGGGTCGGGCGCGCCATCACGGGCGAGGTGACGCTGCGGCTGCGCCGCGGCGAGGACTACACCGTCCTCGACACCGTCTCCCCGCACCTCACCTACCACCCCGAGCGGCTCAGCATGGAGAAGTCGGAGAGCGCCTTCGGGCCGCTCGACCGGATCGGCCAGCTGACGATGCGCAACCTCGACATCCAGGACTCGCGCGAGAAGCTCGACATCTACGCGCAGGCGGGCCTCCTCGACGTCGCTCAGCCGTCGATCTCGGGCCACCTCGGCCCGGGCGGCGACGGCCCCGCCCCGGACCACGTCGCCGACGAGCCCGAGCCGGGCTTCGGGGCGGCGATGGAGCAGGGCGTCGACTGACGCGCCGCGCCCGCGCCCGCTCCTGGTCGCGGTTGCGGTCCTCGCCGGCCTGGTCGTTCTGCTCGGCGTCGGGCAGGCCGCGTGGGGCGCGCAGCTGCGCTTCGACCGCTGGCTCGGCGGCCTGGCGGTCGGCCGTCCGGACTGGCTCGTCGGCCCGGCCGACCTCCTCGGCCTCGCCACCCGCGACGTCTCGACGGGCGCCGTCGTCCTGGTGGCCGCGGCGATCCTCTGGCGGGCGCACCGGCGCTGGGCCGAGTGGCTGCTCCTCAGCGCGCTCGGGGGCTGGGTGCTGCAGACGCTCCTGAAGGGCGTCGTCGGGCGCGAGCGCCCCGACTGGGCCGAATCGGCCTACCACCCGACCACGGCCTCCTTCCCGTCGGGGCACGCGACGACGGGCATCGACTCGTGGGTCGTGCTCGGCATCATCCTGCTCTGCGCGGGCCTCGGGCGCTTCGCCCAGGTCGTCGGCGTGGTGGCGATCGCGATCGGCGTCCTGCTCGGGCCCAGCCGCCTCGTGATCGGGGTGCACTGGCCGACCGACGTCCTCGCCGGCTGGCTGCTCGGGGCGGCGGTGGCGTGCGCCGCCGGAGCCGTCGTGCTGTGGCGCGCGCGCCGCGTCAGCTGACGCGCGCGAGGCTCGGCTTGACCAGCGTGGCGGGTCGCTCCAGGCCGTGGTCGTCGTACGGCGGCGGCGTCGCGTCGGCGAGCGGCGCGGCGCCGTAGGAGCGGGCGACCTGCGCGGGGGCGGGGCGCCCGTAGAGGGTCGTGCGCTGCACCGGGGTGCGGCCGGCGGCCCGGATCACGGCGTCCATCGTCTCGGGCGGGCACTCCTGGCCGTGGCTCGCGCCCGCGGCGCGGCTGATCGACTCGCTCATGAGCGTGCCGCCGAGGTCGTCGACGCCGGCGCCGAGCAGGACGCGCGCGCCGTCGGGCCCGAGCTTGACCCACGAGGCCTGGATGTGCGGCACGACGGGGTCGAGCACGAGCCGCGCGGCGGCGTGCAGCGCCACCACCTCGTCGAAGGTGGGGCCCGAGCGGGCGCGGCCCTTGAGGACGATCGGCGCCTCCGCGGCGATGAAGGGCAGCGGCACGAACTCGGTGATGCCGCCCGTCTCGGCCGCGAGCCCGCGGATCCGCAGGAGGTGGCGGGCGACGTGCACGGGCCGCTCGACGTGCCCGAACATGATCGTCGACGTGGTGCGCAGGCCCACGCGGTGCGCGGTGCCCACGACCTCGAGCCACTGGTCGGTCGAGACCTTGTCGGGGCAGAGGACGGCGCGCACCTCGTCGTCGAGGATCTCCGCGGCCGTGCCGGGCAGGCTGCCGAGCCCCGTCTCCTTGAGGCGCACGAGGTACTCCTCGAGGGTCCAGCCCATGGTGGCCGCGCCCTGCCAGACCTCGAGCGGCGAGAAGGCGTGCACGTGGATCTCGGGCTGGGCCGCCTTGACCGCCTCGAGGCAGCCGAGGTACCACTCGCCCGTGAAGCCGGGGTGGATGCCGCCCTGCAGGCAGACCTCGGTGCCGCCGCGCTCCCACGCCTCGACGGCGCGGCGCGCGACCTCGGCGTGGTCGAGCAGGTACGCGGGGCCACGCAGGTTCTCGGCGAGGCGGCCCTTCGAGAAGGCGCAGAAGCCGCACTGGAAGTAGCAGACGTTCGTGTAGTTGATGTTCCGGCAGACGACGTACGTGACGTCGTCGCCCGAGCGCTCGCGGCGGCGCTCGTCGGCGAGGGCGGCGAGCGGGGCGAGCTCGGGGCCGGTCGCGGCCACGAGCGCCTCCGCGTCGTCGACGTCGAGGGCCGCGCCATCGGCGGCGCGCGACAGGGCCCGTGCGAAGGCGGGCGAGAGCCCGCCCGCCCGGCGGGGCGCGCCGTCGCGCCATCCAGCCGGCGGCGCCGGCGACGAGCCGGTGCGCCACTCCTCGGCGGGGCGCGCGCGGCCCTGGCCGTCGGCGAGGCGCAGCGCCGCCGCCAGGGGTGCGGGCTCGACCCAGGCCGGGTCGAGGTAGCGCGGGTGGACGGTCAGCCGCGGGAGGAGCGTCAGGCCGTGCGCGGCGGTCGCCGCCTCGAGCCGCTCGATCTCGGGCCACGGCGCCTCGGGGTTGACGTGGTCGGGCGTGACGGGGGAGACGCCGCCCCAGTCGTCGATGCCGGCCTCGAGGAGGCGCGGGAAGTCGGCGTGCGCGAGGTTCGGCGGGGCCTGCAGCGCGACCTCGTCGGGGAGGATCAGGCGCGCGACGGCGATGGTCCAGAGGTGGTCGTCGAGCGACGGCTCGGGGGCATCGGCCATCTTCGTGCCCGCCTTCGCCCGGAAGTTCTGGACGATCACCTCCTGCAGGTGGCCGTGCGCGGCGTGCAGCTCGCGCAGGGCGAGCAGCGCCTCGACCCGCTCGCGTCGGGTCTCGCCGATCCCGATCAGGATCCCCGAGGTGGTCGGGATCCGCAGGGCGCCCATCCGGCCGAGGGCGTCGAGGCGCACATCCGGGTCCTTGTCGGGCGAGCCGAAGTGGGGCATCCGGCGCTCCGAGAGCCGCGCGCTCGCCGTCTCCAGCATGATGCCCTGGCTCGGCGCGGAGCGCCGGAGCTCGGCGAGCTCCGCGTCGTCGAGGACGCCCGGGTTCGCGTGGGGCAAGAGGCCCGTCTCGTCGAGCACGAGCCGCACGCAGTGCGCGAGGTACGCGGCCGTCGTCGGGAAGCCGAGCTCCACGAGCCCGTCGCGGGCCGCCGGGTAGCGCAGCTCGGGCTTGTCGCCGAGGGTGAAGAGCGCCTCGCGGCAGCCCGCCGCGACGCCGGCGCGGGCCACGGCGAGGATCTCGTCGGGCGTCATGTACGCGGCCTCGCCCTTGCGCGGCGGCTTCGCGAACGCGCAGTAGTGGCAGACATCCCGGCAGAGGACGGTCAGCGGGATGAAGACCTTCGGGGAGTACGTGACGACGACGCCGCGGGCCGCGTCGCGCCGCTCGCGTGCGGCGGCGCAGAGGCCCTCGACGTCGGGCGCCGGGTCGTCGGCGAGCGCACGGGCCTCGGCGTCGGTCAGCACGCCCGAAGCCTAGCCGGGACGGGTCGGGCCGGTCAGGACCAGCGCGCCGCGATCCGCGGCCGGATGTCGGCCTCGAAGCGGTCGATGAACCCGATCTGGTCGGGGCCCGGGTAGTGGAAGACGAGGTTCGTGAAGCCCATCTCCACGTAGCTCGCGATCCGCTCGACGGCCTCGTCGGGATCGTTCGTGCAGATGAAGCGACTCGTGGCGTCCACGCTCGGGTCGGCGGCGAGGCGCTCCAGCTCGGCGGGGTCGTCGACGTCCTTCTTGAGTTCGGCCGGCAGGGCCAGGGGCGCCCAGAACCCGCAGTCGGCGCGGGCCTGCTCGACGTCGGGGTGGTACGCGAGCTTGATCTCCATCAGGAGGTCGAGGTCGGCCAGGCTGCGGCCGGCCTGCTCGGTGCCCTCGGCGAGGGCGGGCAGGATCTTCTCCGTGTAGAGCTCGCGCGGCTTGCCCGACGTGGTGATGAAGCCGTCGGCGGTGGCGCCGGCGTAGCGCGAGGCGAGGGGGGCGGCGGCCGCGACGTAGATCGGCGGCGACGCGTCGGGGAGGTCGTAGATCGTGGCGTTTGAGGTGCGGTAGTAGTCGCCCGCGAAGGTGACGCGCTCCTCGGACCAGAGCTGGCGGATCAGGGCCAGCGACTCCTTCAGGCGCTTCAGTCGCTCGGGCCCCTCGGGCCACTCGACGCCCGTCGGCGGCACCTCGTTGAGGGACTCGCCCGAGCCGACGCCGAGGAAGATGCGGCCCGGCGCGAGACACGCGAGCGTGGCGAAGCCCTGCGCCACCGTCGAGGGGTGGTGGCGGAACGTGGGGGTGATGACGCTGGTGCCGATCGCGGCGTGGCAGGTGCGCTCGACGAGCGCCCCCATCCACGCGAACGAGAACGGCGAGTGGCCGCCCGTGTGCCGGAACGGCTGGAAGTGGTCCGAGATCGCGATGGTGTCCCAGCCCTGCGCGTCCGCGTGGACGGCGAACTCGAGGAGCTCGCGCGGGGCGAACTGCTCGCTCGACGCCTTGTAGCCGATCCGGATCACGCTACCCCCTTGGGGTCCGCCGCCTCAGGCGGACGTAGACTGCCGCGGGATGATAGCCCTGGTGCCGCTCAAGTCCCTGGACGACGCGAAGTCGCGGCTCGGCGACGTGCTCGACGCCGAGGCGCGGCACGACCTCGCGCTGCGCATGCTGACGCGCGTCGTCGACGCCTGCCAGGGCGCGGGCCTGGAGGTGGCGATCGTCTCGTCCGACCCGATGGCGTACATCGCGGCGCGTGAGCTCGGCGCCGCCGTGGTCGACGACGGCGGCGAGGACCTGACGGGCTCGGTGCGCCGCGGCCTGGCCGCCTATCCCGACGCCGAGGCGGTCGTGGTGATCGCGGGCGACCTGCCGTACGTGACGACGGAGGACGTCGAGGCCCTGCTCGCCGCCGCCGACCCCGTCGCGGTCGCGCCGTCGCCCGACGGGCGCACGAACGCGGTCGCGGCGCGCCCGCCGGCCGCGTTCACGCCGGCCTACGGCGAGGGCTCGGCGGCGCGCCACGGCGGCACCCCGGTCGAGCGGCCGGGTCTCGCGCGCGACATCGACACGCCCGCCGACCTCGCCGCCTTCGAGGCCGCATGCGGGTGACGTGCATCGCGGGCGGCGTCGGCGGCGCCCGCATGGCCCTCGCGCTGCAGGAGGCGCTCGCGCCGGGCGAGCTGACCGTGGTCGGCAACGTCGGCGACGACACCGAGCACTGGGGCCTGCAGATCGCGCCCGACCTGGACACCGTCCTCTACACCCTGACGGGCCGCATCGATCCGGCCAACGGCTGGGGCGTCGCCGGCGACACCCGCGCCGTGATGGACGAGATCACGGGGCTCGGCGAGGACGACTGGTTCATCCTCGGCGACCGCGACCTCGCGCTCCACATCAGCCGCACGCGGAAGCTCGCCGCTGGCGAGCCCCTGTCGGCGATCACCGCCGACGTGGCGGCGCGCTGGGGCTGCCCGAGCACCCTCCTGCCCGCGACCGACGACCGCCTGCGCACCTGGATCGCGACCGACGACGGCGAGCTGCCGTTCCAGGAGTGGCTCGTGCGGCGCCGCGCCGCCGACCCGGTGGCCGGCGTGCGCTTCGAGGGCGTCCCGGGCGCGCGCCCCGGGCCCGGAGTGCTCGAGGCGATCGCGGAGGCCGACCGGATCGTGCTCGCCCCGTCGAACCCGTTCGTCTCGCTCGACCCGATCCTCGCCGTCGACGGCGTGCGCGACGCCGTCCGCGCGCGGCGCGCCGACGTCGTCGCCGTCGCGTCCGTGATCGGCGGCCGCACCGTCAAGGGGCCCCTCGTCGGGATGCTGGAG
>Ga0194123_10000689_pt1 | contig 61092 bp, 49 predicted proteins | sample TA2MahsurfametaG_5_FD_155479 | JGI IMG/M metagenome (GOLD analysis project Ga0194123, IMG submission 155479) | Freshwater microbial communities from Lake Tanganyika, Tanzania - TA2015023 Mahale A surface | ecosystem: Environmental > Aquatic > Freshwater > Lake | place: Tanzania: Lake Tanganyika... | reverse complement strand
GCAGCTTGACTGGTACGCGGGCACCAGCAACCACCCGGTCATCCCGCAGAACGCCTACCGCATCAAGGGCGGGCGCTTCGAGCAGATCGGCCTCAGCTGGATAAAGCACGGCTTCTGCGCGCTGCAGGAATCGCTGTGCGGCAGCTGCACGCCCGCGGGGAGCGGCTGCCCCAGCCTGCTCGGCGTCGGGTGCAGCGACCCGTACACCGCAGGGCTCAACGGCAACCAGGGAGACCTCGGCCCGCGCTTCGAGGTCAACCCCTCCACCGGCGCGTTCCCGGCAACGGGCAGCACCGCGTGGCCCGGCATCCCGTCGGGCCAGGGCACCATCGGCCGCCGCGTGCAGATCGACGGCAACGACCTCAACCCCGCGCTCAATGCCGGAGCCGTGTACCTGGCCGAGTGCCAGTACATCCACCCGCAGGACGCGGCCAACAACAACGACAACAACAACTCGAGCTACCGCACGTTCACCGTGGGCACGCTCTCGGGCGGCGCCTACAACATCGCGCTGACCGGTCCCACGCAGCAGTCGCGGCCCGCGATCTTCCACTGGCCGGCGGTCAACCCCAACGCCACGATCGCCATCGCGGATGCCACCGACGGCCGCTACGTGCTGGGCTGCAACGCCTACGAGATCACTCCGGGCACGTGGCGCTACGAGTACGCGGTGCTCAACATGAACTCCGATGCGGCCGCATCGAGCTTCGCGGTGCAGGTGCCCGCAAGCGTGGCGGTGACCAACGTCGGCTTCAAGGACGTTCGCTACCACTCGGGCGAGCCGTTCGACGGCACCGACTGGACCGTGACCACCACCGGCGGGCAGGTGCGCTGGCAGTGCACGCAGACCTTCGCGCAGAACCCCAACGCCAACGCGCTGCGCTGGTCCACGGTCTACAACTTCTGGTTCGATGCCAACTCGCGGCCCGTGCAGGGCACCACCACCATCGGCCTCTTCAAGACGGGCGGGTCGCTGCCGGTGGTGACGCGGGTTCCGTCAAGCACATGCAACGCGGCCGACCTCGACTGCAACGGCAGCGTCAACGGCGCGGACCTGGCGATCCTCCTCGCCTCGTGGGGGCCCTGCGCCTCCAGCCCGTGCGCACCGGACCTTGACGCCAACGGCGTGGTCAACGGCGCGGACCTCGGGTTCCTGCTTTTAAGCTGGGGCTGAGCCCCGCGTCCGGCGTCGTCAGTCCAGCCGCTGCCCGGCCCGCCGCCCGGCGGCGCTGCTTCCATTGCTACCCTTCTGCGCCCGTGGCAAGCCCGCAACGACCCGCCGCATCAACCCTCGAACCCACCGCGCTGGCGGCGTTCCTGGTGGCGTTGGTGCTGGGGTGGTGCCCGCTGACGGCGCTGGCAGCCATCGCCCTGGGCATCACGGCCCTGGTGCGGATCCGCGAAGGCGGCGGTGCGCGCACCGGCAAGGGCCTTGCGGTGGGCGCCATCGCGCTGGCTGCGGCCATCCTGATCGGGTGGGGAGTGCTTCTCGAGCGGCTCGGCGCCGACGCACTGGACGCCATGGACGCGCAGGCAACCGAGGCGATCGATGCCGGCCTCGGGCGGCCGGGCGCGGCGGCGATGCGCTGGGAACGGTCGCTGGAACCCGCGGCCGACGCCGCGACGGCGTTCACCGCGCAAGCCCGGGACGCGCTCGGAGAGGTGCGGGCCGTGGCCATCACCAACCGCGCCATGCAGGGACTTGCCGACCGCACCGTGACCGTGGCCTTCACCGCCACGGGCGCAAAGGCCGTCGGCTTCGGCAGCGCGACGTTCGCCACCGATTCGGCATCGCTGCAGCCGAGGCTGGTGCTCAGGAGCATCGAACTCGAGGTGGGCGACCGCAGGCTGCGCCTGCCCGCTGCCGAAGGAACCCAACCATGACCACGGAGACGCTGACGCCGGATACCCAGACCAGCGAGCGGGTGGGCCCGAGCCGCTGGAACCCCATCGCCATGGCGGCGCTCCTGGTGTCGGTGCTGCCGGTCGTGAGCGTCGCCGCACCGGTGCTGGGGCTGGTGGCGCTTCTGCGGCTTCGGTCGCGGCCCCACGAGCGCGGGCGCGCGCTGGCATGGGCGGCGATCGTGATCGGGCTCACCACCTCCGCCGCGCAGGCTGGGCTCGGGTGGCTGATGGCCGAGGTGCGCCGGGCCACGGTTGAACGGCCCGCAGAGGCGCTCCGCGCCGCCTGGACCGGGGACGCCGAGGGCTTCCGCGAGCGCATGGCCGGGCCGGGGCACGAGGCAACCTCGGACAGGGTGGCTGCCTGGGTGGCCCCGCTGCGGGCGTCGCTCGGCGAGTTCGAGGCCTTGGAACCGGACTTCGGGCGCGCGGTGCCCGAGCCCACCGTGCCCGTGCCGGAGCGGGAGATGTCAGGGCTCTTCAAGGCGCGCTTCAGGGGAGCGGCGGGTACCACGTCGGTGCCTGCCACGGTCGTGTACGAGCGTCCGCTCGCCGGAGAGGCACCCACCTCGGTGCGGGTGCGTCGCTACGAGTTCGAGATGCCCGACGGAACGCGTATCGTGTGGCCCGAGGATGGCCCCCGAGAACGACCCAACGCAGAGCGCCGCGAAGAACCCGCCCGATGAGGACGTCGTGATCGAGGTGGAACGCCTCGTCATGCGGTTCGGGAAGCAGACCGTGCTCTCCGGGCTGGACCTCAAGGTGCGCCGGGGCGAGACGCTGGTGGTGATGGGCGGCTCGGGCTGCGGCAAGAGCACGCTGCTGGGGCTGATGATCGGCGGCAAGGCCCCCACCGAGGGGCGCGTCCGCCTGTTCGGCGAGGACATCGCGCAGGTCGACGAGACGCGCCTCGATGCGCTGCGCCGTCGCTTCGGCATCCTGTTCCAGAGCGGCGCGCTGTACCAGTCGATGTCGATCGCCGACAACGTGGCGCTGCCGATGCGCGAGCTGACCGACCTGCCCCCGGACCTCATCGACCTGCAGGTGAAGATGAAGCTCGAGGCCGTGGGCCTGCGCGAGCACGCGGACAAGTTCCCGGCGCAGATCTCGGGCGGCATGAAGAAGCGCGCGGGCCTTGCGCGCGCGCTCGCGCTCGACCCGGAGATCATCTTCTACGACGAGCCGAGCGCCGGCCTCGACCCCGTGACGAGCGCCGAGATCGACCAGCTGATCCTCACCCTCACGAAGAAGCTGGGCGTGACCAGCGTGGTGGTGACCCACGAGATGGACAGCGCGTTCACCATCGCCGACCGCATGGTGATGCTCGACAAGGGGCGATGCCTGAAGATCGCGCCGCGCGCCGAGTACGAGCGCATCCGCTCGCTGGGCAACGACCAGGCGTCGATGCTCCCGGAGGACGACCGGATCGTGCGACAGTTCATCCGCGGCGATGCCGCCGGGCCGATCACCGACCGGCGCACCATGACGAGCTACGCCGACGACCTGATGGGCCTGCTGGCGCCGCTGCCTGCGTCGCCGTCCATCACGCCAACCCGGTGACGCCCATGCAGCTCAAGGACGCGCGCGTCACGGTGATGGGGCTGGGGCAGTTCGGCGGCGGGCTGGGCGTCACGCGGTGGCTGCTTGCGCGCGGCGCACGCGTGCTGCTCACGGATCGCGACCCGAGCGAGCGCCTGGAGAGGCCGCTCGCGGAGCTGGCGGAGGCGTGCGACTCGGGCGCCGTCACGCTGCGGCTCGGCGGCCACGACGAGCGCGACTTCGCCGATGCCGACCTGGTGGTGGCCAACCCCGCTGTGCCCGTGCCCTGGGACAACGCGTACCTGCGCGCGGCGCGCGAGGCCGGCACTCCGGTGACGACCGAGATCCGGCTGGCCGTGGATGAGCTCGACCGCGATCGCACCGTGGCCGTCACCGGGAGTGCGGGAAAGAGCAGCACTTCCAGCATGATCGCCCTGCTCCTCGACGATGCCCCCCGCACGGCGCGCCTCGGCGGCAACATCGGCGGCTCGCTCCTCGGCGCGGCACCGCGGCCGGACGAATTCACCGTGCTCGAGCTCTCCAGCGCGATGCTCTGGTGGCTCGGCGAGGGCGCGGCGTGGGCCGGGCTGGAGCCGTGGTCGGCGCGGGTGGCAGTGCTCACCAACCTCGCGCCCAACCACGTGGACTGGCACGGATCGCTCACGCACTACATGCGCAGCAAGGCGGAGATCCGCAGGCACCAGCGTGCGGGCGATGCCTTCATCACGCTGTTCGGCGAGGAACAGCCCGCCGCGGCCGCGGAGGCCGCGCATGCGCTCGGCGGCGCGTGGTGGGGCGGTGCGGCGCTGCCCGCTCGCGGCGAGCTCGACGAGCTGCTCCGGGCCATCGACATGCCGAACGTGCCGGGCGAGCACCAGCGGCGCAACGCGCGGCTTGCGGTGCTCGCGGCGGAGGCGGCAATCCGGTCCGCGGGCGAGCGTCCCGACCGCACGCGGCTCCTGGCGCGCCTCGGCGACTTCCGCTCGCTGCCGCACCGGCTGGAGTACGTGGGCACGTTCGGCGGGCTCCGCTGCTTCAACGACTCCAAGAGCACCACGCCGGACGCCGCGCTGCTCGCCGTGGGCGCCTTCCCGGATGCGGCCCGGATCCACCTCATCGCGGGCGGCTACGACAAGAAGGTGGAGCTCGGCTCCATCCGCGACCTCGCTCCGCGCCTCGCGGGCCTCTACGCGATCGGCGCCACCGCACGGCAGCTGGTGGCGCACGCCAACGCCCGCGACTGCGGCACGCTCAAGCACGCGGTCCGAGCGGCGGCCGACCGCGCGCGCCCGGGCGACGTCCTCCTGCTGTCGCCGGCCTGCGCAAGCTGGGACCAGTACGCCAACTACGAGCGGCGAGGCGAGGAATTCTCGGCACTGGTGAAGAACCTGTAGGATTGCCGATGCAGATGCCCATGAGCCTTGACGCCGCCCGGACCCGTTCCCGCATCGCCGCCGCCCTCGCCCTGGCCGCCGCGGCCACCGTGGCCGGCTGCTACAGCACCTCGGGCGGCTTCATGCCGCACACCGACGGCGGGTTCACATACGAGAGCACGTCGATGCTCCCCACCACGGTGACGGTGCTCAACGTTTGCGAGCGCTCCGCGGCCCACCCCGACGGCACCCCGTTCTTCATCATGGAGATCCCGCCGGGCAAGCAGCTGACCTTCAACTTCGACGAGGACGGCGGCGACGACCCGGTGGCCCGGCCCGCGCGCATGATGTACTCGCTCTGGAAGAAGGGCACGCAGACGGGCTCGCTCGACAACGTGCTCAGCTGCCCCGGGCGCGGCTGCCGCAACATCGTCGTCAGCTACCGCCCCGCCCCGGAGCAGGCGAAGCCGGACGAGAGCTACCGCCTGCAGGTGGGCTCCGATGCGCCGGGCCCCGTGGCCCAGCCGCGCGCGCCCCGCGGCGAGCGCCACAACCCGGACACCTGATCCATGCCCGCGGACGTCCGCATCGGGCACGGCTACGACCTCCACAGGCTTGAGCCGATCGCGCCGCAGGGCGCGGGGCGTCCCTTCGTGCTCGGAGGCATCCGCTTCGACCACGACCGCGGGCCGGTGGCGCATTCCGACGGCGATGTCCTGATGCACGCGGTGACCGATGCCATCCTCGGTGCCATCGGCGAGCCGGACATCGGGCAGCTCTTCCCGGACAGCGCGCCGGAGAACAACGGCCTCGACAGCCGCGTGTTCCTCGAGGAGGCCGCGCGGCGCATGCGGGCCGCGGGCTGGGACGTGGGCAACATGGACATGACCGTGGTCTGCGAGCGCCCCAAGATGGGGCCGCGCAAGCGCGAGGTGGTCGAGAACCTCGCCCACATCTTGGGGGTGCCGGCGCGCGACCTCAACCTGAAGGGGAAGACCCACGAGCGGGTCGACGCGGTGGGCGAGGGACGCGCGATCGAGGCGCACGTGTCGGTGCTCCTGGTGCGGCGCTGATCGGCGCGGAACCGCCGCGGGAGGCGCGTTGGCGCGCGGCAGGCCATACGATGGCCGTCCCATGCGAGCAATCGTCACAGGACAGATCGGCGTCGACAAGAAGCCCTACCTGCAGGCCGTGGTGGACGGGGCGGAGCGCCAGCACGAGCGGGTGGAGCTCTTCAACGTCGGCAACCTGATGTACCGCGAGGCGCCCGACGTGCGCCCGGGCCGCATCCTCGACCTGCCGTGGTCGCGCCTGGCCAGCCTGCGCCGGGCGGTGCTGAAGGACGTGATCAGCGCGACCAGCCCCGTGTCGGAGCACCCGAACGTCATCGTCAACACGCACGCCACGTTCCGCTGGCGTCACGGGCTCTTCAGCGCCTTCGACTTCGACCAGCTGCAGATGCTGAAGCCGGAGATGTTCATCTGCCTCGTGGACAACATCGAGGTGGTGCACCACCGGCTCCACAAGGAGCACGAGATCGACGCCACGCTCAAGGACTGCATGGTCTGGCGCGAGGAGGAGATCCTGGCCACGGAGCTGATGGCGCAGGCCCTCGGCTGCGGGCAGAACTTCTTCATCCTGAGCCGCGGCCGCCAGAAGGACACGGTGGAGACGGCCCTGCGCCTGGTGACGCGGCCCGAGATGCGCAAGGTCTACCCGAGCTTCCCGATGAGCCACGTGGTGGACATGCCAGACGTGCTGGCGGAGATCGACCACTTCCGCGCGGAGCTCGCCAAGCACTTCATCACGTTTGACCCGGGGGACGTGGACGAGAAGCTTCTCCTCGACCGGGCCATCGCCGCGGCGCGCGAGGGCAAGGACTTCATCGAGGTCGAGGCGCACAGCTTCGGCGGGCGAGCCGGCGGGCCGCCGATGAAGGTGCCCGTCCGCGAAGTGCTCGACATCGCGGGCGACGTCGACGGCCAGATCTACATGCGCGACTTCAAGCTCATCGACCAGAGCGACATGATCGTCAGCCTGGTCCCCGAGCTGCCGGGCGGCGTCCCCGGGCTCTCGAGCGGAGTGGAGCGCGAGCTGCACCACGCCTTCGAGCACACCAAGGAGGTGTACGTGGTGTGGAAGCCCCGGAAGAACCCGAGTCCCTTCATCACCGAGACGGCAACCCGGATATTCCGATCCGTGGACGAGGCGCTGGCGTACTTCGAGGAGAAGGGGATGTTCGCGCGGACCAACCTGTTCGGGCACTGACCGAACCGGGTCCCGAAACCCCGCGGTCTCCCCCTGGGAAAGGCCGGGCCCGCCAGAAACCGGGCGATCGGCACGCGCATCGCAGATTTCCTTTCCGGATTGCCGGGGGTGGGCTACTCTTACGAACCGTACCCCCGAACGACAAGGACCAGACTTCGATGACTCGCCCGCTCCCCGTTGTCGGACCTGCCGTGGTTGCCGTCCTCCTTGCACCCATGGCCCAGGGCCAGATTTCGCAAAGGTCCGGGGTGGGAGCTGTGCCGTATTCGGTCGGGCCTGGCAACTTCGGCGTCACCTTCCGCACGTGGGCGCCCAACGCGAACGCGGTGTCCGTGGTCGGCACGTTCAACAACTGGAGCACGGCCAACCATCCGCTCACGAGCGAGGGCAACGGCTGGTGGTCGCGCGACGTGCCGCTGGTGCTTGCGGGCGCGCAGTACAAGTTCGCGATCCGCAACGGCACGACCTGGCACTTCAGGAATGACGCCCGCGCCCGGCAGCTGACCAACTCGGTCGGCAACTCGGTGGTCTACAACCCGAACGCGTACCAGTGGCAGGCCAACTCGTTCCAGATGCCCTTCTGGACGGAGATCGTCGCGTACGAGTTGCACGTCGGCACGTTCCACGTGCCCACCGGGCAGGCCATGCCCGGGACCTTCGCGACGGCCACGCAGAAGCTCGACCACCTCCGTGACCTCGGCGTGAACGCCATCGCGCTGATGCCCGTCAACGAGTTCGCCGGCGACATCAGCTGGGGCTACAACCCCGCGCACCCGTTCTCGGTGGAGAGCGCCTACGGGGGCCCGGACGCGCTGAAGGCCTTCGTCGACGCGGCTCACGCCCGCGGCATCGCGGTGATGGGCGACGTGGTCTACAACCACTTCGGGCCGACCGACATGGACCTCTGGCAGTACGACGGCTGGAGCCTGAACAACAAGGGCGGCATCTTCTTCTTCCAGGACTCGCGGTCGGACACCTGGTGGGGGCCCCGCCCCGACTACGGCCGCGGCGAGGTCCGCAGCTACATCCACGACAACGCGATGATGTGGCTGCAGGAGTTCCGCATGGACGGCATGCGGTTCGACGGCACGAAGTTCATCCGCATGGTGGACCTGCAGGGCCCGGACATCCCCGAGGGATGGAGCCTGATGCAGTGGTGCAACGACTCCGCCGACGCGCACGCAGCGAACAAGCTGATGATCGCCGAGGACCTCGGCGACAACGCGTGGCTCACGAAGACGACGGGCGCCGGGGGGGCCGGCTTCGATACGCAGTGGGATGGCTCGTTCGCATACCCCGTGCGCGCGGCCATCGAGGCTTCGAGCGACTCGTCGCGCGACATGTTCTCCGTGCGGGACGCGATCCTGAAGTCGTTCAACGCCTCGATGCAGCAGCGGATGATCTACACCGAGAACCACGACGAGGTGGCCAATGGGCGGCAGCGCGTGCCGGAGACGATCTGGCCCGGGAACGCGGGCAGCTGGTTCAGCCGCAAGCGCTCGACCCTCGGCGCGGCGCTGGTGCTCACGTCGCCGGGCATCCCCATGCTCTTCCAGGGGCAGGAGTTCCTGGAGGACGGGTGGTTCGCCGCCGAGGACCGCCTCGACTGGAGCAAGGACGTCACGTACGCCGGCATCAAGTCGCTGTACCGGGACCTGATCCGCATGCGCCGCAACATGGGCGGCGTCACCAAGGGCCTCAGCGGGTACTTCACCAACGTGCACCACGTGAACAACGGCTCCAAGGTGATCGGCTACCACCGCTGGTCCAACGGCGGCGCCGGCGACGACGTGGTGGTGCTGGCCAACTTCAGCAACACCAGCTTCCCCAACTACCGGATCGGCGTGCCCCGCAGCGGCACGTGGAAGGTGCGCTTCAACAGCGACTGGGTGGGCTACTCGGCCGACTACGGCAACTTCGGCGCGTTCGACGTGAACTCGGACCCGTGGGGGTACGACGGCATGTCGCACAGCTGCAACTTCCGCGTGGGCCCGTACTCGGTGGTGGTCTACAGCCAGAGCCCGCCGAGCCGGTACGACCTGAACGGCGACTACAACGTCAACGGCGCGGACCTCGGCATGCTGCTGTCGCAGTGGGGCACCGCCGGCGCGGCCGACTTCGACGGCAACGGGCAGGTGAACGGCGCGGACCTCGGTTCGCTGCTTGCCAACTGGGGCGTTGTTCCATAACAAAGTTCGACATCCCGTCATTGACGGGCTCGGCGCAGAACTGGGGCTCGGAGAGCTACCTCACCAACTCGGTGAGCGGCAACACCGTCACCTGGCAGATCTCGCTGGCGGCCATGGGGCCCTCGGCGGGCAGCGGCTTCTGCTTCGACATCGCGACCTCCGGCGGCGGCAAGGACCCGGGCGTCGACCACCTGAGCCGCAGCACCCCCGCCACGAACGGCTGGGGCGAGGCCTCCACGGCCGGGCCGTTCCTGGCCTACACCGTGACGCCCGCGCCGGGTGCGGTGGCCTTGCTCGGCGTCGCCGGCCTCGTCGGCGGCCGTCGTCGCAAGTAAGCCCTCACCTCCGGGCGTTGCCCGTGACAATGAACGCGGCCGGCACCCTCAGGTGCCGGCCGCGATTCTTCGTTGAAGACGGCGGGGTCGCGACCCAAGGCGGTCATGCCAGTGCCGGCACCCCGGCCGGCTGATAGCCCTTGAGGAAGTACTCGGCAACCATGCGGTCGGTGTTGAACTCGGCGGGAACGGTCACCACGGACCGGAGGGCACGGCGGATCCAGCGGCCCGGGAGACCATCGGCGCCCCGGTCGTAGAACTCCGGCACGACCTCCTGCTCCAGCAACTGGTAAAGGCTGGCGGCGTCCTTGCGGTTCTGCGCCTCGCCATCCGGGCTCTCGCTGCCGTCGCCGATGGCCCAGCCGTTGGTGCCGTCGTAGCTCTCGGGCCACCATCCGTCGAGGATGCTGAGGTTGATGCCGCCATGCAGCGGCGGCTTCATGCCGCTGGTGCCGCTGGCCTCGTACGGGCGCAGCGGGTTGTTGAGCCACACGTCGCAGCCCGAGGTGAGCATGCGGCCCACCTCCATGTCGTACTCCTCGATGAGCGCGACGCGGCCCTGGAAGCCGGCGTCGTGCGAGAACCGCCAGATCATCTGCGCGAACTCCTGGCCGCCCATGTCCTTGGGGTGCGCCTTCCCCGCGAAGACCACCTGCACGGGCCGGTCCTTGGCGGTGAGGATGCGGAGGATGCGCTCCACGTCATGGAAGATGAGCGGCGCGCGCTTGTAGGTGGCAAAGCGCCGCGCGAAGCCGATGGTGAGCGCGTCGCTCGAGAAGACCTCGCCCACGCACATCAGTTCCAGCGGGCCCTCGCCGCGCGCCATGGCCTGGCGGCGCAGGCGCGCGCGCACGAACTCCACCAGCCGGTGGCGCATGGCGCGGCGCATGGCCCAGAACTCGGGGTGGCTGACGTTGGCCGCGGCCGCCCACGGGTTGGAATCGGGATCGGCGCGGCTGAGGTCGATGCCGACCGAACGGCGCCAGAAGGACCGCGCCTCGGGCGCGATCCATGTGGGGACGTGCACGCCGTTGGTGACGCTGCCGATGGGCACGTCGTCCACGGGACGCCCGAACACCTCGGACCACATCTCGCGGCTCACGCGGCCGTGGAGCTTGGAGACCCCGTTCACGCGCTCGGCGAGGCGCAGCGCCAGCACGGTCATGCAGATGGGGCCGTCGCCCGGGTGCTCGCGGCCGAACTCGGAGAACGACTCCGGCGTGAAGCCGGCGGTGCGCAGCGGGCGGCGGAGCGCCTTCCAGCAGAGCTCCGTGTCGTAGCGGTCGTGGCCGGCGGGCACGGGGGTGTGCGTGGTGAACACCGTCGACTGCCGCACGCGCTGCACGGCTTCGTCGAGGGACATCCCGCGGGACACCAGAATGGAGAGGCGCTTCAGCCCGGCGAATGCAGCATGGCCCTCGTTCAGGTGGAAGACCGTGGCCTTCTCCTTGAGCTTGGCGAGCGCAAGCACGCCGCCCACGCCGAGCAGCACCTGCTGGCGCAATCGCAGCTCAGGGTCGCCCTGGTAGAGCGCCTGGGTCAGCATGCGGTCGCGGCGGCGGTTCTCCGGCAGGTCGGCGTCGAGCAGGTAGAGCGGGACGCGGCCCACCTGCAGCTTCCAGACCTTGGCGCGCACCGACTTGCCGCCGATCGGGCAGTCGATGAACACGCGGGTGTCGATGATCGGCCAGCGGGAGAAGTCGTAGTTGGGGTGCAGGACGCGCGTCGAGCCGTCGCCACGGAGTTCCTGCAGGTAGTAGCCCTGGCGGTACAGCAGGCCCACGCCCACGAGGGGAATGCCCAGGTCCGACGCGCTCTTCAGGTGGTCGCCGGCGAGCACGCCGAGGCCGCCCGCGTACTGCTGCATGCTCTCGTGGATGGCGAACTCCGACGAGAAGTAGGCGATCCTCAGCCCCTCGCAGTCGGCACCGTGCTTCTCCTCGAACCACGACGCGGTCTCGTAGTAGGCGCGACGCGCGTCGGCGGCGTCGGCCACCAGGCGGCGGAACCCCTCGTCGGCGAGCTTGGCCTCGAGGACGGCGGGGTCGATCTCCTCGAGCACCCCGGCGGGCGAGTGCTTCGTGGCCTCCCACAGCACCGGGCTGAGCGTGGAGAACGGGCGCTGGCCGATCTCGTTCCAGCTGAACCAGCAGTCGTAGGCGATGGCGCGGAGCGACTCGAGCGTGCCGAACGGATCCGAGATGCGGGGCTTGTTGCGTCGCGGGGACATGGGTGACACCACGGTGCGGGCGAACGCCCCGCCGGTTCACGCGCGGGCGGTGGCGATCGCGGAATTCCGCATGGTAGCCGCATCAAGTCCGAGAAGCGCATCCGGCGCCATGCGCCAGCGCCACTGCCGGCTGCCGAGCCCCGGCGTGTTCATGCGCGCCGATCCGTCGAGGCCGAGGAGGTCCTGCATGGCGACGATGGCCGTCCGTGACGGGCTCTGGAGCGTCGCCGTGACCATCGACCCCGGGAGCCCGGCCCGGGCCTCGCGGACCGACGCGGCGCCCACGTAGGACGCATAGCGGGCGCGGGCGTCGGGCGGCAGGGTCTTCCACCAGCCGAGCGTGGTGTCGTTGTCGTGGGTGCCCGGGTAGGCAACGCAGTCCACCGGATGGAGGCACGGGAGGTCGCCGCTGCCCGGGCCGTAGAAGGCGTTGTGCACCAGCTTCATGCCGGGCAGGCCGAAGCGCTCGCGGAGCGCGACCACCTCCGGCGTGACCGCGCCGAGGTCCTCGGCAACGAGCGGCAGCCGCCCGCACGCGCGCTCGAGCGCCAGGAGGAGTTCGCGCCCCGGCGTCGGGCGCCACGTGCCGCGCATCGCGGTGGTGGCACGGCCCGGGATCTCGTAGGCGTGCACGAAGCCGACGAAGTGGTCGATGCGGACGGCATCGAAGCGTGCGAGGTTCTCGCGGATGCGTGCGATCCACCACGCGAAGCCCGTGCGGCGGTGCTCGCTCCAGCGGTAGTGCGGATGCCCCCAGAGCTGGCCGGTGGCGCTGAAGCAGTCGGGCGGGACGCCGGTCACCACGTCGGGACGGCCGTTGCGGTCGAGGCGGAAGAGCCGGGGGTTGTCCTGGACGTCCGCGGAGTCGAGCGGCACGAAGATGGGCACGTCGCCGAGGAGCAGGACGCCCTGCCGCGCGCAGTGCTCGCGCAGCGCGGTCCACTGGCGGTCGAACTGCCACTGGAGCCAGGCGTGGAAGTCGGGGTCGGGCGACGCACCCGGGCGCATCGCCGCGAATCGGCACCAGCCCGGGAGCCACGCCGAGTGCCGGCGCGTGAAGGCACGGAACGCGGCCGGCAGCCCGCCCCGGCCGCGGCGGGCGGCCTGGTAGGCGCGCAGGAGGCGCGGCTCCTTGAACCGTCGCGCGGCGGCCCAGTCGACAGGACCGTCCGCGCCGACACGGGGCTCGCCGCGTCCCGCGCGCAGGTCCGCGCGCGGCAGCAGGCCCTCGCCCGCCAGCACCTCGAGGCTGATGAAGAGCGGTTCGCCCGCGAAGCTCGACGTGCTCGCGTAGGGCGAGTCGCCCGGGCCGACCGGACCAACGGGCAGCATCTGCCAGATGGACTGGCCCGCGGCGGCGCACCAGTCCGCAAACGCATGCGCGGCAGGGCCCAGGTCGCCGATGCCGTGCATCGACGGGAGCGAGGACACGTGGAGCAGCACGCCCGCGCGTCGACGGGCGAAGATGGCGGGGACGGGGGGAGTGCGGCGGGGCATGTGCGATGCTTGCAGGCGTGCGGTCACTTGCTGCGGCGGACCCAGACGCGTCCGCCGATGGCGGGCACCGTCGCCTTGCGCAATCCGTCGTCGGCGAAGCCGGGCGTGCCGAAGGCGTCGTGCCAGCCGTCGCCGAGCGAGTCGATGGCCACGGCGGCAGGGACATCGGAGGCATTGAGCGCCACCAGCACCTGCTCGTTGCCCTTCTCGCGCAGGAACACCCACGTGTCCTGGGCGTCGTCGGCAAGCACGGTGCGGAACGACCCCGTGCGAAGCGCCGGGTGCGCGTTGCGCAGCGCGATGACCTCGCGGTAATGGGCGTGCATCGCCTGGTCGATGGACTCGCGCGGGTCTTCCCACGGGCCGAGGTCGGGCCACAGCATCGGGCGGCGGTTGTTGGGGTCGTTGGACCCCCACATCCCCACCTCGTCGCCGTAATACACCATGGGTGCGCCGACATAGGTCATCTGCAGCAGTGCCAGCAGGCGCTGCTTGCGGCGCTCGGGCTCGCCGGGCTTGGCGGGGTCGTACTTGGCGCCCTGCTGCTCGCGGTTCTGCTGGTTGTAGGGGCGGTCGGGGTTGAGCGCCATGCTGGCCACGCGGTCGGTGTCGTGGCTGTCCACGAGGTTCATCATGGCGTAGGTGCTCTCGGCCGGGTACGCGACGCGCAGCTCCGCGAGGCGGCGGTCGAGCTCGCTCGGCTTGATGCGCAGGTTGCGGTCGATGACCCACTGCACCGCGGGCTTGGCGAACTCGTAGTTCATCACGGCGTCGAAGGCGCGCCCGTCGAGCCACTGGTCCGCGCGCTCCCAGATCTCGCCCACGATGTACGCGTCCGGGTTGATGCGGCGCACCTCGCGGCACCACTCGTGCCAGAAGGGCAGCGGCACCTCGTTCGGCACGTCGAGCCGCCATCCGTCCACGCCGTCGCGCGGGTCGCCGTCGCCGTCGGGGTCCATCCAGCGACGCGTGATGTCCATCAAGTGCTTGCGCGCCGAGGCGCTGGAGAGGCCCTTCTCCGGGTCCTTGCGGAACACCGGCAGCTCGCTGAAGCCCCACCAGGCCTCGTACTTGAAGGGCTCCCACGAGGTGATGTCGAACCAGTCGGCGAAGCGGCTCGAAAGGCCCCGCTGCTTGCAGTCCTGGAAGGCCGGGTGGCCCGTTCCCACGTGGTTGAACACGCCGTCGATCACCACGCGGAAGCCCATTGACTTGGCTTCGCGGATGAACTCCAGGAACAGGCGGTCCGTGGGCGTGAAGGTCCACGTGGACGGATCGAGGATGTCCTCGTTCAGGGCGGCCTTCGCGTAGTCGCCCTTGCTCCCGAAATGCTCGTCGACGTGGATGTAGCTGGTGGTGTTGTACTTGTGCGGCGTGCTCGCCTGGAACATCGGCATCAGGTACAGCGCGTTCACGCCAAGCTCGCGCAGGTAGGGGAGCTTCCGGCGCAGGCCCTGGAGGTCGCCGCCGCCGAAGCGGGAGAAGACGAAGTGCTCGTAGAAGGTCTGGCCGTCATGGCCTTCCTTGCCGAAGGGCTTGTACCAGTCGTGCTTCCACGGGATGGTGCCCGCGGGATCGTTGGATGGGTCGCCGTTGCGGAAGCGGTCGACCATCACCTCGTACCAGACCGCGTCCTTGGCCCAGTCGGGCGTGCGGAATCCCTGGGCGGAAGGATCGAGCGAGTAGGTCTTGGGGTCACGAACGGTCACGGAGCCATCCTCGAGGACAAAGGTGTACGGGAAAGGGGCGCCTTCCATGACGGGGAGGAACACCTCCCACACGTCGAAGGGGCCGTCGCGCCCGGCGCGGGCCATGGGCCGCGGGGAACCTGCCGGGCCGCCGTGGGCAAGCGCCACGGACTGGACGTCCCCGGCAAGCGTGCGGGCCCGGAGCGACCATCCGCCGGTGCACCGGGCGCGGTCGGCTGCACGTTCCGGCCGGTGCGCGAATGCCGACCCATCGATGCGGCCGTCACCCAGGCGGGCCGAGGACGGGTCGAGCCCGGCACCTGCACCGAGGGAGAGCACGCTGTTGAACCCGCCGTTCTGGTCGTCGGCGCGCGCGGGATTGGCGGGGTCGGCGATCCACCGCGAGCCATCGAGGATGAACTTGTACGCGTGGCGGCCATCGGGCACCACCGCATCCGCCGAGTAGCCGCCGTCGGCTCCGCGCGTCATGGAGATGGCCTGTCCCTGCCAGCCCGTGAACGACCCGGCGACCTGCGCGGACTTCGCGCCAGGGGCGTCGGCCGCGCGCAGCGTGAAGCGAACGTCCCATCCACCGTCGCGCCGCGAGCGCACTCGGATGCTCGGGCACGGGGCGCTCGACCGTTCGTCGGCGGGCACCTTGAGCAGCGGTACGCCTGCGCCGGGTATGGCGTCGGAGTGCGAGGCGGCACCCGATGCCGCGGCCGCGCCCGGCTGGATGCCGAGGAGGACCGCCGCCAATGACGCTGATATTCTTCGATCCATGACGTCTGATGGCGTTGCCGCGGCATTCGCAAGGATATGCGCGACGCTCGCGCGCAGGGCGCTCGTGGTGGCCGCGGCGGTGCTCGTCTGCTGGGCGTTCGCCCGGGTGGGACTGCGCGAGCTGGGCCGCCTGCGGGCCGCGGACGGGCGCACCACGCTCACGGTGCTCCATTGGTCCGGCGAGGGCGGCCCCGAGGAGGACGAGATCGTGGAGCGGTCGCTCCGCGACTTCGAGGCCGCCAACCCGGGGCTGCGCGTCAAGCGCATCAACCCGGGCGATGCCGGCAGCTTCTACACCAAGCTGCAGACGATGATGGCCGCGGGCGAGCCGCCTGACGTCTTCTACGTGGGCAACGAGCGCATCCCGAGCTTCGCGAGCCTGGGGCTGCTCGAGCCGCTCGACCGCTTCGTGGCGGCGGACGCCGCGTCGGGCGAACCCGGTGCGCTGCGGCTCGAGGAGCTGTACCCGCAGGTGGTGGATGCGTTCCGGTACGACGGGTCGAACGCGGGCCAAGGCACGCTGTGGGGGATCCCGAAGGACTTCACCATCGTCGGCTTCTACTACAACAAGGACATCTTCCGGCAGGCGGGCGTGCCCTTCCCCGCCGCCGACTGGACGTGGGACGACTTCGTCGCGGCGGCACGCGCCATCCACAAGGCGAAGGGCCCCGACGGCGCGCCGTACATCGGCGCGGAGTTCGTGACCTGGCCGGCGATGGTGCGCGCCTACCTGTTCACCGAGGGATGCGATGCGGTGGGGGCGTCGTGGGACGAGCTGCGGCTTTCCGACGCGAGGTCGCTCGCGGCACTCGACCGGCTGCGTGCGTGGCGGCATGACGAGGAGGGGACGCTCACGAGCGGCCGCAGCAAGATCGCCACGGGCAGCGCGGTGTTCGCCACCGGCAAGGTGGGCATGGCCGGGCCGTTCGGGCGATGGGTGGTGCCCGAGTACCGGCGCATCAAGGACTTCGACTGGGACTTCGCGCCGCTCCCGCGCGGGAGCGAGCGCGCCAACATCATCCTCACCGTGTCATGGAGCATCTCCGCGCAGAGCGTGCACAAGGAAGATGCGTGGAAGCTTGTGCGCTGGCTGACCAACGAGGAGGGGCAGCAGGCGCAGGCGAGGCTCGGGCTTGCCATCCCGTCGAACCGCCGCGCCGCAGAGAGCGACGCGTTCATCGACGCGGCGAGGCCCGCGAACGACCGCGGCTACCTCGATGCGGTGGCCGTGGCGCGCGTGATCGACTGGCCCGCGAACCCGAAGTTCGAGCAGCTGCTCGGGTCGAACCTCGACGAAGGGCTGAAGACCGGCACCAAGCCCGTGGCCGAGGCCGCGGGCGACTTCGAGCGGCTCTGGAAGGCGGAGCTCGCGAGCCCGCTCGGGCGCGGCGGGTTCCCGCCGGTTCCGTGGGGCGCGATCACGGCAGGGATCGCGGTGCTGCTTGCGATCGGCGCGGCGTGGATGGTGCGCGCGCGGCGCGGCACCGCGCTTGCGCTTCAGGATGCGCGCGAGGAGCGGGCGGGCTACCTGTTCGCGTCGCCGTGGATCGTGGGCTTCGCGGTGTTCATGGCGTTCCCGGTGGTGCTGTCCCTCATCCTGAGCTTCAGCGGCTGGCGCGGGCTCTCGCCGCTCGGCGAGGCAAGGTGGGTGGGCTGGGGCAACTATGCGCAGCTCCTCGGGGAGGACGCGCGCTTCTGGACGAGCGTCCGGGTAACGCTGTACTACGTGCTGGTGGCCGTGCCGCTCGGCCAGGGACTTGCGCTTGCGGCCGCGGTGCTGATGAACCAGAAGGTGTTCGGCATTCCCTTCTTCCGCGCGGCGTGGTACCTGCCGAGCGTGCTGGCGGGCGTGGGCGTGGCGGTCCTGTGGCGCTGGGTGTTCGATTCCGATGCCGGGCTGATGAACCAGCTGCTCGGCCCCGTGCTCGCGCCCTTCGGGCTGGAGCCGCCGCACTGGTTCGGCAAGGACGCGGGCATCTGGGGCGTGCCCGCCTTCGCCATCATGAACGCGTGGTTCGTGGGCGGATCGATGATGATCTACCTCGCCGGGCTGCAGGGCATCCCCGACGAGCTGAACGAGGCTGCGCAGGTTGACGGCATCGGGCGCGTGCGGCGCTTCGCGTCGATCACGCTGCCGATGCTCGGGCCCGTGATCCTCTTCAACGTGCTGATGGCGGTGATCGGCAGCTTCCAGGTGTTCACGCAGGCGTTCGTGATGACGGGCGGCGAGCCGGGCGACTCGACGCGCTTCTACGTCCTGTACCTCTTCAACCAGGGCTTCGAGTTCTACGAGATGGGCTACGCCTCGGCGATGGCGTGGCTGCTGCTCCTTGCCGTGCTCGCCGTGACGGCCGTCATCCTGCGCTCGAGTGCCCGGCACATCTACTACGAGGCACTGCGAAAGTGAGCGGCCGGCGGCACCCCATCCTCGGCACCGCATGTGCGTGGACCCTGCTGCTTGCGGGCACGGCGGTGTTCGTCTACCCGCTGCTCTGGATGCTCGGCGTGAGCCTGAGCACGCCGGCCGACGCGCAGGCGGCGACGGTCGAGGGCGGGTTCGTGTGGCCGTCCGACCCGCAGCTGGGGAACTTCCGCGAGGCCCTCGCGCAGATCGGCTCCGACAACGCGGCCGAGCCGCTGCGCGGCTTCAAGGACGCGCTGGCCAACAGCGTGGTGGTTGCGGTGCTGGTCACGCTGGGCACGGTGCTGAGCTCCAGCCTGGTGGCGCTGGCCTTCGCTCGCATGCGGTTCCGGGGAAGCCGGCCGCTCTTCCTGGTGATGCTCGGCACGATGATGCTGCCCGGGCAGGTCACGATGATCCCGCTCTTCATCCTGTTCCGAAACCTCGGATGGGTGGACACGATCCTGCCGCTCGTGGTGCCGGCCTTCTTCGGCAACGCGTACTTCGTGTTCATGTACCGGCAGTTCATCGCGCAGGTGCCGGAGGCGCTGCTCGAGGCGGCGAGGCTCGACGGCCTCGGGTGGCTCGGCATCTGGTGGCGGATCATCCTGCCGCTCACGCGCCCGGTGACGGCGATCACCGCGGTGTTCACCTTCATCGGCTGCTGGAATGACTTCCTCGCGCCGCTCATCTACCTGCAGAGCGACGAGCAGGCGACGCTGGCCGTGGCGCTCAACAGCTTCCGCAACCAGTACGGCGGGGTCACCAAGGTGCACCTACTCATGGCCGCCAGCATCGTCACGATGGTGCCCTGCATACTCCTCTTCCTGGCGGCCCAGAAGCAGTTCATCGAGGGGCTCGGCAAGGGGGCGGTGAAGGGCTGACGCGCGGCCGGCCGCGCCGGCAAGGAACCACGATGGCATCGATCGAGCTGAACCGAGTCTCCAAGACCTATCCCGGCGGCGTGCGCGCCGTGAAGGAGGCCACGCTTGCCTTCCGCGACGGCGAGTTCATCGTGCTGGTGGGCCCGTCGGGCTGCGGCAAGAGCACGCTCCTGCGGATGATCGCGGGGCTCGAGGGGATCTCCGGCGGAACCGTGTCGATCGGCGGGCGCGTGGTGAACGACCTGCCGCCCAAGGACCGGGACGTGGCGATGGTGTTCCAGAACTACGCGCTCTACCCGCACATGACGGTGCGGCGGAACATGTCGTTCGGGCTGCTGCGCCGCCGCAGGCACGGCGGGCCCGTGGCGTGGCTCGCGCGGTCGCAGGCCCGGCGCGAGGAACTGGCGCAGATCGACCGCACCGTCGAGGAGACCGCCGCGACGCTCGGCATCACCGCCCTGCTCGACCGCCTCCCGCGCGCGCTCTCGGGCGGGCAGCGGCAGCGCGTGGCGCTCGGGCGTGCGCTGGTGCGAGACCCCGCCGTGTTCCTCTTCGACGAGCCGCTCTCGAACCTCGACGCGCGCCTGCGCATCGAGATGCGCGCGGAGATACGCGAGATGCACCGGCGCACCAAGGCCACGATGGTCTACGTGACGCACGACCAAGAGGAGGCGATGACACTCGCCGACCGCATGGTGGTGATGCGCGACGGCGTGGTGCAGCAGGCCGGCACGCCGGCGGAGTGCTACGGGAGGCCGGCCAACCGGTTCGTGGCCGGGTTCGTGGGCATGCCGGTGATGAACTTCGTGGACGCAACGGCCGCGGCCGGCGGGCTCGTGGCGCCTTCCCTCGGGACCGGAACGGTGCTGGCCCTGCCGCCCGGGCGCTGGCCGACGATCCCTGCCGGCCCCGCGACGCTCGGCGTGCGCCCCGACCGCGTGCGCGTCTCCGCGCAGCCGGCGCCCGGTGCGCTGCAGGCGGAGGTGCGTGCCATCGAGGCCCTCGGCGACCGCATGGACGTGGTGCTCTCGGTGGGAAGCGCGCGGATGGTGGCGCGCGTGGAGAACGATGCACGCCTGCGCGAGGGCGAACGGGCGTGGGCGGGCATCGATCTGGCCGACGCGCACCTCTTCGAGGCAGGCGGCGACGGCGACGCATGCCGCCGCATCGCGGACCGCGACGACTGACCCTGCGCGCATGCGGCGCGCGCCGCGGCGACTGCGTACATGCCGAAAACGAAACGGGCCCGGCACGAGGGCCGGGCCCGCGGTGTTTCATCCAATCAGGCCCTGATGGTCAGGGGCACAGGCCCCAGGCGCCGAGCAGGGTGCCCAGGTCCGAGCCGCCCGTGAAACCGTCGCCATCAAGGTCGGTGGCGCAGGTCGCGCCGCACGCGCCCCAAGCGCCGAGCAGGATGCCGAGGTCGGCGCCGCCCGTCTGCTGGTCGCCATCGAGGTCGGTCGGGCACGGATTCGGGGCCTGGCCGCCGATCGTGAAGAACTGGTCTCCGGGGATCTGCCCGAGGTCGAAGCGCAGTGCCGCGGGGAAGCCGCCGAAATAGCCGCCGGCACCGTCGCCGCCGAGGTTCTGCGAACCCAGGGGCAGGCCGCCCAGGAACTGGTTGGACGCGTAGTCGTGTCCGTTGCCGTTGATGAAGGCGCAGACCTTGATCGGGCCGCCGGTGTAGCCCAGGAGAGCCAGCGGAATGCGCATCTCGATGCCGGTGCGGACGCCGGCACCGGACGAGGCGCCGCCGTTTGAGCCGTCCACGCCGCCGACGTTCGAGTTGTCCATGGACACCTGCACGCCGAGGGCCGGGTTATCGATGAGCGTGGCGCCCGTCGTGGGGTCGGCCACGCTGCTCCCGAGGTATCCACCGGTGCCGCCGCCCGCCGACAGCATCTGCGCGACGCTCGCGTACAGCGTGCTGGGCGTGCCGCCGATGGTGCAAGTCAGGTAGCCGTCGGCCTCGAACCCGGCATCGAACTTCAGGCCGGGCAAGTTGTTCACCGTGTCGGCGCCCATGCGGTTCAGGCCGTTGAAGTCGACATCGGGGTTGTCCGAGCGGACCGCGTTCTGGCCGCCCGGGGCGCAGTCAACGAACACGTCGAGCTTGTTGAAGTTGGTCTCGAGGTTGCCCGCGAGCACGACGTAGAGGTAGCCGCCGGCGGTGTCGATGATGCCGAAGGCACCGTCGAGCTCGCTGCCGTTGCACGGGCCGCCGCGGAAGCCGTCGGTCGCGTTGCCGAAGCCCGTGCCGATGGCCTGCTCGAAGATCGCATTGCCGTAGGCGGCCTCGGCGGTGCCATCGACGACGACTTGCTGCGCGAGGGCGGGCGAGACGGTGAGGAGGGCCGTGGAGGCGATGACGCAGTGCTTCATGTCTGGAGTGCTCCTAGAAGGTCGATTGCAGGTGTTCCTGGTGCTGGATGCAGGCCACGGCGGACCGACCGCCGCCGGACAGGTTCGGACCATCCGGCCCAACCATAGGGCCAAGACGGCGGCTGTCCACCATTGGTTTGCGTTCTGTTGCCAGAACCCGGCGCAATCACCGCGGTTTGCTCCGGGGAAAGGCAACTGCGTCTAATAACCTGTCGCAATGGGGGAGCCCCCCTACACTCGCGCCGTGCCCCGCTTTCGCCTGGTGATCGCCTACGACGGCACCGAGTTCCACGGGTGGCAGCGCCAGGACCCGCCCGGGAAGGCGCCGCTGCGGACGGTCCAAGGGGTGCTCGAGGACGCCGTGGCAGAAGCCGTCGGCGCCCGGGTGCCAGTGACGGGCGCCAGCAGGACCGATGCCGGGGTCCACGCGTTCGGGCAGGTGGCGTCGTTCGCCGCGGAGACCCGAGTGCCCGTTGAGCGGCTGGCGCTTGCGATCAATGCGCGGCTCCCGGACGACGTTCGCGTGCGGGAAGCCCACCCTGCGCACGATGGGTTCGACCCCATCTCCGACTGCATGAGCAAGTGCTATCGCTATTCGATGGCGCACGGCGACCGCGGGACGGACGGAAGGGTCCTCTTCGACCGCCGGACCACGTGGACCACCTGGCATGCGCTGGACGCGGTGAAGATGCGCGAGGCTGCCGCCGCGCTCGTCGGCACGCACGACTTCGCGGCGTTCGCGCAGGTGAACCATGGCCGCGAGAGCACCGTCCGCACGGTGTTCGGATGCACGATCACGGAGCCGGCGGACGGGCGCCTCTGCGTGGAGGTGTGCGGCAGCGGCTTTCTCTACAACATGGTGCGGATCATCGCGGGCACGCTCGCAGAGGCGGGGCGCGGCAAGGTGACGGCCGCGGACGTCCGCCGCGCGCTGCTTGAGGGAGACCGGACCGTCACCGGGCCGACGCTGCCGCCGCACGGACTCCGCCTCGAATGGGTGCGCTACGGGGCGGGAACGCCGTGAGCAGGCCACGCCGGGTCGGCATGCGAGGCGTGGCGACGCTGGCACTGTGGGTCGGCGTGGCCTGCGACGCCGCGCGCGCGCACGCACCGCAGTCACCGCAGGTGCCCACGGATGCCGCGCTGCCGCCGGCGCTTTCCGAGGGCAGCGCCGTGACGGATGCGATGCGGACGCTGCGCGCCGAGATGGACGAGCTGGGCCGGACGCCGGCGAGCCAGGTGCGCGATGCCAAGGTGTCGGTGCGTCGCGTGGCGTTCGACCTGCTGTTCCACGGCGCAGGTGCGCCGGCAGATGCGCAGGCGGCGGCGGTGGCGGGGCTGCGGCTCCATGGGCTGCGTGGCGACGTGGACGCGCTGGTCGAGGCCTCGTCCGCCGGGAGGCGCCCGGAGGATGCGCGCGCCACCGAGGCGATCGTGCGGTTCGCGAAGGGCGCGGCACACGGCATGGCACGCGCCCCCGACTGCACGCGGCCCGAGGCGGCGCTTTCACCGCTGATGGCGCCGCTCACGGAAGCGGCGAGCCACGCGGCGTCCCGGGGCGGGGCGGCCTGGACGACCGCGTGGCCGGGGATCGCGGAACTCGGCGCCGCGGGTGCGGCCGCAGCGAGAGGCGCCGGGCCAGGCACCGAGGCCGGCGTTTCACCCGCGCCTGCCGCGGCGCTGGCGGAGATCGAGGCAATCGACCCGGGGGTGCTGCCGGCGGAGATGCGATCGCTTGCCTCGGACCTGCGCAACCGCTGGACTGCGGAAGCACGGCAGGCGACGGAGACGCTCTCTACCGGAGCGGCCGCAACGAATGATGCCTCCGGCGCGGCCGAGGTGCTTGCAGCCCGGAACGCGGATGCCCGCCGCATGATGTCGCTGCCGGCGTGGATCGATGCCGTGGGCGCCGCACGTGCGGCGTCGCGTGCGCCGTTCGCTGCCGCGGCGCGCCAGTGGCTGGCGGCACTGCGCGATCCGGCGCGCGCGCCCGCCGCGCGCACGTCGATGGCAGCGTTCGAGGCGGACCTTCGTGCGCTCCAACCGGGATCGCTCGAGCTGCGGCTGCGCCGGGGCGACCAGCGGGCGCGCGATGCGTGCGCAGGGCGAGCCGACGAGGTGCTTCGCGAGGTCGATGCCCGGCGCACCGCATGGGCACAGGCGTGGGGCGACGGGCGCGGCAAGCCTGCCGCATCGGTCGCCGCCATCCGGTCGGCGCGGACGCTCGAGGCGCTCGACGCCGCCGACAGGGCCGCGGGATCGGCGGCAGCGGAACGGTCGCTCTCGGCGTGGGGTGGCTTCGCGGCATCCGCCGACGGATGGCGCATCCACCCGAAGGCGCTCCGAGGGCATGCCGCGCTTGCGGCCGAGGCGCTGGGGGCGCGCGACGACGCGGGCCTTGATGCGGCCCTTGCGGGCCTCGACCGTGACCTGCCGCTTGCGATGCTGGCCGGGCAGCTCACGCGCACGCTTGCCGACTGGCTGCCGACGCGCCCGGGTCTCGGGCCGCGCCTCGCGGCGGTTGCCGACGGCCCCGACGCCGATGCATGGCTCGGCCCGCAGCGCACCGACCTGATGCTGCTCTCGCGCCTTGCCATCGAGGAAGGACGCGCGGCGGCGCGCCGCGACGCCCGCCTCGAGGCACAGCTGCGCGGGGCATCGCAGGAGGTGGCATGGCGGGTGCTCGAGCGGGCGGGAGCCGGCATGGCACGCGTGCGCGACCTGCGCGACGCGGAGCGTCAGGCCGATGCCCGCGCCGCGGCGACGCGCACGCCGCGCTAGCCTCCCCGCCATGAACGTGCTCGTGGCAGGACCGCACCCGGACGACCAGGAACTCGGCATGGGGGGCACGATCGCGAAGCTCGCGGCGGCGGGCCACCGTGTCCTCCTCCTCGACCTCACGGACGGCGAGCCCACCCCGCACGGGGACCCGCAGACCCGCGCCGCGGAGGCGGCGGCAGCGGCCCGCATCCTCGGCGCGGAGCGACGCACGCTGGACCTCCCGAACCGAACCGTCACGCACTCCGTCGACGCACGCCGGAAGGTGGCCGCGGTGATCCGCGCGTTCCGCCCGGACGTGATGTTCGTGCCCTACCCCGAGGACGCGCACCCCGACCACGTGGCGGGCACGCGCATCGTGGAGGACGCCCGGTTCGACGCCAAGCTCACCAAGACCGACCTGCCCGGCGAACCGTGGTACCCGCGCTGGCTGTTCCACTACTACGCCACGCACCTGCGGATCGTGCCGCAGCCGTCGTTCCTGGTGGACACCACCGGCTTCGCGTCGCGCAAGCGCGATGCCGTGCTCGCGTACCGGAGCCAGTTCGTGGTGAACGAGCGCAACCGCCGGGTGGTGGAGTGGCTCGACGCCTCCGGCACCTACTTCGGGAGCCGGATCGGGACCGAGACCGCGGAGCCGTTCTTCGCGCGCGAGCCCATCGGGCTCGACGGCCTCGAAGCGCTGGCGCACTGAGGTCACGGGATGCGAAGGCCACGCTCGGGGCGCCGCGGCCGAGGCTACGCAAGCGTCAGGCGCAGGCCCTCGACGAAGGGGACGATCACGCGGTAGCCGAGGAGTTCCTCGGCGTGGCGGATGTCCGCCTCGCTGTCCTGCACGTCGCCCGCGCGGGCGGGGCGGAACTCCGGCTCCGCGCGCCTGCCGAGGGCGGACCCCATGGCGTCGAGGAGCTCGAGCAGGCTGTAGCGCGTGCCGCATGCGACGTTCGCCACCTCGCCCGCGAGGCGCGCAGGAGACGCAGACGCCAGGAGGTTGGCGTGGACCGCGTTGGCCACGAACGTGAAGTCGCGCGTCTGCCGGCCGTCGCCGTAGACCACGGGCCGCGCTCCGGCACGCAGCGCCTCGGCGAACATCGGGATGACCGCCGCATAGGGCGAGTCGTGCCGCTGGCGCGGGCCGAAGATGTTGAAGTAGCGCAGGCTCACGGTCTCCAGGCCGTAGGACAGCGCGAACGACCGCATCAGGTGCTCGCCCGCGAGCTTCGTGAAGGCGTAGGGCGAGCGCGGATCCGGCCGGATGGACTCGTGCTTCGGGAGCGCGGCGGTGTTGCCGTAGGCACTGCTCGAGGCGGCGTAGACCACGCGCCGCACTCCGTGCCGGCGGCACGCCTCGAGCACGGCAAGCGTCCCCTCGACGTTCACGCGCTGGAAGAGCGCGGGCTCCTCGATGCTGCGCGGGACGCTGCCGAGGGCCGCGAGGTGGAAGACCGTGTCCGCGCCCGCGATCGCACGGTCGAGCGCCGCGGCATCGAGGATCGATCCCTGCACGAACGCCGCGCGCGAGGCGGCTCCCGAGAGGTTGGAGCGCAGGCCGTTCGAGAGGTCGTCGAGCAGCGCGACACGGGCACCCAGGCCGACGAGCGCGTCGGCGAGATGGCTGCCGATGAAGCCCGCGCCGCCCGTCACGCAGACGGTGCGGCCGGCGATGGAGGCTCGGCAGGGTTCGAAGGCGGGGTGCATGGCGGGTTCAGCGTAACGAGCGGCCCTGCCCCAAAGCACGCGCCCGCCCCGGAGACCGGGACGGGCGCGGATGGTTCGGGTCAGCCGGCGGCCAGGCTCACTTGAACGTGGCCTTGAAGGCCTTGATCGCGGCGCTGAACTGGTCCTCGAGGCCCTTGAAGGACTTCTTCTCCACCAGCTGGTCGCGGACCGCCTTGCCGGGGCCCTGGAAGTACTCGAGCAGGCCCTTCTCGAAGGCGCTCACCTTGGCCACCGGGACATCGTCCATGAGGCCCTTCGAGGCCGCGAAGATCGAGATGCACTGGTCGATGACCGTGAAGGGCATGAACTGGCCCTGCTTCAGCAGCTCCACCATGCGCGCGCCGCGGTCGAGCTGACGCTGGCTGGCGGCGTCGAGCTCGGTGCCGAGCTGCGCGAACGCCTCGAGCTCGCGGTAGGCCGCCAGGTCGAGGCGCAGCGAACCGGCCACTTCCTTCATGGCCTTGATCTGCGCGTTGCCGCCCACGCGGCTCACGGAGATGCCCACGTTGATGGCGGGGCGCACACCGGCCGAGAAAAGCTCGGGCTGCAGGTAGATCTGGCCGTCGGTGATGGAGATCACGTTGGTCGGGATGTACGCCGAAACGTCGCCTTCCTGCGTCTCGATGATCGGGAGCGCGGTGAGCGAGCCGCCGCCGTTCTCGTTGGAGAGCTTGGTGGCGCGCTCGAGGAGGCGGCTGTGCAGGTAGAAGACGTCGCCGGGGTATGCCTCGCGGCCCGGGGGGCGGCGCAGGAGGAGCGACAGCTCACGGTAGGCCACGGCCTGCTTGGAAAGGTCGTCGTAGACCACCAGGACGTGCTTCGGGGCCTTGCCTTCCTTGCCCTGCCACATGAAGTACTCGCCCATCGCGCAGCCCGAGTAGGGCGCGATGTACTGGAGCGGCGCGGGCGAGGAGCTGCCGGCGTTGACGACGATCGTGTAGTCCAACGCGCCGTTCTTGCGCAGCGTCTCGACGACGCCCGCGACGGTCGAGTCCTTCTGGCCGACCGCGACGTAGATGCACACCACGGCATCGGGGGTGCCCCAGTACTGCTTCTGGTTGATGATGCAGTCCAGGCACACCGCGGTCTTGCCGGTCTTGCGGTCGCCGATGACCAGCTCGCGCTGGCCGCGGCCCACGGGGATCATGCTGTCGACGGCCTTGATGCCGAACTGCAGGGGCTCCTTCACGGGCTGGCGCGCGGCGATGCCGGGGGCCACGATGTCCACCTTGCGGGTGGCGCTGGTGCGGATGGCGGCGCCGCCGTCGAGGGCATTGCCCAGCGGATCGACGACGCGGCCGAGCATCTCCATGCCCACGGGCACCTCGAGGATGCGGCCCGTGGCCTTCACGGTGTCGCCTTCGCGGATCAGGTCGGTGTCGCCGAAGAGCGCGGCGCCCACGGTGTCCTGCTCGAGGTTCATGGTCAGGCCGGTGACGGCCTTGCCGCTCTGGGTCTGGAACTCAAGCAGCTCGCCGGCCATCACCTTGCCCAGGCCGTACACGCGGGCGATGCCGTCGCCCACCTCGACCACCTGGCCCACCTCGGAGATCTCCAGCTGGGAGGCGAAGTTCTGGATTTCCTGCTTGATGACGGACGTGATCTCGTCGGTCTTGATCTTCACGGCGTGCCTTTCGGGGTGTTGGGCGGTCGGATGCGCCCGCGGGCGCGATGGTTCGTGCGTGTTCGTGTCAGGAGAGGAAGGTGCCCGCGTCGCGGCCGCCGAGGCCGCGGTCGAGGAGCGCGGAGCGCATGCGGCGCAGCTGCGCAGCCACGGAGCCGTCGATCAGCTGGTCGCCGATGCGGAGCTTCAGCCCGCCGATCATGGCCGGGTCCGTGTAGAAGTGGAGCACGGGCTCCTTGCCGAGCGACTTCTTCAGGTCGGCCGCGAGCGTGGCCTTGGTGGCCTCGTCGACGGTGCCGCCCGCGGTGAACACGTCCACCTCGATGCGGCCGAAGGCCTGCTGCTCGAGGGCCTCGTAGGCGTCCTCGATGGAGAGGAGCTCCGCGAGCCGGCCCTTGCGGTTGAGCACCAGCATGAAGTTGAGCAGCGTGTCGGTCACGCGGCCGCCGAAGGTGCGCTTCAGGCTGGCGGCGCGCTGGCCAGGGTCGACGATCGGCGAGCGGAAGAGCTCGAGCGCGCGCCCGTCGGCGCGCACGATGCCGCACACCTCGCGGAGCTCCGCGCCCATGGACGCCACGCCGGCGTCCCCGCCGAGCTCGCGGGCGAGCTCGAAGAGCGAACGGGCGTAGACCGAGGCGACTTGGTCGATCTGGGTGGGCATCGGGTCCTCAGCGCCGGCTCGTGGCCAGCTCCTTGAGCGACTCCTGGACGAGGCGCTGGTTGTCCTGGTCGTTCACCTGCCGGCGCAGGATCTTCCCGGCGATCTCCGTGGCCAGCGCGGCGGACTGCGCCTGCAGCTCGGCGACCGCGGACTTGCGCGCGGCCTCGATGTCGGCGTTGGCGCGCGCGACCTTCTCGGCGAGCTCCTGGTCGTTGCGGGCCTTCAGCTCGTCGGCGACGCGCTGCGCGTCGGCGCGGGCCTGCTTGATCATGTTGGCGGCCTCCTCGCGGGCGCTCGCCAGGCTCTTCTCGAACTCCGCCTGCGCGGCCTTCGCGGCGGCGCGGGCGTCCTCGGCGGCCTTGATCTCGGAGACGATCTTGTGGTTGCGGTCGTCGAGGCCCTTGGCGATCGTGGGCCACACGAACTTGGCCAGCACGAAGAGGACCACGCCGAACACCACGAAGGCCGTGATGGCGGGGAGGGCCTGGAAGGAGACCGGGTTGGCGGCGCCGTCGGCGGCGAGGATCGGGAGGTTCATTCGGGACTCCTGGTTGCTGCCCGCTGCGGCGGGCTCGTGAATGGGTTCCCGCCCCTTCCGGGACGGGAACCCTGGTGGATCGGACCGGTCGGTCCGCCCGGGATCAACTCACTTGTTGATGCCGAGCAGCGACACGACGACCGCGAACAGCGCGACGCCCTCGACGAGCGCCGCGGTCAGGATCATGTTCGTGAAGATGCGGCCGCCCATCTCGGGCTGGCGGGCGGTGCTCTCGTTGGCCGAGGCGCCGATCTTGCCGATGCCGAGGCCGGCGCCGAGGACGGCGAGGCCGCCGACGATGCCGGCGCCGATGCCGACGCCCATGCCCTTGTAGTCGCCCACTGCGCCGTCGGCTGCGAGCGTGGTGCTGGCCAGCGAGGCGGCGGCGATGACGGCGAGGGTCGTGATCTTGTTCATGTGTGTCTCCGTTGGTGTCCTGGCGCCGTGGCGCGCCGGTTCATGCATGTCCCGCGCATCCACGCGCGCGCGGGGGAGGGTGGGGTCTCCGGCCCTGGTTCAGTGTCCGTGCACGGCACCCGGCGAATGGGCCGCCGCGCTCTCCGAACCATGGTGCTCCCCGTGCCCGTGTTCCTCGTCGTGGTGCTCGTCATGGTGGGCCATCTGCGAGATGAACACCGCCGTGAGGAACATGAAGACGAACGCCTGCAGGAAGGCGACGAAGAGTTCCATGAAGCTGATGGCGACCGCGGCGACGCCGGCGACCAGCGAGATGCCGCTGACCGCCGCGACGCCCAGGGTCGCGGCCATCGCGCCGAACAGCATGAGCGTGGCCATCAGCGTGTGGCCGCCCACCATGTTGGCGAAGAGACGGATGGCGAGCGCCGCGGGCTTGATCACCAGGCCCAGCACCTCGACCAGGAAGATGATCGGGACCACGAACCACAGGCCCTTGTTCTGCACGAGCTCCTTGCCGCCGGCCAGGTGCTCGAGCCAGCCGCCGACCCCGAGCTCGCGGATCGACTGCCACTGGATGGCGAGGAACGCCCACGCGGCGAGGCCGATGTTGACCGAGAGGCTCGCGGTCGCGGTGCCGCCGATCCAGATGAGCGCGTGCTTGGCGTCGGCGCCGGCCTGCTCGCCCTCGGGCGCGTGGCCGCCGAACGCGTGCAGGATCTCCTGCATGTCCATGAGCGGAACCATCCCCATCAGGTTGAGCGTGAGCACGAAGAAGAAGGTCGACAGCAGAAAGGGCAGCCAGGTCTTCGCCAGGCGCGCGCCCATGACCGGCTCGAGCATCTGCGTGTAGAGCCCGTCCACCAGCACCTCGACCAACTGCGCGAGGCGCCCCTCGGTGACATAGCGCCGATGGCCCTGCGACTCGGGGCCGGTCCTGATGCGGCCGGCGGCAAAGAAGAGCCCCGCCAGGGCGATCACGCCGCCGATCACGAGCGACACGACGCTGAGCGGGATGTCCGTGCCGAACACGCCGCTGAAAGCGCTGCTCTTGTCGAGGACGTGCCCGAGGGGGTCGGCGCCGGAGGCGAGGAGGAGGGTCATGTTCGGGGTCGTTCGAGGCTTCGGTTCACCATCCAGGCCACGGTCGCGGTCTCGGCCGCGAGGCATGCCAGATAGGTCCCGACGGTGGCCAAAACGGCGAATTGGCCGCCCGAAGGGAGGTAGAAGTATATCGAAAGGCCCAAGGCAGGAACCGCCATGAACCGGGCCACCGTGGCGCCCATCCACCGGGTCTGGACGTCCCCGGCGGGCCTTGGCCGCGACCCGTAGAAAATGAACCCCGTGCCGAGGGTGATTGCGGCACATCCGGCGACGCCGACCGCGGTCGCCATCGCCCGGCCGGGTGGATTCTCGGTCAGGAGGACGAGCGCCCCGAACGCGGCCGCTGCGGACGCCGCCGCCGCGAGGGCCACGGCCGTCGCCGCCGGGCGGGCCGGCACCGCGATCTCCTGCTCCTTGGGGCGACCGGCCGGGGCCGGGGCGCCGGGACCGTCGTCAGCCATCCTTGCCCCCGCGCCGGGCGGCGTCGAACTCCCGGTTCAGCTTGACTGCCCCGCGCAGCAGCGAAGTCATCCCCACAATGATCCCCACGATCCCTCCGACGAGGAGGCCGGTCGTGCCCTGCCCCCGCCACCAGTCGACCGCCATGCCCAGCAGCGCGCCCGCGGCCACCTCGGAGCTGGTCTGGATGCCGATCCCGGCCATGCGCCAGCCGATGCTGCGCTCGCGGTTCTCGCGGGCGCGGTCGAGGCGGCGGAGCGGGTCGGGCATCCCCGGCAATCTACCCGTGGCGCGGCCGGGCTAGACTTGCGGACTCATGGCGATCCGCGACAACGAGGTCCTCGACGTCACCCCGAAGAAGCTCAACCGCACCGAGAGCCTCTACGTGGTCAACGCCTTCAAGGGCCTCGGGACCACGCTCCGCCACTGCTTCCAGAACATCGGCCGCAACGGGTCCAACAAGGACACCCTCTGGGTGGTCCAGTACCCCGAGCAGCGCCGCGAGCAGCGCGACGTGGAGGAGGGCGGCATGTACAAGCCGTACTTCCGCGGCGTGCACCGCCTGAACAAGGACGAGGACGGCCGCGTCCGCTGCGTCGCGTGCTTCATGTGCCAGACGGCGTGCCCCGCGCACTGCATCCACATCGTCGCCGACGAGAGCCCGTGGCCCGACCGCGAGAAGTACCCGAAGCAGTTCGACATCGACGAGCTCCGCTGCATCTACTGCGGGATGTGCGAGGAGGCGTGCCCCGTCGACGCCATCGAGCTGACGACGACCTACGACGTCACGGGCCTCAGCCGGCAGGAGATGATCTTCGACAAGGTGAAGCTCCTCGAGATGTACGACAGGACCATCGCCGACAAGCCGATGTGAGCCGGGCCGGCCCGACATGACGCACGCTCCGCACGAGCGCCTGCATCATGTCGATGCGCTCCGGGCATTCGCGATGCTCCTCGGCGTCGCGCTGCACGCGGCGCTCTCGTTCACCGACGGGGACTGGCCGGCGAAGGACGTGCACGCGAGCAAGGCGCCGGGGCTGCTCGTGGCCGCGGCGCACGGGTTCCGGATGCAGCTCTTCTTCCTGCTGAGCGGCTACTTCTCCGCGGGGCTGCTGCGCCACCGGGGAGCGAGCGGCTTCATGGCCAACCGTGCGCGACGCATCGCGCTGCCGCTCGCGCTGGCGTGCCTGACGGTGCTGCCGGCCACGTGGGGCGCCATCTGGTTCGTGTCCGACGGGCGGGCGACGCGCGAGCTTGGCGAGGCCCTTGCGCCCGTGCCGTGGATCGCCTGGCTCTTCGTGTTCCCGGTGCTCAGCCACCTGTGGTTCCTGTGGTTCCTGTGCTGGCTGGCCCCGGCGTTCGTCGCTGCGTGGTGGTTGGCGCGGCGAGTGCCTTGGTTGCGCGTTCCCGGAGTGCTCGTGCGCACGCCGCTCTGCATGCTGTGGCTGGTGCCGCTGACGGCCATCCTCACGGCGCCGATGGGCCGATGGGGAACGGTGCCGAGCATCGCCGCCGACCTGTCCGCGGGCGTGCTGCCGATGCCGCACGTGCTTGCGTACTACGGCGCGTTCTTCGTGTTCGGCGCGATGGTCGCGTCGATGCCGGGGGCCATGCGCGGCATCGGCCGCGGATGGTGGGCGTGGCTCGCGGTGGCCGTGGTCGTCTTCCTGCCGGCCGCAGCCGTCGCGGGGCTTGCGCCGGAGGCGGAGCAGCTCTTTCCGGATCCGGGCGTGCGCCGGATCGCCGGTCTCGTGCTCGGGGCGACCTACGCATGGTGCATGTGCCTGGGGCTGGTCGGGGCCGCGGCGCGGTTCCTTCACGCGGAGCGCCCGTGGATGCGCTGGATGGCAGACTCGTCCTACTGGTTGTACGTGGCGCACCTGCCGCTGGTGCTCCTCCTGCAATGGGCGGTGTCCGCATCACCCGTCGGCGCGCTCGCCAAGTTCGCCTTCATCGTGGCGGCGACCACGGGCGTGCTGCTCGTGGCCTACGCGTTCGCGGTGCGGCCCACGTGGATCGGGCGCATGCTCAATGGCCCGCGCCCCTGACGGCGGAGCACCCGCCATTCGCACCACCGCCGGCCGCGGACATCACTTCTTCGGCGCCTTGTTCCCGCCGAAGAGGTCCTCGAGCCCCTTCTGGATGCCCTTTCCGACGGCATCCATGGCGCGGTCGAAGGCCTTCTCCGACTCCTTCCCGTCGAACTCCACGTCCCACTCCTCCTTGAGCTTCGTGGGCTTGCCGTTGACGTCGCCGAGCGGGCCGCTGACGGTGAGGCGCAGCAGCGTTCCCTGGCCCAGGCCAAGCGACATGATGGACAGCACGTTCGTCACCGCGCCTCCCACCTTCTTCACGGGGATGGCGGCCGCACCCTCCCGTGCGATGCTGCCGATCGGGTAGGCCACGGTGATGGCACGCGCGAAGGGCGGCTTCTGCGCGAGGTCGACGTCGCCGGTCGACTTGAGCGACGTCTTCCAGCCGGCGCCGACGCGCTCGAAGCGCACGAAGAAGTCCTGGTAGCGAAGCTGGCCCTTGCGGACGGTCACCGCCAGCGGCCCGACCATCGCCTCCACGGACTTCGGCACCTTCGCCTGGTCCACGAAGACGGCAAGCTGGTCGAGCAGCTGGTTCTGCCCGCCGCGCTCCACCAGCACTTCGCCGACGTCGAGGCGGAAGTCGGCCGACAGCCTCGCGAGGTTCCCGTCAAGCGGGTAGCCGAGCGCGTCCACCGTGAGGCGGAACGGCTTCTTGCCGGGGGCAAGGGTGATGGAGCCGAGGATGGGGTTCACCCTGGTCAGGTAGCGCTCGCGGAGCGGCGGCGACGGGACGAAGTCGAGGACGGCCGGAGCGTCCTTCCCGAGCGAGACCATGCCCTGCCGGAGCGTCACCTGCGGAGCCTCCATGTTCACGAAGCGACTGGCGACCGAGAGCGATCCGCTGCCGAGCCCGGGGCCCTTCGACACCGCCTTCAGCGAGACCGTGAGGTCCGGGCCGAGCGCATCCTCGAGCTCGCTGCCGAGGCCGAGCACCGCGCCAAGCACGCGCGTCGAGGCCTGCTGGCACGAGAGCCCCCCGTCCACGCGGATGGCGTCGGCGCTGAAGGTGCCATCGGCGGCAGTCCACGACGAGACCTTGGCATCGAGCGAGACCGAGACCTTCGCGCTTGCCGCTCCGGACAAGGCGAGCTGCGCCGACACGGCCGCGGGACGCTGCGCGGACGGGGCGTCGACGTTCGCGGAGATCACGTCGACGGACACTCGCTCGCCGGCCGCCGACGTCATCGCGAACGGGCGGACCTCGGCGCGCAGCACCGCGGCCCCGGGAGCCGAGCCGGGCTTCAGGCGAAGCGATGCGATCGTCGCGCGGACCGCCACCGGGTCGACGGACTTCCACGCCGGCACCTTCTTGCCGCCAGGGCCATCCACCTGCGGGAACACGGCATTGAGGATGGACGACGACTGCTTCGCGGGCAGGGACAGGTCCACGGAACTGTCGGCAAGGCGAAGCTCGCCGCCCGACCACTCGCCCTTCAGGCGCGCGGCCATGCGCTTGAGCGTGGAGTCGAGCTCGAACGACGCCCCTTCCGGCGAGAGGCTTGACGCACGCACGGAAAGACGCGCGCCATCGCCGATCTCGGCCCGTGCTGCCTCATCGAGGTCAACGAGCGCGGCGACGCCGGCGGCCATGATCCCGTCGAGCGCGGCATCGGCCTTCCACGACATGGGCTCCTTCGGGCCCGCACCCGACCACTCGAAGGCCGATCGCAGCGCACCGAGGGGCTGCGCCGGCGAGCCCGTCCGTGCGGCAAGGACGGTCGCACCGAGCGTTCCGCGCGCCGACGGCGCGCCGCCCCGCGGCAGCGTGACCTCTGCATCGAGCGCAAGGGACTCCGCCACCACGCCGCCCGCAAGGCCCGGCACCTCCCGCACCGCGACCTTCGGCGAGCGGATCGAGAGCTTGGCGGACTCTGGCGCGGCGAATTGCCATGGCAGCGTGCGTGCGAGGCGCACCGATGGCACGCTCACGTCGATGCGCGAGGGCGCTGCGAGCACCAGCCCCGAATCGCCGAGCATCGCCTCGAGCGGCTTGCCTGCCTTCAGTTCCGTGGCGACCGTCGCCTCGGCAACGAGCGCAGCCTTGGAGAGCGCGGCCTTCGCCTGCATGCGCGCCGGGCCCGACTCGATGGCGACCGCCGCATCGCCCTCGAGCAGCGATCCGCGGTACTGGACGCTCGCGTCCCAGGTATCCCCGCCGAGCTCCGATGCAAGCCCCTTGAGTGCAGGGACCTCGGCTTCGATCCGTGCGGCGGCGATGCGCGAGGCCTTCGCCTCGAGCGCGAGCGCCGCGCGGTCGATCGCGTCCTTCGACAGGTCGCCGAGCGACTGCGCGGAGAGCGTCGCGTCGAGGTCGGCGAGGTCCGTGCGAAGGGCGATGGACGCGTCGAGCTGCGAACCGAGCCCCGCGGTCGTGACCGTGGCGCGCGCCTCGCGGAGGCGGATCACGCGTGCACCGTCACCGGCACCGAATGTCAGGCCGACGGGCGGCTGCGCGAACGGCCGAAGCGCGACGTCCGCGTCCGCGGCGATGCGCGAGGGATCGAACGCCCCGGCGGGCGGAAGTTCCAGCCGGCGAACGGTGACCCCTGCGGACACGCCCGCGTCGGCGTCCACGCCGAGGGCCGCAAGCAGCCCGCGGTTCACCGGCGAGAGTTGCATGGAGCCTGGCCCGGCGAGCGTCAGCGCTCCGTCCGCGGAGACCGTGCCGCGGAGGTCGGCCTTCGCGAACGGCGCCTCGAGCTTCACGGTGAAGGCGGCCGGCGATGCATCGCCAAGCGATGCCTCGAAGCGGTCGATCGACGCTCCGATGTCGCGCGCCGGGTCGACGGGCAGCGACCTCGGCAGGAAGGGCCGGATGAGCGAGGTGGGGATGGCGGTTGCCGTGAGCGAGCCGTTGGCGCCGTAGGGGCCGCCGCGGCGAACGCGAAGCGCGATCCGCGACGGCGCGGCCTTGGGGTCGCTGCCGGTCACGTCGACCGTGCCCTCGATGCCGGCGCCGACCGGCGCTGCACGAAGCGCGCCGCGGATGCCGCGCAGGTCGAGCGCCACCGGGCCTTCGGGGCCCGGGACGCGCAGGCCCGCGAGCGAGACCGACAGCTCGGCGGACGCGCGCAGGGCATCGACCGGGAATGACCCGTCCGCCGACGCAGCCGGGATCGACACGTCGCTCGCGCGAAGTTCGAGGCGCGAGGGCGCCGACACCTCGAGCCCGACGGCCGCAAGGAGCTGCGGGGCGATGGAAGCGTTTGCCTCGACCGTGCGGAAGCTCGCCGCACGCGTCGCGGGGTCGACCGATCCGGCGGCCGAGAGCGCGACGGAATCGGACCGGAGCGCGATCGAGAGGTCGCCGCCCGATGCATCGGCGAAACGGGCCTCGAACGCCACCGTGCGGCCGACATCGCGCGCCAGCACGAGGGCAGGCGAGCCGTCGACATTGCGCAGTGCACCGGCGGCGAAGCGCTCGAAGGGCCGGGTCGGCAGGTCCTTCACCGCCACCGAACCATGGATCGCGGAGAGGTCGAGCACGAATGCACCGTCGGCGGCAAGCAGGCGGTCGACGGCCACGTTCGCCTTCACCGAGGCCGGCGCCTCGCCGTCACACGCGACGGCGGCGTCTGCGGCGAGGTCGACGCGCCCGGTCAGCGCCTTGGCGCGCATCGAGACGGTCGCATCAGGGACGCGCAGCGTGATTCCCTGCGCATCGAAGGCAAGGTCCTTCGCGCGCAGGGAGACATCGGCGCCCGAGTTGGCAAGCGAAAGGGAACCATCGGCGGCAAGCAGGCCCGGGAAGGACGCCGACAGGTCGAAGGAGCCGCCCGTTCCCTGGTACTCGCTCTTGCCGGAGAGCTTCACCGCGGTCTCGCCGCCCGCGGCCACGGCGACCGATCCTGCGAGGCCGCGCACCGCGGTCTCCGTGCTGCCATCCGCATTGACCGCCTCGAAGTCGAACGGGCCGATCGCAAGCGCCAGCGATCGCATGCCGGCGGGGAGGCCCGTGTTGGAGGGCGCCGCGGGCGAAGCCGGCGCGGTGGGAGCGGGCGACGGAACCTGCTTCGCGAGTCGGGTGACGGTGAGGGTGCCATCGGGCTCGCGGCGCGTGCGCACGGAGCCGGAGACGCGGGCGTCGATGCGCTCGATGCCGGAGGTGAGCAGCGTCCAGAGTCCCTGCTCGAGGGTCGCGCTGACGCTCAACTTCGTGCCGCCGGCCTGGTCGTCGATCACCAGGCCATCGACGACGAGCGGGCCGCTCCACCCGACGCGCAGCGATGCAATCGACACCGTGCCGTTCACGCGATCGCCGACTGCGGAGATGATCGTGCCGCGGAACAGGCCCCAGCTGACGAGCATGGGCGCAAGCACCGCGATGGTCGCCGTGAGCACGAGCACGGTCGCGAGCGCCACGCCGATGCGCCTGCCGAGGCGTCGCGGCCGGTGAGCCGATGCGTCGGGTTCGGGTGAGTCGCGTCGCGTGTCGTGCTCGTTCACGCCGTCAGTCTACGATTGCAGGCGCCGCGGTGGCTGCGGAGGGCACCGCACCCTGCCCTGCGGGTGCGGTGTTGCGCAGCATGCGTTCGAGCGCAAGGCGCGCCTGCGCCTTGGCATCCGGGTGGACGCGCACCACGTTCGGCTCGCGGCCCTCGGCGATGCCGTCGAGCGCCCACAGGAGGTGCTGCGGATCGATGCGGTACATCGTGGTGCACAGGCACTGGCAGTCGGAGAGGATGCGCACGAACACGCCGCGTGCGGCAGCCGCCTTCGCGAGGCGGTTCACGAGGTGGATCTCCGTGCCGATCGCCCAGCGCGTGCCCGGCACGGCGCCCTCGATGGTGCGGATGATGTGCTCCGTGGAGCCGCTCAGGTCCGCGGCGTCGACCACGTCCTGCGAGCACTCCGGGTGCACGATGACGGTGATCCCGCCGTCGGCCGCGTGCTGCGCGCGCACGGCGTCGATGTGCTCGGGCCGGAACATCTTGTGGACGCTGCAGTGGCCGGCCCACAGCAGGACGCGCGCGGCGCGGATCTCGGCATCGCCCAGGCCGCCCTGCTCGCGGCGAGGGTTCCAGAGCACCGTCTGCGCGGGGCGGCGCGGGGAGGCGTCGAACTCCGTCACGAACCCCTTGCGCTTGGCGGTGTTGCGGCCGAGGTGCTGGTCGGGGAGGAAGAGGATCTTGACCTCCTCGCCCGACGCAGGCGGCGCATCGCCGCCCTTGAGCGCCCAGTCGAAGACCTGCGCCGCGTTGGAACTGGTGCAGCAGGCGCCGCCCTTCGAGCCCACGAACGCCTTGATGGCGGCGCTCGAGTTGACGTAGGTGATCGGCACCACGCGCGTGCGCGTGCCGGCGGTCGCGCGCGCGATCGCGTCCCAGGCCTCCACGGCCTCGTCGTACTGCGCCATGTCGGCCATCGAGCAGCCCGCGGAGAGATCCGGCAGCACCACCTTCACGCGATCCGAGGTGAGGATGTCCGCGGTCTCGGCCATGAAGTGGACGCCGCAGAACACGATCCACTCGCTGCCGCGCCGCTCGGCCTCCTCGGCGGCCATCTGGCTCAGCTTGAGGCTGTCACCGGTGAGGTCGGCATGCTGCACCACGTCGTCCTGCTGGTAATGATGGCCCAGCACCAGCAGGCGCTTCCCCAGCTCGGCCTTGCGCGCACGGATGCCTTCCGCGAGTTCCGCGTCGGTCATCCGCACGTAGCGTTCAGGCAGCGCCGGTTGCCAGAGCATCTCGCAATCCTAGGCAAATCCGTTCCTGGTCAGTTTGGCACCAATTGTCTTCTCCGGAGAAATCAGGTTGTCGCGTCGGTCGCGCGGGTTGACGGGCTTGGACGCCTCGGCGACCGGCGGTGGCCTCGGTCGCTCGGACAAGTTGCACGCTCCGGGCGGGGCAAGCGGCGAGGAGCGCGCGGCCGGGGGGCGCGGCCACCGCCGCAACCACCGCGACCGGTCAACCGCCCGACTTCAAAGCCCCCAACGGCGACTTCTCTGGAGGGAACAACTGGTGCCAAACGAACCACGAGCGGAATCAGGCGTAGTGGCGGCCGAAGCGGTTCGCGAGGAACGCGCCGAAGTCCACGTCCTCGTTGCGCACGAAGCCCGACTGCGCGAGCTTGCCCTCGCGCAGGAGGTCGAGCACGGCGGTCACGCCGCAGGCCGTGGTGATCTGAATGGCCGTCCAGTGATGGCCGCCGATCTCCTTGTGGCGCACGATCTTGGCATACGTGCGCTCCATGTAGCGGCCGTCCACCTGCCCCGCGGCGCTCACGAAGATCGCGACGATGTCCTGCTTCGTGGTCGGCAGCGCGCGCTCGAAGGCGGCCTTCAGCTCCTCGCGGTGCTCGCGGAAGCCGAGGTCCCAGAGCAGGAGCTTGAGGATCGCGTTGTGCCCCGGGTAGCGCATCGTCTTGTACGAGAGGTGCTTCACCTTGCCCTCGAGCGTCAGCGCAAAGGTCCCCAGGCCGCCCGAGGTGTTGAACGCCTCGAACTCGATGCCGTCGATCATCATGTGCTCGAGCCCCTCGAGCGCGGGCACCACGACGAGCTTGCCGTCGATCACCGCCTCGCAGGGCTGGATGTACTCGTTGATCAGGCCGTCGGTCGACCACGTCAGGTTGTACTTCAGCGCGTTCGAAGGGAACTCGGGGAGCGCGCCCACGCGCATCTTCACCTCGTGCATGTCGCCCATGCCTCGGATCACGTGGTTTGCAGCGATGGTGATGAACCCGGGCGCCAGCCCGCACTGCGGGATGAACGCCGTCCTCGCGCCCTTCGCCAGCTCCATGACCTTCTTGGTGACCGCCACGTCCTCGGTGAGGTCGAGGTAGTGCACGCCCTTCGCCTTGGCGCGCTCCGCGACCATCGGGTTGCAGAAGAACGGCGCGCAGCTCACCACGGCCCACTGGCCGTCGAGCGCGCGGTCCACGGCGGCCTGGTCGTCGAAGCGGCCGCCGGTGCCCTTGGCGCCGGGCGCGAGGGCCAGCGTCTCGCGCAGCGAGCCGTCGTGCGAGTCCATCACCAGCACCTGGTAGTCGCCGCACCCCTGCAGGAGGCTTGCGACCATTCGGCCGATCTTGCCGGCACCGAGGACGAGGACGTTCTTCATGTTCATTCGCTCCGCTGCTGGAAATCGCTCATTTTCACGCCGGCAGCCGCTCGAGCGTGCGGCCGACGTCGTCCATCAACTCACCCATGGTCTCGGGACCGAACGCGAACCGCAGCCCGCTCGCCTCGAAGAGCTTCGGCAGCGGCTGGCTGGCGCCGAGCGAGAGGCCCTTCTTGTAGTTGCCGAGCGCCGCGGCCGGGTCCTTCTTTGCCTGCACCCACACCTGCAGCGCACCGAGCTGCGCGATGCCGTACTCGATGTAGTAGAAGGGGAGCCCGAACACGTGCAGCTGGCGGTGCCACATGGAGCGCAGCGCGTCCTCGTGGCCGCTCCAGTCGACGTCGGCGCCGAAGCGGTCGTTCAGGTGCACCCAGTACTGCTCGCGGTCCTTCCGCGTGTGCGTGGGATTCAGGTAGATCCAGTGCTGGAACGCGTCGATCGTGGCGATCCACGGCAGCATGGTGCTGAGCGACTCCAGGTGGTCGCGGCGCGCGCGGTCGGCGTCCTCCGCGGAATAGAACTCGCCGAGGTGCGGGAACGTCAGCAGCTCCATGCTCATGGACGCCACCTCCGCGAACTCCATCGGGCTGCCGCGGTACGCCACCAGCGGGTCGTGCGCGCACAGCAGGCTGTGGAACGCATGGCCGGCCTCGTGCACCATGGTGATCACGTCGCGGTGCAGGCCGGCGGCATTCATGAAGATGAACGGCCGGCGGCTGCGCTGCCGCTGGTACTGGTAGCCGCCGGGCGCCTTGCCCTTGCGGCTCTCGAGGTCGAGGCAGTCGCCCGTGCGCATGCTGTCGAACATGCCGCCGAGCTCGGCGTCCATGCGGTGGAAGATGGCGCTCGAGCGGTCCACCAGCTGCTGCCCGCCCTCGAACGGCTGCAGGGGCCCGCGCCCCCTCAGGTCCACCTTCAGGTCCCACGGGCGCAGCCGCGCAAGGCCGAGGGCCTGCGCGCGCTCGCGGTTCAGCTTCCGCAGCAGCGGCACGCACACCTTCTCGGCGCCTTCGTGGAAGCGCTCGCAGTCGGCGGGCGTGTAGTCGAAGCGCTGCATGCGCGCGTGCTGGAAGTCGCGGTAGTTGGGGAACCCCGCATTCAGCGCCACCTGGTGGCGCAGCCTCAGCATCTCCTCGAACAGGTCGTTGATCCGGTCGGCGTCCTGCAGCCGGCGCGATGCCACGGCCTCCCAGCTGCCCTGCCGCCGCGCGCGGTCGGTCTCCTCGAGGTACTTCGCCATCTGCGGGAGCGTGCGCTCCTCGCCGTCGAAGGTGACGGTCATGGCGCCGTTGATCTCGCTGTACTTCTGGTCGAGCTTGGTGATCTCGGTCTCGAGCGGGATGTTCTGCTCGCGGAAGATCTCCACCGACCGCCGCAGCCCGCGCAGCAGCACCCCGTAGCGCGCCTGGTCGAGCTGCTGCGCGAACGGGCACTCGACGACCTTGCGGTCGAGCGCGAACGCGGCCTTCTTCAGCTCGGGCTCCACCTGCTCCACGAAGTCGAGGTAGCGCCTGCGCACGAGCTCGTCGTCCGTGTGCCGGGTCATGTTGATGTAGAGGTCGGCGGCGGCCTCCTCCGCGGAGGCATCGAGCTCGCTCCGGTCGAGGAGCAGGCGCTCGAGCGCGGCCGCGTCATGGAGGGTGCGGCCGATCAGCTGCAAGTAGTACGGCTCCAGCGCCGACCACTTGGACCCATCGATGGAGGCGGGCACGAAGGTCGATGCGGGCGCATGCGCGGGCGCGGCGGTCGGGGTGCTCATGGGTGGCTCCGGGGGGAATCGCCCATGGTAGCCCGCCGGGCCGAGCGCCCCGCCGCGCCCGCGGGCCGTCGAGTGGCCGGAAACCGGCGGCCCGGCTCACCCGCCGCTCGCGCTCGCGGCCACCGCCGGCAGCCCGGCCCGGGCGCGGACCTGCTCGGCGAGCAGGTCCGCCTCCAGGCGACCGTCGCAGAGCGCGAAGATCGTGCTGCCGCTGCCGCTCACGTGGGCCGTGCGCCCGGTGATGGCCTTGAGCTGCGCGAGCTCGTCCGCGAGCACCGGCACCACCGCGATCGCGGGCTCCGCGAGGTCGTTGAACGGTGCATCATGCGCCACCGCGGCGCCGCTGGCCATCGAGCGCACGCGCGCCAGCTGCAGCGACGCATCGGGCCGCATCAGGTCGAACTTGCCGTACACGGGCCCGGTCGGGCACGCCGCGGCGGGGAACGCGAGCACCGCATGCACGTCGGGCACCGCGCCGAGGCGCTCGATCCGCTCGCCGAGCCCCTCCACGACGGCGCTGCCGCCGCGCACGAGGAACGGCACGTCGCTTCCCAGCCCCCGCGCGATCTCGCACAGCTCGTCGTCGCTCACGGCCAGCCCGAACAGCTCGCGCAGCCCGCGGAGCATCGCGGCGGCATTGCTCGATCCGCCCCCGAGCCCTCCGCCCACCGGCACGCGCTTCTCGAGCTTCATGCGCACGGGAAGCGGGCGCCCGACGTGCTGCTGCAGCGCCAGGTGCGCGCGCACCGCCAGGTCCTTCTGGATGGGCCAGTCCACCGTGGTGGCGCGCGGCGCGTCCTTCGCCCAGAGGACCGCGTACAGCGAGTCGCGCCCCGGGTCGAGCATTCGCAGGTGCAGATCGTCGCCGAAATCCAGCGTCACCATCCAGCTTGCGATCGGATGCATGCGGTCGGCGCCAGGAGGGCCGACGCTCAGCGCAAGGTTCAGCTTGGCCGGGGCACGAACGACGATCTCACGAGGCTCGGTCACGCGCGGAACATACGCGCGAACGGCATGCCGAAGTTGCGGCCGCGTCACGGGGACGCACCGTGCAATCCGTCAGTCGTCGCGACCGCGCTGGCGCCGCTCGCCACCGGGCCGGCGTTCGGGCCCGGGACCCGCGTTCGGGCCGGCGTTCGGGCCGGGGCCGCCGCCCTGGCCCATTCCGGGGCCCGGACCGCGATCGCCATCCATGCGCGGGCCGCCCATTGGCGGACCCTGCGGCTGCATCGGCATCGGCGCCGCCATCGGTGCCGGGCCGCGGCCGCCGCGCATCTCTCTCGCACGCTCCTCCATGTCCTTGCGCACGCCGCCCGAGCCGATGGCGATGCCGATCAGCAGGATGAGGAAGCCCAGCGCAATGAAGAGCCACAGCCGGATGCGGCAGACCGTCTTCTCGAGCTTCGCCAGGCGCGGCGCGCACGGGCACTCGCACGGCGACGGGCAGCACGAAGCACTGCAGCACGGGGCGGACGGGTTCGATGCGGTGCTGGTGTCTGCCATGGTGTTCTCCGCATACAGTTTGCCACATCCGCGCCCGCGGGGACAATGCGACCCATGAAGGAACATTCCGCGACCGCGGCCCCGTCCCCTGAAACCGCGTTCCCCGTGTCGCAGCCATTCGATTTCCGGAAGCACGGCCATGCCATGGTCGACTGGATCGCGGACTACCTGGAGAACCTCGAGCGCTTGCCCGTGAAGCCAGACGTTGCCCCCGGCTGGGTCCGCGCGCAGCTTCCGCCCTCACCGCCCGAGCACGGCGAGCCCTGGGCCGCCATCGTGGCGGATGTCGACCGCATCATCGTGCCCGGAATCGTGCACTGGCAGCATCCCGGCTTCTTGGCGTACTTCCCCGCCAACGCGGGCGGACCCAGCGTCCTGGGCGAGCTGCTCAGCGCGGGGCTCGGCGTTCAGGGAATGCTGTGGAGCACGTCGCCCGCGTGCACGGAACTCGAGACGCACGTCCTTGACTGGCTCGCGGAGATGCTCGGGCTTCCGCACGCCTTCCTCTCCTCGTCCGCGGGCGGAGGGGTCATCCAGGACACGGCGAGCAGCGCCACCCTCTGCGCGCTGGTCGCCGCGCGCGAGCGTGCCACGGGTTTCGCCGGGACGGCCGCCGGGCTGCAGGGCCCGGGGCCAACGCTGGTGGCCTACGCCAGCACCGAGGCGCACAGCAGCATCGAGAAGGACGTGCGCATCGCGGGCCTGGGCGCGGGCAACCTGCGACTGGTACCCGTGCTTGCCGATCGCTCGCTGGACCCGGCCGCGCTCCGGGCCATGATGGACGAGGACTCCGCGGCAGGCCGCGTGCCGTTCTTCGTGGTCGCCGCCGTCGGCACCACCGGCACGCACGCCGTCGATCCGGTGCCCGCCATCGCCGATGCCTGCGCGGCGCACGGTGCGTGGCTGCACGTGGATGCGGCGCACCTCGGCATCGCGGCGCTCTGCCCGGAGTTCCGCGGCATTCACGCGGGCATCGACCGCGCCGACAGCTACTGCACCAACCCGCACAAGTGGATGCTTGTGAACTTCGACTGCGACGCGTTCTGGGTACGAGACCGCGCCACGCTGGTGCGCGCACTGAGCGTCCTGCCCGAATACCTGCGCAACCACGCCACCGAGAGCGGCGCGGTCATCGACTACCGAGACTGGCAGGTGCCGCTCGGCCGCCGCTTCCGTGCGCTGAAGCTCTGGTTCACCATCCGCCACCATGGCACCGAGGGGCTGCGTGCGCTCGTGCGCCACCACGTGTCGCTCGCGGCGCGCCTGCGCCACCGCATCGCCGCGGATCCCGCGCTCGAACTCACCTGCCCCACGCCGTGGTCGCTCGTGTGCTTCCGTGCCCGTGCCGGCGACGATGCCACCGACGCAATCCTCTGCCGCGTGAACCAGTCGGGCCGCGCCTTCCTGAGCCACACGCGTGTCGACGGCCGCCTCGTCGCCCGGGTGTCCGTGGGCGCGCCCACCGTGGCCGAACGCCACGTGGATGCGCTCTGGGACCTCATCCGCGGCGCACGGTGAGCAGCACCACCTCGGGCGCACAGTGGAGCCGCAGCGGGAACCACGCACCCGCACCCACGTTCACGAACAGCCCGCAGCCGTCGCGCGCGTAGGCGCCCGCGCTCAGGCGGTGCGCGAAGCTCAGGTTGGTGCGCGGCCTTCCCTTCCATGCCACCTGCCCGCCATGGGTGTGCCCGCTGAGGGTCAGCGGCACGCCGCGCGCCGCCGCCGCGTGGAAGGCCTTCGGGTTGTGCGCAAGCAGGAGGTCGGGGACCTCGGGGAGCCGCACCACCGCTCGGTCGAGCACGCGGATCGACCGCCCCCAGTCCACGCCGCCCACGAGCAGCCGCGACGCGCCCGTGCCGGCCTCCACCACGTCGCCATCGAGGAGCCGCACTCCGTTGCGGCGCGCCATGGAGGCGATCAGCTTGGCGTCGTGCAGGTGGTCGTGGTTCCCGAGCACCAGGTAGTGCCCGAGCGGCGCCCGCACCGCGGCCATCTCCGCAAACAGCGGCTCCGCGCCGTCGGCATGCAGGTCCACCACGTCGCCGGTGCAGGCCAGGAGGTCCACGCCCAGCGCCCCCACGCGCCGCACCGCATCGGCCGCGCGCTCCACGGGCATCAGGTGCCCGAGGTGGAAGTCCGACACGTGCGCCACGCGCAGCCCGTCGTGGGCGGCCGGCCACCGCGGAATGCGCAGCTCCAGCTCGCGCACCTCGATCCGCTGCGCGCGGTGCCGGCGCGAGAGCACCCCGAGCGTCAGCGCGTCCGCGGCCCGCGTCACCACCGCATGCCTCACCCGCGCGCGAAGATCGAGCCTTCCGTTGGCCATCGCAAGCCCTAGAAACGGATGGTCACCCCGCCGAACAGCCCTCGCAGGCCGCCGTCCACCTCGGATGGACCGTCCACGAGGTCGAAGTCGAACAGCCGGTACCCGAACTCCGCGCCGATGCTGTCATCGATCAGGAACGCGAACCCAACCCGCACCATCCACACCGTCTCGAGGTCGGGGATGCTCGGTCCCGCGCCCGCGTTCGCGTAGATGCGCACGCCGCGCAGGAGCGGCACGCGCCCCTCGAACCCGATCTGCACGTCGAGGCCGGCGCCGCCGTAGATGCAAGCCACGGTGCGGTCGAACGTGGACGAGGAGCCCGTCGCCTGGTTGGTCAGCTGCTGGTCGTAGTGGAACGCAAGGCCGCCGCCGAGGAGCAGCACCCGCACGTCGAACCGCGGGTATCCGTCGGAGCCCATCGCCTTGGTCGCCGCATCGCGGTTTCCGCCCGATGCGTCCCACGGCCACGGCTCGTCCGCCATGGGCCGCCACAGCACGTATCCCACCTCCGCGCCGGCCATCCATGCGCTGAAGCTCCCGGTGATGGTGTCCCCCACGGCGATGGCCGTCCCGCCGAACGTGCCGGCGACATCCGCCGACTGCGTCTCGCCGCCATTCACCGCGAAGCCCATGCCCCCGAAGCGCCAGCGGTCCACCCACACCCCGAACTCCCCGGCGATGCCCGCGTTGCCCTCGCCCACGCCGAGGTCCTCGTTGAGCTGGAACTGCGTGCCGCCCGTGCCCACCTGCGCGGTGCCCGTGAGCCTGGGCACCCAGACCCCCACCTCGCCGGTGACCCCCACCCGCTCGCCCACCCCCAGCGTCCGCGCGGCGGCGCCCGTCTCCGCAAAGGCCCCCGGGTCCGCCGAGAGCACGCATGCGACAATGAGCGTCACCATGCCCGAAGCGTACCCACCGCCGCCGCCCCCGCCGAAGCCGAAGCGACCGCCCGGCGCGGTGGACCTCGGCCGCGGCACGTGGATCCGCCCGCAGGACATGGAGTGGTCGTTCACCACCGCACGCGGCCCCGGCGGGCAGCACGTGAACAAGGCGAGCACCGCCGCCGTGCTGCGCGTGCGCATCGCCGACATCGGCGGGCTCGACGACGCCGCGCAGGAACGCCTCCGCACCATCGCGTCGTCCGTCCTTGTCGGTGACGGGGAACTGCTCTACCGCTGCGACCTCCACCGCAGCCAGCTGATGAACCGCGAGGGCTGCGAAGGCCGCCTCCGCACGATGGTGTCGCAGGCCGCCGTGCGGCCGAAGGTCCGCAAGAAGACCAAGCCCACCTGGGGCAGCGTGCAGCGGCGGCTCGAGGGCAAGAAGAAGCAGGCCGAGCGCAAGCAGTCGCGGCGCTGGGACGACGAGCGCTGATGCGTCCACGCTGACGCGGCCACATTGTCCCGCGCGTGCCCAACGCCGTTGTCCCCCGAAAGCACATGGCCCCCGGACCGAAGTCCGGGGGCCATGCGGAACTCACGAGAGTGGCTGCCCCTCAGGCGGGGCAACCGTCAGGCCTTAGGGGCACGCGCCCCAGGCGCCCAGCAGCAGACCAAGGTCCGCGCCGTTGACCACGCCGTCCAGGTTGAGGTCACCGAGGCAGGGGGTGCCTGCGCACGGGCCCCAGTTGCCCAGAAGCAGACCGAGGTCCGCGCCGTTCACCAAACCGTCGTTGTTGAGGTCCGCCGGGCACGCGGGCGGCGGGGTCGGTCCATTGATGGTGAGCGTGCCGCTCGCCGCGCCCGAACCCGCTCCGAACGAACCAAGCACGATGTAGTACGTCGCGCCAGCAGTCAGGTTGCCGGTCAGCGGAAGATCGCTGTTGGCGGCATCCAGCCGACTGGACCACGCCAACTGCCCCGTCGAGCCGCAGCCCGAGCTGCAGGCGCACGCGTCGTCGTTGTACGCGAGTGACACGAACGGCGAGCCGGCGGTGGCCGGGCAGGCCGTGCCGATCGCCATCTTGGTGTCGTTCACCGATCCGCACACGTCGAAGCTGTACGCGCCGGTGACGGCGGGCACGAAGCGGTACCACTGCGCGAACGCCACCGTGGTGGTCGTGGTTGCCGCGGCATCCGTCGTCACCACGTAGTTCGGCAGCGCCGACGTGTTGGCGAAGGCGTTGGCACCGAAGGCGAGCGACGCGCCCTGGCTGCACGCCGACGGGCCATCGACGTCGATCCGGATGAGGCCCGGGTCGGCCTCGGCGGCCGAATCAAGGCCCACCACCACCTGGTAGGTGGTGCCGCCCGTCAAGGCCACCGACAGCGTCGACGCGCGGCCATCGAGCCCGCAGCCGTCGTCATTGCAGGCAACCACGGTCGCGCCGGCCGTGCACCCCGTCAGCACGCCGAGCTTGGTGCCGGTGAGGTTGGTGGCCGTCTGCGTCTCGCAGGTGCTGAAGGTGTAGTTGCCCGTGAAGGGCGCGGTGAACGGATAGAAGTTCGCCTTGTAGGCAGTGCCGCATGCACCCATGTCCCGGTTGGCCGCGGTCTCGTAGTTAAACGGAAGGTTGCCGTTGGCGCCATAGGCGAGCGTGCAGCAGGGGCTGCACGGGTCGTACGGCGGCTCCACAGCCGGATCTACTCCCACGAGCGTCACGGTGCCCGTCCAGGTGCCGGACGTGCCGGCGGCGCCGTAGCCGTTGCCCACCCAGATGGCGGGGTCAGCCGCGGTGGCGCCGAAGGTGACGGGCGTGGTGAGCGTGATGGTGCCGATGCAGGGGGTGCCCGGCGTCGAGGAGGCGCCGTTCGGCCAGAAGTAGCGCTGCGCGGCGCCGAGGTTCGAGAATCCGCCGGCCTGCACCAGGCCGCCGGTCGACAGCGGCTCGGGATCCACGTAGACGCAGATGTCGTCGGCATAGGTGAACGCAGTGGACGCATTGAGCGTCACGTCCACCTGGACCGCGGTCAGCGTGCCCGTGCAACGACCGTTCAGCGAGCCGACGATCTGGTTGAAGGTGAAGCCCGCGAACGCAGTGTTCGTGAGGGTCACGGTGATGTCCGCGGAGGCGGCCGTGGCAAGCACGGCAGCGGCAGCGCTGGCAGTGAGCATGGTTCGCATGGGGTTCTCGAATCCTCTCTTCATGAGGTTGGGTGAAACGCGTCGGGGAGGCGGCATCGGCCGGCCTCCCGATAAAACATAACGCGAGAACGGGTTCCCGGCCATCAAATTCCGTAAGCGCCCGTCCCAGAACGCAGCGGCCCCCGGACCGAAGTCCGGGGGCCGCGTGGAACTCACGAATTTGGCTGCCCCGTCAGGCGGGGCAGCCGTCAGGCCTTAGGGGCACGGGCCCCAGGCGCCCAGCAGCAGACCGAGGTCCGCGCCGTTGACCACGCCGTCCGCGTTCAGGTCCGCAGCGCAGCCCGAGCAGGGGCCCCAGGCGCCCAGGAGGAGGCCCAGGTCGGCGCCGTTCACCTGACCGTCGTTGTTGAGATCGGCCGGGCACGCGGGTGCCGTGGGCGGGATGATCTCAACGTTCGAGCCGGTCCAGGCCGCGTCGAAGCCACCGACCGCCACGTAGTACGTGGTGCCCGCGGTGACGTTGAACTGCAGCTTGCTGGTGAAGATGGTGCCGCCGCCGGTGTCGCAGCCATCGTCATCGCACGCGATGATGGTGGAGGCGTCGCCGCAGACGGTCATCGCCGCCTGGCGCGCGTCGGTCGCAGCACTGCTCGTGTCAGAGCAGGTCTGGAAGGTGATCAGGCCCGAGGCCGCCGGGGTGAACTTGATGTACTTGGCCTTGGCGATCACCTGCGTTCCGAACGGGAAGGCGCACGTGGTGGTGGTCAGGCCGGGGTACAGCGAGTCAGCCGTGACCGTGTTGATGCCAGCAACACCGTTGATGATGTTGGCCGGGTCGCACGGGTTCGGCGGGGGCAGGACGCTGATGTAGAGGCTGCCCGTGCCGGACTGCCCCTCGTAGCCGCCGAGGCGGACGAGGTAGTGGTTGCCGGCCACGATGCCCGCCTGGGACAGCTCGGACGTGAAGACCGGGTCGGTGCAGTCCTCGTTGCACGCCACGAAGTACTCCGGGAGGAGCTGCGGGTCGAAAGTGGCGAGGTTGGGGCCGAGGTTGTACAGCGCGATCTTCGAGTCGAAGTTGCCCGAGCCACCGAAGGTGCTCGTGTTGCAGTTCGACGCGATGAGCGTGCCAGCGGTCGCCGCCTGGAAGCGGTACCAGACATCCTTGTGGATGGGCAGGTCGTTGTTGGACGAGTTGCAGCCAGCCTCCGGCGGACCGTCGGTGGTGGCAAGCGTCGTGTCGTACGGCTGCGTCGAGGGCAAGAAAGCCAGCACGGTCGGCGAAGTCGCGCAGTTGTTGGACGGCGTGCCGGGGTTGGTGCAGCTGTAGACGAACAGGTTGCACTGCGGGATGGCGATGCCCACGCAGCTGGAGTCCCAGCCGGTGTCGCAGCACGACGTCTGGATCGCGCAGACCTGCTCGCAGCACGAGACGATGTTGCAGCCGCCGCCGGCATGCGGCTGGTCGCAGGGACCTGCCGCCGCGTTGCACTGCGGATACGCGGGAACCGCGGCCGCGACCACGAGCGTGTCCATGTACGCCTCGGTCGACACCGTGTTGATCGCACCGCCCGAGGTCGAGCCGCGGGTGTTCACGATGTCGAACTCGACGGCCTTGTAGTTGATGGTCGAGGTGGCGATCACGTCAGTCCAAAGGCCCGCACCCACCTTGACGGCAGGCATGCCGGTCTCGCGGTTCCAGCGGCACCCAATCTGGGTGTAGCCGGTCGCCTCGACCAGGAGCGGAGTTGTGAAGTTGATCAGGTAGTTGCCGGCAGTGCCGACGCCGAGCTGGCCGACATCGAGCCACTGCACCACGAACACCTGGCGGTCGAAGGCGCGGACCTGGAAGCCGCAGGCAGCCTTGACGTTGGTCACGGTGCCGGAGGGGTCCTGCACGTAGAGAATCATGCCGTGGCGAGCGCCGACGTTCGACGTGCCGCTGAGTGCCGGGGTCGGCGCGGTGATGTAGGCAGAGAACTCGATCGCCGTGGCGCCGCCGTTCTCGGCGGCACGGATCGCCTCGACGAGGGGCGCAACCGTCGTAGCGGTCAGGCCGCGGGCCTGGAACGCGAAACGACCCGACGTGGTCGCGTCAGGCCCGTTCGTCGACGAGAAGAAGCCATTGCCGGCCTGCGCGCCGGGACCGCCCGAGCTGACGACGGCCATCGAGGTGAGGCCGGGAGCGAGCGCGGTGGCCTGCGCCGTCACCCAGCTCTGCTGGGCATCGATCGAGCCGACGTTGTACGGCGGGCTGTCGAAGTCGCAGGTGTAGATCGTGGTCTGCGCCATCGCGGAGCACGCAAGCGTGGCTCCGGTCAGCGCGCCGACCGTCAGAATTGTGCGAGACGTCATTTCGATGCGTCCTTTCGTGAGTTCCTGGCACCCTTCACTGAGCGGTCGGTGCGCGGCCGGGTGCCTGGCCGAGCTCCGCGACAAACGATTGCAATCCAAACATCGGGAAATCGACACGTGATCCCTCGCGGGAAGTGGCAATACCCTCGGTAACTATGGCGTCATCCGTGAGAAACTCAACAAAGGATTAACGCGAAATAGGCGAATATCGGTCGGAAGTTATTGGCAGCTTCCGTCACCGACGTCCCGAAACTTGCGGTGCAGTTTGCTCTGTCCGCAGCGGAAAAACGCGCCCTGCCGGGGGCGCCCTGCGCAGCATGAGGTCGCTCACTTGCATGCACAGGTTGTCAGACCTGCCAAGCCGCGACTTCGGGATCCGCATGATCGCAGAACCGACTGTACGCCAGGGCTTAAGGCCGAGCTGGCGTCCTTCGTCCGGAGCACCGAACTCCGGGACCGGAAGCGCGGGCGCGCGACCGGAGCGGCATCCGAGCGCGAACATCCGTAGCCGCTTCTGCGGTACTCCAAAGTCGGCGGCGTTCAGCACGGCGACCGTGACGCCGTATCCGAGGCGTGCACCTTCCGACTGTAGGAATTCCACAACCTCCCGGTGGCGGCTGTGGGTGATCGCAGCCACGTTCTCGAAGATGAAGCCTTGTGGACGGAATCCCCGAACGACTCGCATGAACTCCTTGAAGAGTGTGCCGTCAACCGACTCCGTCCCGGCACGCGAACCGATATTCGAGAAGGGCTGGCAGGGGGCACCACCGACGACCAATGCTGCTTCCTCCGCTTGGAGGCCCGACTTCTTAAGCATAACTGCGGTGGAAATGGCACGAATGTCTCCGCCCTGATGGTCGATCGCATTCCAACCCGGACGATTGTGCCGAAGCGTCGCACGGCAATCTGCGTCGTGTTCGATGCAAACAGCCGTACAGAAGCCAGCATCCTCTAGCCCGAGATCCAACCCGCCACCGCCGGAAAAGAGCGAAACCACGGCTCGGGGAGTCTGTCTACCGGGACAGTCCACGCGATCGAAACTTGGTCGTTTTAGTGACTTCACGTCGTCCTTTGTGGTGAAACGCATACACCGCATGGCTCGCAGCGGTCTGTTTCTGGCCTTACGCAAGGGCCAGGGGCAGGTGACGGGGTGGCTCTCAACGGTACACCCCTTGTGAGGATTGGTGCATGGTAAATGCCTCTTACGTGCCCGGCAGTGCCGCAGCGGCGGGGGAGCGCAGCGAGCGGGCGCGTAGGTAGCGCCAGGCACGCCGCCGCAAATCCCGCCGGAGTCCACTTGCCCAGCGCCCGCTGGATCCGCTGATGTTTGTAGAAGAGGTCCCGCGAGTTGATCAGACACCGCCCCTCCGCCGGCGTGTCAAAGAACTCGAACGGCAGGATGTCGTCGCGCAGCCTGCCTTTCAAGGTCTCGGCGATGGCGTTCTGCCACCGGTGACCCCGGGTCGGTGGAGAGGGCGCCGGTGCCGCGCGCTACGCACTAGGCCTTCACCGCATTTGAGAGCATTTCCGGCCCGTTGTCGACCCGCATGTGCATCAGCTCTTTCCAGATCAGCGCCAGCTCGTCTAGCACCGCCATGATGGTCTCGCCCTGCAGGTATCGGTACGCCTCGATCGCAAGGCACTCCAGCGTGTACTCGAACGCCACGGGCGCGCCGAAGCGCACAGCGCCGCAGCGGTCGCGCAGGAGGGCGGCGATGCGTTCAAGGTTCGCGGCGGGTTCTCGGGCTCTCGGCGGCACTTTGGCAAATCTAGCGAAACAGGGTTGACATGCCCGACGAATACTGTACTATTACACTAGTACACCAAAGTACCCTAACGCCATGCTGCTCCCCTTCCTCGTCAATCCCTCCGCGCCCGTCCCGATCTTCCAGCAGATCGCCGACGGGCTTCGCGCCGCGATCGGCCGGGGTGCGTTCCCCGCCGGGAGCCTGCTGCCGAGCGTCCGGGCGATCGCCGCACGATGGCATTCCGAGATGCGCGCGCACCTGCGCGCGCACGGGCTGGACTGACGGGACGCACGAACGAGGAGACGCACCATGGACCACGGATTCCCGACCACCTTCGACGCCGCCGCACGGCGCGCACGAAGATCCCTCCTTGGCGGGGCCACACGCATGTGCCTCGCGCTCGGCGCCGCGGCCGCGGCCATGCCCGCGGCACCGTCGTCCGCGCAGGTGGAGATCGCGCTCCCGGGCAGGGAGGATCGCCGCTCCCGCGTGGTGATGAGCGGGCGCGAGTTCGACGGCGTGGCCGAGGCGGTCGGGTTCGACCCGTCGCAGCGCACCACCGCGGACGTGATGTTCGACGACGCGCAGGCGCGAATGTTCGAGGCGAAGCGCACCGCGGACGCGGCGGCACGGAAAGTGGGGCTTTTCGAGCCATCGCGCGAGGCGGTCGCGGCACGGGGCGCGGCAATGCGCGCGCTGCGCACGTCGCTGCTTGCCCAGGTGGACGACCTGTTCGCGTCGCTCGGCGCCATCGCACGGCCCGAGCAGCAGCCGGCCCTGCTGCACGAGCGCCGCGTGGCGCGGCTGCGCGTGATCCGCACGACGGCGCCAGAGTCCGGCTTCCTCGGGTCCAACACGGGCATCGTGGTCTCCGACGCCGTGGCCGCGGTGAACGCGGCGGCGATCGACGGCACGGACGTGGCCCGTGCGCATGAGGCGCTCGCGGGATCGCTCGACCGGCTGGCGGATGCGCTGGTGCGGCTGGCGGATGCGTGCTCGGAGCGATTGCTCGCGATGGCCGAGGCGGCTGGCGCACCGGACTCGGATCCGAGGGTGACCGCGACCCGCACGCAGGCACGCGAGGCGCGGATGCAGGCCGCGCGGGTGCAGCGCGAGGCGCTGATGCAGGCCTCGCGGGTGCAGCGCGAGTCGCTGGCGGCGCTCGAGGGCGTGCTCACGGGCACGGCGCTCCAGGACGCGAAGGCGGCGGCGGCACGGGCGATCTGGCCCATGAGCGCCGATTCGAAGTCGCCGCGCCGCGCCATCGGCCAGCTCCTTCGAAGGGAAACCAACGCGGACCGGCGCACGGCGCTCGAGGGCGTGCGTGATGCGTGGTGGGCGGCATGGTGGCCAGCGACGCTCCGGATCATCGATTCATTCGAGGCGGTGCTCCATGAGGCTGATGCGATGGGTCACCCACCGGCCGAGCTCGTCGAGGCGCGCACCGCGGCTGACCGCACGGCGTGGCAGGCGCTCGCGGCGCTTGACCCGGCGAACAAGGACTTCCACCTCGCGAACGCCGAGCCGTCGCAGGCCCTCAAGGGCGGCGGGATGATGCTCGACCTCGGCCCGAATGCCGAACCGGGCCTTCCCGGCAGCGAACCGGGCCCGGGCGGCCCGTCGCTCGCGACCGGCGTCAGCATCGCATTCAGCAGCACCGTGACGGTCCAGTCGGGGGAATCGGGCGACGCCGGGGGCGCGAACGTGGAGATGGCCGTCGCCGACGACGCGCCGGACGCCGGCGAGGCCGGCGGTGCGGTGGCGATCGCGACCGGCGATGCGCTCGAGGGCATGGTCTCGAACCAGGTGACGATCGTCGGCGCCACCGGCTCGGCCGACGACGTCTCGATCGACTTCGGCGGCGACATGGGCGACGTCGCCGAAATGTTCCCCCCCCTCCCCGAGGCCGAGGCGGTGCATGATTTCTGGGAACGGCACGCGCTCGCCGGTGCGGGCATCCCGCCCCCGATGACCGACGACGACGTGCGTCGCATCGCCTCGGCGCTGGGCGTCGCTGCGGACGAGGGCGTGCTCGCCCAGGTGGCGCGCGACTACCGCGACCGCTCAAAGGCGAGCGACGACGAGCTCGGCGCGCGGATCCGGTCGCTCCTCGACGGTGCCGCGGTGGCGTGGCCGATGCCCGACCTTCCGCAGGCGCCGGGACTTCCGCCGCAGCGCCCGGAGGTGCCGCTCGCGGACATCCGCGAGGCGGTCGGCCTCATCGACCAGTGGACCGAACAGCTCGGCACGCTCGATGACGCGGTCATCGACGCGGTGGCAGCCCTCGGCACGCCGCGCCCCGAGGCGGTGCAGGCCCAGCAAGAGCGACGCGCGCGAGCGCGCGCCCGTGCGCTTCACTACCCGGGCACCGGCGGCGGCTTCAACCTGAGCGGCCTGCGGCTGTTCGTCGAGCCGGCGGACGCGCTGGCGGCATCGGGCGCGGACGCCGCGGCGATCGAGGCGGCCGGACGCGCGCTCGAGGCGTGGTCGCCCGCGGCGCTCGCGGCGATCGAGGCGAACCGCGCGGCGGTGCGCAAGGAGTCCGTGGCGCTCATCGAGTTCGAGCGCGCCGATGTGGCCAACATGCGGCGTGCCATGCAGTCGGACGACGGCGCACAGAAGGCGTTCCTGTTCGACGAGGAGCCCATGGAGCGGCGCGCCGAGACGGAAGGTCGCCTCGGCAAGGCACGTCAGGCCGTATCGCAGCAGTCGGTCGCGGGCCGCGACGCCGCGGAAGGCGCGCTGCCCGAACTGATGCGCGGCGCGTTCCGATCGGCGTGGTACTCGCTCTCGGTCCCGTCGGCCTACCGCGACCGCAGCGACGCGCTGCCCGCGGTCGACCGAGCGCGGGGGCTCGCCGACCTGTCCGGCGCGCAGCGCGCGCAGCTCGACGCCCTCCGGAACGACCACGCGTCCCTCCATCGCGCGTCATGCGACGCCATCGCCGAGATGATGATCGCGGAGGCCTCGCGCATGGATGCCGCGATGGACTCGGAGGAGGGCACGGGCATGGACTCGATAACCGGCGAGTGGCGGATGCTGTCGGACGCGTTCTTCGAACGGCGCGAGCTCGATGCGCGCACGCTGCGCCGGCTGCGCGCCGTGCTCACCCCGGAGCAGGCCAAGGAGATCCCGCAGCTTCAGCCGCGCGCACCGCGGCGCATGCCCGCCGGGTTGCCGCCGGGCTTCCCCGGCGCGGCCCCCATGGTCATCCCCGCGCCCACTCCGGCGGCACCGGCCCCGACGTCGCCGTGATGCGGCTGTGGATGCCGCCGCGACCCTTCCACTCGGTGATGACCTGAATCCACGCGGGCTCCATCGCTGCGGCGAGGTCGTCGCGCATGCGGTTCGTCACGGCCTCGTAGAAGATACCCTCGTTGCGGAAGCTCTGGTGGTAGAGCTTCAGGCTCTTGAGCTCGACGCAGCGCTTCGCGGGGCGGTACCTGACGATCACGCGGCCGAAGTCCGGGTGCCCGGTCTTGGGGCACACGCTCGTGAACTCCTCGTTCACGTGCTCGATGACGAAGGCGGAGTCCGTCGGGGACGGGAAGCATTCGAGCAGCGCGGCGTCGGGCATCAAGACAGGATAGGCACGCGGCGCACGGCGCGCGGAGCGCGGCCTCACGGTGCCCACGATTGCAGCAGCTTCGTGACCTGCGGCTGCGCGGGCTCGATCGCGAGGCTGCGCTCGAATGCCCCGCGCGCCTCCTCGCGCGCGGCGCCGTCGAGCCGGTCACTAAGTATCCACGCGTTCAGCGCGCACACGCCCACGCCGTTCCACGCCTTGATGCTGCGGGGGTCCTGCTGCGCGGCGGCGCGGTAGGCCGCGATGGCCCGGCCGTAGTCGCCCGCGCGGAACGCCAGCCACGCGGCGCGCTCGCTGGCCGCGGCGGTCGGCCAGCGGCGCGCGTACTCGCCCGCGGCGCTCGCGGCCTCGACGTAGCGGAGCTCGGCGGCGTAGGCGGCCACGAGGCCGTCCATGGTGGGCTGGCCCACCTCGCCGAGCGCCACGGCCTCCTCGAATGCCGCGGTCGCGTCGGCGTTGCGGCCCGCGCGCAGGTACGCCTGGCCGAGCCGGGTCCACGTGTCGGCATCGGCGCCGGGGTCGGCGCACAGCCGCTCAACGAAGGGAAGCGCCGCGGACGACTGGTTCGTGACCTCGAGCATGTCGGCCACGCCGCGCACCGCGCGCAGGTCGGCGGGCGCGATCACCAGCGCCTGCCGGTAGCACTTCATCGCATCGTCCGGGCGGCCCGCCGCGGCGTGCACGCCCGCGAGCCCCACCTGGGCGTCCACATTGCGCGGGTCAGCGCGGATGGCGGCCTCGTATGAGCGCTGCGCGGCGCGCAGGTCGCCCTGGGCCATGGTGGTGCGGCCCACCGCGAGCTGCGCGTCGACCAAGCGCGGGTTCTCGGCGAGGATCGACCGGAACTCGACCAGCGCCTGCTGGTAGTCGCCGCGCTGCGCCACGGCCTGCGCCCGACGCATGCGGTCGGCCTCCTCGGGCGTGGGCTCGACGGCCGTTCCCGCGCGCATCGCGGCCACCTCGCTCTCGGGCTTGGCCCACGGGCGGCAGCCGCCGATCGCGAGCATGGGAAGCGCCGCGGCCATGAGGAGCGCCAACGCGCGCAGCCATGCGGCGTTCGCCCGATCGGGGTCGCGCCCGCGCAACCGGCCCTCCTTCGGGGTCTCCATGACCATCGGCACGTGGCGCAAGGCGGCGGCGTTCGCAATCGACGCGAAGAACGCGCGCCCACAGGCGCCCCGCCCCAGGTGCTCGTGCCGGTCGAGGTGCGATCCGAGCGCGCCCTTCGAGTCGTTGGCGTGGATCACGCGCACCGTGCCCGCGCCGAGCGCCTTGCGCGCATGCGACCAGAACGCACGCGCCTTCGCGGGGGTCGACGCATCGTGGCCGAAGGCGGTCGCGTGGCACGTGTCGATGCAGAACGCGACGCGATCGGGGTCCGCGACCGACGCCCGGATACGCCCGAGGTGCTCGAGCGGGCCGCCGAGGTTCGTGCCGCTCCCGACGGTGTTCTCGATGCACGTGACGGTGCGACAGCCGCGCGTCGAGCGGTGGATCGCGTCGAGCTCCGCGGCGAGTCGCTTGATGCCCGCGGCCTCGTCGCGCGGGTCGCCCGCGGTGCCCAGGTGCGCGCCCGGGTGCATGACGCACGACGGGATGCCGAGCGCCTCGCAGCGCTCGATCTCCTCGACCTGCAGCGCACGGCTGCGCGCGCGCATCGCGCGGAGGGGCGACGCGAGGTTCACGAGGTAGCTGTTGTGGCTCACGAGCCGGCGTTCGGGATGGCGGTCCCAACCGGCCGCCCGGACGGCCGCGCGGAAGGCGTCGACCTCGTCCTGCCGCAGGGGCTTCACCTTCCACTGGCGCTGGTTCTTGGTGAAGACCTGCACGCAGTCGAGCCCCAGCCGCACCGCGGCCTCGATGGCCAGGTGCATGCCCCCCGCGATGCTGAGGTGGCTGCCGACGAGCATCAGCCGCAGCCCTCCGGGACACCCTCGGAGTGCGGGGCCTCGGCGGGCCTCGCCGGCGTGCGGGCGAGGCCGGACAGCGCGCGGGCGACCGCCTCCGCCTGCACGCGCAGCTCCGGGACGGCCGTGCTCTCCCACAGGTCGCCGCGGCGGAGGGCGCCGACGAGGTGCATGCGCTCGTCGACGTCGCCCGCGGACCGCACGAGGCGACCCGCCTCGTCCGTGCGAAGGCCGAGGCCCACCGGGTCCGCGACCGCGGCGCCCGAGCGCAGCATCGAGCCGATCATCGGGTCGACCGTGTCGCGCACGCTCATGCCCGGGCCGATGCAGTTGAAGATCCGCGCCGCCGAGCGCTCGCCGTCAGTAATTGACGCAGAAATACACCGGCCCCCTAGCGGGGGCCGGTGGGCTGGGGGGTAGGCGGGGGGCTTACATCTCGCCCCACCCCGCGCTCGCTAGCCAGTCGTTGTCTGCGTCCCAGTCCTCGCGGGTCATCTGCCCCACCGCATCCGCGAACGCTTGGTTGTCCGCCTCGCGGCTCGCGTCCTCGAATGACGGCTCGGCGTGACGCGCCCTGCCGGGGGCGCTTGCACGCAATCTCCGCGAGACCTCGCGTTCCTTCGGTTCTTGGACCCTGCTGAGTCGGACCCTGCTGAATTTGGACCCTGACGGCCCGCGCCGTGCCGCGCGTTCAGCCCCCGTCCGAGAGCCGCACCTCGCCCGACCCCTTCACGATCTCGCCGATCACCGCCGGGCTCTCGCCGAGCTTGGCCAGGCGGGCGCACACGGCATCGGCGAAGGTCGGCCGCACGATGACCGTGTAGCCGATGCCCATGTTGAACACCTTGAACATCTCCTCCCGCTCCACGTTGCCGTGCTTCTGCAGGAACGGGAAGACCGGGTTCGGCGTCCAGCGCGTGGTGTCGATCACCGCATCGACCTTGGGGCCGAGCGCCCGGCAGACGTTGCCGGGCAGGCCGCCGCCGGTGATGTGCGCCATGCCGGACACCACCTTCTTCTTCTTGTAGGCCGACAGCATCTTCACGATGGACTTGGCATAGATGCGCGTGGGCTCGAGCAGCACCTTCCAGAGCGGCTCGTGGCCCAGTTCCGGGTAGATGCGGTCCATGTCCAGCCCGGCGTCCTGCACGATGCGCCGCACCAGGGAGTAGCCGTTGGAATGCACGCCCGAGGCGCGCAGGCCGATGATCACGTCGCCCTTCTTGACGCGGGCGGCGTCCACGACGCGCTCAAGCTCCACAACGCCCACGCAGAAGCCGGCGATGTCGAAGTCGCCGGGCTTGTAGATGTCGGGCATCTCGGCACATTCGCCGCCGATGAGCGCGCAGCCGGCGATCTCGCAGCCCTTGGCCACGCCCTCGATCATCTTGCCGGTGGCGTCCGGGTCGAGCTTCGACAGCCCCAGGTAGTCCAGGAAGAAGAGCGGCTCGGCGCCCTGCACGATGAGGTCGTTGACGTTCATCGCCACGCAGTCGATGCCGACCGTGTCGTACACCTTGCGCTCGGCGGCGATCATGACCTTGGTGCCCACGCCGTCGGTGCAGCCGACCAGCACCGGGTCCTTGTAGTTGCGCTTGAAGAGCTTCTGGTTGTAGTCGAGCCGGAACATGCCGGCGAAGGCGCCGTGCTGGCCCATCACGCGTGGGCCGTGCGTGCGCTTCAGGAGGCCCTTGATGCGGTCGACCACCTCGTCGCCGGCGTCGATGTCGACCCCGGAGTCCTTGTAGGTGAGCGGACGGCGCGACTTCGGCTCGGTCATGGTTGCTTCACCCATGGGACGGAAGATCGTACCGGGCGTGTCACCCATGGAATCAGGAGGATTCCGGGGATGCCGGCCGCCATCGCCGCTACCAGGAAGAGCGGATAATCGAGCGCCGCCGCAAGCGCCCCGCCCGCCCCGCGCGCGATCGCGTTGCCGAGCGCCATCAGCGCCGTCAGCAGCGCGTACTGCGTTGCTGTGAAGCGGCGGTCGCATACCCCCATGAGGAATGCGACGAAGCCGCTCGTCACCAGACCGATGACGAAGTTCTCCAGGCCGATGGCCGGCACCAGCGCCCACACCGGCGGCGGCACCGCGGGCGTGCCCTTGACGGTGGCGCCGTAGGCAAGCGCCAGCGCCAGGAACCCGCCGATGCTCACGCAGTGCGCCACGCCGAACACCCAGAGGCAGCGCACCACCCCCAGGCGCGCCACCATCCAGCCGCCGACGCCGGCCCCGGCGATCGTCATCCCGATGCCGAAGGCCTGCCGGATCCAGCCGATCGATGCCGGCGAGTAGCCGAGCCCCTTCATGAGGAGCGGCGTGGTGATGGCGTTGGCCAGCTGGTCCGGCAGCTTGAACACCAGCACGAACGCAAGCAGCGCCGGGAAGGCCCAGCCCCACCCACGCACGAACTCCGCCACCGGCGCAACCACCGACTCGCGCAGCCCCGGCCGCACGCGCGCCACGGCCGGTTCCGGCGAGGCAAGCGTGGCCGCGATGCCGAGCACCATCGCCGCGGAACCTGCGATCGCGGCCACGCGCCAGCCGACGGTGTCGGCGGTGGCCAGCACCCCCGCCCCGAGGACGACGAACGCGATGCGGTACCCCGTGACGAACGAGCTCGCGCCCGCGCCGAGCTCCTCCTCGCGCAGCGACTCCGTGCGGAAGGCATCGGCCACCGTGTCCTGCGTGGCCGAGACGAACGCCACGACGGCAAGCAGCGCGGTGAACGCCACCGGGCGCTCCGGCCCCACGAAGCACATCGCCACCAACCCCCCAAGCACCGCCATCTGCGTGATGAGCAGCCATCCGCGCCGCAGCCCCAGCCGCCCGAGAACCGGCACGTGCAGCGCATCGACCGCCGGTGCCCACAGGAACTTCAGCGCGTACGGGATCGTCCAGAACCCGAGCGCGCCGATCGCGGCCACGTCCCATCCGTCCGCCGTGGCCCAC
>Ga0194123_10000687_pt1 | contig 61227 bp, 44 predicted proteins | sample TA2MahsurfametaG_5_FD_155479 | JGI IMG/M metagenome (GOLD analysis project Ga0194123, IMG submission 155479) | Freshwater microbial communities from Lake Tanganyika, Tanzania - TA2015023 Mahale A surface | ecosystem: Environmental > Aquatic > Freshwater > Lake | place: Tanzania: Lake Tanganyika... | reverse complement strand
ATATTATCAGGTCGAAAACAGTTATGAGCGACTTGCGATGGGCAATGAAGATGAATATTTTTGGAAAACAGCACAAGAACGGGATAGCAACCCCGTAAAAAGTTCTGATTTTAACGAATCAGGAGCTAAACCCAATGGCAACTTCACCAACAGATAAAGGAAATGAGTTTATTAAGTCTGGAATGACGCTAATCACTCAAGTTTCCTCTGAGAAATACCTTCAAAAACAGAAAAAAACTGAACAATATGACATTCCAACAGATCGTTACTCCAGACCATGCGGTGGAGCTGGTGGATTTGACGATTTTGTCGAAAGATGGCACGAATAATCTTCAAAATTACGAATAAATAAGATAGATTTATTATATTTTCATGCCTTTAGAAAGGGTAAGTAAAGGATTTAAGGACGTAAGTGCTTCTTTTTTAGTAAGCGCACTTAATTACGACCTTATTTCGCTTAAAAATGAAAATGCAATTGCTCGCTCGCTTCGAAATTTGATTCTGACACTGCCTGGGGAGCGATTTTTTAATGAAAATTTGGGTTCAAACGTCTCAAAATCACTTTTTGAGAACATTGACTCGATTTCAGCATTAATTATACAGAGTGAAATTGAAAATACGATCAAAAATTATGAGCCAAGAGTCAATTTACTTGAGGTAAAGGTTGATTCAGACTTTGATAACTACAATTTTAACGTTACTATCACTTATGAGATCATTGGAATTGATGTTTTACCGCAACAGTTGACATTTGCATTACAACAGACACGATAAATGGCACTAGTAAATTTTAGCAATCTCGATTTCGATCAAATTAAGAGTTCTCTCAAGGAATATTTGAGAGCAAACTCAAATTTTACTGACTATGATTTCGAAGGTTCTAATTTATCAACGATTATTGACACTCTTGCGTACAATACGTACATTACTTCATACAACGCTAACATGGTTAGCAACGAAGTTTTCATTGATTCGGCAACTTTAAGAGAAAATGTTGTTTCTCTTGCAAGAGCTATTGGTTATGTGCCAAAATCAAGAAGATCTGCTGTTGCAACGATTTCATTTTATGTCGATACAACTTCTGAAGCAACAACACCTCTTACATTAACCTTACAAAAAGGTTTGGTTTGCACAAGTGCTTCTTCCTTTGACTTTGCAAGTCATACCTACAATATTCTTGATCCAGTTACAAAGCCTGTCGTCAATAATATTGCATCATTTGACTCAATTACAGTTTATGAGGGAACATATCTTACTCAGACATTTACTGTAGATGCAAATAATCCCAATCAAAAGTTTATTCTGACAAACCCCAATATTGATACGTCATCGATACGTGTAAGCGTCAGGAACACGCAGAACAGCACGGTTACGAGGAAATTTACCCTCGCTGACAATTTAATTGGAATCAACGCATCATCAAAGGTTTTCTTCATTCAAGAGATTGAAGACCAGAGATATGAACTCATCTTTGGTGATGGAGTTTTTGGTGTCAAACTTGACAATCTTAACTACATTGAAGTCTCTTATGTCACCACCAATGGCAAATATGGAAATGGCATATCAGATTTTACATATTCTGGAAGAGTTTTAGATAATAACGGCACTCCAGTCACAACTTCAATCTCAGCATTAACAACTGACGTTTCATCAAACAACGGCCAAGAGATTGAATCTGTAGATTCGATTAAAAAGTATGCTCCACGAATCTATGCATCACAAAATCGTGCAGTTACTGCTGCAGATTATGAAGCAATTATTCCTAAGATCTTTCCGGAGACAGAATCAATTTCAGTTTTTGGCGGAGAGACCTTAAATCCACCAAGATACGGAAAAGTCTATATTTCTATCAAACCTTATAATGGAGATTTTGTTTCGGATATTCTTAAAAACACAATCATAACAGAATTGAGAAAATATACTGTTGCTGGTATTGTAGCAGAAATTATTGACCTTAAGTATCTGTATGTTGAATATGATACTGTTGCATATTACAATACAAATATAGCTCCTGGAGCAGGAACTGTCAAATCAATCATTCAAAGCAATATTTCCGCGTATTCGGACTCAATTGAACTGAATAAGTATGGATCCAAGTTCAAATATAGTAAATTCCAAAAAATAGTTGATGACAGTCATCAAGCAATCACTTCAAATATCACAAAAATCACAATTCGTCGCAATTTACAGGCAAAAGTAAATTATCTTGCTGATTATGAAATTTGTTTTGGAAATGCATTCCACTTAAAGAACACAAAGAGTGGATATAACATCAAATCATCGGGATTTAATGTTGATGGTATCGTAGATACTGTTTATCTTGGAGATTTACCGAATGTAGATCAAAAAACAGGAGCAGTATTCCTGTTTAAATTAAACTCACCTACAGAACCAGTCGTTGTTCGAAATAATGTTGGTACAATTGATTATGAAAGAGGGGAAGTAAAACTATATCCAATTAAAATTACAAATGCAGCAAAATCGAAGGATGGTGTGCGAATTATTGAAATTTCTGCATCTCCAAATTCAAATGATGTGATTGGAAAAGAGGATCTTTATTTGCAACTAGATATTAATAACAGTGTATTAAATATGCAAACAGATGATATCTCATCTGGAGCAGATATTTCTGGATCAACATACACAGTAACCTCAAGTTACACAAACGGGAATTTAATCAGATTGTAATATGTCAGAATTTAGAGTCAAGACAAGTTTAATCGTTGAAAATCAGGTTCCATCATACGTTAGAGAAGAATTTCCTCTTCTTGTTGAATTTTTATCGCAATATTATAGATCCTTAGATTTTCAAAGTGGGCCATCTGATATTTTACAGAATATTGACAAATATGTAAAATTAGATAGTCTTGTAAACTTAATTGACTCGACCACTTTAAGTTCTTTTGTAGAATTTTATGATACGACGATTAATGTCGTATCTACTACAGGATTTCCAGACTCATATGGACTATTGTTGATTGATAATGAAATCATTACATATGAATCAAAGACTTCCACTTCATTTGTAAATTGTAAGAGGGGATTTTCTGGAACAACATCATATCAAGACTCAACATCTGTAGATCAACTTGTATTTGCCGATACAAATGTTGATGAACATGTAAATGAATCTGTTGTAACAAATTTAAGTGTTCTTTTCTTAAAAGAATTTTTTCTCAAAGTTAAAAAGCAAATTTCTCCAGGATTTGATGGAAGAGACCTATATTCTCAACTGAATGAATCATTATTCCTTAAGCAAGTAAAAGATTTTTACTCGACAAAGGGAACAGATAACTCATTTAAAATTCTGTTCTATGCTTTGTATGGAGATACTGAAGCTTCGGTTATCAAACCAAGCGATTACTTGATTCAACCATCCGATGCTCGTTATTATATCACAAAAGATCTGGTAGTAGAAAAAATTACAGGAGATCCAAATGATCTTGTAGGATCTACGTTATATCAAGATGGTGGATTCTTTGAACCTGCAAAAGGAACTGTTTCAAAAGTAGAAAGAATTCTTAGAGGGCAAAAAGAGTATTTTATTATCAGTCTTGATCATGATCAAGACACAGATTTCCAGGCATATGGCACATTTGCAATTCATCCAAAAACAAGAGTTGTAACAACTGCAGGAATCGGTGTTACAACTCTTGATGTTGACTCGACAGTTGGATTTCCACAATCAGGAACCCTCATTTTAAATCAGGCTACAGATACTGAGTTTTCCGTAACTTATCAGGAAAAAACACTAAACCAGTTTCTTGGTTGCTCTAATATTACTTCAGAAATTCCATCACAAAAAGAAGTTGTGTTGGATTCCTATGCATATGGACGTGTCGGCATTTCTACAGATAACATTGTAAAGGTTAGAATAACAGGTGTATTATCGGATCTTAAAATTTTAGATAAGACTTATTATTATGAAAAGGATGAAAGAATTGAAATAGAAAGTCTTGGTTCAAACTTATCCTCTGCAAAAGCAAACAACTGGTTCTTTAATGTATCAGTAAGATATGATGTAAAATCAATTCAATTAGTAGATGTCTCATCATATACTTATCGAGTCAATTTATTTGATGAACATGATTTTGTAATTGGAGATTCAATTACTTTAATTTCATCAAATAGCAGAGAATTCTATGGTGAAATTATTCCAGAAAATGTTAATTCGGTATACGCAGCAAGTATTTCTGGATTTGACAGTAAGTTATCCTTTAACATAACTGGCCAAGGACAATTAAATACGAACATTTTTTATACCGTAAGGAAAAACGTTTCCAAAGTATCTACAACAAATTATCCAAGTTTAACAAAATATACTACTAATGTTCAGAACGTTTATACGAATCTGAATAATACTTTATATGTTGCGTCCAACTCACTCCCAACATATTATAATAATCCATTAGCAATTAATGATCGATCAATTACTTTCTCGGGATCTTTCTCAGGAACTGAGTTAATAATTGGAACGCATGGATTTGTAACTGGAGATGCGATTGTTTATAATCCAACAGTTAATACAAATAAATTAGACTTACGTTCCGGCATATATTTTGTTAAAAGAGTAAACAATACTACGATTAGCATTGCAAGAAGCAGAGAAAATATCTTTACGGCGAATTATATTTCTGTAAGTGGAACCGTATCAAATAATGTATTTTTCTTATATGATTTTAGTGATGATCTTTTAAATGCAAAACAAGTAGAGCCACAGAAATTAATTCGTAAAATATCTCCAGTAGAAAGTGACGGGTTATCATATGATACTCCTGTTGGAACAACGGGAATGTTTATCAATGGAGTTGAATTAGTTAATTATAAAACAACTGACATTATCTTTTATGGTCCACTGCAGCAGGTAGTTCCAACTGCATCTGGAAGTGATTATGATGTTATCAACCCTCCAACTCTTCATATTGCAGATGCAATTGGTTTTGGAGCAACTGGCATTTGTACTGTAACTGGATCTTTAGTCCGAGTCGATGTCATTGATCCCGGATTTGATTACCTGGAAGATCCAATTATTACAATTACAGGTGGTGGTGGATCTGGAGCTTTGGTCAAACCTAATTTAATCGAGTTTGACCACTCTTCATCCTTCAACTCATCCGCAGGGGCATTACAGGTCAATATAACGAACGATACGATTGGTTTCTCTTCCTATCATAAGTTCCGAGATTCGGAAGAAGTAATCTATGATACTCAGGGCGGAACAAACGTAAGTGGACTTACAACAGGTGCAAAATACTACGTCAAGGTTCAGGATGGATTCACTATTAAATTACACAAAACCTTTACAGATTCTGCCGTTGGAATTAATACCGTTGATTTGACATCATATGGTGCTGGAAATCATAAATTGCTTTCCACAGCAAAGAAAAAGAAAATTGGAACCATTTCTGTTATTAATGGTGGTAGCGGATATGTAAGTAGTGGATCTACAATTCTACTTACAATAAAAAGTAGAATTGGAATTTCAACCTTAACTGGACAAAGTTTTGAAGCCATCTTAAATCCTATCTTTAGAGGAAATATTACGTCAGTTTCTCTCACTTCTTCTGGTGTAGAATATGGAAGTGAAGAGATTATCAATTATAATAGACAACCAACATTCTCTCTGAATAGTGGATCTGGAGCAGAAGTAATACCAGTTATTTCAAATGGAAAAATCAAGCAAGTTTTTGTTACAAAACCTGGGCATGACTATAATTCGTCACCAAATCTGATTATCAATAGTTCAACAGGATCTGGTGCAGTATTATCTCCAGTTGTTCAAAATGGACAATTAGTAGATGTAAAAGTAATTTTTGAAGGTCTTGGATATTCCGAAGGTACAAATATTGATATTGTTGCAGCAGGATCTGGTGCTCAGTTTGAAGCAGAAATAAAATCTTGGAGAGTAAATGAAGTAGAAAGATTATTATACTTTAATCAGATTAATCTTGATGACGGTATTTTATTGAAGTCTAAAACCGAATCATATGGATTGCAATATGGTCATGCTTATGCATCTAGAGGATTGAGATCTTCGGCACTTGCAAAAGAATTAGTTGGCGAAATACCAATTTATGTCCCAGATTTAAGAACATCTGGAGGATCTGAAATCAATTCATCTTCGCACTCACCAATTATTGGTTGGGCTTATGATGGAAATCCAATATATGGACCATATGGATTTGATTCTAATGGTTCTGTTAAAAGAATGATTCCCGGATATACTCAAGTTTCAAGTTCTGTAAGACCCAATATTTTGAGATATCCTTTAGGATTTTTTGTAGAAGATTATCAATTTACAAATACTGGAGATCTTGATGCAAGTAATGGAAAATATGGGCCAACTCCAGAATATCCAGATGGTACATATGCATACTTCTGCACTATAAACTCAGTAAATGATTCCACAGGAATATTCCAATCTTATAGGAGACCAGTATTTCCATATGTAATAGGAAATACCTATAAGTCAAATCCAATATCATTTAATTATCTTGCAAGTTCAAATCAAGATGAGATAAACATTAACGAGACTAATTGGAGTAGAAACACTCATCCATATCATCTCACAAAATCTAGAAGTTATTATGACTACGTTTTAGATTCAAATAAAATCAAAAAACAGTTATCTTTGATCAAGAGTACAACAAAATCTGGTATTGACTCGATTGGAATTACTACAGGTGGATCAAACTATCAAGTAGGTGATAAAATTGTATTTGATAACGAAACCACTGGTGGATTTGGCATTTCCGCAAAAGTTTCGATTGTAGGAGGAAACCAAGTAACAAGTGTTGGAATTGCTACTTCTACATTAACTAATGTCCAAATGATTCCAATTGCTGATGCTAAGAATTTTGTTGGTTATTCGCCAAATCCACATAATTATTTAAATCGTGAGACCATCACATTCACAGCTTCTGGAATTACTACGAGTGGAAAAATTACATCAATTGCAAATGAACTTTTAGTAACTACTGGAATTGGTTCGACTGGATATACTGGATTGGTAACTTATTTTAATGTATCTGGTAATTTAGTTACGATCAAAGAGAATGATGTTTATCAAATTCTTGCAGAGCAAGTAAAGGTCTTAAATGTAGATACTGTTTCGTCTAGAATTAGAGTAAGACGTAGTTATAATGAAACTCAAGGAATATCTACAATTTCCGCCGGAATTGCAATTACAGAAAGACCAAGAAAGTTTATATTACCATTTGGTATTTCAACTTCAACCTATAATTTTAAATTAGATAAACAAATTTATTTTGATCCAAAAGAATCTGTAGGACTGGGAACAACTGCAGGTCCGGGAATTGGATATACTTTAACATTTACAAATCCTGGAGTAGGATTGACTCAGATCACAATTCCTACTCAGGCATTATGGTTACCAAAACATGAGATTGAAACTGGAACTCAATTAATCTACAATGCGAATGGTGGGAATGCCATTTCCATTTCAACAGATGGAATAAGCAGTTATCAACTTGCAAATGATAGTGTTCTCTATGCTGCACGTCTTGGGGATTATATATTAGGAATTTCTACAGTTAAAGTTGGATTAGGAACAACAGGTTCTTTTGTTGGAATTGCAACTACAGCATCGCTAGTTTATTTTACAAATATTGGACTTGGTAATACTCATAGCCTTACAACAAATTATGACAATACTTTAGTTGGAACTACAACATTAAATCGAGTAACTGTATCTACAGCATCGACTCATAATCTTCAGTCTGCAGATTATGCAAATGTTTCTGTCCTTTCCGGAGTTATCACGAGTTTATACTCTGGAAATTATGAAGTTATTTCTGCGGGCGGAACACAGTTCACATATACAATCAAAGATTATCCAGAGAACGCTCTCTACACACAAAATGATGGAGAATTAAAATACTCTACTAATTCTACTCAAGTCTATGGATCTATCGTTGGTATTGATTTAATTTCCAAAGGACTTTCATATAAAACTTTACCAAAAGTTTCTTATATAAGTAGTGGAATTGGTACTGGAGCTATCTTAGTTTCATATGGAACAAGTATTGGTTCAATTAATAAAATTGAATTGCAAGATATTGGATTTGATTATCCATCAGATTTAAGTTTGAGACCAACAGCAAATCTTCCACAAATTTTACAAGTCAAAGATTTATATTCATTTGAATCTATTGGAATTGCGTCGGTGGGCAGAAACTATAATGTTGCTCCAGATTTAATTGTTGTTGATGAATTAACAGGGGAAGTAAATTCACAAACAAATCTGAGATACAACTTAGGTGACAAGAATGTTACTATTTTAAGTAATGCGTATAACCTCGATAAAGAAACTTCAGTTATTCGACCAGTAAACAATGGAAATGGTGTTGGTATTAGCACTATAAGATTTATACCAGCATCTCAAGATGTTGTGGTTACCTTAGGTTCTAGTTTCAGTGATGCTGGATCTTATCCATTTGCAATTGGTGATAGAATTTTAATTGAAAATATTAGTGTTGGAATTGGTTCTACTGCTAAAGGATACAACTCAGAGAGCTATGGATATCGATTCTTTACAATTGTAAATTTAGATCCAAATATTGGAGGTATTGGAGGAACAGTTTCTTATAATATTTCTGGATTACTTAAAACTGGAGAAATACCAGGAAATTATGATCCAATTAATTCTGCTGGTAGAATTATACCAGAAAAAGATCTTCCAATATTTGTACCAGAATTTAAGACGAATGATTTCTTAGAAGGTGAAATTGTTAATTCACAATCTGCATCTGGTGAAGTTGTAAGATGGAATAATAAAAATTCACTATTAAAAGTTTCTTCGAATATAGATTTTAATTCTGGGGAAGTTGTATTTGGAGAATCATCTAAAACTCAAGCTGAAATTGTAGGGGTATTGGATTTTAATTCAATTTATGATGTTAAATCATCTTCAGTTGTCAAAAAAGGTTGGCAAAAAGAAACTGGATTTTTGAGTAATGATCTTCAAAAAATTCATGACAACGATTATTACCAATATTTTTCATATTCAGTTAAAACAAATATTCCACTTGAAACCTGGGATAGTAGTGTTGACGAATTAAATCATCCAGTAGGATTTAAAAAATTTGCAGATTTTCAAGTAAAATCTTTACCTGTGGGTGTAGGTATAGGATCAACTGTTGAAACTGAATCTAATGTAATTGTTGAATTAGATTCTTCACTTAATTTACATTGTAAAACTGACTTTGATCTCGCTAGAGAAAATAACATAATAATTGGAGCAAATTATGCATCTAATCAAATAATTTTTGAATCTGCGATTCTTCAAGATTATTTGGAGTCTATTGGTAATAGAGTTCTGATGATTGATGATCTTTCACCAGAATTTAATAGCAATCCAAGATCTACAAAATATTCAAATATCGATGTCTTTACATTATCTACTGCAAGATATAAAAAGTATGTGACTTTTGTAAATGATTCGGCTTATGCTGATCAAAATCAAATTCTTCTTGTTTCATTATTGCATGACGATAATTATGGGTATTTGAATCAGTATGGAAAAATTTATAATGATGATGATCTTGGATCGTTTGACTTTAGTGTTTTTGGTACTGAGGGTGTATTAGAATTTCATCCAAATTATTATGAAGGGAATAATTATAATGTTTCATTCTCAGCTCTTGCTGTCAGCGATCTTACAACACATGTTGGGCAATTAAACCTTGGAAATGTTGTAAGTGTGGCATCATCGAGTGTAACTATTCCTTCAGGAACATCAACTGCCACAACCGTTGTTGGAATTGCATCTACGTATAGGGGATCAAAAATTTATGTTGTCATTGGTGCAACAGATGGATCTTTTTATGAGGTTGATGAACTTAGTGTTGTGCATGATGGAACTAATGTTTCATATATGGATTATGGGCAGTTAACAACTGGAAGTCTTTCTTCATATGGTTCTCCAGGAATTGGCACATATCATTCATATCTTTCAGGATCTAATTTAAATGTTGATCTTATTCCATACGCAGGTCTTTCAACAAACTATTTTGTAAATACAATTCGCGTTTCAATTGCAAACTCATCTTCAGTTGGTGTTGGAACATCATACATCTTTGACGGATTTGTTGGATCTGGTTTTACCAGCATTGCTTCATCGGGTTCTCCAACAGCAGTTAATGTCGCGTCGTTCCCATCAGATTATGATGCAGCCTATTATGTTAGTGTAGTAGAAGATCTTACAAATAATGAGTATCAGATTTCTGAAATGGTTGTGTTGAAAAATCAATCAAATGCATATATTGCAGAATATGGATACATTTATACTGACGGTTTTCTTGGAGATTTCACAGTTGATCGAGTTGGTGATGATACGGTACTCAAATTTACGCCAAGAGCAAATATACAAACGCAAGTGAGAGTATATCAAGAAGCAATTACTGCATTACACGCTCAGAATTATCCTAGCGGAATATCTTTGAACAATGCTGCTGTAGATGGTGGTCATGCACTCTATGAAGGAACCGCTATTTCTTCTAAGAAAAACTTTGGATTGACTCATAGACAAAGACCAATTTTTGAAAGATATTTTAATGGAACATCAACTAATATTGTTGATCTGGCAAATGATAGATTACAGATTCCTGAACATTTCTTTGTAACTGGTGAAAAAATCTATTATGAATATGGTGGTTCTGATACCAGTAGTGTCAATGCAATTGGAATTGCAACCACATCAATTTCTGGAATTGGAGTTACTGATAAACTTCCAAGAACTTTATACGCATATAAAACAGATAACTTATATCTAAAGTTTGCTGGATCAGCTGCTGATGCTTTATCAAGTCCACCAAAGTTCTTAGACATAACCAGCGTTGGAATTGGAACTTCACATATTGTTAAAGGGTCGAATCAAAATGCTAGAGCAATCATTGCAATTGACAACATTATTCAATCACCAATTGTTGGAACTTCGGTAACAACAACTGTCGGAGCATATGTTCAGGGAATAACAAACCTTATCACTCTATCTGGAATTACATCAATATTCAGTGGAGACTTAATAAAAATTGATAATGAAATTATGCGACTTGATACTCTTGGATTTGGTGCAACTAATGTTGCGATTGTTCAAAGAGGATGGCTTGGTACTGGAATTGCTACACACCAAGTAGGAACTGTAGTTACTAAATTAGCAGGAAATTATAATATTGAGGCAAATACAATTTACTTTGCAAATTCTCCCTGGGGGCAAATACCATTTACAAATCCATCAAGTAGAGCAGATGAACAGGATTATGTTGGGCTTATAACTGGATCCACATTCAGTGGTAGAGTCTTCTTGAAATCGGGAGATGTAAATTCTTCTTCTGATGCATATTTTTACAATAAAATATTTGATGATATTTCAGAATCATTTACCGGAGTCAATACGAGTTTTATTCTCAAATCTAGTGGATCAAATGTTACTGGTGTAAGCACTAGCAACGTGGTGATATTGATAAATCAAATTTTCCAACAACCATCTAGAAATACATTGCCAATTACGGTGATTGGCAATTATGGTCTTTCAGAGTCTTCTGGAATTACTACAATCTCGTTTATCGGTAATGCATCACAATCATATGATATTAATGCTTCAGGATTGCCAAGAAAAGGTATACTTGTTTCTGTTGGTTCAACTGCTGGATTTGGATTCCAACCTTTAGTTTCAGCTGGAGGAACTGCTGTTGTTTCTATTGCTGGTACAATTCAATCAATTAGTATCGGCAACAGCGGCTCTGGTTATCGTTCTGGAGCGCAGACTGTAAGAGTTGGCGTTGGAACTTCAAGCACAAGAACTCCAAATATTCAATTTATTGGAACCGCAGCAGTTCAAAATGGTCGTGTTGTAAGTATTGCGGTTACGAATCCCGGAATTGGATATACTATATCAAATCCTCCAGTTGTCTTTATTGATTCTCCACTTTCCTATAGCAATATCCCACTCATTTATAGTTCATCTTCAATTCCTGGAATTGGAAGTGGTGCAAAAGTTGATATTGTAGTTGGCCAAGGTTCAAGCGTTATTAATTTTGAAATTAGAAACACTGGTTATGGATATGGTCAAGGTGAAACTCTTACCGTTGCAATCGGTGGTACAGTTGGAATTCCAACAAATACATCTTTATCCTATCAAGAATTCAGACTCACTGTTGATAGAACTCATACAGACTCTTTTGCTGGTTGGTCCATTGGTGACTTGCAAGTTATTGATCCATTTGATGCTTTATTTGATGGAGAAAGAAAAACTTTCCCAATTAAGATTAATGATGCTTTGACATCAATTAGATCAAGACCAGGATCAAACATTGACATTCAAGCAACGTTATTAGTGTTTGTTAATGATATTTTACAAGTACCTGGATCTGGTTATATTTTCCGTGGAGGTAATTTAATTACATTCCCAGAACCACCAAAATCTGGAGATACTTCAAAAATTCTTTTCTATAAAGGAAACACTAATGTTGATATTGCTTTAGTTGATGTTTTAGAACCAATTGAAGTAGGTGACGGTTTACAATTAATTGATGATTCAATTTTCTTAACTGAAGATGAAAGACTTGTTACAAGTATTCCTGCAAGTGATTATGTAAATACGAATACTTATTTTAATCCTGGACTTACATTTGGAGAGACCTATGTAAGACCTGTTACACTATGCTATCAAACTGAAGATAGAATTATTGATGGATTAGAAGTTGGAAAGACAAGAGTTCTTTATGAACCATTTGTTCAACCATCAACAAATATAATTAATAGTCTTGGAATTACATCTTCAGTAGTATTTGTGGAAAATGCAAAGACTTTCTTTGATTCTCAAAAAGAAAATACTACTGGAAGTACAAACTACAAGAAAATTACTATTACATCTCAAGATGCAGTTGCTGGAGCAGCTGCGACTGCAGTGGTTTCTGCCGCTGGAACAATTACTTCATTTGTAATCAGCGATGGTGGTTATGGTTACACTTCAGCACCAGTTGTAGTTGTTTCAAATCCAGTTGGTCTTGGAACAACATATAGAGCTTCTGGTTCTGCAACCATAACGAATGGTGTTGTAACGTCTATTGGAGTTTCTGCAATTGGTTATGGATATACATCAACGAATCCACCATTAGTGTTAATTCAAAGTCCAAACGTTACTAAGGAAGAAATATCTAATGTTACATTTGAGGGTGATTTTGGAATTATTACCGGAATTAAAACCACATCCGTTTCCGTTGCAACAACTGGATTAGTATTTGATTTCTTTATTCCGCAAAATTCTTATCTAAGAGATTTAAATATCAATACTGTTGGGATTGCCACAACCGGTGTCAGTGGAATTCAAACTGGATATTATTTCGTCGTTAAAAATTCGAATGTTGGAAACGGAGTAACTGCAAAAGATGAAACCGATGGAACCGTAGGTATTGGAACAACTTGTTTGGACAACATTTATAAAGCTGTTGCAGTTTCGATTGCACAAACTGCTGTTCCTGGTATTGGATTGACTTATGTTGCAAAAGTAACCATAAGTCTTACTTCATATAATAATCTTACAGGACTTGGATTTAGTTCATTCTATGGCGAATATAGTTGGGGAAGACTTTCTACTATGAATAGAGTATATCCAAAAGCATTTACAAATTATATCAATGGTATTGCTGGAGTTTCAAGTTCTCCAACAGTTCAAAGATTACTTCCTCTGAAATACCGAGATTATACTACATAAATACATAAAAAACTCCAAATGGCTGCTATTATAACAGATCAATTTAGAATATTGAGTGCTAAGAATTTTGTTTCTGTAGCTAGTTCTTCAGACAACTCATATTATGTTTTTGTAGGACTTCCCAATGCGTCAGAATATAGTACGACGTGGGACACAAATCCTCCAGCACCAAAGGATAATTTTAGTGAAGAAAATTCATATTGGGATACTGCAATTGCAGTCAAAAAAATATCGACAGAAAATATTAAACAAATTATTAGAAAGATAACCTGGACATCAGGAATTACTTATGACATGTATAGACATGATATAAGTAGAACTAATACATCAAAACCATCTGATGCAACTAGTTTATATGCTGCAAATTATTATGTCGTAAACTCGGACTACAGAGTTTATATCTGTTTACAAAATGGAACAAATCCAGAAAACCCAGAAGGAAGACCTTCTCTTGATGAGCCAATCTTTACAGATTTAGAACCAAGATCCGCAGGCACAAGTGGTGATGGATATATTTGGAAATATCTGTATACAATTGCTCCTAGCGATATTATCAAGTTTGAAACTTCAAATTTTATTCCTGTTCCAAAAAATTGGGGAACTAGTGATACAAACTCAACAGTAAGAAACAATGCCGCTACAAGCGGACAGATCAAAATTGTAACGATTACCAATCGTGGTGTTGGCATTGGAACTGCAAACACAACCTACACTAGAGTTCCAATTAAAGGAGATGGGATTGGTGCCGAAGCAACAATCATCATCAACAATAATTCTAAAGTAGAATCTATTACAATATCCAATGGTGGATCTAGTTATACCTATGGGACAGTTGATTTAGTTGCAGGAAACGTACCTGTAGGAACTACTCAACCAAACTTTGACGTAATTATTCCTCCAAAAGGTGGACATGGAGCAGATATCTATAGAGAACTTGGGGCTAATAGAGTTGTACTTTACACGAGAATTGAAAATGATACACAGAATCCAGATTTTATAACAGGAAATCAAATTTCAAGAGTTGGTGTAATTGAAAATCCATTAGTTTACAATTCAAGTTCTATTCTTACTGAAGATAAAGCAAGTGCAGTTTATGCATTGAAACTTGTTGGTACTGGATATAGCACTGCAACTTTTACTGCTGATGCATTAATTACTCAAACAGTAGGAGTAGCATCTACTGCTGTTGGTAGAGTCATTTCATATGATCAGAACACTGGAGTTTTAAAATACTGGCAAGATAGAACTCTTGTTGGGTTTAATAGTGATGGCACTAAAGACTCTACTCCAATTTATGGATTTAATATGAATAGATTTACATCATCTCCTGGTGTTGGTGGGACTACTATAATTCAAGGCGGAAGTGCTGGATTGTCTATTGATACAAATTACAATGGTATATCTACCTCAATAAATAGTAGGACATATTATTTTGGACAGAATTTTATTAATGGTGTGTCTAATCCAGAAGTTCAAAAGTATTCTGGAAACATCATTCATGTAGATAATAGACCTTCTGTTACAAGATCGTCTAGCCAAAAAGAAGATATCAAGGTAATTTTGCAATTCTAAGAAATCATGCCAGAGTCAACCAATCTCAACGTTTCTCCATATTTTGATGATTTTGATTCTACTAAGAATTATTATAAGGTCTTGTTTAAACCTGGATATCCTGTTCAGGCTAGAGAATTAACTACTTTACAATCCATTCTTAAAAACCAGATTGAACAATTTGGTAATCATGTATTTAAAGAAGGATCCGTAGTAATCCCTGGACAGTTAAGTTATACTAATCAGTATAAATTTGTAAAGATTGAAAATTCATATCTCGGGGTAGATGTAAGTGTTTATATTAACGATCTTGTAGGTAAAAAAATTACGGGAGATGAATCTAAAGTACAAGCACAAATTTTATCTGTGCTTCCACAAAATGAACTTGAAAATGAATATACAACTCTTTATGTAAACTATTTGGCTTCTGGACTGGGTGATCAAGGAATATTTTCAGATAATGAAAAATTAACACTTAACGAAAGTTATTCTCAAAACTCAGTTATCATTCAAAGTGGTGAGGGATTTGCTAATACTACTTTATCTGCGACTGGTAATGGTTCTGCTGCTGTTCTCAGTAATGGAATTTATTTCCTGCGCGGATACTTTGTTGAAGTATCTGAGCAAACATTAGTTCTTGAACCATACAGCAATATCCCAAGTTATAAAGTTGGATTTGATGTTATTGAAGAATTTATCAATGCTGATGAAGATGATTCTTTAAATGATAATGCAAAAGGATTTTCTAACTATGCAGCGCCAGGATCTGATAGATTTAAAATTACTGCAGTATTATCTAAGAAAGGTTTAACAGAAACGACAGCGGAAAATTTTATTAGTTTATTAGAAGTAAGAAATGGAGAATTAGTAAGAAATACAACCACAACATCTCAATATAATATTCTTTCTACAGAATTTGCTAGAAGAACATCTGAAGAGTCTGGTGATTATTATATCAGACCGTTTGACATTACCGTAAAAGAAACTTTAAATGATAATCTTGGAAATAATGGAGTATTTCAAAAACGTCAGTTAACATATAATAATCAAACTCCTAAAGAAAGTTTAGGAACTTATAAAATTGGTGCAGGAAAGGCATATGTTAAAGGATATGAAGTAGAATCTTTATCTGCAAATTTCCTTGACTTCCAAAAACCAAGAACAACAAAAACAATTACTGATGCAAGTCTTGCATATGTAACTGGTCCAACCTTTACAGTTAATAATGCTTTTGGAGCTCCGAACTTAAATCTTGGAAGTCCATTTATTGTAAGTTTGAGAGACTCTAGAGTTGGAGTTGTTTCTGCTACGCTTCCAGGAAAAGAAATTGGATTAGCAAGAGTTTATGATTATGCTTTAGAATCTGGATCCTATAATACCACAAATTTAAAATTAAATCAATGGGATATTTCTTTATTTGATGTAGAAACCTATACTGAAATTACTCTTAACCAAAATGTAACGTTAACAACTCCAGTTCATATTAAAGGAAAAGCAAGCGGAGCTACTGGATACCTTAGATTTGATGTTAATAATGCAGGCATTCTTACTGCATATGGTGTGAAAGGATCATTTGCTGCAAATGAGAAATTTATCTTTAATGGCGTAGAAACCACAAGTAGAGTTTCTACTGCGATTACTGAGTATACAATACAAGATGTAGAGTCTTTATCAAATGTAAGCACATCTTCAACTTCATTCACTGCAGATATTGTACCAACTATTACATACAATGTAGGACTTGCTTCTGTTACTGCAAGATCTGCAACTGGAATCAGCAGCATTAGTTTAAATGCAGGAAATAGTAACTTTGTATTTACAAATAATGTGAAAGTTGGTGGATTAGTAAAATATACAATTGCTGGATCCACAGTTCCAACTCATAACACAATTGTTACAGTTTCAGCAAATTCTATTGTTGTAACTGGAGTTACAACTGTAACTGGAATTTGTGAGGGTTCTCCACCGGCAACAGCAAGTTCTGTAAGTGATCTTGCAATTCTTGGTTCTTCTTTCCAGACTTCAGTAGATAATACTTTATATACGAAGTTTCCTAAGAATTTTATTTCTTCTGTAGACCTTACAGATTCTAATCTTACAATTAAAAAAGAATTTGAAGTTACCATTGCAAGCAATCAATCAAACACATTAGTTGCATCAGCAAATGAAACATTCTTACCATTTGATGAAGAAAGATACGTATTGGTTAGATCTGACGGCACATTTGAAACGTTACGTGCAGATAAGTTCTCATTTGATGCAACTGGATCTCAACTGACAATCTACGGATTAGGATCAAATGATAGTAGTGCAAGATTGATTGCAACCTTACGTAAAGTCAAGGTTAAAGCAAAAGCAAAAAATAAAAACAGAATCAAAACTTTAATCGTCAACAAATCAAAGTATGAGCATTCTGGTATTGGATCAACCACAGTTAATGATGGATTAACTTATGGAACTTTCCCATACGGTACAAGAGTTCAAGATGAAGAGATTTGTCTGAACGTCCCAGATGTAACAAAGCTCTATGGCATTTTTGAATCCACAACAACATCCGAAGCGTCTTTATCAGCAGTTACTTTCAGTTCTTTAACTGGACCTACAAATAAAACTAATGATTTGTTAATTGGAGAAAAATTCACAGGACAAACTTCAGGATCTGTTGCAATCTTTACAAATAAAGTCAATGATCTCAAAATTAATTATGTTTATTTAAATGATAAATCATTCCAATCAAATGAAATTGTAATGTTTGAAGAAAGTGGAATTAATGCCACTATTTCTACCCTTACATTGTCCGATAAAAATATAACTGCAGATTATGCATTAGATGCTTCACAAAAAAATACAATCTATGATTATTCCAGAATTGTAAGAAATCCAGTATCAAAAGAACCAGCGAAGCAAATTAAAATTGTTTTTGAATCTGCAAGTTTTGCATCTTCAGATCTTGGAGATATCACAACTGTAAGTTCTTACAATGACTATGATTATTGTGATATAGCTCCTGTAGAAGGAAAAGTAGCAAATAGTGATATTATTGATATTCGTCCAAGAGTGTCCGAATATGCTGTTGCTGCAGGTTCTCGCTCACCTTTTGAATTTTTATCAAGAACATTCTCTGAAGCTCAGAATTGTGGTAGAAATATTCTTGCATCTGATGAATCTATTCTTCTTTCGTTTGAGTACTACTTAGGAAGAATTGATAGAATTTTCTTAACAAAGAATGGTGGATTACAACTTCTTACTGGGGATCCTTCAGAAACTCCAAGACCACCTAAAGCATTAGATGATGCTCTTGAGATTGGATCAGTATCGCTGCCACCTTATCTTTGTGATGCAAACAAGGCATCTGTAAGTTTGATTTCTCATAAGAGATATCAGATGAGTGATATTTCTAGACTCGAAGATAGAATTAAAAATCTTGAATCTTATACTACACTCAATCTTTTAGAAGCAAATACGCAGTCTTTAAGTATTAAAGATGTTAATGGTTTGGACAGGTTTAAATCTGGATTTTTTGTAGACAATTTTAGAACAACCAATTTCCAAAATAAAACCACAACAATTAAAAACTCAATTGATCAAACAAATCAAGAATTAAGACCATCACCATACGCAACTGAAGTTGATTTACTGATCGGTTCTAAGTCTTTAGTTGGAATTGGAGCTTCTGTAGATCCAAATGCTGATGTAAGGTTTGTTGATGATTTAATTGGTAATAATGTAAGAAGAACTGGTCAAGTAATCACGCTTGATTATACAGAAGCTTCTTTTATAAGACAACCATATGCTACAAGAATTGAAAATGTGACACCATATCTTGTAACAAACTATGAGGGAACTATTTCATTAACACCTTCATCTGATGTTTGGACAGATCAAGTTAGATTAGCGCCAAGAACAATTACTCAAGATAATTTTACTGCTACTCAACAACAACTTGCATCTCAAGGATTTGATCCCCAGACAGGTCTTGGTCCTGTTAATTGGGGCGCCTGGGAAACCACATGGGCTGGGCAATCTACTTCACAACGAGTAGAAAATACTGGAGATACAACCACAACATTTACTACGACTACAACTACCGAGAATCAAAGAAGAAGTAGAACCCAATTACAACTTACTGAACAAACCACAACGACTTCACAAGGAGATTCTTTGATTTCTTCTTCTCTTGTAACATTCATGAGATCAAGAAACGTCGAATTTGTTGCTAAGCGTTTTAGACCATATACTCAGGTATATTCATTCTTTGATGGTGAAGATGTAAATTCATTTATTGTCCCAAAACTTCTTGAAATTGGAATGGTATCTGGTATTTTCCAAGTTGGTGAAACAATAGTGGGTACATTTGCAAATTCTTCAATAAATCAAAACACTACACCAGGATCTACCCCAACTGAGATTAGATTTAGAGTTGCGACAGCAAACCACAAGTATGGTCCATTTAATGCTCCAACTGATGTTTATACAAATAACCCATACGATCAGCAAGCAACTGGAACTTTAACTTCAGTTTATTCTGCAACTTCTACACTTCTTAATGTAGATATTGCAAGTCTTTCGGAACAGGCTCAAGGACAGTTCTTCGGAAGAGTTCTACCAGGATTAAAATTAAAAGGATTAACAAGTGGTGCTGAAGCTACTGTATCAAATGTCAGATTGGTGTCAGATAGTCTTGGAACAATCATTGGATCATTCTTAATTCCTAATCCAAACGTACCTACAAATCCAACATTTGAGACTGGAGTTAAAACATTTAAACTGACTAATGATAAAACAAACTCTTTAGTACCTGGATCAGTATATACCGAAGGTGAAGTCAATTATTATGCACAAGGTCTTCTGAATAATGTTCAAGAAACTATTACTTCAGTCAGAAGTCCTCAGTTTACAGCAACAACATCATTTGATACAAGATCTCAATCAAATTCTACTACATCCTCAAGTTCAACTAGAGTTCAACCAGTATTCATCACAAATACTATAGTCGTTCAAGCTCCACCACCGCCCCGAGATCCATTAGCACAATCATTTAATCTTCCCGCAGGAAATGGATTATTTGTAACCAAAATTGATTTGTATTTTAAATCAAAAGATGATGTTCTTCCAGTTACGGTTCAACTTCGTCCAATGTCTCTTGGACTACCAACAGGAACTGTATATCCATTTAGTGAAGTAAGTATTGATCCAGAAGATGTTAATATCTCGGAAGATGGAACTGCTGTTACCACAGTTACATTCCCATCACCAGTATATCTGCAAGGTGGAGAAGAACATGCTGTTGTTCTTCTTTCAGAATCAACTTCATATCAAGTTTGGATTTCTAGACTCGGTGAAGTTGATAGAACAACTGCTGGATTACCAGAAGCGCAACAAATTTTTGTAACTCAACAACCACTTTTAGGATCATTATTTAAGTCTCAAAATGCATCATCTTGGACTCCAAGCCAATATGAAGATCTTAAGTTTAATCTCTATCAAGCAGTATTTACAGATCAAACAGGAGACATCAATTTCTATAATCCACAGTTAAATATTGGTAATAAGCAGATTGCAAATCTTCTAGTCAATTCCCTTGAAATGAATTCAAGAAAAGTTCGTGTTGGACTAGGAACAACAGTAACAAGTACAAACTTTATCGTTGGTACAACTGTTGGTCAGTTAAACTCAAACGCAACTGGCAATTATGTTGGGGCTGCTGGATCTATCACAGGAAATCTGACAATTACAAACGCTGGTATTGGTTATTCAGATGGTTCATTCAGCAACGTTTCTCTGACAAATGTAACTGGATCTGGTGTTAACGCAACTGCAAATATCACCATTTCCAATAATGTTGCTACAGCTGCAACAATCAATGCTGGTGGATCTGGATATCGTGTTGGTGATGTTCTCAGCGTTTTGAGCCTTAGTGAAAGTACACTTGGATCTAACTTAAGACTCTCCGTTCCACAAATTACTGGCATTAAAGAAATTATTTTAGATAATGTTCAGGGCACATTTGCAACAGGAACTGGAAGCACAATTACTTACGTTGCTTCTGGAATAGGAGTAACAAGTCTGAATGGTGGTGAAGTAACAGTAAGTTATGTTACTGTGGATTCAGAACCATCTGATGGATTACATATCAAGGTAAACCACAAGAACCATGGTATGTACGCTCTGAACAACAATGTTGCTATTTCTGGAGTTTATTCCGATTCAACTCCAACAACATTGAATACTGAATATGCAAAAGAAAGTTCTGGTAATATTGTTCTTACAAATGCAAGCGGATTTGATACATTTGAAAATGTAAGCGTTGCATCTACAAATCCTGGATATATTCAAATTGAAGATGAGATCATTGCCTATGAAGGAGTTGTTGGTAATACACTAACAGGTATCACAAGACAAATTGATCAAACAAAATCATTTACATATGCTGCTGGAACTCCAGTATTTAAATATGAGACAAATGGAATTTCTCTGAGAAGAATTAATAAGACTCACACGCTGCAAGATGTTGGTTTCTCATCAACCAGAACATTTGATTTGGATTATTATTACTTGAAGATTGATACAAGTTCTGCAGGAAACAGTGCAGCTCTTCCACAAGGACAAGTTAATAGAAGTTCTGCAACATCATTCCCACCACTTTATATTGATGAAACTAAGTCTGCAGGTGGTCCTAATGTATACGCCACTCAAAATATCCCATACTCAATAATTAGACCAAATATTCAAATTATGAACTTACTGGCAACAACAGTTTCTGCATCAATCAGAACTGTAACGGGGTCTAGTGTTGATGGTAATGATGAATCTTACACGGATGCTGGTTACGAACCAATCGTATTGACTTCTAATAATTACTTATCTTCACCAAGAATAGTGGCTGCGACAGTAAACGAATCTTCCGCATTAACCACTCTTCCTGGAAACAAATCATTCACAATGAATGTGAAGATGAGTACTATTGATCGTAACGTTTCTCCTGTAATTGACCTTGATAGAGTATCTGCAATCTTTATCAATAATAGAGTTAATAGTCCAATCAGCAACTATGCAACTGATTCAAGAGTATCAACCCTTGCAGACGATCCTTCAGCGTTTGTTTATGCATCAAATCCAATTGCACTTGAAGTTTCAGCATCATCTCTGAAAGTTATTGTAAGTGCATACGTGAACAGAGACAGTGATCTGAGAGCATTATATGCAATTATGAAAGATCCTACAGAGAATCCAATTTACTATCCATTCCCAGGATGGAATAATCTGAATAGTCTTGGTAATGTAATTGATGTTGCCAATAATGATGGTCTCTCAGACATTAAGGTTGCCAAAACTGACAATCTTGCTAACCTGAGTCAGAACCTTGACTATAAGGAATATACATTCACTGTAAATAACTTGACTGATTTTAGATACTTTACAATCAAACTTATTGGATCATCATCGGATATGGCTCATCCACCTAGATTAAAAGATCTGAGGGTCATTGCTCTTGCGTGATTATGAATACAAAATTTTCTAAAGTTGAAGGTTATACTAGCCTAGTTCGTGATAATTCTACGAATGCTATCCTAAACACCAATATGAGTGACTATCAAAATTATAAAAATTTAAAACAAGTAAAAGAGTCTGAGAATCAAAAACTTCAAAGACTCGAAGATGATATGAATAGATTAAAAGATGATATTGGTGAAATTAAAAATCTTCTGAAGGCATTGACTTATGAATCCAAATAGTATTAAACTTACAGATTTAAATAAATCTTTTGAATATGAAAGGGTTGCTCGTAATATAGATAGTATAAGTGATATTGATGAATTAAAAAATGTAGCTAAATCGTTTTTAAAATTATATCTTAAGCAAGCAGAAGTTTTATCTGAACTCACATGGCCCAACCCAGCACAAGACAAGAACTGATTGATTATTGCAAAAGAAAACTGGGTCATCCAGTTTTAGAAATTAATGTTGCTGATGAGCAAATTGAAGATCTTGTTGATGATGCAGTTCAGTATTTCCAAGAAAGACACTTTGATGGTGTCTATCAAACTTACATGAAGTATCAGATTACTCAAGATGATATTAATAGAGGAAGAGCAAGAGGAGGATCTGCAGGTGGCGTTGGTATAACTACAACAACAGTCAATGAAACTGTTGGACTTACTACTTCATTTGGATTTGAAGAAAATGGTAACTATTTGCCAGTTCCGCCATCGGTGATTGGAGTTAATAAAATCTACAAGTTTGATGGGACAAATAGTATTTCCCATAACATGTTCAGTGTTAAGTATCAGTTATTCTTAAATGATATTTACTATTGGGGCTCAACTGAACTGTTAACATATGCGATGGTTAAGACATATCTTGAAGATATTGATTTTCTTTTGACTACAGAAAAACAAATTAGATTTAATAAAAGACAAGATAGACTTTATATTGACATTGATTGGGGAAGTGCGGCTGTAGGAAACTATATTATCATTGATTGTTTCCGAACACTGGATCCAAATGACTATTCAAGAGTTTGGAATGATTCATTCCTTAAGCCATACTTGACTGCATTGATCAAACGTCAGTGGGGTCAAAATATGATGAAATTTACTGGTGTTAAACTTCCTGGTGGTGTTGAACTGAACGGAAGACAAATGTATGATGATGGCCAAAAAGAAATAGATCTCATTATGGAGAGAATGTCTAATACTTATGAGTTACCACCATTAGACATGATCGGATAATATGCTTAATCCATTTTTTCTTCAAGGATCAAAAACAGAGCAATCGTTAATCCAAGATCTGATTAACGAACAACTTCGCATGTACGGAGTTGAAATTTACTATATTCCAAGAAAATATATTACTAAAAAAAGTATTATAAAAGAAGTTATTGAATCAACTTTTAATAATACATATCCAATCGAAGCTTATGTAAATACTTATGATGGATATGAAGGCCAAGGGACAATACTTTCTAAGTTTGGTATACAACCATTAACGGATTTGACAATTACTATTTCAAAAGAAAGATTTGAGACTTATATAACTCCTTTAGCTCAAGGTCTTTCAAATATTGAATTAATTAGTAGACCAAAAGAGGGAGATTTAATATATTTTCCTTTGGGTGATAGATTATTTGAAATTAAATTTGTTGAGCATGAACAACCATTTTATCAATTACAAAAAACCTATGTCTATGAATTAAAATGTGAACTCTTTAGATATGAAGATGAAGAGATTAATACTAGCATTGATGAAATTGATGATAATATTTTAACTGCTGGATATATACAAACTTTACAATTAGTTGGAGTTGGAACAACTGCAACGGCAATTACAGGAATATTGAATGGTTCTGTAAGATTAATTACAGTGACAAATAGAGGACGTGGATATACATCGCTTCCACAAGTAGCAATTTCTTCTGCACCATCTGGTGGATTGACAGCAGTAGGTATTGCCACATTTATTGATAACATTGTTGATTGTAATGGTACAACATCAACTAAAATTCAGGGGGTTGAACTTATAAATCCAGGCTATGGATATACAGTTGCTCCAGGAGTTGTATTTGTTGGTGGAGGTGGTGCTGGAGCAGCTGCAACTGCATCAATAGCAAATGGTGTTGTTGGAGTTATTACTGTTACAAGCGGTGGTGGTGGATATGCAACTCCACCAATCGTAACAATTCCTGCTGCTCCAGGTGGTGGCATCAATGCTGTTGCAAGAGCATATATCAATACTGTCGGTGTCGTGACTGCAATTAGAATCATAAATGCTGGTGCTGGATATACGACCGCACCATCTATTACGGTTGCATCTCCAACTTCTTCTGGAATCGGAACTTATATTTCTGGAGAAACCGTAACTGGAAGTATTAGTGGAACAACTGCCTTAGTGAAGTCTTGGGATGCTCCAACTGGAAAACTCAACGTATATAAAATCAATGGCAATTTTGTAAATGGAGATGTAATTGTAGGATCCGCATCCACTGCATCTTATAAACTAAGAACATATTCAACAGATAATTTAGTTGATCCATATGCTCAAAATGATGTTATTGAGTCCGAAGCCAACGTAATAGTTGATTTTTCTGAGAAAAATCCATTCGGAACACCATAGATAGATTATCTTTTTGTTAAATAAATTAAATAAGGAATTGCTAACATGTTTGAATATTTTTATCACGAGATATTGAGGAGCACCATTGTAGCATTTGGAACTCTATTTAATGATATCTCCATTAAGCATACAAATGATTCTGATAATGTAACAAGCGTTATCAAAGTTCCTTTAGCCTATGGACCAACTCAAAAATTCTTAGCAAGACTGGAGCAGGTTGGTGATAATCTGAATAAACCAGTTCAGATTACACTACCAAGAATGTCTTTTGAATTTACTACATTAAATTATGATCCTTCAAGAAAAGTTACAACGACACAGACTTTTATTTCTGGTTTAGGGTCAGATAAAACTAAACCAAGAAAGTCTTTCATGCCCGTTCCATATAACATGCAATTTGAGTTATCAATATATACGAAACTCAACGATGACATGCTTCAAATTGTTGAGCAAATATTACCATACTTTCAACCAGCATATACTTTATCTGTTGACTTAGTAAAAACAATTGGAGAAAAACGAGATATTCCTGTAGTATTTGAAGGCATTTCAATGCGAGATGATTATGAGGGCGACTTTGATACCCGTAGATCATTAATTTATACGCTTCGATTCACTGCAAAGACATATCTCTTCGGACCTATTGTAGACGTATCAAAGGATGTTATCAAAAAAGTTTCTATTGGGTATATTGCTGGAGATCAGTCATCAAGTCCATCAAGAGATCTTACATATACAGTAGAACCTCGAGCTATTAAAAATTATACTGGCACAGTAACTACAAATCTTTCTAAAGATATTGATGCGTTAGATACTACAATTTACGTTGAAGTTGTAGATTCAACTTCCATTGCTACAGGAACTTATATTACAGTTGACAATGAGGAAATGTATGTGGAATCTAAGACTGGCAATACTCTTAAAGTAACTCGTGGGGCCGATAATACTATTATTGCACCTCACGTAAATGGGTCTGCAGTTAAAAGGATAACTTCTACCGATAATAATCTGATACAAATTGGTGACGATTTTGGATTTAATGGATCATGAAGATGACAAAGAAATTCGACAAACTCAATGAGACCTTTGATGTTTCTGGAGATGTTGTCGCAACAGATACTGAAGTAGTTGAATCTAAAATTGATAGCATTTCATCTTCTGTAGAAGATATTCGTAAAGATTATGAATATACTAGAGGAAATTTGTATTCAATTATTGAAAAGGGGCAAGAAGCAATTAATGGCATTCTTGAGTTGGCAGCAGAAAGTGAGATGCCCAGAGCTTATGAAGTTGCTGGTCAGTTAATCAAAAACGTTTCTGATGCAACGGATAAATTAATGGACCTTCAAAAGAAACTTAAAGATATTGAAGAAACAAAACAAGTTCGCGGGCCCACAAATGTCACTAATGCATTGTTTGTTGGATCAACAGCAGAACTTTCCAAACTATTAAAAGGTGAATTGGGAACTCCAGATAAATAATTAAAAAAATGCCATGGCAGTCCCATCAGTAAATATTACAATAGAAAAAGGCACTGATCACGCATCTAGTTTTACAATTACGAATGCTGATGGTACAGCATACAATTTAACCAACCAAAGTGCTGTCGCAAAGTTAAAAAAATTTCCTTCGTCTACAACATCATATTCATTTTCCTCATCTTTAATTGTTGCAACTGGAAAACTCACAATATCAATGGGAAATACTGTGACAAATACTTTGGATCCAGGTAGATATTACTATGACATTGTATTGACAAATAGTTCAACATCTAAAAAAACAAGAGTGATTGAAGGGATGGCTTTGGTAACACCATCAGTTTCAACCTAAATATATTTAAATGGGTTTTTTAGATCCATGGCAGAATACAACGTTAGTTTGGAAAACAGTAGCATCAACGTATTTATTGTTCCTGCAAAAAATATAGATCAAAAATCATACGCAGTTTCTGTAGAAAAAACAATTGTGGCAGATAAACTTTCAGATCTTAATGATGTTTCAGTTTCTGATCTTCCAAATAAAGATCAATACGTTTTAGTTTATGACGCAACACAACAAAAATATAAATTAGTTAACCCAGATGTGGTATTGAATTCTGCTGCATCAACAGAAACAAATCAACCAGGATTGGTCGGTTATGCAACAGCATTCCTTGATCGCATTGATATTGATCTTGATGATAGAATTGATGTAGATGCAGGAACTTTTTAAAACTAAATATAATAAGTAAAAGATAATAAAAATGCCTGCACCGGTTATTCAGTTTAAAAGAGGATTATTTGCAAATCTTCCTGGATTGCAAGTTGGCGAACCCGGATTTACAACCGATAGTTATGATTTATATGTTGGTCTAACTTCTGATACTGCAACAAATAAATTTGTTGGTTCTCATAGATATTGGACAAAAGGAACTTCTACAACTGGTAGTGGAGTCAACCTCGTAGAAGGAACTAGTAACGGTTCAGATTATATTACTCTTGCCTCACCAGCAGCTCTGGCAGGAATTGTAACATATTATCTTCCAGGAACTCAAGGAAACGCAAGTAGCGTATTAACAAATGATGGTAGTGGCAATTTAAGTTGGGCTAGTGGATCTGCAAGCCCAATTTTTACCGGTATTTCTTCATTTACTGATACAACCAATAACGCTCTTGGAAATGCTGATAGTGGTGCGGTTCAGATTGATGGTGGTGTTGGAATCAATAAGAATCTTACCGTTGGTGAAAATTTAAACGTACAGGGTTATTCTGAGTTCGTTGGTGTTGTAACCTTCCGTGGTGGCACAATTGGACTCGGGGATACTGACGGTGATAATGTTGTTGTTGGTGGTGAATTTGCATCTAACTTAATTCCTACAGATGATAATACTTATGAACTTGGAAACGGTTCTAAGAGATGGAAGAACTCAGTATTTTCCGGTATTGTTACAACAAATACATTAAGTGCTACTACTGGTAATATTAGTGGCAACCTTACAATTGGTGGTAATCTTTTTATTAATGGATCAACAACTCAAGTTAATACTCAGACTTTAACTGTTGAAGATGCTCTGATTGAAGTTGGTCTTGTCGATGCAGCTGCACCAACATCAGATCTTAACATTGATCTTGGATTACTTTTAAATTATTATGATGGATCCGCCAAAAAGGCTGCGGTTTATTGGGATGACAGTGCATCAAGAATTGTCCTCGCATCAGCAGTATCAGAATCTTCCGGCGTTTTAACTCCATCTTCATATGCTGGTTTGGAAATCGGATCACTTTTTGTTAATGATTGTGCGGGACAATCACAAGTAATTTCTTGCTCTGGGTCAACAAGAAATCTTATCAATATAACTATTGATGGAGGAACATTCTGATTTTAAATTATGGCATCCGAAACTGATTTGAAATATCTATTAAATACTTACCAGAAAAAAGCAATGGATTTATTTACACAACTGGTCGTTGCAGAAACTAAATTAGAACAAGCACTTGCAAAAATAGTTGAGTTAGAAGAAAGATTGAAGCAACAAGAGTTAAAATCTGATAATAATTTGAAAGGGGCATATTGAAAAATGGATAAATATTTTTAATGCTGAGTAATAACCCAATATATATTGGGTTCTACGGTATATACCAACAATGTTAATTTGACCTGATGGCCAATCCGAATATCAAAATTAAAAGGTCAGCCGTACCCGGCAAAAGACCGACAGTAGACCAATTGCCTTTGGGCGAACTTGGTTTAAACACCTATGATGGTCAACTATTTGCTCAAGTTGACACTGGTGGAGTTGGAATTGCAACAACCGTAGCATCGCTTACTCCTTGGAAGGAGAACTACGGCGGGACTTCAATTTCCTATAATAACAATGTATCCATAGGATCTACACTTACAGTTCAAAATTTTGTTATTAGTGGAACCGTAAGTGTTGCTTCTTCAACTGGATTAAACGGTCAGTACTTAAAATCCACAGGAGTTGGAGTTACTTGGGCAACATTTCCAACTTTAAGAACAACAAGCACTTTTTCTGCAACGAGCAGTCAAACTTCATTTAGTGTTAATTATAATGTTGGATTTATTGATGTTTATGTAAATGGGGTTAGGTTAACTGATTCTGATTATACGGCTTCTAATGGAACTTCTGTTGTCCTCAACGAATCTTGTTACGGTGGGGAAATAGTAGATATTATCGCATATAACACTACAAGCACCAGCAGTTCAGGTTCTGGAGGAGGAATTAGCACCGAATCTCAAACATTAAATGATGTATTGGGACTTGGAAATACCACGACTCTCGGAATGAGTGTTGGTGTAATTACCGCAACTTCTTTTGTTGGAAATTTAACAGGAACGGCAACAACTGCAACAACTGCACAAGGACTAACTGGAACTCCAAATGTATCTGTGGGTATTATCACAGCAACAGATTCACGCCTTCAGTCTGTTTCAGAAAAATCTACGGTAATCTCTGGGAATACAGTAAGTCTTGTTTATAATACTGGTGGTGGTAACGTCGCAATTTGTACTAATCCAAACGGAGCAATTACTCTTAATGTAACTGGTATTCCCACAGATAGCTCTTTTGATAATCGTGTTCTGTCTTTTACTGTTGTTGCAATACAAACTGCTACTGGATATGCCTGTACCACAGTCAATCTAAATGGTGTTTCACGAACAATCAGATATCCTGGTGCTGTGGTTTCTGTGGGTTCGAGTGGTTATGATATCTTTAATTTTACTGGTATCAATACAGTAGGTTCTGGAAGTACTGCTGCGAATTATCAAGTCCTTGGTCTTGTAAATGGTAACTTTAGATGAGTCCTATTCTTTCTACGGTTAGTCAAAGTTTTGCTGTTGCAACTACTTTTCCTAAAATAGTTACACAAGGTCTTGTATTAAATTTAGACGCAGGACAACAGAATTCTTATCGTGGTTCTGGAACCACTTGGACTAATTTGAGTGGTAGAAGTAATAATGGAACTCTCACAAATGGACCGACTTATAGTAGTGCGAATGGTGGGTCTATTGTTTTTGATGGGACGAATGATTATGTTTTAGCAAATAATACAAGTTTAAATTCTCAATTTTCAAGTACAAGTGTTTCCCATTTTACTTGGGTATATCCAACATCTGCTGGACAAATTGTTAGTGAGTTGGGACAGACTACTATCAATACTGGTTGGCATGATAGTAATATTGAAATAAGTTCTGCTGGAGCATTTAGTTTTTCAACCTGGCATAATGGTCTTACTAATAAGGTAGTTTCTTCAAATCAATCATTTAATCAGTGGTATTATGTTGGTTTTTCGTACAACGGAACTACACTAACTGCTTACATTAATGGAATATCAATAGGAACAACAACTTTTTCAAGACAAGCACCATATAATAATGGGCAGCAAACTCATTATGCTTTATGTGCTACTGATTTCACAAATATGGGTACTCAAGGACATGCTGGAGCAAAAATATCATCATTTAAGGTATATAACAGAGCACTCTCCGCACAAGAAATCCAACAAAATTTCCAAGCACTTAGAGGAAGATTTTAAGTTTGATTGATTATTTCTAAATAATTGCATAGCCTAGTGCCTTTAGGCATGAGGATGGCTTTTTAGATCTAAAAACCCCCATCCCTTTTTAGTAGGAGAAAATGGCATTTAACAGAGAACTCTCTCAATTTGCACAGTTCTTAGAACTTGATGCTGGTGCAAATTATATTGGAATTACTTCCAACTCAGCTTCAACAAAGGTCGGTATTGGTACAGCACTTCCAGACTCAAAATTCGTAGTCGTTGGTGATGCAAGAATCACTGGTATTGTTACTGCTGCTGGATTCAGCGGTCCTGTAACTGGCAATATTACTGGTAATGTAACTGGTAATGTAACTGGTAACGTAGCTGGTAACGTAACCGGTAACTTTAATGCTACTGGTGTTTCAACTGCTACTACATTATCTGGTACAACTGCTACCTATACAACTGGTAATTTTACAACTGGTAATATCACCACTGCAAATATTACAACTGGTAACATCGTTACTGGTGTTGTTACAACCTTAAGTGGTACTACAGCAACTTATACAGACCTGAATGGCACAACAGGTAACCTGTCAACTCTGAACGCAACAACTGGTAACATCGTTACTGGTGTCGTTACTACACTATCAGGTACTAGTGCTACTTATACAAGTGCTGGTATTACTAACCTGAACGTTTCTGGTGTTACTACTTCTACATCAGCTAAAATTGGTTCCGGTGTAACAATCACTTCTGGTGGACTTAACGTTACTGGAGTTGTTACAGCAACATCATTCGTTGGTGATGGAGCAAACTTAACAAACACTGGTGCTACCTTAAGTGCAGGTTCTGGTTCGCAAAGAATCGTATTAACCAGTTTAACTTCTGGTGTTATGACAACTGCAGCTACGGATGCAGAATTAACTTATAACTCAACTACTGATACTTTATCAGCAACAAACTTAAGTGCTACAAACACCACTTCCACTGGTGCAAATATCACAAACCTGAACGTTTCTGGTGTTACTACTTCTACATCAGCTAAAATTGGTTCCGGTGTAACAATCACTTCTGGTGGTATTAATGCTGTTGGTGCTGCTATAACAGCAACAACTTTAAATGGTACTACAGGAAATATCACAACTGTTAATTCTACTACCGAGAATATTACTACAGCTAATATTGCAACTGGTAATATTGTTACTGGTGTTGTTACTACATTATCAGGTACAACCGCAACTTATACAACTGGTAACTTAACAACTGCTAATATTGCAACTGGTAACATCGTTACTGGTGTTGTTACAACTCTGAGTGGTACAACTGCTACCTACACTACTGGCAACTTAACAACTGCTAATATTGCAACTGGTAACATCGTTGCTGGTGTTGTTACAACTCTGAGTGGTACAACTGCTACCTACACGAACCTGAATGGCACAACAGGTAACCTGTCAACTCTGAACGCAACAACTGGTAACATCGTTACTGGTGTTGTTACAACCATTTCTGGTTCTAACGCAACTTATACAAGTGCTGGTATTACTAACCTGAACGTTACTGGTGTTTCAACACTTCCTACGATCAGTGCTACAAACACCACTTCCACTGGTGCAAATATCACAAACCTGAACGTTTCTGGTGTTACTACTTCTACATCAGCTAAAATTGGTTCCGGTGTAACAATCACTTCTGGTGGTATTAACGTTACTGGCGTTGTTACAGCAACATCATTCGTTGGTGATGGAGCAAACTTAACAAACACTGGTGCTACCTTAAGCGCAGGTTCTGGTTCACAGAGAGTTGTATTAACCAGTTTAACTTCTGCTGTTATGACAACTGCAGCTACGGATGCAGAATTAACTTATAACTCAACTACTGATACTTTATCTCTCACTAACCTGAGTGGTACAAACGCTACTGTAACAAGTTTGAATGCAACCAATATCAATAATACTGGTATTGTAACTGCTGCTCAATTTGTAACTGGTGCTTCTGGTTCTGCAATTGGTATCAATACCAATACAATTAGTGGTCCTTCAGTTATTACACTTGATCCCGCTGGTGTTGGTGACAATACTGGTGCTGTTAGAGTTAAAGGTGATCTTTACGTTGATGGTACTCAGTTTGTTGTTAACTCTACAACAATTCAATTAGCTGATTTTATTGTTGGCGTTGCTACAACAGCATCAACAAATGCACTTCTTGATGGAGCAGGTATTGGAATTGGTTCAGATAATATTCAAAAGACTTTAACTTGGAATAATACTTCAGGATCTATTAAATCCAGCGAAAACTTTGATCTTGCCTCTGGCAAAGCTTATAAGATTAATGGCACTGAAGTTTTAAGTGGCAACTCTTTGAGTATCACTAATATTAGTGCTTCTGGTATTGGTACTATTCCAACTTTAAATAGTACGACTGGTAACTTAGGAACCCTGAACGCAACCACAGGTAACATCGTTACTGGTGTTGTTACAACCTTAAGTGGTACAACCGCAACTTATACAACTGGTAACCTGACAACCGCCAATATTGCAACTGGTAACATTGTTACTGGTGTTGTTACAACTTTAAGTGGTACTAACGCAACTTATACAACTGGTAACTTAGGTACTCTGAATGCAACTACTGGTAACATCGTTACTGGTGTTGTTACAACTTTAAGTGGTACAACTGCTACATATACAACTGGTAACCTGACAACCGCCAATATTGCAACTGGTAACATTGTTACTGGTGTTGTTACAACCATTTCTGGTTCTAACGCAACTTATACAAGTGCTGGTATTACTAACCTGAACGTTTCGGGTGTTACTACATCATCTTCAGCTAGAATTGGTTCCGGTGTAACAATCACTTCTGGTGGAATTAACGTTACTGGAGTTGTTACAGCAACATCGTTTGTCGGTGATGGATCAAACTTAACAAATACCGGTGCTACCTTAAGCGCAGGTTCTGGTTCACAGAGAGTTGTATTAACCAGTTTAACTTCTGGTGTTATGACAACTGCAGCTACGGATGCAGAATTAACTTATAACTCAACTACTGATACCTTAACTGGTACAAACTTCAATAGTGCAACAGCAAATACCTCAACCCTGAATGCAACCACTGGTAACATTGTTACTGGTATTGTCACCTCATTATCAGGTACAACTGCTACATATACAACTGGTAACCTGACAACCGCCAATATTGCAACTGGTAACATTGTTACTGGTGTTGTTACAACCATTTCTGGTTCTAACGCAACTTATACAACTGGTAACTTAGGCACTCTGAATGCAACCACTGGTAACATTGTTACTGGTGTTGTTACTACACTGTCTGGTACATCCGCAACTTATACAACTGGTAACTTAGGCACTCTGAATGCAACCACTGGTAACATTGTTACTGGTGTTGTTACAACTTTAAGTGGTACTAACGCAACCTATACTAGTGCTAATATTACCAACCTGAACGTCAGTGGCGTTACATCTTCTACATCAGCTAGAATTGGTTCTGGTGTAACAATTACATCTGGCGGTATCAATGCTGTTGGTCTTGCAATTACTGCAGGATCTTTAAGTGGTAACCTTGCTCTGTCAGATATCACTGGACTTGGTGCTAACGTTTCTACGTTCCTTGCAACTCCTACATCAGCAAACTTAATTTCTGCAGTATCTGACGAAACAGGTTCTGGTGCTCTTGTATTTGCTAATACTCCAACTCTGGTAACGCCAGTTCTTGGTACTCCTTCTTCGGGTACATTAACTAACTGTACTGGATTACCTATTTCATCTGGGGTATCTGGTCTCGCTGCTGGAGCGGCTACATTCTTAGCGACTCCTTCTTCGGCAAACTTAGCGACATTATTAACTGATGAGACTGGTTCTGGTGCTAATGTATTTGCTAATACTCCAACTCTGGTAACTCCAGTTCTTGGTACTCCTACATCAGGTACTCTCACCAACTGTACTGGATTACCTATTTCAACTGGTGTATCTGGTCTCGCTGCTGGTGCTGCTACATTCTTAGCGACTCCTTCTTCAGCAAACTTAGCTGCTGCAGTAACTGATGAGACTGGTACTGGTGCTCTGGTATTTGCTAACTCACCAGCTCTGATAACTCCTGCGCTGGGCACTCCTTCAGGTGGTACTCTGACCAACTGTACTGGATACATTGCTGCAAATATTGCAAGTGCTGGTGCTGGTGTAACCGCATTCTTAGTAACTCCTTCATCTGCTAATTTAGCAGCTGCTGTAACCGATGAGACTGGTTCAGGTGCTCTTGTATTTGGTACTTCACCAACACTTGCATCACCAACCGTTACTGGTACAGCATCAGTCGCAGCAGTAACTGCAACTGGTTCTATCACTGCTGTTAACGTTAATTCAACTGGTATTGTTACTGCAACTCAGTTCGCAACTGGTGCTACTGGTTCTGCAATTGGTATTACTACCAATACAATTACTGGTCCTTCAGTTATCACGATTGACCCTGCGGGTGTTGGTGATAACACTGGTGCTGTAAGAATTAAGGGCGACCTGTTTGTTGACGGTGTTCAAACTGTTATCAATTCAACAACAATTGAACTTGGTGATTTTATTGTCGGCATTGCTACAACAGCAACAACTGATACACTTGCAGATGGCGCAGGTATTAAGATTGGTCTAGATAATACTTTGACTTATGATCACACCAATACCGCACTGAAGTCAAGCGAACACTTCAATCTTGCCTCGGGTAAATCATATAAGATTAATGGTACTGAAGTTCTGAGTGCAAGTTCACTGTCAATTACCAACGTTAATGCTTCTGGAGTTACAACTTCAACAGGTGGTTTTGTTGGTGCATTAACTGGTAACGTAACTGGTAACCTGACTGGTAATTCAACCGGTACTCATATTGGTAATGTTTATGCTGCATCTGGTATTTCTACATTCAATAATATTGAAATTGATGGAACAATCAAGGATTCAAATAACGCAACTGGTGTATCTGGTTACATTCTTAGTGCTACTGGTGTTGGTGTTTCTTGGGCAACTCTTGGAAGTGTACTTCCAAATCTGAGAACAACTTCTGTTCAAATTGCAACTTCAGGCCAAACTGTATTTAATGTTACCTATACTGTTGCATATCTTGACATTTATGTCAATGGTGTCAAACTTGCTCCTAGTGAGTTTACTGCAACTAATGGAACAACAGTTACTCTCGGTGAAGCTGCATTTGCTGGAGATGTTGTTGAATTCTATGCATTCAACACTGCATCATATGGTGGTTCTATTAACTCTCTGAATGACCTTAGTGATGTTACAATAACATCGCCATCTGATGGTCAACTCGTGAGATATAACTCAGCAACTGGAGAATTCATTAATTCTTCTGCTCTGGTTGGTATCAACTCTGTTGACGCAACAACCGTTGCAACTCTTGAGACTGCTCTGGGTTATGCTCCAAACACCTTCAATTCGCTGCTTATCAGCAATAGTGGTGTTTCCACATTCAGTGGAGATATGAATGCTCAAGGTGGACTCAAGATTACTGGTAATTATGCTGGACTTTCAACATCATTGATTGTTGAGGGTAACGCTAGAATCACTGGTATTCTTACCGTTGGTTCAAGTTCGATTGTACTTGATGGAAGTAGTAATCAAGTCAATGTTGGTACGGGAGTCACACTTCATCATACAAATGGTGTATTTGCAGGAACAAACAACCTGCATTCATCTGGACTTTTTGTTAATGCACTTGTTTGCTCAGGTATTGTTACTTCAACAGATTTCAATACAACTTCGGATAGAAACCTGAAGGATAACATCCACCCAATTGAAAATGCATCCGAACTGGTTGGAAAACTGGAAGGTGTACACTTTACTTGGAAGTCGAGTGGAGCTGAGACCTGCGGTGTCATCGCTCAACAAATTGAAGAGCATCTGCCACAACTGGTACAGACAGGAGATGATCATAAGACCGTTAACTACAATGGTCTCGTTGGTGTTCTGATCGCTGCTGTACGTGAGCAAGGCGAGATGATCGCTGCGCTTAAGGCAGAAATCGAAGAACTCAAGAAGTGATTCGTCACTAACTAAGTTCTAACGGGGGCAGGCAACTGCCCCTTTTTTTATAAATAGAAATAAAAAATGCAGAAACTAAAATATCATAAAGAAGAAAGAAATGGTCGTTGTCCTGCAGGTCAATATTATTGTTACACAAACAAAGAATGTAAACCAATTCCCGCTGGTTTTATGGTAGATCCAGCTGGAATGCTCCGTAAAGAAAATGGTGCTTCTATTAGTGAAGAAGGTCTTCGTGATTGGTTTGGAAAATCCAAATCAAAAGATGGAAAACCTGGTTGGGTCAATGTCGTAACTGGTGGAACATGTGCAAGTGATGAACCAGGAGAAGGAACTCCAAAATGCGTGTCTTCTGCAAAAAGAGCAAGCATGACAAAGGCAGAAAGATTATCTGCAGCAAGAAGAAAAAAAGCAGCAGATCCTGGGCAACAAGCAAAGACCGGTGCTGCAAAACCAACTTATGTAAAGACTGATGTAAAAGAAGAGTGGTCAGATAAATATAAGAAATCAATAGATTGTGACAATCCTAAAGGATTTTCTCAGAAAGCTCATTGTCAAGGACGCAAAAAGAAAATGAACGAAGAAGCAGACAAGAAAGGTAAAAGCAGCGGTAAAAAAGATGCTTGCTACCATAAGGTCAAGTCAAGATATAGTGTTTGGCCTTCTGCATATGCATCCGGAGCACTAGTTAAGTGTCGCAAAAAAGGTGCTGCAAACTGGGGTAATAAGTCTGAGCAATTCTCTGGAATAGTTGCGGAAATTTTAAATGAACTTGAATTGGATGAAAAATGTTGGGATGGTTATAAGCAAGTTGGAATGAAAAAGAAAGGAAAAAAAATTGTTCCAAATTGTGTCCCTGTAAGTGAAGAGGATGAATGTACTCATACTGAAGATGGTAAAAACTGTCCTATTCACGGCAAAGAAAAGTGTCCTTCAGTTGTTGATGAAGCAGTCAAACTGAATCCTTCATTTGGAAACATTATTTCCGTAATCATTTCTTGGCGTGGAAAAAATTATATGAATAAAATGTTTTTCCCTCAAATTAAACTGCCGACAAGAAGAGATGTAATTGATCAAATACAAAAAGTATATCCTGGCGCAAGTGTTCTTTCTTATAGTGTTTCGGAATTAGAACCAGGGCAACCATTGATTCAAGTAACTGAAGAGACAATCGAAGAAGTTGCTGCTTGGCAACGTAGTGCAGGTAAAAATAAAAGCGGAGGCCTCAATGAAAAAGGACGTAAATCCTATGAACGTGAGAATCCTGGAAGCGACCTTAAGGCACCTTCAAAGAAAGTTGGTAATCCCCGTAGGGCATCGTTCTGCGCTAGAATGAAGGGAATGAAAGCAAAACTGACTTCTGCAAAAACAGCAAGAGACCCAGATTCTCGTATCAATAAATCACTTAGAGCTTGGAACTGCTAATACTTTATGGCAAATGATGTATATCTTGGTAATCCGCTATTAAAAAAAGCGAATACTGCGATTGAATTTACACAGGATCAAATTCTTGAATTCGTTAGGTGTAAAAGTGATCCAGTTTATTTCTCAAAAAATTATGTAAAAATTGTAACACTTGATAAAGGACTTCAACCTTTTCAGTTGTATCCATTTCAAGAAAAATTAGTTAATAATTTCCATAATCATAGATTTAATATTTGTAAGATGCCACGACAGACAGGTAAATCTACTGTTGTTGTTTCTTATCTACTTCACTATGCTGTATTCAATGATAATGTAAATATTGGTATTCTTGCAAACAAAGCGGCGACTGCAAGAGAACTTTTAGATCGTTTGCAAACTGCATATGAGAACCTACCAAAGTGGATGCAGCAAGGTATTATTGCTTGGAACAAAGGATCATTGGAGTTAGAAAATGGCAGTAAGATATTGGCAGCTTCTACATCTGCGTCTGCTGTCAGAGGCATGTCGTTTAATATCCTCTTCCTCGACGAATTCGCTTTCGTTCCAAACCATATTGCAGACTCGTTCTTTGCATCTGTTTATCCTACTATTACTTCTGGTAAAAGCACAAAAGTCATCATAGTTTCAACGCCACATGGTATGAATCATTTCTACCGCATGTGGCATGACGCAGAACGTGGTAAGAATGAATATGTATTTACTGATGTTCATTGGTCTGAAGTTCCTGGGCGTGACTCCGAATGGAAAAAACAAACCATTGCAAACACTTCAGAACAACAATTTAAAGTTGAGTTTGAGTGTGAATTCCTTGGATCTGTTGATACGTTAATTTCTGCAAGTAAACTCAGAACTTTTGTATATGACCATCCAAAGACCCGTAGTGCTGGTTTAGACGTATATGTTGATCCAATTGAAGAACATGACTATTTGATCACTGTGGACGTAGCCAGAGGCGTTGGAAACGATTACTCGGCGTTTACCGTGGTGGACATTACAAATTTCCCACACAGAGTTGTTGCAAAATATCGGAACAACGAAATCAAACCCATGCTATTTCCGAGTGTGATTGTTGATTTAGCAAAGAGTTATAATAATGCATTTATTTTATGTGAAGTCAATGATGTTGGTGATCAGGTAGCATCAATCATTCACTATGATCTTGAATACAATAACCTTTTGATGTGTTCGATGCGTGGTCGTGCTGGACAAATTGTGGGACAAGGATTTTCTGGTAAGAAGACCCAACTTGGCGTTAAGATGTCTAAGGCAGTTAAAAAGGTTGGATGCTTAAACCTTAAGACAATGATTGAAGAAGATAAACTTATCTTCAACGATTATGAAATTATGAGTGAACTTACAACATTCATTCAGAAACACAACTCATTTGAAGCTGAAGAGGGTTGTAATGACGACCTTGCAATGTGTCTTGTTATCTATGCATGGTTAGTAGCGCAGGATTACTTTAAAGAACTAACCGATCAAGATGTCCGCAAGCGTCTCTATGAAGAGCAAAAAAATCAGATAGAACAAGACATGGCCCCGTTTGGTTTTATCGTTGATGGTACAGACGAATCTAGTTTTGTAGATGTTGATGGTGACAGATGGTTTACCGATGAATATGGTGATAGAGCATATATGTGGGAATATCAATGATGGACTTGGATGACCAACTAAAACTTGGGCATTTATTATTCAAAGAACGATCTTGCAGATCTTGTGGGCAGCAAAAAAATTTAATAGAGGATTTTTATAAAATTCGAAAAGGATCTGGAGTATCATCCTATTCTTATGAGTGCAAAGAATGCACGATTAAGAGAGTAGTTTTGAGTAGACTGCAATCTACAGTTTTTGACAAATGGGAATATCCTGACTGGTAGTTTGTTCATGCATTGTTTCCCGACTCAAAAGTAACATTTTAATAAATATTTTTTAGATAAACTGAGTCTAACGGAGAAAAACATGGCGACTCCTCAATTATCTCCTGGTGTACTTATCAGGGAAGTTGATTTAACAGTAGGGAGAGCTGATAATGTTCTCGATAATATCGGAGCAATTGCGGGTCCTTTTGCTATAGGTCCTGTTGATGAACCAATCAATATTGCAACTGAAGCACAATTAATCAATACATTTGGAAAGCCCCTTTCAACTGATGCTCAATATGAGTATTGGATGACTGCATCATCATTCCTCAGTTATGGTGGTGCATTAAAAGTTGTTAGAACTTCTGGAAGCACATTAAATAATGCAAACGCTGCCGTTGGATACGCTGCCACCACCGTATTAAAAATTGATAATTATGACGATTACACTGCAAATCACTCTGCAGATAGTGTAAATTATGTTTTTGCTGCTAAGAACCCAGGTTCTTGGGCAAATAATATGAAGATTTGTGTTATTGATAGCAAAGCAGATCAAACAATTGGAATCAATACAACAAGTCTTTTTGATGCTGGAGCTACAATCGGTATTGGAGTTACTGTTGCTTTAAGTGGCGTTACTATTCCTGGAGATGGTACAACAAATTCATTTACTGGTTATTTAAAAGGCATAATTACAGGAGTTACTACAGATGCAACCAATGGCAATAGTAGTATTGATATAAAAATATTTTCCAGAGTTTCTTCTACAGGAACAGAAACTGAGATTGATTATAAACAATCGGAGAGAGTATCATCATTCACAGCAAATGATTCGTTAAAATTTATTAATGCTAGTGGTATTCAAACAGGAACAACAAATACAGCAGCATCTGTGCTTGATTGGTATGATCAACAAACCCTTGGTCTTTCAAATCAAACGATATATTGGAAATCTTTAGCACCAAAACCAGGAACTTCTTCCTATGGTTCTCAAAGAAACTGTAAGCACGATGAAATTCATGTCGTAGTTTATGACGACAGAGGAACTATTACTGGTATTCAAGGAAATCTTTTAGAAAAACATATTGGACTCTCTAAAGCCACAGACGCTGTATCAGCAATAAATTCTCCGCAGAAAATTTTCTGGAAAAATTACATTGCAGATTTTTCGGAAAATATTTATGCTGGCGACAATCCATCTGTGGGGGCAGATAGTTATAACGCAACTACTCCAAGAGCAACAGGATTTTCAACTTCATTTACCCAAAATACAGAATCTGAAGGTCAATGGAACCTTCCTGCACAAGGAAAAAGATTTGGTGCGATTGGAAATGTTGCATATACTTTAACAGCTGGTGTTGACTATTCCGCATCAAATGGAATGACTGCGGCATTAGCAGATTTAGTGACTTCATATGGGTTATTCTCAAACAAAGATGAGATTGCTGTAGACTACTTACTTATGGGTCCAGGTTTACATAACAAGTTTGAATCGCAAGCAAAGGCCAATTATTTAATTTCTGTGGCAAATCAAAGAAAAGATTGTTTAGCAGTTGTTTCAACACATAGAGCTGACGTTGTTAATGTAACAAACTCAACTACACAAACAACTAACTTGATCGAGTTTTTCTCACCACTTTCATCTTCATCATTTGCAGTGTTTGATAGTGGATATAAGTACACTTTTGATAGATTCAACAACACCTTCCGTTACATTCCATGTAATGGTGATGTTGCAGGATTAATGGTAAGAACAGCGATCACTTCTTATCCATGGTTCTCACCTGCTGGCCAACAAAGAGGTATATTGAATAATGCAACCAAACTTTCATACAATCCATCAAAAACACAAAGAGATCAACTGTATTCTCTGAGAGTTAACTCGATTATTAATCAACCTGGAACAGGTGTCATTCTCTATGGAGATAAGACAGCATTATCGTATGCTTCCGCATTTGATAGAATCAACGTTCGTCGCCTCTTCCTGACCATTGAGCAGGCACTTGAAAGAACTGCAAATGCTCAACTCTTTGAACTGAACGATCAAATTACAAGATCAAACTTTGTCAATATTGTTGAACCATACCTGAGAGACATTCAGGCAAAGCGTGGTCTGTATGACTTCTTAGTTGTTTGTGACGAAACAAATAACACTCCTGATGTTATTGACAATAATGAATTCAGAGCTGACATTTATCTGAAACCAACAAGGTCAATTAACTACGTCACCTTAACTTTCGTAGCGACTCGAACTGGAGTTAGCTTTGAGGAAGTTGCAGGAACTGTTTGATCATATAATTAATTACTAAGGAGGATCCTAAAATGGCACAAATCCCAACAAGAAACATCTCACAGTTCAAGTCAAAACTCATTGGAGGTGGCGCACGTCCTAACCTGTTTGAGGTTAGTGTTACGTTCCCAACAGGAATAAACCTTGCAATTCAAAATGATGGAACTGGAACTTTTGATGCTGAAAACTTCAGATTCCTTTGTAAGGCTGCTGCACTTCCTGCATCAACAGTTGCAGAAGTAGCAGTTCCTTTTAGAGGAAGAACCTTAAAGGTTGCTGGAGAAAGAACATTTGATAACTGGACAATCACTGTTATCAATGATGAAAACTTCGGTCACAGAAGAGCATTTGAAGCATGGATGCAAAACGTTGCTCAGTATGGAGACAGTTCTGGTCTGGTAAATCCAGCAGATTACATGGGAAATGCTACAGTTTACCAACTCGGAAGAACTGCTGCTTCTCAACAAGGTGAGGGAACAACTTCAGGGCCAGCAAACATCTTAGCACAGTATAAGTTTGTTGACATCTTCCCAACTTCAGTTTCCGACATCCCACTGTCATATGAGACTGAAAATGCACTTGAAGAGTTTACTGTTGAGTTCCAAATTCAGTACTACTATCCTGAGGCTGCCGGTTCTGGCGCTTGATAAATAGTACAAATAAGTCTACACTTTAATAATGGCAAAACTTTTTGGTTTCTCTATTGAAGATAAAGAACCATTATCACCTGGGGTTGTCTCCCCCGTTCCTCCCAATAATGAGGACGGGGTTGATCACTATTTAACCAGTGGATTTTTTGGTTCTTATGTCGATATTGAGGGAATTTATAGAACTGAATTTGACTTAATCAAAAGATATCGTGAGATGGCTTTGCACCCAGAGTGTGATAGTGCAATCGAAGATATTGTAAACGAAGCAATTGTTTCAGATTCCGATGATAGTCCAGTAAAAATTGAACTGTCAAATTTAAATGCAAGTGATGGAATCAAGCAGAAGATTAGACAAGAATTCAAGCATATTTTAGATCTTTTAGATTTTGATAAGAAGTGCCATGAGATTTATAGAAACTGGTATATTGACGGTAGAATCTATTACCATAAAGTCATTGATCTTAAGAATCCTCAAGAAGGTATTCAAGAGTTAAGATACATTGACTCGATGAAAATTCGTTATGTAAGACAAACTCAAAAAACTGATAAGGATGATCGTGGTATTCGATTAGCGAATAGAAACGATGATAATCCGATGCAATATGAGTTTCCTAAAATCGAGGAATACTTTATCTACACTCCTCAAGCAACATATCCTACATCAAATCCATCATCTCTTGGAGATCAAAAGGGTGTTAAGATTGCAAGAGACTCAATCACATATTGTACATCAGGTCTTGTAGATAGAAATAAGGGATCAACACTTTCATATCTCCACAAAGCAATTAAGGCTCTCAATCAACTTCGTATGATTGAAGACTCTCTGGTTATCTATCGTTTATCAAGAGCACCAGAAAGAAGAATTTTCTATATTGACGTAGGTAATCTTCCTAAGATCAAGGCAGAACAATATCTTCGTGATGTTATGATGCGTTATCGCAACAAACTTGTGTATGATGCAAACACAGGTGAAGTTCGTGATGACAAAAAATACATGAGTATGCTTGAAGATTTCTGGCTTCCAAGACGTGAAGGTGGTCGTGGAACAGAAATTACTACACTTCCTGGTGGACAAAACCTGGGAGAAATCACTGATATTAAATACTTTCAAGATAAACTCTATCGTTCATTGAATGTTCCATCATCAAGAGTTGGTGGTGACAGTGGTTTTAATCTTGGTCGTTCATCAGAAATCTTAAGAGATGAAGTTAAGTTCAGTAAGTTTGTTGGACGTTTGAGAAAGAGATTCTCAAATATGTTCAATGATATGCTTAAGACACAACTTATTCTTAAGAATATTATCACTCCCGAAGATTGGGAGACGATGAGTGAGCATATTCAGTATGACTATCTGTATGATAATCACTTCTCTGAACTTAAAGAATCTGAGCTTCTGATGGAGCGTTTAAATATGGTTACTCAAGCAGAACCATTTATTGGCAAGTATTTTTCACAAGATTATGTTCGTCGTAAGATTCTTCGCCAGACTGATGAAGAAATCCTTGATCAAGATAAACTAATCGATAAAGAAATTAAAACTGGAGTTATTCCAGATCCAGCGGAGATGATGATTGATCCTGCAACAGGACAACCAGTTCCTGGTGCAATTGGAGATCTTGGAGCTCCTGTAATGGAACCAGAAATCAATGCAAAATCAGTTGAACCACCCGAAGTCAAAATGCCCAAAGGTGGTGAGATTTAATAAATAACAACGATTACCTATTACAAAAATCATGGATGAATTAATGGATATGATTGTTACTGATGAAAGTCCTTCACAAATCAGTGATAAAATTAAAGATCTGCTTTTCTCTAAAGCGGCTGAAAAAATTGACTCTTTTAAACCTGTAGTAGCATCCTCAATGTTTGGTGACTACGAAGAAGAAGAGGAAGAATAATAATTAATAAATAACTAGTAAATGATTTGTAAAAATAATGACTCATAGGCCAGTTGGATCTGGTGTATCTTTTACCACATCCACAACATCATCAAAATCAGCAGCATTTTCTGGAAGAACTAACACTCTAAGAGTAGTAGCGACTGGTGCGAATGCATTTGTGGCAATTGGAACAGAACCAACGGCTACGTTGAGTGATTATTGCGTTCCATCAGGAACTTCAGCAACTCTTGCAATCGATAACGGTTCAGCAAGAATTGTTGGAGTTACAACTGGTACAACAACTTATGTTGATTTTCCAGAAGGTCAAGCATCACCTTTTGGAATTGGAGATTATGTAAGTTTGACTGCATCAACTCAGACTTATTATAATTTCACACACGCTGCCGTAACTGAAGTATTTAATTCTTCAAATCAGGGCGGATATTATTCAACAAGAATTGGAATTGCAACAAATACTTCTGGGATTGTAACTACATTTGCAGACCCTGATGCAATTCTTCGCAATTCAATCAAAGTTGCAGCTATCACTGATGCTGCTAGCGGAGTTCTTTATACACAACAAGTACAAATTACCGGTCAAGCGTAAAATGAAACTCATTAGAGAAGAAATCGAATCAGTCGAATTTATCGTTGAAGAACGCAACGGTAAAAAATCACTGTATATTGAAGGCGTTTTTCTTCAAGGCGACATTAAGAACCGCAATGGTCGTATGTACCCTATGGAAACTCTTCGCCGTGAAGTTGCTCGATACAATGAGAATCATGTTCAAGCAGGAAGAGCTCTTGGAGAACTCGGACACCCTGATGGTCCTACAGTAAATCTTGATCGTGTTTCTCACAAAATCACTTCTTTAAGAGAAAGTGGTTCTAACTTCATTGGTAAGGCAAAGATTCTGAATACTCCAATGGGTAAAATTGCAGAGTCTCTGATTACTGAAGGTGTAAAACTTGGTGTTTCTTCTCGTGGCGTTGGTTCACTCAGAGTAAGTCGTGAAGGAATCAATGTTGTTGGTGAAGATTTTATGCTTGCAACTGCAGCTGATATCGTAGCAGATCCTTCAGCGCCTGATGCATTTGTTTCTGGAATTATGGAAGGTAAGGAATGGGTGTGGGATGGTGGAATCCTTCGTGAAAAGTATGCATCAAAAACTTACAAGACAATCAATACTCTTGTAGATCAAGGAAAATTAGATGAACAAAAACTCAATTTGTTCAATGATTTCTTAAATAATCTGTAATTTGTTAAATTATAAATAAATATAGTTTATAACCAAAGGTTAAACGGAGAGTTCAAATGTCTCGTGGCAAACAATTACAAGAAATGGAAGTAGGCACTACACAATCCAGAACTGCCGTCAATGCAAATGCAAAGGCAGCGGAATCAATGCCAACGATGGCAGATCCTGGCACTCAACTTGGTAGCGTAGAAGATCTCGGTGGTCCAACACCTGAGAACTACAAGCCTGATGACGATTCAGCAAAGCTGAAAACTCCTGGTGCAACTCTGAAGCAAGTAAGAGATGTTGTTAACAAGGGTGCTAAGGCTGCTGATCCTATGAAGGGTATGAAAGAGGAAACTGAAGAGGAAGAAGAGCTCTTAGAACCTACAGAAGAAGAAGAGGAAGTAGTAGAAGAAGAAGAGGAAGAGGTAGAAGAGTCATTCCAGATCGAAGATGACGTAAATGCTCTCCTCAGTGGTGAAGAACTCTCTGAGAACTTCAAAGAAAAGGCAAAGACTATCTTTGAGGCAGCACTTAAGTCTAAGGTTGTACAAATTAAAGAAGCAGTTGAAGCTCAGTACGAGCAAAGACTGGTTGAAGAAGTTGAAGTCATCAAAGAAACTCTTCAAGAAAGAGTTGATGCATACCTTGAGTATGTAACTGAAGAGTGGTTCACTGAGAACGAACTCGCAATCGAACAAGGTCTGAAGACCGAAATGACCGAATCATTCCTTTCAGGAATGAAAGGACTTTTTGAAGATCATTATGTATCAATCCCTGAAGATAAATATGATGTTTTAGAGAATATGGTAGAAAAACTTGATGAAATGGAGACAAAACTCAACGAGCAAATTGAGAAAAACATCTCCCTTAACAAGCGTCTCTCAGAGTCGGTTGCCGATGGGATTTTAGATCAAGTTTCTGAGGGCCTTGCTGCTACTCAGAAAGAAAAGCTCGCTTCACTTGCCGAAAGTGTTGAGTTTGAAAGTGAAGACGAATATCGTGAAAAACTGGAGATGCTGAAGGAATCATATTTCCCAGCAGGTAAATCTCCAAAGGCACATGCTGAAACCCTGTCTGAGGGTGTAGATCATTCCCCTGAATCCGTTTCGGGCCCAATGGCTGCATACCTGAGAACCCTTCAAGCTGTCGCTAAAAACTGAATTTAAGATTAATCAAACACAAACATTCACAAAGGTAAACGCAAATGTTCAATAACGAGCATCTGCAGGAAAAGTGGGCACCACTCCTCAACTATGAGGGTCTTGATCAAATCAAAGATTCCCATCGTAGAGCGGTAACCGCCGTCCTGTTAGAAAACCAAGAAAAATTCCTCCGTGAGGAAGCAGCATTCTCATCAGGTGGCATGAGCCTGATGGAAGCTCCAAACATGGCAGTCGGTAACGGTGGTTTCACCGGTTCATCAGATCCTGCTGGTCCTACTGCTGGTTTCGACCCAGTTCTGATCTCACTGATCCGTCGTTCAATGCCTAACCTGGTCGCTTATGACCTGGCTGGCGTTCAACCAATGAACGGTCCTACTGGACTGATTTTCGCAATGCGTTCCCGCTACAACAACCAGAGCGGTTCCGAGACCTTCTTCAACGAAGTTGATACCTCGTTCTCTGGTCAAGATGCTGGATTCGATCTCACTGGTGGCTTCGCTGATGCCGCTGCTGGTATCGGTACAACTGCTCAGGGTGGCACCAACCCTGCAATCCTGAACCCTGTTGGTAGTGCAACTACAACAGCATATAACGTTGGTTCGGGTATGCGAACAGGTGATGCAGAAAACCTGGATGGTACTGGAAGCAATGCTTTCAACCAGATGGCATTCTCAATCGAGAAAGTCACCGTTACTGCAAAGTCACGCGCTCTGAAGGCTGAGTACTCGCTCGAACTGGCACAAGACCTCAAGGCAATCCATGGTCTGAACGCTGAAGCGGAACTGGCAAACATTCTCTCAACCGAGATTCTTGCTGAGATCAACCGCGAAGTTATCAGAACCATCTACAAGATTGCTGAACAGGGTGCTGTAGAAAACACCGCAACCGCTGGTGTATTCGATCTCGACATCGACTCCAACGGTCGTTGGTCAGTTGAGAAGTTCAAGGGTCTTCTGTTCCAAATCGAAAGAGATGCAAACAGAATCGCTCAGAGAACTCGTCGTGGCAAGGGTAACATCATCATGTGTTCTGCTGACGTTGCTTCAGCACTGACCATGGCTGGTGTTCTCGATTACACCCCTGCGCTCAACGTAGGTCTCAACGTTGATGATACCGGCAGCACTTTCGCTGGTACAATCCAAGGTAAGTACAGAGTATATATTGACCCATATTCGGCAAACCTGGCTGCTGATAACAGCGGTCTGGCACAAGGCAGCAACCAATACTACGTTGTTGGTTATAAGGGTTCTTCCCCTTATGATGCTGGTCTGTTCTATTGCCCATATGTTCCTCTCCAAATGGTTCGTGCCGTTGGTGAGAACTCCTTCCAGCCAAAAATCGGCTTTAAGACCCGTTACGGAATCGTTGCTAACCCATTTGCGGAAGGCACCAACCAGGGTCTTGGAAGACTGCGTGTTAACAGCAACCGCTACTATCGTCGTGTTGCGGTCAAAAATCTCATGTGAGTCATTCTCACAGGTTTCATGGGGGTCCGAAAGGGCCCCTTTTTTTATCTAAATAGAAATAAAAATGGCTACTGGACACGCATTTACATCTCAAATACAAAATAGAAACTTCTTATCTCCTGTAGGATTTAAGTTTCTATTGAATAGATGCCCAAAGGTTGCGTTCTTTTCCAACAGTGCAAACATTCCTGGGTTGACTCTAGGAGTTGCAGAGCAACCAACGTATCTAAAAAACATTGATACGCCAGGAGATAAGATTGCTTTTGACGATTTAACAATCAGATTTTTGGTTGATGAAAATCTTGAAAACTATATGGAAATTCAAAACTGGATTCGTGGTCTTGGATTTGCAGATAGTTTAGATGAAATTTATGATCTGCAGAGACAGCAAAAATATGTCGATACTACAGATTCAAAGTTGATGAATGTTTACTCTGATGGTACTCTGCATATTTTAACAAGCAGCAGCACACCAAACTTTAAGTTAAAATTTAAAGACCTGTGGCCATACTCATTGTCAAATCTTCAATTCGATGCTACCGATTCTGACATCGAATATTTGACTGCAGAGGCAACTTTCAAGTATACTATCTATGATATAACCGATTTAAATGGCAATAAATTATGAGTTTTGATCTTGATACAATTCAAAAAATGTGGGAAGCAGATTCCCAAATTGATTTAGATAATCTTCACACCGAATCATTAAACATTCCAGCACTTCATGCAAAGTATTTTGAACTCTATAACAATATAGGTTTGCTGAGAAAAAAGGCTGAACAACAAAGAAGGAACATTCGCCACGAAAGATATGAGTACTATACTGGAAAAGCAGATCCTGATGTTTATGTGGAGGATCCATTCCCAAAAAAAATTCGTGACAAAGATACTCTACAAAAATATCTTGATGCCGATGAAAGACTTTCTTCGATTTGTTTGAAGATTGATTACTATGACACGATGTTAAATTATTTGGAAAGTATCCTTAAAGTCATTCAAAACCGAACGTATCAAATTAAGAATGCAATTGAATTCATAAGATTTCAGTCTGGATTAGGTTAATAAATATTTCCAGATGAATGGACTTATGTGAGAACAACAGATCTTGTTATATCTAAATCTAACGAAGTATTTCTGAAAGTTAATACAGATCCTCATATTGAGTACGAACTAAGGGATCATTTTAAGTTCGAAGTTCCAAATGCAAAGTTTATGCCACAATATCGTGGTAGAAATTGGAATGGAGAAATACATCTATATGATATGCGATCTAAACAAATCTACGTCGGGCTTCTGGATAAGATCGTAGATTTTTGCAATCAATACGGATATACTTATAAGTTTGATGACAATAAATTTTATGGGCTTCCATTTGAGGTCAATGAAGGAATCTCATATGAAGGCGTCAAAGATTATATGAAGTCTATATGCTCACACACTCCTCGGGATTATCAAATTGAGGGAGTATATGATGCCCTACGACATAATCGAAAGTTGCTGATAAGTCCCACTGCGTCAGGTAAATCGCTGATGATCTACGCCCTCGTGCGGTACTATATGGATAGGAATGAAAAAATTCTTGTAGTCGTTCCGACGACCAGCCTTGTAAGTCAACTATACGGGGATTTTCACGATTATGGGATGGATGTTGAGTCATACTGTCATCAAATCTATGCAGGAAAAGAAAAGACCAGTGAGTATCCTATCACAATTACAACCTGGCAGTCAATTTATAAATTAGAACGTTCGTTCTTTGAAGATTATAATGTTGTGATAGGAGATGAAGCTCATCTCTTCAAGAGTAAGTCATTAATATCTATAATGACAAAACTACACCATGCCAAGTATCGGTTTGGTTTTACCGGAACACTTGATGGAACACAAACACATAAGTGGGTTCTGGAAGGATTGTTTGGCCCATCGTATAAGGTTACAAAAACCGAAGAGTTGATGAGACAAGGACACCTTTCTCAATTAAACATTCGTTGTTTAGTCCTTAAGCATCCACCACAAAAATTTGAAACGTATGAAGATGAGATTCAATATTTAATTTCACATGAACAAAGAAATAACTTTATTAGAAATCTTTCTTTAGATCTCAAAGGAAACACTCTGGTTCTTTTTGCAAGAGTTGAGGCTCATGGAGCGGTTCTTTTTGAAAAGATAAATAATGATAAGCGAGATGCCCGCAAGGTATTCTTTGTCCATGGCGGTGTTGATACAGAGGAAAGAGAGTTAGTCAGAGAAATTACTGAGAGAGAAGACAACGCAATTATTGTTGCCTCTTATGGAACTTTTTCTACTGGTATTAATATTAAGAGACTCCATAATGTTATTTTCGCTTCACCCAGTAAGTCGAGAATTAGAAATTTACAATCAATTGGAAGAGTACTTAGAAAGGGAAAAAATAAATCTGAAGCAGTACTCTACGACATCTCTGACGATTGTACATATAAATCAAGAAAAAACTATACTCTAAATCACTTTATTGAACGAATTAAAATCTATAATGAAGAAAATTTTAACTATGATATAATCACAATTCAATTAAAGACATGATAGAAGATGATTTTTACGCAACACTTAAATTAAAATCTGGAGAAGAAATCTTCGCTAAGGTCGCAGCTACCGAAGAAGATGATCGGACTTTATTGATCGTATCAAATCCCATCATTGTTTCTGAAGTCAAAGGGAGAATGGGAATCATGGGATACAAAATAGAACCATGGCTCAAAACAACCACTGAAGACATGTTCATTCTGAACATGGATGACATCCTTACAATGAGTGAATCATCTGATATGGAAATGATTTACATGCATCAGTCTTACATGAGGCAGTATCAGAAGTCCAAGAACAAGCAGACTAAACTGAATAAAGATCTCGGTTATATCTCCAGTGTCGATGATGCTAAAGAGATCTTAGAGAAGCTCTTTAAAGATAGCTAATCTCCCATCTGAACCCGGACAAAGGTATTCTACACATATTTCTGTTACTTGTCAAGCATTTGTAAAAGTGCTATAATTCATACATATTATGAGTTAATTTAATGATAACTACAGCAATTATGACCAAGAGGAAAAGGTCAGAACATTACGTTAATAACAAAGAGTTTCTTGCGGCTTTAATTAAGTATCGTGAAGATAGAGAAATTGCAGAAATCCAAGGAAACCCAAAACCACCTATTCCACGATACATTGGTGAGTGTTTTCTGAAGATTGCAAAACATTTATCATTCAAACCAAACTTTGTCAACTACATGTTCAAGGATGACATGATTTGTGATGGGATTGAAAACTGCGTACAATACATTCATAATTTTAATCCACAAAAGTCACAAAATCCTTTTGCATATTTTACTCAGATTATTCACTACGCATTTCTGAGACGCATTCAAAAGGAAAAGAAACAGTTAGAAATTAAGAATAAGATTCTTGAAAGCAGTGGTTTCGATGAAGTCTTTGAAGATGGTGGTGTTGACGGATCAAACTATTCCGACTATAATAGCATTAAGGATGCGGTTTATTCTAAACTCAGATACTGAATGAAAGTAGCAATCATTACAGACCAGCATTTTGGAGCCAGAAAAAACTCTAAACTTTTTCACGATTATTTTTTACAATTCTACAATGAAGTATTTTTCCCGACCCTGGAAGGGGAGGGAATCACTACGGTTGTAGATATGGGTGATACTTTTGATAGTCGTAAAGGCATTGATTTCTCTGCCCTTGCATGGGCTAAAAACAATTACTATGATCGTCTTGCTTCTCTTGGATGTCAAGTACATACGATTGTAGGTAATCATACAACCTATTACAAGAATACTAACAACGTCAATTCCGTAGATCTTCTTTTGCGTGAATATGAGAATGTAAAGGTCTACTCAGAAGCGACTGAAATTCTGTTAGATAAACTCAAGGTGCTGTTTATTCCTTGGATCAATCAAGAGAATGAAGAGCAGACTTTGAAGAGTATTCAGAAAAGCAAATCAAGTGTTATCATGGGACACCTTGAACTTCAAGGATTCCGAGTTAATAATCAGATGGTGATGGAGCATGGATTAGATAGTAAAGTATTCGACAAATTTAAATTAGTTTACTCTGGACACTATCACACTCGCTCTACTGATGGTAGAGTGTATTATCTTGGTAATCCATATGAGCTTTACTGGAATGATGTAAATGATTCTAGAGGATTCCATATCTTTGATACTGAAACTTTAGAACACACTCCAATCAATAATCCATTCAAGATGTTTCATAACATTCATTACGAAGATACTTCTTATCAGACTTTTGATACAAGACCATACGAAGAAAAAATTGTAAAGATTATTGTTCGCAAAAAAACTGATACTAAGAAGTTTGAGCAATTCGTTGACAAACTTTATTCTTCTAATGTTGCAGAACTCAAGATTGTAGAAAATTTTGATTTTTCTGGATGGTATGATAAAGACGACATCACTTTTGAATCAGAAGACACTCTTTCTATCTTAAATAGATATGTTGAGGAATCTGAAGTTGATTTAAATAAATCGACCCTACAAAAACTTCTTCAAGAAATCTATCAAGAAGCCTGCGAGTTAGTTTAATGTTCGTCCTAACCATCCACGGAAAAGAAGAGAAGGGTGCATATTCTGTTGTGGATGAAGATGGAGATTCGATTCTCTATCTTTTTGAAGAAGAAGACGATGCATGTAGGTTTGCTATGATGCTAGAAGACCAAGATTTTCCAGAGATGCACGTAATAGAAGTAGAAGATGATACAATTATTAAGACTTGTGAAATTCAAAACTGTAGATACACTGTGATTACTCCAAACGACATTGTAATTCCTCCACCTCAACATGATTTTATTTGAGACGATTCGCTGGAAAAATTTTCTTTCTACCGGACAACATGAAACCGAAGTTAATTTTCAAGAACACAACACAACATTGATTGTGGGAACGAATGGTGCTGGCAAGTCAACCATTCTTGATGCACTTACATTCTCGTTGTTTGGTAAGCCGTTTCGTAAAATCAATAAACCACAACTTGTCAATACAATTAACGAAAAAGATTGTCGTGTAGAAGTTGAGTTTTCGATTGGATCAACAAAGTGGAAAGTCATTCGAGGAATCAAACCAAATATCTTTGAGATCTGGAGAAATGATGCTCTGTTAGATCAAGCATCAGCATCGTCCGATCAACAGAAATGGTTGGAACAAAATGTTCTGAAGATGAACTATAAGTCTTTCACTCAGATTGTGATTCTGGGTAGTAGCACATTTGTTCCGTTCATGCAACTGTCAGCTGCAAACCGCAGAGAAGTGATTGAAGATCTTTTGGATATTAAGATCTTCTCATCGATGAATGTTGTAATCAAAGAAAAGATTCGTCAACTCAAAGAAGAAATCAAAACTCTGGAGTTGAAGAAAGAGAACTTACTCGATAAAGTTGCGATGCAGAATAACTTTATTGAAGAGTTGGAGAATCGTGGTAATGCCAATATTAATGCCAACAAAGAGAAGATTGCCAAGTTAGATTCTGAAGTTGGCATTTATATGAAAGAGAACGCAACCATTGAAGAAGATATTTTTAAGTATACAAAAGAACAAGAATTTGTTACTGGTGCATCAGATAAACTCCGTAAGTTAGGAAACCTTAAAGGAAAAATATCACAGAAAGTATCAATGGTTACTGCTGAACATAAGTTCTTCACGGAGAATACGGTCTGCCCTACTTGTACTCAAACGATTGAAGAAGAGTTTCGGTTAAATAGAATTACAGACGCTCAAGATAAAGCAAAGGAGTTGCAATCTGGCTATAAAGAGTTGGAGGAAGCAATTAAAGAGGAAGAAGAGCGAGAGCGTCAATTCACTACTCTATCGAAGGAGATTACAAAACTAACGCATGGCATTTCTCAAAACAATACTAAGATCGCTGGATGTCAGAGACAAATCAGAGATCTTGAATCTGAAATTCAAACTATTACCGAGAACCTTGCAAACAGAAATTCTGAACATGAAAAACTAGAATCCTTCAAAGACAATTTAAAAACTACATACGACGATCTTTCTTCTAAAAAGGACACTATCAGACATTACGATTTCTCGTATGGTCTACTCAAAGACGGTGGAGTTAAATCTCAAATCATCAAGAAGTATCTTCCTCTGATCAATCAGCAGGTTAATAAGTTCCTTCAAATGATGGACTTCTACATTAACTTTACTCTTGATGAAGAGTTCAACGAAACCGTTCAGTCCCCAATTCATGAAGATTTTTCTTATGCATCTTTCAGTGAAGGCGAAAAGATGAGAATTGATTTGGCTCTTCTTTTCACATGGCGTGAAGTAGCAAGATTTAAAAACTCCGTCAATACCAATCTGCTGATTATGGATGAAGTATTTGATTCTTCTCTTGATGGTTTTGGTACTGAAGAGTTTCTGAAGATCATTCGATTTGTCATCACAAATGCAAACATCTTTGTGATCTCACATAAAACTGGTCTTGAGGACAGATTCCAAAGTGTCCTTAAGTTTGAGAAAGTCAAAGGTTTTTCCCGTATGGTGGCCTGACCACCAAAGAACAATGAACACTCCAAACTGGCAACACCACTCTAAGAAGGAGCAAAAGCGTAAACTGAAACCGCAAGCACTTCGACAGGCAAAGGCACGCCGCCAAGCACTTAAGAAGCGCCTCTCACAGGGCGCTTCTTCGTTTTGGGTATAAATTCGTAGGCATAAATTTTTATTGCGTTATATCAGAAAATCAACACAAAATAAATAAATAGTGATAGAATTAAGAGGTGATTAAGATGAACGAAAACTTCTTTATCATGATGTTCTTTGTGCATGGAGGTTATTATGCACAATCTAATCTCTTACAATCAACTTGCGGGTTGGAAACAAAGTGTTGAAAGTTTAAGTACAGATATTGATAAATTAAATGATCAATCTGATTTACTTAATGATTACTATAATTGTTTGGTTGAGTGTGACGATAATCAACAAACATGTAAACGTATTTGCAAATCAATTTTATCATAGGAAACAGTTCAAAAAGCGTCACATGGGTTGCTCAAAAGGCAACCCTTCGTCGTATGATGGCTTCATCTGAAACAAACCAATGGCAGTCTCTCACGAAATCAAGTCCCAACTTGCCAAACTGCTGGCTACTGAAGACCTAGTGGTTGAGCATAAGAAGTGCCAAACCGCTCAGTTTAACGTCCATACTCGTGTTCTGACCCTTCCCATGTGGGAGAAGGCAAGCAACACCGTGTATGACCTTCTGGTGGGGCATGAGGTGGGTCACGCTCTGTATACGCCCGATGAGAATTGGCTTGAGAGTGTCAAGGTTCCTCCAATGTTTGTGAACGTTGTGGAAGATGCTCGCATTGAGAAACTGATGAAGCGTCGTTATGCTGGTCTTGCCAAGACTTTTTATACTGGTTATAAAGAACTTGTTGACGAAGATTTCTTTGAAATTAAATATACGAAGATTGATAAAATGAATCTTGCTGACCGTGCAAATCTGTGGTTCAAGATTGGCAACTTTACTCAGATTCCGATTGAGAGTGGCGAAGAAACTGAGATCATGAACATGATTGCTGATACAGAAACCTTTGCGGATACTCTCATTGCTGCAGAGGCACTCTACAAATATTGCAAGTCTGAGAAAGAAAAGAAAGAAGAACCTATTGAGACTAATCAATCACAGAAACCAGGATCTGGTTCTCCTGCAAGTGAGATTGATTTTGAAAATAATGAAGAACAAGAAGGAGAATCTGAATCTAACTCCACTCAACCTGAGCAATCTGACGATTCCTATGGTGGCACTGCTCAAGGTGAAGATATTCAGGTTGGCTCTGGTTTTGATGGGTCCGAACCAGAAATTAAAACTGTGAATAACCTGGAAGAAAATATTCGTAATCTTGTTAATGATAACGGTTACGATAACATTTATGTTGAGATTCCTAAACTGAATCTTGATACTGTAATTGCTAAGAACTCTGATGTTCATAAAGCGATTGATGATTCTTTTTCTCATCAGCAAAAAATTCATGATGAGCATGAAGAAAAAAATGCATTCAATCTTTATAATGTTGCCGATGCCGAATTTAAAAAGTTCAAGGTATCTGCACAGAAAGAAGTCAACTATCTGGTGAAAGAGTTTGAATGTAAAAAAGCAGCAGATCAATATTCTCGTTCTAACACTGCCCGCACTGGCATATTAGACACGGCTCGTCTTCATACATATAAGTACAATGAAGATTTGTTTAAGAAAGTTTCTGTAATTCCTGATGGTAAGAATCATGGACTGGTGTTTGTGTTGGACTGGTCTGGATCTATGCAGCACACTCTTCTGGATACTTGCAAACAACTTTTCAATTTGATTTGGTTCTGTAAAAAGGTATCAATTCCTTTTGAAGTCTATGCATTTACGAACGAGTGGCGTTCTGTAGATGTGAATTATGCTACTGGACTGTTGGAGGCTGTTGATCGCACTTTGCATTATGAGAAAAAAGAATATCTTCTTCATGTTGATGAGTCGTTCTCGATGATGAACCTGTTTACAAGCAAAGTATCTGCTTCGATTCTTGAGCATCAGATGAAGAATATTTGGCGTTTGGCCACACACTATACCTATCCTTACAGTACCGCATACACTTATCCTCGTCGTCTTTCTCTTTCTGGCACTCCCTTGAATGAGGCACTGATGTCTCTTCATCAGATTCTTCCTGTCTTCAAGAAAGAAAACAAACTTCAGAAAGTGCAGTGTATTGTATTGACTGATGGTGAAGCAGCCCAGGTTCCTTATCACATCAGTGTCAAGCGAAGTTGGGAAAGTGAACCTTACCTGGGTACTCGCGGTATTTCTCCTGGTCTTACTTTCCTTCGTGATCGTAAACTTGGAACTACTTACATGTTTGATTATGCCCACTTTCAGTTTACCGATGTTCTTTTGAAGAACTTGAAAGATAAATTTTCCGATATGAATTTCATCGGCATTCGCATTCTTTCTGGTCGTGATGCAAGTCGTTTCATTCATCTTTATAATGATTACAACACGGATGAGTATAATAAACTTCAAACGAGTTGGAAAAAAATGAAGAGTTTTACCATCAAAAACTCTGGATATGATGCATACTTTGCAATTGCTACTTCAATTCTCTCTCAAGATTCTGAGTTTGATGTTCAAGAATCTGCAACTAAAGCTCAAATCAAATCTGCCTTTGCTAAATCTTTGCAAACTAAGAAACTAAATAAAAAAGTTCTTGGTGAGTTTATTTCTCTTGTAGCATGAAAACTAAATTTCCACTCGAACATGTAGTCAATTATCAAACTCAAGAAGTTTGTGTAATTTGTGATAGTGCAATTACTGCGATGGGTATTTCTGCTATAGTAAAACAGTTTTATCCTGGATATAAAGGTAGAATTGTGAGTAGAGAACACCTTGAAAAACTGAAAAACCAGTTGGCAAACTGACCACTGAGGAGGTTTACCGACCTCCTTTTTTCGTATAATAGCCATGTTGAAACAAAACATTCATGTCTCGCTTTCAAATGACTGACAATCAAATTCTTTCCGATCTTAAGAATACGTTTGGCACTGAGTTTACCGCTGGTGACGTTCGTGGTTATTGTGCTTCCCGTGGAATTTCTTACCCCACTGTAACCAAGCGTCTCGAAAAATTCAAAGTTGGCCGTGGTAAGTGGAACCTTGAAGTTACTCCTACGGTTGTAAATAAAATGGAGCAAGCATATAACGCTCCTGCAGTTATCCCTCCTGTGGAACAAAATCTTATTCCTCAAAAAGATGATACCTTCGTCAAGTTTGGTAATTTTAATGATATTAAAAAAATTATTGATTCCCGTCTTTTCTACCCTACGTTCATTACGGGTCTTTCGGGTAACGGTAAAACGTTCTCTGTGGAACAAGCGTGTGCTCAACTTAAGCGTGAACTGATCCGTGTCAACATCACTATCGAAACCGACGAAGACGATCTCATCGGTGGTTTCCGTCTCATGGACGGCAATACTGTTTGGCACAACGGTCCTGTGGTTGAAGCTCTTGAGCGAGGTGCCGTACTGCTTCTCGATGAAATCGACCTTGCATCCAACAAAATCCTTTGTCTGCAGAGTGTTCTTGAAGGCAAAGGTGTTTTCCTGAAAAAGATTGGCCGTTTTGTAAAACCCGCTGCTGGTTTCAATGTGATTGCCACTGCCAACACCAAAGGTAAAGGTTCTGATGACGGTCGCTTCATCGGCACTAACGTTCTCAACGAAGCATTCCTTGAGCGTTTCCCTGTGACCTTTGAGCAGTCCTATCCTGCTCCCGTAACCGAGCAGAAGATCCTGGAAGGTATCGCTCTGGAACTTGGTGTTGACGATAAAGACTTCTGCAAGCGCCTGGTTGATTGGGCAGACATTATCCGCAAGACTTTCTACGATGGTGGTATTGAGGAAATCATCAGCACTCGTCGCTTGATTCACATCATTCGTGCGTATAGCATCTTCCGTGACAAAGCTAAAGCGATTCAGGTGTGTGTAAATCGCTTTGATGATGAAACCAAGCAGGCATTCCTGGAACTGTATGATAAAGTAGATGCTGATTTCCAGATGCCTGTTGACGAAGTAGCTGTTTTTTGATATAATGAATAATAACTGGGTACAAGAATATCTAGATTCTATGTACCCCGATATTCCTAACAATTGTACTGAACCTATCGTTATGGATGAGTATCCCTACCAGTTCACCTTATCTGACAATGGTGACGGAACACTTAACCTTGAAAAAACTCCTGTTACTATGAGCGAAACCAAAAACAATCTTTGGAAATACCATGAAGATAAAATCCTGAAGGACATCCAGGATTATGTGACCAGCACTTATGGTAGTCACTACTGTGGTCACAATCAAGATGATATTCAAACGATTGATCTGATGGCAGCAAAGGATCTCGCAACTCATTTCTGTCAAGCAAATATTCTGAAGTACGGAAGTCGCTATGGTGATAAAGATGGACGCAATAAGCGTGACTTGCTTAAAGTGATTCATTATGCTATGCTTCTGCTTCACTTCGATGGGCACTATACTCGTAAAGATAATGGCCTTACCGAATTCCGTTGATCATGAAACTCTCCGATAAAACTATGAAACTGTCTGACAAAACCGTAAACCTGCTCAAGAACTTTTCCAACATCAATCAATCTGTTCTGATCAAGAAAGGTAAGCAACTTCGTACAATTTCTGTCATGAAGAATATTCTTGCAGAAGCAACAGTTGAAGAAGAGTTTCCTCGTGACTTTGCTATCTATGATCTGAACCAGTTTCTGAATGGTCTTTCTCTGTACAAGAGTGCAGAACTTGATTTTCAGAATGATCAATATGTTGTGATCAAGGAAGGTAAAGGTCGTTCAAAGTATTTCTTTGCAGACCCTAATGTAATCGTCACTCCTCCTGAAAAGTCGATTGATTTTCCAAGCGAAGATGTGTGCTTTCTGCTGGATACCAAAGATCTGGATATTCTTCTGAAAGCTGCTGCAATCTATCAAGTTCCCGATCTTTCTGCCGTTGGTGAGAATGGAGTCATCAAACTGGTGGTTCGTGATAAGAAGAACGAAACTTCCCACGGACATTCTATTGTTGTTGGTGAAACTGATTCTGAGTTTGTATTCAACTTTAAAGTAGAGAACATTAAGATTCTCCCCGGTACTTATGAAGTTGTAGTATCTTCTAAACTTTTGTCTCGTTTCACTAGCACCAATCATGATCTTTGCTATTATGTAGCTCTGGAACCTGATTCTACTTTCGGATGAATATTTTCGTAACGTCTCCTTTCCCTGCAGAGAGTGCTATTTGTCTTCCCGATAAACACATTGTCAAAATGCCTTTGGAGTGCTGTCAAATGCTCTCCATTGTTGCCTCTGAAAAGTGGGGTCATAACTACGGCACTCTGCCTAAAACTGACGGCACTCCCTACAGAACTGAAAAGGGTGCGTTTCGTAATCATCCCTGTACCAAGTGGGCAATGGATAGTATCCACAATGCCTATTGGTTGATTAAGTGGGGTATGAACTTGTGTGATGAGTATTCTATCCGATATGGTAAAACTCATTCGTGCTATAATACTCTTGTGTCTGCTTACTATCTGTTCCCAAAAGGAAAGATAACTAGTGTGACTCCATTTGCTCGGGCAATGCCTGTGGAATGGAAATTTGACGATAGCATTGATACTTTTACTGCTTATAAAAGGTATATTGCTTCAAAACCTTGGGTGAAGGACAACTACCTTCGACTAC
>Ga0194123_10000684_pt1 | contig 61315 bp, 66 predicted proteins | sample TA2MahsurfametaG_5_FD_155479 | JGI IMG/M metagenome (GOLD analysis project Ga0194123, IMG submission 155479) | Freshwater microbial communities from Lake Tanganyika, Tanzania - TA2015023 Mahale A surface | ecosystem: Environmental > Aquatic > Freshwater > Lake | place: Tanzania: Lake Tanganyika... | reverse complement strand
GTCCCATTGCCCATGCAGATCTCCGGCGATGGCGATGCGGAGCTCTGCCAAACGGATGCCTAGGCTTCCGCCATCCTGCATCAGGTAGGGCCTGAGCCTTGGTTTTCGCGGCTGCCCAGAACACCACCGGCGGTTGCCCGCCCCACGCCGAGCTCCTGGCAGCAATTGCCGAGCTCAAACGGCAGCGCAACGCCGTGATCCTGGCGCACTACTACCAGGAGCCTGAAATCCAAGACATCGCTGATTTCATCGGCGATTCACTCGAACTCTCCCGCAAAGCGGCCGCCACCGACGCCGACGTGATCGTGTTCTGCGGCGTGCACTTCATGGCGGAGGTGGCCAAGATCCTCAGCCCCTCCAAAACGGTGCTGCTGCCGGATCTCGATGCCGGTTGCACCCTGGCCGATGCCTGCCCGGCCGATGCCTTTGCCAGCTTCCGCGCTGAACATCCAGAGCATCTGGTGGTGAGCTACATCAACTGCTCGGCGGCCGTGAAGGCCCAGAGCGATCTGATCTGCACCAGCAGCAATGCGGTGGATCTGGTGAAGCAGCTGCCTGCCGATCGCCCGATCCTGTTTGCACCGGATCAGAACCTCGGCCGTTGGGTGCAGAGCCAGAGCGGACGCGAGCTCACCCTCTGGCCCGGCAGCTGCATCGTGCACGAAACCTTCAGTGAGCAGGCCCTGCTGCAGCTGAAGCTCGAGCATCCCGGTGCCGAAGTGCTCGCTCACCCGGAGTGCCAGCAGCATCTGCTCGATCATGCCGATTTCATTGGTTCCACCAGCGCCCTGCTGCGTCGCGCTGAAGCCAGTGAGGCCAGCGGCTTCATCGTGCTCACTGAGCCCGGCATCCTGCACCAAATGCGCAAGGCGGTGCCAAGCAAAGCCTTCTATGAGGTACCCGGCGCCGATGGCTGCAGCTGCAATGCCTGCCCCTACATGCGCCTCAACACCCTCGAGAAGCTGTGGCAGTGCCTCACGGAGATGGCGCCCCAGATCGAGCTGGATGAGGCGATGCGCCAGCGTGCCCTGGAGCCGATCGAAAAGATGCTGGCGATGAGCCGCTAGTAGCTGTAGTTGGCCACAAACAGGCTGGTGTCATCTGAGGGTTCGGAGCCCGGCTCATAGGACCCACGGCTAGCGGCCCCGTTGGCGCGGGCACGGGCCAGCAGCGCCGCCTGACCCGCCACCAAGTCGTGACCGCCCCAGTGCTTGATGCAGGAGTGCTGCAGGGCCCGACCGTAGGAAAAGCCCAGATGCCAGGGGGCGTAACCCTGGGCAGCAACCTGGTTGATGGCGTTGAGGCAGAGGCTGGCATCTTCCTCGCTGAGGCCACCGCTCAGGAAGAGGATCGCCGGCACCGCCGCGGGCACGGTGCGGCTGAGGGTGCGCACCGTGAATTCGCCCACCTCCTCGGCGCTCGCCTGCTGAGGGCACTCCGCGCCCGGGCAGGTCATTGAAGGTTTGAGCAGGCTGCCCTCGAGAAACACCCCGTTGATGGCGAGGGCTTCGTAGGTGGTGCGCAGCACCCACTCCTGCACCGAAGCGGTGGTGGTGATGTCGTGGTCGCCATCCATCAGGATCTCCGGCTCCACGATCGGCACCAGGCCGTGCTCCTGGCAGGTGCGGGCATAGCGGGCCAAGCCCCAGGCGTTCTCGCGCACCGACAACTCCGAAGGGGCTCCGTTGCCACTGATCTGGAGCACCGCCCGCCATTTGGCGAAGCGGGCACCGCGGGCGTAGTAGCGGGCGGCCCGCTCGCCCAACCCCTTGAGGCCGGTGCACCAGCTCTCACCCTCGACACCACCAGCCAGGGGTTCCACCCCCTGATCGACCTTGATGCCGGGCACAATCCCCTGCTTCTGAAAGAGCTCCACGATCGGGGCGCCGCCGGCTTCGGCCGTGCTGTCTTGAAACAGGGTTTCCTCGTAGAGGATCACGCCGGAGATGTGCTCGCTCAGCCCCTCGGTGGTGGCCAGCAGGCTGCGATAGGCACGGCGGTTGTCTTCGCTGTTCTCGAGGCCGATGGCATCGAAACGCTTCCCGATCGTGCCGGTGGATTCATCCGCCGCCAGCAATCCCGTGCTTGGCGCGGCCAGGGCCGCTGCAGTGGCCGCCAGTTCATCGCGGAAGTCGTTGAGGGCCATGGCCACGGGCCGCGGGGGGGCATTCCCTGGCTAGAGACGGCGGCCGCGGGCGTCAACCGGGCGACGCAGAGGTGCAACGCGGCTGGTCATGATTCAGCGCAAAGCACAGGTTTGATCAACACCGTCAATGCCCCTCGCCCCAGGCGGCCTGCTGCAGCTCACCCCTGAGGGGCTCTACTGCCCGGCGGCATGCGCCTGGATCGATCCCTGGCGCCCCGTGCCGAGGGCGCTGATCACCCATGCCCATGCCGACCATGCCCGCCCGGGCTGCGGCGAGTATTGGGCGATCGGAGCGAGCGAAGGCATCCTGCGGGAACGGCTCGGCGCTGAGATCAAGCTGCTGCCGGTGGACTACGGCCAGCTGCATCGCATTGGCGACGCCCGCGTGTCGTTTCATTCAGCCGGCCACGTACTCGGTAGCGCCCAGATCCGCCTGGAAGCCGGCGGCGAGAGCTGGCTGGTGAGCGGCGACTACAAACGGTGCGCTGATCCGAGCTGTGCCCCCTTTGAACCGGTGCAGGCGGATGTGCTGATCAGCGAAGCCACCTTCGGGCTGCCGATCTACCGCTGGCAGAGCGGCGCCGAAATCGCAACGGAGATCCTGGAGTGGTGGCGCAGCGCTCCGGATCGCCCCTCGGTGCTGTTCTGCTACGCCTTCGGCAAGGCACAGCGGGTGCTGGCGGAGCTGCATCGGCTCGGGGTGAGCGATGAAGTGCTGCTGCATGGCGCCGTTGATCGGCTGATGGGGCCGTACCGCGAGGCCGGTGTGGCCATGCCACCCACGAGGCCTTTGGCGCAGATCGAGCGGGGAGTCGATCTGGCCGGCCGCCTACTGATCGCTCCCCCCGCTGCGCACCGCAGCCGCGGGCTGGGGCGGTTCGCCAAGGCCGAGAACGGCTTCGTGAGCGGCTGGATGGCCGTGCGCGGTGCCCGGCGCCGACGGGGCTACGGACGGGGTTTTGTGATGAGCGATCACGCCGATTGGGCTGGCCTGCTGCAGAGCGTGAAAGACAGCCAGGCGCAGCAGGTGTATGTGACCCACGGCCAGAGCAACGTGCTGGCCCGCTACCTGCAGGAGGTGGAGGGCGTCAGCGCTGAACCACTGGAGGGCTCCTTCGAGGCCGAACGCTTCGATGACGAGCAGGAGCCGAGCTGATGCAGGCCTTCGCTGCACTCTTCCACCAACTCGATGGCACCGGCAGCACGAGCGCCAAGCTCGAGGCGCTGCAGGCCTATTTCCGCAGCGCGACCCCCGCCGATGCGGCCTGGGCCCTGGCGTTGCTGCTGGGCAAACGGCGGCGCAGGCTGATCACCGGGCGGCGGCTGCGGGAGATCTGCCTGGCGGGCACTGCCCTGCCGGAGTGGTTGTTCGAGGCCTGCCACGCCCAGGTCGGAGATTCAGCCGAAACTGTGGCGTTGCTGTGGCAACAGCGGGCCGAGGCCCACAGCGGTCTTGAGGAGTCGCTGGCCCAGTGGATGGACGTACGGCTACCGCAGCTGGCGTCCCTGGAGGGAGAGGAGCAGGCCGAAGCGGTGCAGGCGTGCTGGCGGAGCCTGCCGGCCGATCATCTGCTGCTGCTCAACAAGCTGCTCAGCGGGGGCTTCCGGGTGGGCGTTTCCACCGGGCTCGTCACGCGGGCTCTGGCCCAGAGCGCTGACCTGGATGAAGCGCTTGTGGCGCACCGGCTGATGGGCGGCTTCACCCCCAGTGGCGCTGCGTTCGCCGAACTCACCGCCATCGCCACCGAAAACGAAGGCCTCTCAGCTCGGCCCTATCCCTTTTTTCTGGCCAGCCCCCTGGAGCCGGGCCAGCTGGAGCACACGCCACCCACGAGCTGGCAACTGGAATGGAAATGGGATGGCATCCGCGGCCAGCTGATCAACCGCGCCGGCGGCTGCAGCCTGTGGAGCCGCGGCGAGGAGCTGATCAATGAAGCCTTTCCGGAGCTGATCGCACTGGCGGAGCAGTTACCCCAGGGAACGGCACTGGATGGGGAGGTGATCGTGTGGCACGGCGATGCCGAAACACCGGAATCCTTCGCCAGCCTGCAACGCAGGCTTGGGCGCAAAGCGCCAAGCCGCAGCCTGCAGCGCGACTGCCCAGCCGCCTTCGTGGCCTACGACCTGCTGGAACACGAGGGGAGCGATCTGCGTGAGATCCCTTTGCACAAGCGGCGCAAGCGGTTGGAGGAGCTGCAGCGCAGCTGGGTCGAAACCCACGGCAGCGAAGGCACGGGTCGGCTGCGGCTCTCCGCCACCCAGAGGCTCCGCCGCTGGGCCGACTTGGATGGCCTACGCGATCAGGCCCGAGCGCAACGAGCCGAAGGGCTGATGCTCAAGGCTCTCGAGTCGCCCTACCTGGTGGGACGCAAACGGGGTTTCTGGTGGAAGCACAAACTGGAACCGTTGCGGCTGGATGCCGTGCTGCTCTACGCCCAGGCAGGTAGCGGTAAGCGAGCCAACCTCTACACCGACTACAGCTTTGGCCTCTGGAACGGCGAAGGAGAGTTGGTGACCTTTGCCAAGGCCTACTCCGGCCTTGACAATACCGAAATCCGCGAGCTCGATCGCTGGATCCGAGCCCACACCACCGAACGCTTCGGGCCGGTGCGGGCGGTCGAGCCATTGCAGGTGTTTGAGCTCGCCTTTGAAGGCATCCAGCCCTCGAAACGCCATAAGTGCGGCTTCGCGGTGCGCTTCCCGCGCATCAGCCGCTGGCGCAGCGACAAACCCGCCGGTGAGGCCGACAGCCTGGATAGTGCCCGGGCCCTGATGGAGCAGCTGCCTTGAGCACCGTGTTGGCACCGATCGAGGCCTGGTTCGCGCAGCAGGGCTGGACGCCGATGGCCTTCCAGCGCCAGTGCTGGCAGGCCTATCTGGAGGGCGAGAGCGGCCTTCTACAGGTGCCCACCGGCTCCGGCAAGACCTATGCCGCCGTGATGGGACCGATCGCCGAACTATTGGGCACTGCCGCAGGGGATGACGCACCTGCACAAAGGCAGGGGCGCAAGCCGTTACACCCCCAAGGCCGTCCAACGCGAGGAGCGCCTCCCAAAGGGCTGCGCCTGCTGGTGATCACACCACTGAGGGCCCTGAGCCGCGATCTTGCACTGGCGATCGAGGAGCCCATTGCCGCCATGGGCTGGCCCATCCGAGTGGCCATTCGCAACGGCGACACCAGCACATACGAACGCAGCAAGCAACTGCGCACACCTCCCGAGATCCTGATCACCACGCCGGAATCCCTGAGCCTGCTGCTGGCCAACGCCAAGGCCAAGGAGCTGTTCGCTCAGCTGCAGGCCGTGGTTCTTGATGAGTGGCATGAGCTGATGGGCAGCAAGCGCGGCAGCCAAACCGAGCTCTGCCTCAGCTGGCTGCGCCGCCATCGGCCAAAGCTGCGCACCTGGGCCATCAGCGCCACCATCGGCAACCTTCAGGAGGCCGCCAAGGCGGCCCTGGGAGCCGGAGTCGATCAGCCGTTGATCGTGACCGCGGAACTGAAGCGCAACACCGACATTCGCAGCCTCCTGCCGGAGCAGATCGATGGATTCCCTTGGGGAGGACACCTGGGGCTACGGATGTACGAAGAGTTGATCGCCGCCATGGATCCCGGCGTCAGCACCCTGCTGTTCACCAACACGCGCAATCAGGCGGAGCGCTGGCATCAGTGCCTTCGCTTTGCCTGCCCTGAGATGGAGGACGCCCTGGCCCTCCACCACAGCTCCATTGATCGCAGCGAGCGAGAGGCGATTGAGGCCCGTGTCAAAAGCGGTGAGTTGCGTTGGGTGGTGTGCACCAGCTCCCTCGATCTGGGGGTGGATTTTCAGCCGGTGGAACGGGTGGTTCAGATCGGCAGTGCCAAGAACCTTGCCCGCCTCCTGCAACGGGCCGGCCGCAGCGCCCACTGCCCGGGCGGCACCTCCCAGGTGCTGTTCATGCCGACCAACGCCCTGGAACTGCTGGAAGTGAGTGCGATGCGGCGCGGCCTCGGGGAGGGCCTCGTGGAACACAGGCGGCCTCCTCGGCTTCCGCTGGATGTGCTGCTGCAACACCTGATCAGCCTTGCCTGCGGAACAGGCTTTGAGCCCGGGCAAGAGCTGACAACGGTGCGGCACTGCTGGAGCTTCCGGGAGCTCAGCGATGCGCAATGGCAGTGGTGCCTTGACTTTCTCGAACAGGGCGGACAGTGCCTGGGGGCCTATCCGCGCTACCGCAAATTGGTGCGCTGCCAGCTCGATCGCGACGACCCCGTTGCTGAGGGGGAGCCCTACCGCTACCGGGTGCTCGACAAGAGGATTGACCGGCTGCATCGCTTCAACATCGGCACCATCACGGCCGATCGCTCCGTCACGGTGCGGTTCGTGCGCGGGACGGTGCTTGGGCATGTGGAAGAGGCCTTCATCAGCCGTCTGAAGCCCGGTGATGTCTTTTTCTTTGCTGGCCGGCAGCTGGAGTTCGTGCGTTTGCGGGAGATGACGGCCCAGGTCAAGGCCAGCAGCAAGAAAAGCTCCACCGTGCCCGCCTGGGCCGGAGGGCAGATGGCCCTCTCGGATCTACTCAGCCAACACCTCCGGAGCGAGGTGGATCGATGCTCCAGGGGGATGAGCAATCCAAGCGAACTGGACACGCCAGAACTCCGTGCCCTGGGCCCCTTGCTGCAGCGCCAAGCGGATCTGTCCCAGATCCCGATGCGCCATCAGGTGCTACTGGAAGTGTGCTCCAGTCGGGAAGGCAGCCATCTGTTTGTGTATCCCTTCGAGGGGCGCTTCGTGCACGAAGGCATTGGCTTCCTTTGGGCCTGGCGATTGGCCCGTTACCGCTCCAGCACCATCACCGTCTCGGTGAATGACTACGGCTTTGAGCTGCTGGCGCCACGGAACTATCCCTTTGAGGAGCTGATCGAGCTCCATGGCGATGAGCTGCTCGATAGCGATGTCCTCGAACAAGACCTGGAGCAGGCCCTGAACTTCTCCGAGCTCTGCCGCCGCCGCTTCCGCTCCATTGCCCAGGTCAGTGGTCTGGTGAGTCAAGCGATGCCCGGCCAGAGCAAGACCGGTGGCCAACTCCAGATCAGCGCCGCCCTGTTGTTCGATGTGTTCCAGAAACATGAACCGACCCACCTCTTGCTCGAGCAAGCCCGGCGCGAAGTGCTGGAGGAGCAGCTGGAGCAGCATCGGCTGGAAGCCGCGCTTGAACGCCTTCGGGGGAGTGAATGGGTGATGGAGCGCATCCCGCGGCCTGGCCCACTGGCATTCCCTCTGCTGGTGGAGCGGCTGAACAACCGCTTCAGCAATGAGTCTCTGCTGGAGCGGGTTCAGCGGCTGATCGCCGACGCTCAGCGTGTGGAGGGTTGATGGTTCAACTGGAAGTCCCCAGGCCGGCGCAGGGTGACAAGTCTGTTCGTGGCTATTGTCTTGGTGTGAGGGGGAGACCCTTTCTTGTGTGGTTACTTGATTCGGTGGGTAGGGTCACGCCTACTGCCTCCCTCACACCCCTTGTGACAGCAGACATCAGTGGCACCGGGGCTGACTGGAGCCTGTAATCGTTCAGGCCTTTTCTTCGATCCGTTCAGCGAACGCGACGCCCTTGAAGCGAAGAAGGCTCAATAACGTCCTTCAGCCCAGTCTCCCTGTCATGCCACTGATGATGGATCTGAGACCAGGTTGGTGCGAGTTGTCATGCTGCATGGTCTAGCAGTGTGCAAGAGCACCACGATGTCTATTGCTGATGTCGTGACTAGGGTCTGATTAAATCCCTTGCTACCATGATTCTGGCATACAAAGAGTTCTGGATTAAGTCATTCGACTTTGCCGGCAGAACACGACGCATAGATTTCTGGCTGGCATTCGTAGCCAATATTCTGGCACTCATACTCGTGATCTTAATTGGCGCTCTCATTGCGCCAGTCTTCACTGGCTCATCAGGCGCAATGCCAACGGTCCTTGTCAGTCTCTACGCCATAGGCACCGTCGTACCAAACATCTCAATACAGCTGAGACGGCTGAGAGATGCAGGCTTCAGTCCATGGCTGATTCTACTCTCCTTGGCTCCATATATTGGGGGAGTCGTGCTTCTTGTTCTCTATTGTCGTGGCTCTAAGAAGGCTCCTTTGGCCTAGCTTTTACGGCAGGTCTCATTTCGGGAGCGGAACAAGGACGCCACGGCACGAGCCAATCACAGCGGATCTCGACGCTCAGCAAACATTCGCTTGAGCTGGCTTTGAACTCTATTCATCTGCGAAACCTCCTTCTCGTATTGAGCGTTGCGAGTGAAGGAATAGAACAAAACGAGCCAAGTCGCTGTGAGACCAAGTGCAATGAGTAAAACCTAGTCAGTATTTAGACTGCCTGCAAGAGACATGTTACGAGCTCCTCGCGATGATCAATCAAGAGCCATGAACTTATCAAGTGATTATTCTCGAGATTGATCTGGAATGTAGTGATCCTCTCAAGGAACCGCAGGAAGGGTGATGGGCTTGCCTTGCGGACCTACGAAAACAATGATCATAACTGCCGGATCAGGGCCGAGACTCAAACTTCGGTGCGCGGTGTTGACAACTTCTATGGCCGCCTGACCGGGCTCCAGAAGCTGCGTTGAACCTTTCTCAGTCTCAAGCAGCAACCGGCCCTGTAACAGCACCGCGGCGTGGATCACTGGATGCTTGTGGAGATTCAATGTCACACCCGGAGGCACCGACATTCTCAGCACGTTCACCTCAGGCTGGGCAGCAGACAGTGGCGGAAGGACAGCCCCATCCCAGGACCGATTGCCGCTGGCCAAGGATTGCACCGTCACCCCGGGGCCCAAAGACCCCAGATCAGTGCTGCTGGCGATTGGGCGCACCGTCGTCGAACCGCCATGGTCACCATCGGCGAGTGCCGGCGGCAGCAGAACCAAGCCCAGTGCAAGCAAGACCCCGGCTGACTTCTCCATGACGACAAACAAGACCTACGCCAATCAGCCTGCTGCCACCAGCGAATCTTCAGCTGCCTGTATCTCCCCCTTGTTACCTAGACGGCACAGGCCGTCGGTCAGATCGGTTCCGGAGATTGAGCAGCGCCGGAGCCGATCCATTGCGAGAGTGCGCCAGGACATGGACTTGGCAATGCGCCATCTGAGCTGGCACGACTTTGATCAGGCCGTGGAGGGAATTGCCAGGCGCTGCGCAGATCAATACTTCAGCGGCATCTACGGCATTCCCCGCGGCGGCCTGGTGCTGGCCGTGTGTCTCAGCCATCGCCTGCAGGTGCCGCTTCTCGATCAACCCCAGGCCCAGTGCCTGGTGATCGACGACATCTACGAGACCGGTCGCACCGTGGAGCCGTTTCGGGAGCGCAGGGATCTGACCACCTGGGTGTGGTTCAGCAAGAAACCCACCGACTGGTGGCAGGCGCTGGAGACCACCACCAGTAGCGATTGGATCGTGTTCCCCTGGGAGAACCCCTCAGCCGCGGGAGACGATGAAAAGCTCTACCGCGCCTCACGCCTCGATGGTTAAACCCACCCTCTACCTCGCCTCCCCCTATGGGTTTTCCGCCCACTGGCGAGAGCGTTTGCTGCCGGATTTCATCCATGCCCTTGAAGCCCTTGGCCTTGAGGTGTGGGAGCCCTTCAGCCGCAACGGTCAGGTGGATCTGGCCGAAGCCGGTTGGGCCTGGCGCGTCGCCCAAGCCGACCTACAGGACGTGCGCGATGCCGACGCGTTCTTCGCCGTTGTGAATGGAACACCTCCTGATGAGGGAGTCATGATCGAACTAGGGGCTGCGATCGCCCTTGGGAAGCCGGTGTTCCTGTTTCGCGACGACTTCCGGCGCTGCAGCGACTCTGAGGACTACCCCCTCAACTTGATGGTGTTCAGCGGCCTCCCCCAAGAGGGCTGGAGAGATTGGCTCTATGGAGATCTAAGCGAACTCGCGGATCCCCAAAAGGCCCTGAGGCGATGGATTGAGAACCGCTAAAGCTCGGGAGCGATGTCCTTGGCTTCCTGGGCCGCTTTCATCGCCACCTCCACTGGAACCGTGCCATCCGATCGCAGCACCTGAGGCTTCTGGGTGAGCTGCTGCACCATGTGCCTGCGTTGCTCTGAAGTCAGCCGCAAGAGATCAGCCAAAACAGCCGGATCAATGCAGCCCAATCGCTCCTTCGCCAGATCGTCCATCAACGGTTGCAACGACCGAGGCCCGACCAACGTGCCTCGGAGGGCCACCTTTTTAAGCCCAAAACCGGGCGCACCGATGCGCCGTCAGCAGCTGCTCACAGGAGCCTGATCCAAGCGAATCCGATCGATGATGGCGCGATGAACAATCACAGACCCCTCTCTTTGTTGTTCGTGGCCCTTTGCCTGGCCGTGGTTCCCCTCTCCGCAGCCCTGCTGCTTCACGGCCACGCCAACCTCGGCGCCGTTCTGCAGAACGCCTTCGGCTGAAAACGAGAACAAAACCGCAGTCTGATCTCAGCTGTCTCAGCCCTCGCTAGCAGTGCAGTAGCGGCAAGACCGGCGATGCTCTCCTACAACCTCAACGTTGATCTTCCGCACCGGAGCCTGAGCATTCCCCTTCAGGCCCACTCCGCTGCACAGGCCTGGCGCATGGGAAGGGATTGGTTCCCCGACTATCCCCTCACCCTTGTACTCCAAAGCCATCCCTGGAGCCAGCACAGCCCACCTCAAGCGCCGTAGCCCCGCGAAGACAACACCGATCAGGCGTCAGTACATTTGTACGAGCTGAGCAACTCGAGTGGAGGCTCCTCGCTTTCTGGCGGTGCGCGTCGGAGACCTGGTGGCGGTGCAACAGCGTGGCGACTGGTGGGCCGGGGAAGTGATCCACGCCGAAGGAGGCGCCCGCTGCAAGGCGAACTCCCTGTTTCAAATCGCCTGCATCGACACCGGCGTGATCCGCACGGTGAATGCCAACGCCGTGGTGGATGTGATCAAAAGCCGAAACTCAGGAGCGCTCGAGACGACGCACAATCCAGGCCATCAGGCCCAGGGAACCCGCCAAGGCAATCAACAGAGCAAGGGTCATGGCGGATGAAGGAAGCAGCGTTGATTATGTCGGCCTGCTGTTTGTCTACGGAAGCCTCAAGCGGGGAGAACGCAACCATGGCCAGTTGCGCGAGGCGCGCCTGGAGGGCAAAGGCAGCGTGAGCGGATTGAGCTTGTACGACCTGGGGCCATTTCCGATGGCGGTGGTCGATCCGAGCGGCGGCTCCGTGCTTCACGGGGAGATCTATGCGGTCACCGCGGAACAGCTCGAACACGTGGATCGGTTTGAGGGGGCGCCAAGGCTCTATGAACGCCAGCTGCACCGACTCCGTGATGGGCGAGAGGTCTGGGTCTATGTGGGCCGGGCGCGGCAGGTTCGCTTTGTGGCGACGATCCCCTCGGGCCGTTGGTTGGGCTCAGACCGCCACTAACCAACGCCCGGCCAGAGCGAGCGCCAGCGCCAGCACGGACGCTCCGAGCCAGGCGGAGCGATGGGTGGCCAGTTGACGGCGCAGCAACACCACAGATACGCCCCAACCCAGCAGCACCGCAGCGCTCTGACAGAAGGCGATCACATGCGAATCGGCGCGCCAAGCAGGAACGACGGCGGCCCAGTCGGGCTGCCAGAACGACAGGCTCACCGGCAACAACTGTCCGGCTTCTGCCATGCCGATCGGCAGATGGCGTGCCAGCAACAGAGCCCAGATCAAGGGCAGGAACCCATAGAGGGTGCGTTGCAGACGTTGCGCGGAGAACAGGACATGGCAAAGCGCGTAGGCAAGGGCCGGGATCGACAACGCCAGCGCTGCAGTCGCAAGCCGTAGAGGCAGTGGACCCTCCACCAAGGAGGAAGGCACCCAGGTCAACCAGCCGAGCAGGCGATGGGCATGGTGCAGGCAGAGGTCGCCGGCCAGCACGAGCAGCAGCAACGGTTCGCCCCTTGGAAGATCCATCTCGCGCTGAATGTCAGCGGCCGGGGGGCGCAGGGCCAGTTGCACGGAACGGTGCGGGCAGGCCTGGGCACAGGTGAGGCAGAGCACACAGTTGCGGTTGTCGCTGAGGTGGGCGGGATGGGTGCCGAGGGGACAGCCCGCCGTGGCCAGCCCCTCCCCTTCAGCAGGACCACCTTTGAAGCAGGAGTAGCTGCTGCAACTGCCACTGCAGGTGCCCACCTGGGCGCGTAGCTCCAGAACCGACAACTTGGCGAACAAGCCATTCATTCCTCCCACCGGGCAGAGATAACGGCACCAGAAGCGCTTCTCAAAGCGCAAGGAGCCCACGACCGCCCCAGCGGTGATCAGCAACAGCAAGCAGCTGCTGAGCCAAGCGGTGTTCTGCAGATCCCAAACCTCCTCCCAGAGCAGGATCAAGGCAAAACCAAACGCCAACAGAGGGGAAGCCCAGTCATCGGTTTCCCCTCGGGGCCAGCGGGCGGGCTGTAGGCCCAGGGCACGGGCCAGGCGTTGGGTGATCTCGCCCCAGACCATGAAGGGACAGAAAGAACACCACAGTCGGCCCACCAGTGGGAAGCCCAACAGGATCAACGGCCACCACCAGGCCCAGAAGAGATTGAGCGCTCCGTTGTGTTGTCGGTCCTGGGGACCCAGCCAGAGCCAGAGGTTCACCAGAACAAACAGCCAGCTCACCAAACCGAATAGGAGCGTGTTCCAGAGCCCTGGCGCCCGCATCAGCTCCCGCAGATGTGGTTTCCAACGCCAGATGTCGAAGCGAAAGCGCTGATGGCGCGGGGGTGTCCAAAACACATCCTCCGGGATCACCCCCGGCGCTGCGTGTCCCTCCTGCCGACGTATCTGCTGCAGAGCGCGATAGATCAGGGTGTCCAGCTCCCGCAGGTTGTTGGGGAAGTCGTAGGCCTGCAGGCGCTTCACCACCGCCTCGGGCACCTCGGGGGGCGGGCTCCAACCGAGCTTCCGGCTACGGAGGCGAACGCCATAGCGCATCCATTCGCCCAGGTCCTGGCGCCGAACCCGCAGGGGGGGCACCCGGATGAGCGTGCAGCAACGCTCAAAGCCAGGGCTCACGGTTTCTGAGGTGAAGAACAGACGCCCCTGAAAGCCATGGCCGCCCTGGACCAACTCCAGCAACCGGGGTTTGAGCGGCTCAGGCACCCGCTCCAGTTGGTCAATCAGCAGGGATCCATCCCCCAGCAGAGCCAGCAGCGACGTTCCGGGCGGGTCGCTGGCGGATCCGAAAAGATCGCTGCCATCGGCTTTGAGCAGGGCGCCATCAAGGCGCACCATCAAGCGCTTGCGATCCGCCGAGCCGAAGTGAATGAGAGCCGCGAGGTTGTCCTTCTCCAGGCCTGGCTCCCCGGAGATGAGAACGGCCCGTCGCGTTGGATCCTGAGCCGCCTGTCGGATGGAGTCCCGCAGCGCCCTGGCGTAACGACTACTGCCGACGACCCCTCGGCGGGCCTGTCCCACCAGAAGCGGTGCGAGTTTCAGCAACGCAGAGGGCTCAGACACCTGTGTCTCGAGGCCAATGCCTCCAGTCTGGAGGCGTTCGTGCAAAGCGGGTGGCGAGAAGCCGATACGCTCAGCCGATCCCACAGTTCAGTCATGGCCCTGACCCTTTACGGCGGCGCCCGCAGCCGGGCCTCCATGCCCCGTTGGTACATGGAGGAAAAAGGGATCCCCTACACCTGGCATCTGCTGGACATGGAAGCCGGGGAACACCGCCAGGAGCCCTTCACCCAAATCAACCCCTTCGGCAAGGTGCCGGCGCTGGTGGATGAGGATCCGTCCCTAACGGATGGTCGTCTGCAGCTGTTTGAAAGCGGAGCGATCCTGCTCTATCTCGCGGAGCGCTACGGCGGTGAATGCCAGAGCGCAGCAGAACGGGGTCTAGCGCAGCAGTGGGTGTTGTTCGCCAATGCCACCCTCGCCACGGCCCTGTTCGTACCCTCCAACCGGGAACGCGAATTCCCCCGACTGATGGAGGTGCTCGATCGCAAGCTGGGCGAGGGTCCACTGATGGGCGAGGCCTGGGGAGTGGCCGACTGCGCCGTGAATGCCTATCTCGCCTACCTGCCGATCTTCTTCCCCCAGATCGATCTGAGCCCCTATCCCCAGGTGCAGGCCACCATTAGCGCCACCCAACAACGACCGGCATACCAAAGCGTGATGGGTCAGCGGTGAAGGGCAGCGCCCTGATTCGATGGCAGGGCCATCCCCTGGAGCTGCTGCCGGAGCGCGCCGTTTGGATTCCCCAACAGCGTTTGCTCCTGCTGGCGGATCTGCACCTGGGCAAGGCGGAAACCTTCCAGGCCCATGGCATTCCCCTACCCAGCGATGGGGATCTCGGCAACCTCAATCGCCTTCTGGCCCTAGCCAATGCGCTTCAACCTGAGCAGGTGCTGGTGCTCGGTGACCTGATCCATAGCCGGGTGGGGCTGACGGCTGAACTGCGCGAGAAGCTGGCGGCTCTGCCAGACCTGCTGGGATGTCCGTTAGGGCTGATCGGCGGCAACCATGACCGCGGTAGTTGGATTGCCGGCTTGGAGGCCCGCACCTCTCTGGCCAGTGGAGTGTGGTGGCTCAGTCATGAACCCGAAGCACCCCCCGACGCTCACGGTCTCAACCTCTGTGGTCACATTCACCCGGTGGCGGTGCTTGGCAGAGGCCCTGATCGACTGCGGCTGCCCTGTTTTGCCTTGGATCAGCACCAACAGCGGCTGATGCTGCCGGCGTTTGGAGAGCTCACCGGCGGGCATCCCGTCGGGGCTGATCTGGACCGCTGGTTGATCGCCGATGGGCAAGTGCTGGCCCTGGGGCGTTCGTAGATTGCCCCTCTCCGGTAGGACGATCTGAACACAGCGACGCCGCCAACACCTGTCTCGGATCGGCCCCTCTGGAGACGCAAGCGCTGGCTAACGATCGGCGTCCCCGTGGGCCTGTTCGCCTTTCTGGTGGCCATTGCGCCGCCATTGCCCGAACGGGAACAGCGGTTTGATCAGATCAGGGGCCAAGGCGCCGATTCCCTCTTCCGCTACCGACCTGATGACGAGGTGTATGCCTTCGACGTCGATCCCCGCAAGATCCGACTGGATCTCCTGGAAGGCTGGGATCGAGAACAGGAGGCCTACAACGACTCCGGCGCTTTGGCCTACTTCTCAGGGCCGATGTACGAGCGGCACGTCAACGCCGCGGGCCAGGAGATCACGATTCCCCTTGGGGATCTGAAGCTCGGGTCTCAGGTCTGGAGAGGACGAAATCGCACCGCAGCGCGGCAGCGAGCTTTTGTGGGGATCCGCCATGACGGGCAGGTGGACTTCGGCTATGGAGAACTGACACCGGAGCGGGCCGGCACGTACGACACCTTCATCGGTGGTCTCCACAGCCTCTACAACGATCTTGAAGCTCCTCCTGCCGAGTATCGCGGCGCCTACAGCGTGTCCATGGGTCAGCAGATCCGGTACTTCCTGCCCCGGATCCGGATGGTGCTGGGGCTCAGGCGCGATGGTCGACTGGAGGTGCTGATGAGCCGCGATGGGCTCACCCTGGAGCAAACCCGCAGCCTGGCTCGACAGCGAGGGTTGAAGGCCGCCTACCTGCCGGATCACGCCTCCAAGAGTCGCTTCATCATTCCCGGTGTCAAAGGCTTCAGCGAGGCCGATGCCAACTGGATCAGCGGCGGAGCTACCAGCTTTGTGCATGTGCCCTACATGCTGCGGCTGAGCGAGAGGCCCCAGCCGCTGCGCGGCGATCTGCTGGCCAGCCTGGTGCCACGGGCCGGACGACGCCAGTGCAGCAACCCTCTGCAATGCGGGCAAACCTTCGGCACCCAACTGGTGGATCGGGCCCTGGCGGGTCTGAACCGATTGATGGAGCAGGGGGTCGAACCCATCGCCCGGTTGATCTGGTCGCCGAAACCCAGCGGCACCGGGCCTGCCACCACCAAGGGACAGCCGCTGCGGGAACCACCGATCACCGCTGACCCCCTCGCCCTGAGGGAACTGCAGGAGAAGGATGCTGCCAGTCCCAGCGACGAACTGATGCCCCTGGCACCGGATCTGCCGCCACCATTGGTGTTAGAGGAGGGTCAGGAGCTGCCGAGCGATCCCGAAGTGGACATCGCGGCGCCTGGCCTGGGCAGCGGAATCAACGATGCCAACGGCTCTGGGGTGCCACTGCCGCCCCCCCTGCCACCAGTGAACCAACCAATCAGGCAACAGCCGATGCCACCACCGCCGGTGCTTGCACCGCCACCGCCCTAGGCAGAGGCCAGGGCGCGCACCACATCACCGCGGGTGAGAACCCCCAACGGGCGCTTGCCTTCATCCAGCACGAAGAGACGCTGGGTGTTGCTTTCATGCAGCAACTTCGCCGCCGCCGGCAGGAGGGTGTCGGCACTGCAGGTGTGCGGACCCTTGCTCATCACCTCTCCCACCGTGTTGCCCAGCACCTGGTGCACCTGCTTATCCCACTGCAGAGGATTGCGCAGATAGATCACCGCATCGAGCAGCATCACGTAAGGGCCGGCATCGAAGCCGCTCTCGCGCACCATCAGATCCTGTTCGGTGAGTTCACCCACCAACGCTCCCGTCTCATCGAGAACGGGCAGGCCGCTGATGTGGTGGTCGCTCATGAGCTGAACCGCCTTCTGCAGTGGCGTGTCGACGCGGACACTGCGCACCGGAGTACTCATCACCTCGGAGACGCGGCGTTCAACGACCATGGCTGCCCAATCAATGTCGCCATTGTGGCCGCTCGACCAGGCGGAAGAATGAACTGCAACGCTTGATGGGAAAGCCATGCCCAACCGCCGCATCCAGCGCCGCCTCGCCGATGGCCTCACGGTGGGGCGTGCCCTGCTTGGCCTGCCACTGATCGTGGCACTCGGATGCGGTGAGATGGGCACCGCCTGGTGGCTGTTACTCGTGGGCGGCCTGAGTGACGCGGCCGATGGCTGGCTGGCTCGCCGGGCCGGGGGTGGCTCGATCTGGGGTGCCCGGCTTGATCCGCTCACCGACAAGATCCTGATCCTGGCGCCCCTGCTCTGGCTGGGGGCAGAGGGGATCCTGCCCCTTTGGGCCATCTGGTTGCTGCTGGCCCGGGAGCTGCTGATCTCCGGCTGGCGCGCCGGCCAGGGCAGCGGAGGGCCTGCCTCCTGGGGAGGCAAGGCCAAAACAATCCTTCAATTCGCCTCCCTGCTGCTGCTGCTTTGGCCATGGATCGGCCAGAGCCACCTGCAAACCCTGGGGTTCTGGCTGTTCTGGCCGTCGTTGCTGCTGGCCTTGAGTTCAGCCTGGGGCTACGTCAAAGCGCCAGCAGCTGATCGTCAGAGCTGAAATCAGGGCTTGTGGGCATCCGCTTGGCGTAGTCGTTGCTGTAGCTATCGGCGAGGGCCTGCTCGACGTCGTAGGCCGGTATCCAGGCCAGTTCCCGCTGAACCCGATGGATATCAGTCAGGAAGTGGGCCATGCGCAGGGGGAACGCCTTGCGAGCCTTCTTATCGAGACCGGAGGGATCAAAGCTGCGAATCTCAACAGCAGCTGGATCTTTGCCACAGGCACGGGCCGCGGCGGCCACGAGGCCGCGGAAACTGATGCCCTGGGCGCTGCTGCAGTTGTAGACGCGGTTGGCCGCGGCATCCACACCGATGCTCAGAGCCATCGCTGTAGCCAGATCGTTCACATGACCGAGCTGGGTGATGGTGCTGCCATCTCCGGGCAGGGGCACGGGCCGTCCATGCACGATCCGATCAAAAAACCAGCTCTCCACTGGGTTGTAGTTGCCGGCCCCCACGATGTAAGTGGGGCGAAAACTGGTGAAGGGAATCTTCTCCGCCTGGAGCCAGGCCTCGGTGTCGAGCTTGCCGCTGTGACGACTCTGGGGATCGGTGGGGGAGTCTTCCGTGAGGGGCCACAGTTCACTGTCGGCGTAGACCCCGGCCGAGCTCACATACACAAAGCGGTGGCTCGGAGCCCCAGTGATCGCAACCACCGAGCGACTGTCGTCGACGGTGCGGCCGGAACTGTCGACAATCACATCGAATCGACGACCCGACAGAGCCGACAGACCTTCAGCGCTGGTGCGATCTCCGCAGAGGTGCTCAACCCCATCGGGCACCGCATTGCGGCCACGGGTGAACAGGGTGAGGCTGTGGCCAGCGTTCAGCAGTTGCTGCACCAGGGGGCGACCCACAAAGCGGGTTCCGCCCATCACCAGAATGTCCACACCAGCCACTGCAAGGTGCAGCCATTCAAAGCGGTGGCGGCAGGGGCTGAAGCAACTCCAGACTGTCGGCAGTCAGCCACAGGTCGATGGGGAGATTCACCGAAGCACTGCGTTCACTGAACAACCTCAAGCTGCTGGCAGCGATCGGCCGCAGCGGGGGAGAGCTCAGCACGGTGGCCGACCTGGTGGACAACTTCCTGGGAAGTCCACAGATGGCCGATTGCGTGCGCCGGTTTCGCGCGGTGCCAGGCGGCAACACCCTGATGGATGGGCGTTACCCACCGCTGCAGCCCGACATTGCGTCGCTGCTGACGCTGCCCGAGGGCACCCTGGGCCGTCGCTACGCCAGCTTGATCAAACAGCTGGGCTACGACCCTGAGTTCTTCCGGCCGAGGCCCATCGAGAGCGAAGCGCACTGGCTGACCCAGCGGATCGCCACCACCCACGACATTCACCACGTGGTGAGCGGCTTTGGCACCGAACCCGAGGGTGAAAGCGGTGTCCTGGCGATCACGGCAGGACAGATCGGCTTTCCCGCCTACGTGCTGCTGACCGGAGCGAGCCAGCTGGCCAACTTCCGCTTCAGGCTGGAGCAATTCGAACCGGTGAGCCGGGCCATGGCTCACGGTTTCGCCATCGCCCGTCAGAGCCAATGCCTGGCTGCCGTGCGCTGGGAGGAGGGTTGGGACAAACCCATCCAGCAGTGGCGCCAAGAGTTGGGTCTCAGCGACCCTGCCGACCGCGAGCCCTACGGTTTGGACCAGCAGCTGCAAGCTGGATGAAGCTGCCCCAGCAATGGACCGCCCAATCCGCGGCTCTGGCTCTGAGCCGGGGATACCGGCACTTCAGGGTCGTGGGAGAACAAGGCAAAGGCCCCAGCCGCGCGCTGGAGATCGAGGCCATACTCAACCGTGCCGTGCGTCTTGTGGTGCCACTCCAGCACCTGCGGGACCGCGGCCTCTGGCAGCCTGGCTGGCAGTCGTTGAGCACTCCGGCCGTCATGCAGATCATCCCCGCCATCGACCTGCTGGATGGCCACTGCGTTCGGCTCCACCAAGGCGACTACGGCCAGGTCACCCGATTTAGTGATGACCCAGTGGCCCAGGCCCTCGACTGGCAGAGGCAGGGAGCCCAGCGCTTGCATCTAGTGGATCTCGACGGTGCCAAAACCGGGCAACCGGTCAACGATCAAGTCGTGAAGGCCATCACAGCGGCCCTCTCCATCCCCGTGCAGCTGGGGGGCGGTGTGCGTAGTGCAGAGCGCGCTGAAGAGCTGCTGCGCTGCGGTCTTGACCGGGTGATCCTCGGAACGGTGGCGATCGAACAGCCGACGTTGGTCAGCGAGCTGGCGGCCCGCTACCCCGGAAAAGTCGTTGTGGGTATAGATGCCAAAGACGGCATGGTGGCCACACGGGGCTGGATCGAAACCAGCACGGTGAAGGCCACCGAGCTGGCCAAGCGCTTTGAAGGAACTGGAGTGGCGGCCATCATCAGCACCGACATCGCCACCGATGGCACGCTCGCAGGCCCGAATCTCGAGGCACTGCGGGCCATGGCAGAGGCCAGCAGCATCCCGGTGATCGCCTCCGGCGGCATCGGCACCCTTGAAGACATCCTGTCGCTGCTGGCGATCGCCCCCCTCGGGGTAACCGGCGTGATCGTGGGCCGTGCGCTCTACGACGGCACTGTGGATTTGGCGGAGGCGCTGCAGGCGATCGGGCCGGAACGCTTACAAGACGCACTCACTTCGCCTACGGGTTCTATAACGGTTTAAGAGACCACTCGCGGCTGTGGCTGTGCCGGCAGCACCACACACCACCACCCCAGCGTCAGGGCGCGGCGTTGAAGGCGCCTATCTGCGCTGCAAAGACCTGGGCATGCGCCTCTCCAGGCAGCGACGCATGGTGCTGGAGCTGCTCTGGGATGAGAAAGATCACCTCAGCGCCCGCGACATTTTCGAAAGACTGAACGCCAAAGGTCGCAACATCGGCCACACCTCGGTTTATCAAAACCTCGAGGCCTTGCAGAGCGCCGGAGTGATCGAGTGCCTCGATCGAGCGAACGGTCGCCTCTACGGCTATCGGAGCGATCCCCATAGTCATCTCACCTGCCTGGATTCCGGATCGATCCAGGACTTGGATGTGGAACTACCCGAAGCTCTGCTGAATCAGATCGAAGCGCAGACCGGGTTTCGCATCGAGAGCTACACCCTGAGCCTGAGCGGGCGGCGCCACTGACATCGGTGCAACTGGAGAAGAGCTGACATCCCCGGTAACTTGTGCGCCAAGAAGGCTCCAACCGCGCACCGTGCCCGAAGCGAAGGCCGAACCCCAACTCTTGCTTCTGGCTGAGCCCCTGCTGCGGGAGGGACTAACACGGCTGCTGGAGAAGAACTACAGGCTCGCGACCAGTCCAGCTGAGATCTCTGGCTCCATCCAGCTGGTGATCTGGAGCGTGGGCTCCGGCATGCCCCTGGGGAGCGTTGAGCGGGAATTGCAGAACCTCAGGGAACGCTGGCAGCCCGCACCGGTGCTGGTGCTGGTCTCCGGTGAGGCTCCCTACAGCAGTGAATGGCTGCTGCAGCTCCCCTCGGAGGGTCTGCTGCAGCAGGCCGAACCCGATGAGATTCGCCAGGCGGTCAGCACCCTGCTCGAGGGTGGACGGATGGTTGAGCTTCGCCCCCTCCAGGGAAGACTCGGAAGCGATCAGCCTGAGCCGCTTGGCCTGGGGCATTGGCTGCTCCGCAGCGGACTGGCTCAGATCGAGGCAGAGGCCCATCGCTGCCGCCGCTGGCTGGATCTCAAACCGGGCGTCATCAGCAGCCTGTTCCTGGCTGGACGGCTACGGGAATTGGCGATGGCCCGCCGGCTACTGCTGTGGCTGTGGGGCCCGATCAGCATGGCCTTCCCCCAGGAGGCCCCGCGCGCCACTCCCGGCCCAGCGCCGCTGGGGATCACCCTGCGGGAACGCACGGCCATCGGCGTCTGGGATGCCATCCAGCAGCGCCTGATCGGTGCCGCCTCGAGCGATCTGAGCAACCAAAGCGGCCAGCTGATGGCCCTCGAGGGTCTCAGCGGAGAGCACCGTCGCGATCTACTCCTGGCACTGCTCAGTCAATTCGATCTGCTGATCACCCGTCTGCGTCAGGAGCAACTGCGCGGAGAGGCCCTGGAGCAGCGCTGGCTTGAACAGCAACCGGAACTGCGTCGCCTTTCCCTGCGGGCGATGGCTGGCGAATATGTGCAACTGCCCCAGCAGGGTGGCCTGCTGCCTGTGGCAGAAAGCCTGAGCAGCGCCTGCGATCTGACCGCACTGGATCCGGATCTACCAGCGGCCCTGCCGATGCTGTCGGCCCTGATCCAGGCTCAGCCGCTTCTGGTGGAAGGCCGACTGTTGGCCCCGGATGAACCACGGGCTCTCCTGCAGCTGGAAGCCCTGATCAGCAACTGGCTGATTCGCACCGCTGAATTGATCAGCGCAGAAATTCTGGCCAGCTGCAGCAGCTGGCCAGACCTGCGCCGCTACCTCCTGCGCAGCGATCTGCTCGCCACGAGAAATCTGGAGCGCCTGCGCAATCAGCTCAACTCCCAGCAACGCTGGGGAAGCTTGTTCGAGCGACCGGTTCAGCTCTATGAGAGCCGGCGTTTGCTCTATGGCGTGCGCGATGGAGCAATCGTGCCGCTGGAGCAAACCGAACCAAGAGACGCGGAATTGCGCCAGCTCAGCTGGGGCCAACAGGCGATCACCCTCGTGCTGGAAGCGCGAGACGCCCTCGCCCCCCAGGTGCAAAGCCTGTTCAAACGCCTGGGTGATCTGCTCGTGGTGGTTCTCACCCAGGTGATCGGTCGCGCGATCGGCCTGGTGGGCCGAGGCATCCTGCAAGGCATGGGCCGCACTGTCAGCCGGGGCTGAAGGTCACAATGGGCAAAGCTCCGCCCTGATTGATGCTCCGCACCTTGGCCCGGCTGATCCAGCCCCTGGCAGCCCTTGGCCTGGTCCTGCTTCTGACCATCGGCTTGCTTCCCGCAAGCGCTCAGGCCGCGAGGGACACCAACAGCTACGACGGCAACATCTACGCCCTCTATGCCGGCAACGGCTCCCTGGTGCCGCCCCGCAGCACCCTGGCCCAAGCCATGGCCGACCACCGGCCGATCGTGCTCGGCTTCTTCCTCGACGACAGCGCCGCCAGCAAGCAGTACGCCGTGGTCTTCAATGAGCTGCAGCGCCTCTGGGGCCGCAGCGCCGAGCTGATCCTGCTGCCCACCGACCCCCTGCAGGATCGCAAGGGCCAAGGGCCGGCGGATCCAGCCAGCTACTGGAAGGGTGTGATCCCGCAGGTGGTGGTGTTCAACCAGGAGGGCAAAGCCGTGCTCGATCAAAGCGGCCCGGTGAGCATCGACGCCATCAACACCGCACTCACCGAGGTCACGGGGCTGAAACCGCAAGGTGATGTGACTTTGAGCCTCAACCTCGAAGTCAACGAGCTCAATAGCGAAATCGTGCCCTCCCGCTGAGGCGTGACCATGAGCAGCAGGACCGAAACCGACAGCATGGGCGCCATTGCGGTGCCCGCAGAGCACTACTGGGGAGCTCAGACCCAGCGCTCAATCACCAACTTTCCCTTCGGTCAGCACATGCCGCTGGCGATCGTGCATGCCTTTGGTCAACTGAAGGCGGCCTGCGCGGAGGCCAACCGCGACCTCGGCAAGCTCGATGAGGCGCTCTGCGCTGCGATTGTCTCGGCGGCGGAAGAGGTGGCCAGTGGTGCACTGGATGCGGAGTTCCCCCTGAAGGTCTGGCAGACCGGCTCGGGCACCCAGAGCAACATGAACGCCAACGAGGTGATCGCCAACCGGGCGATCGAAGCCCTGGGGGGAGAGCTCGGCAGCAAGAGCCCTGTTCACCCCAACGACCATGTGAACCTCAGCCAGTCGAGCAACGACACCTTCCCCGCCGCAATGCACATCGCGGTTGTGCTGGAGCTGGAACAACAGCTGCTACCAGCCGTTGAGCACCTGGCGGCAGCACTCCAGGCCAAGGCCACCAGCTATGCGGGCCTGGTGAAGATCGGCCGAACCCACCTCCAGGATGCGGTGCCCTTGAGCCTGGGCCAGGAATTCAGCGGCTACGTGACCCAACTGCAGCTGGCGATCGAGGCGATCCGCTTGAGCCTGCCGCGGGTGCGCGAGCTGGCCATTGGCGGCACCGCCGTGGGCACCGGTCTCAATGCCCCGAAGGGCTTTGGCGACGCTGTCGCCGCCCGACTGAGCGAGCGGCTCGGCACCGCCTTCAGCAGTGCCCCCAACAAATTCCAGGCCCTCGCGGGCCATGAGGCGCTGGCCTCCGCCCATGGCGCCCTCACGGTTCTGGCGGGATCGTTAATGAAAATCGCCAATGACATCCGCTGGCTCGGCAGTGGCCCCCGCTGCGGCCTCGGGGAACTGGTGCTGCCGGAGAACGAGCCGGGCTCCTCGATCATGCCGGGCAAGGTGAACCCCACCCAGTGCGAAAGCCTGACGATGGTGGCGGCCCAGGTGATGGGCAATAACACCGCGGTTCAGATCGGCGCCAGCCAGGGCAACTTCGAACTCAACGTGTTCAAGCCCTTGATCGCCCACAACGTGCTCGAAAGCATCGGGTTGCTGGCGGGAGCCTGCAGCAGCTTCCGGGAGCACTGCATCGAGGGTCTCAAGGCCAACGAGACACGGATCGAGCGGCTGCTCAACCAGAGCCTGATGCTGGTCACCGCCCTCACCCCGGCCATCGGCTACGACCGCGCCAGCGGCATCGCCAAGCATGCCCACAAACATGGCTTGAGCCTGAAGGAAGCCGCCCTGGTACTCGGCGAAATCAGCGCTGAGGACTTCGACCAGTGGGTTCGCCCCGAGGCGATGGTCTAAAGCAGGTTCGCCGCCAGCTCCGCCAGTTCACTGCGCTCACCCCGAATCAAGGTGATGTGGCCTGCCAGCCGCTGGCCCTTGAACCGCTCCACCAGCCAGGTGAGGCCGTTGCTCTCCGCATCCACATAGGGATTGTCGATCTGATAAGGGTCGCCGGTGAACACGATCTTGGTGCCCTCCCCGACCCGGGTCACGATCGTTTTCACCTCATGGGGAGTGAGGTTCTGGGCCTCATCCACCACCATGAACTGCCGAGGTATGGAGCGGCCGCGGATGTAGCTGATGGCCTCTACCTCCAGCAGACCCATGCCTTTCAGATCGGTCCAATTGCTGCGGGTGGGTCGATGGGCACCAGCCCGGTTGGCAGGCCCTGATGCTCCACGCGGAGCCGATCGACCCTCATCTTCAGCGCTGCCTCCAAGCAGAAAGTCGAGGTTGTCGATGATCGGCTGCATCCAGGGCCCCATCTTTTCCTCCAGGCTCCCGGGCAAGAAGCCGATCTCCTTACCCAGGGAGATCACCGGCCGGGTGACCAGCAGGCGCTCATAGAGCTGTTCGTCCGCCACCTGATGCAAACCGGCCGCCAGGGCCAGCAAGGTTTTGCCCGTGCCCGCCTTACCCACCAGGGTGAGCAACTGCACCGAGGGATCCAGCAGCAGATCAAGGGCAAAGGTCTGCTCGCGGTTGCGGGCTGACACCTTGCCGAGCCGTGCTCGGGTGGCCTTCTGCAACGGCACCAGACACTGACGCTGCCCATCGAAACGCGCCAGCAGGGTGTGGTTGGGCTGGGCCTGATCCACCAGCGTTACCCCCTCATTGGCCTGGAGAGGAGCTCCCTCGGCAGCAGGCAAGGCAGAAAGCGACAAAACGCCTTCAGCATTGAGGGTTTCCATCGCCGTGGCACTGGCTGCCAGCTCGCAAACCCCGGGATAGAGGTCTGCTATGTCGACCTTGTCAGTGGTGTAGTCCTGGGCAATCAGGCCCACCGCATCGGCTTTGATGCGCAGGTTCGTGTCCTTGGTGACCAGCACCACGGGAGGTTGATCCGCGATCAGACCGGAACGGAGCTGCTCGAGAGCAACCGCAAGGATGTTGTTGTCGCCGTTACCGGCTTTGAGCTCAGGGGGCAGTTGGGCGAGGGTTTCACTGCGGCAGAACACCACCTGGAGAGTGCCGCCACTGGTGTCGTCGATCGGCACACCATCCGCCAGATTTCCCTTCTCCCGGAGGGCATCAAGCAGACGGGAGATCTGGCGGGCATTGCGCCCCTTTTCGGAGGGATCCCGCTTGAAGCGATCGATCTCCTCGACCACCTCAATCGGGATGACCACCGCGTTGTCTTCAAAACGGGTTAGGGCCTGGGGGTCGTGCAGCAACACATTCGTATCGAGGACGAAGGTCTTGCGCATCAGGGCACCCCACTGAAGTTGCGGAAACGCTAAGCGGCTTTTCCAGCTGCACGACCTACGCTCCCGCAGAACGCAAAGCACCACCCTTGGCAGCCCTGTTCGCCATTGTTCTGATCGCAGCCCTGATCTTTGGGCTGGCCCTGTTGTGGCTGGAGGCTCGCCATCGCCTACGCCCGGCCTCGCCGCTGCGGCTGACCAGTGGCGACTGGAAAGTGCAACGCCAGGCCGACGACGAGGTGGTGGTGAGGGGGCGCCTGAGCATCACCAACCCCCATCGCCGCATGGAGGTGTTCGTTCCTGAGATCAAGCTGGAGCCGACCCTGCTCGGACGCGGCGACCTCAGGGACCTCGAGATCCGCTCGAGCCTCACGCCCCAGCATCCCGACGAAGAAGCCAGGGCGGATGGCTACTGGTTCGCCTACATCGTCAAAGGGCGCAAGACCACCCACGCTGAGGTGGAGATTCGAATCAGTGCGCCCGAGGGAGCAGACCTGAGAAACCTGCTGGACACGCTTTGGCTCGAGATTCTCTGGATCAACTACGGACCCTTCGGCAGGCTGCAGCAGCGCGATGGTGTGCTTGTTCCCCTGCGCCGCCCAGCAGCAGCGACCGCCGCAACGGCCCGTTGGCGAGAGGGTGATCGCTGCCGCGTGTTGCCGATCCGCACCCATCTGCTCGGAACCCTCGACGACCCGGCGGAGGTGCTGCGTCACTACGCCGGCGCGGTGCTCCAGCCGGGTGATGTGCTGACCATCGGCGAAACCCCTTTAGCGGTGATGCAAGGCCGCTACAACCACCCAGCCAATCTGGAACCCTCGAGCCTGGCTCGCCTGCTCTGCCGGGTGTTCCATCCCACCAGCTCCCTCGCCACGGCCTGCGGCCTGCAGACCCTGATCGACAACGTCGGCCCCGCACGGGTGCTCTGCGCCTGGCTGCTGGGCACGGCCCTGAAACTGGTGGGCTCGAAAGGATGGTTCTATCGACTCGCGGGAGAACAGGCCCGCCTGATCGATGATGTGACGGGCACCACGCCCCCCTACGACCAAACAATCGTTCTCGGTCCGAAGGACAGTGCCGCGGTCTGCCGAGAACTGGCCTCTGAACTGGGCGTGGCCGTAGCGGTGGTTGATGTCAACGATTTGGGTCGCGTCAAAGTGCTGGCCTCCAGCCCCGGCTGCGACGAAGCCCTGCTGGAGCGTGCGCTGAAACCCAATCCCGCCGGCAATGCCAATGAGCGCACGCCTCTCGTGCTGGTTCGCCCCTGAGGCCAAACGCCCATAACATTGAAGAAGGCCCATTCAGGCCATCGCCGTGCCACCAGCCCACAGCCTCCAGGTGCTGCCTTTGCGGGGTTGGCAGCTGCCCCTGTTGCAGGAAACCTGCTTTCAGGATTTGCTGCCGCTGCTGCAACGCTCCCTGTTGCTGCAGGCCCCTGAGCGTCTGCTGCACAGCCTGGCCCCCCGCCCTCCCCTGGCACCGGATGCCCTGGTGGCCTTCCGCGATCCCCAAACACCCCTGGGGCTTCTGCTCTGTCAGCGCCTCAATCGCAGCGGCAGTTGCTGGCAATTGGAGGCGTTACGTAGCAGTGAAGCCTGCCTCGCGTCCGGGGAAACCGGTCGAATGGCCGTTGAAGCGGCCCTGGTGCGCACGGCAATCGAACGCAGCCGCAGCGCAGCCAGTTGGATCGCCACCAGTCCCAGCACTGACAGTGACCGTCTCTCCCTGCTGCGGCAACAGGGCTTTCAGCAACTACGCCACGAAACCCTCTGGCGTTGGGAGCCCCCCAGCGAACCTCTGCAGAGGAGCCTGCCGAAGGATCTGCAGCTGCGTCCGTTGAACCGCCGCACCGCCTTGGCGATGTGGCAGCTGGAGCAGGCCGCCCTGCCGGCCCAGCTGCGGCAGCTCTTGGATCGTCGGGTCGACGATCTGCTGGATCAGAGCGAGCAGCCCAGCCTGATGCTGTTTGACAGCACGCGCCAGCAGGCCGTTGCAGGTGCACGCCGCCTTCGCAGCGCCCGCCGCGAGCTGCCCGAGATCGAGCTGACCCTGCACCCGGGCTGGCAACACCTGCTGGGGGATCCCCTGCAACTGTTGCTGGAGTGCAGCGCCGCAGGGGCACCCCAACTGCTGGTCCGCAGCGACCTGTTGGATGGCGAGCGCAGCCATTGGTTGCAAAGCCTCGGCATGGCTCCCGAGGGCGAGGAGGTGGTGATGGCCCGCAGCGTGTGGAGGCGCCACGCCACCCAGCCCAGCCATGCGGTAGCCCGGCGTCTTGAAGCCGTGCTCGGTCAGTTGCAGCCAGGCCAGAGACCAATCCCAACGCCCCTGGGGCGCTGAAGTGCCCGCCCCCAACCCCCGCTCGGCCCTGGCCCTGGATGTGGGGCGTCGACGCATTGGCCTTGCGGGCTGCGATGCCCTTGGGCTCACCGTGAGCCCCCTACCGGCCCTGGGGCGGGGGAAGTTCCCTGCGGACCTGGTCCATCTCAGTGCCCTGGTGCAGAAGCGGCGGGTGACGGCCCTGGTGGTTGGCCTGCCCCTCGACGCCAACCAACGCCCCACGGAGCAGGCTGAGCATTGCCGCCGCTACGGAGAGCGCCTGGCCCGCAGCCTGAATCTGCCTTTGGCCTTCGTGAACGAATACGCCAGCAGCTGGGATGCCGGAGAACGCTTTCGCCTCCACGGGGATCGCAGTGGTGCACTCGATAGCGCCGCCGCCTCCCTGCTGCTTGAGCAGTGGTTGCGGGAAGGCCCCGAACCTTCAGCAGTGTCGAAGGCGACCCCAGATCCTGGACCCGAGCCTGGTGCCCAGGCATCCTGAGAACAGTGCAACCCCGGATCATGAGCAGCGACGGACCCAGCAGCAACGGATCCGGTGATGTCCCCACCGTGTTGGTGCGCGACCAGACGGGTCGGCAACTGCTCTGCTTTCTCGAGCAACTCATCCCTCTCGACGGTCACGACTACGCCCTGCTCACTCCCGTCGATACCCCGGTGTGCCTCGTGCGCATCGCTGATGACGACGGCGAAGACGAGGTGGTGGAAGAGCTCGATGGTGCGGAGCCGATCCTCTCGGTGGCGGATGTGGTGCTCCAGGAGCACGACCTCACCCTGGTGCGCTCGGCCGTGACTCTCACCGTGAGTGGTGATCTGGAGGAACCGGAGCTCGAGGACGAGGAGGAGCTCGACGAAGACGATGAGGACGACGACACCGACCTCTACGAGATGCTGATCCAGTTCCGGGCTGAAGGCCAGGAATATGGACTGTTCATTCCCCTCGATCCGTTCTTCGTGGTGGCCCGAATGGAGAACGGAGAGGGAGTGCTGGTGGAAGGCGAAGAGTTCGAGCGGGTGCAGCCCCGGATCGAAGCGGAGCTGGATGACCGCGAGCTGGGTGACGACTGACCCGCGGTGAAACGCCTCTCGATTTCCCAGCTGCTTCAGCCGGACATGGTGGCGCCAGGCACCCTCGCGGACCTGCCCCTCCATGGCCTGCTGGCCCATGGCATCCGCGCTTTGGTGCTGGATGTCGACCGCACCCTGCTGCCCCATCGCGGCACAACCCTGCCGCAACCCATGCAGGCCTGGCTGGAGAGAGCGCAGCAGACTCTGCCGCTTCACCTCTTCAGCAACAACCCCTCCCGCAGCCGCATCGGCGCCGTGGCAGCGCAGCTGGGGGTGAACTACACCACCAGTGCCGGCAAACCACGGCGGGGGCCGTTGCGGCGGGTGCTGAGCGAGCTGGACCTGCCTTCAGCTCAGGTGGCCATCGTGGGGGATCGAGTTTTCACCGACGTGCTCGCCGGAAATCGCCTTGGGCTTTTCACGGTGCTGGTGAAACCGGTGAATCCCGACGGTCTGCCCTGCCGGTTCGACCATTGGCAGAAATTCGAGGTGAAATTGGCACGTCTCGCTGGAGCTGATCTGCCCTGAGATGAGCAACCGCCGTGTGATCAAGGTGGGAACCAGCGTGCTGCGGGGCTCCGGCGGTCGCAGCACCGACCAGGTCATTGCCGATCTGGCCGCCAGCCTGAGTGGCTTGTGGCAACGGCAGGAACCCGTGGTGCTGGTCACCAGTGGAGCGGTTGGTCTGGGCTGCCATGCCCTGGGCCGCAGTCAGCGCCCAACGGAGCTGGAGGCCCTGCAGGCCGCTGCAGCTGTTGGTCAAGGGCGGCTGATGACCCTCTATGACCAGGCCTTTGCCACCCATGGCCGTTGCGTGGCTCAGGTGCTCCTGACCCGCGGTGACCTGACCTCGCGGCGCCGCTATCAGAACGCCTGCCGCACCCTCGAGCAGTTGCTGGCCTGGGGGGTGACGCCAGTCATCAACGAAAACGACACCCTCGCCACAGACGAGCTCCGCTTCGGCGACAACGACACCCTCTCGGCCCTGGTGTCTGTGGCCGTTCAAGCCGATGAGCTGGTGCTGCTCACCGATATCGACAGCCTCTATTCCGGGGATCCCCGCAGCGACGCCGAGGCAAAGCCCATCCCTGAGGTGCGCACGATGGCCGAACTGGAGGCCCTCGCCGGAGTGGCCAAAGGGGGCGGACGTTGGGGCACTGGAGGCATGACCACGAAACTCTCCGCAGCACGCATCGCCACTGCCAGTGGAATTCAGGTGCGTCTGGCCGACGGCCGTGATCCCGCGGTGCTGGAGGCCCTGCTCTCCGGAGCCCCGGTGGGCACCCTCTTCCGGCCCAGCAGCAGTCCCTTGAGCAGCCGCAAGGGCTGGTTGGCCCACGCCCTGCTGCCCAAGGGCAGCATCACCGTGGATGCCGGAGCCGCCCAGGCGCTGCTGGAGCAGGGCGCATCGCTGCTGGCCGCGGGGGTGCAAGCGGTGGAAGGCAGTTTCGGGCGCCGCGAGGCCGTTCGAGTGGTGGGCCCCCAGGGGCAGGAGCTGGCACGGGGGCTCAGTGCGATGGCCAGCGATGAACTGCTGGAGCGCAAGGGGCATCGCGGCCTGGTGATCCATCGCGACCACCTGGTGCTGCTGTCCAGCCCCTAGAGAATCGGCCTACGATCCGGCCGATCGCCCCTAGTTTCCGATGCGCTTCAGCCAACTGCTCAGCCAACTGAGCGAGGTGAAGGCGGCAGGCGGTCTCGAAGCCATCAGCCATCACCTGGCCAACGATCCGGAGCTGCAAGGTGCAGCCGCCCTCGATCAGGCGCAAGCGGGGCAGGTGAGTTTTCTGGAACCAGGCAACGCCCTGGCGGCTGCCCTCTCCGCCAGCGCCGCCAGCGTGGTGTTGCTCCCTGCCAAGGGAGATGAAGCGGAAGCGATCCAACGCCAGGCCAGCGAACGCGGCGTGGCCTGGATTGCCCTCAAGGATCCCCGCCTGGCCTTCGCCGAAACCCTCGACGCGCTGTATCCACGTCAGCCCAAACCGCCTGGAATTCACCCCTCGGCCGTGATCGCTCCTGAGGCGGTGGTGGGCATGGGCAGCCATGTCGGAGCCCATGTGGTGATCGGCGCCGAGGTGCAGATCGGGGCCAGCTGCACCATTCACCCGAACGTTGTGATCTACGACGACGTGCAGATCGGAGACGGATGCGAGCTCCATGCCGGAGCGGTGCTGCATCCGGGCTCACGGCTGGGGCGCGGCTGCGTGGTGCACTCCAATGCCGTGGTGGGCAGCGAGGGGTTCGGCTTTGTTCCCACCGCACAGGGCTGGCGCAAGATGCCCCAGACAGGTCTGGTGGTGCTGGAAGACGGCGTGGAGGTGGGCTGCAGCAGCACCATCGATCGCCCCTCGGTCGGGGAAACCCGGATCGGCGCCGGCACCAAGATCGACAATCTGGTCCACATCGGCCATGGCGTGACAACTGGCCAGGGCTGCGCCCTGGCGGCCCAGGTGGGCATTGCCGGCGGCGCCCGCCTCGGGAACGGCGTGATCCTGGCGGGCCAGGTGGGCCTGGCCAACAAGGCGGTGATGGGCGATCGCTCGATTGCCTCCTCGAAATCAGGCATCCACGGTGAAGTGGCCGCCGGCGAAGTGGTGAGCGGCTACCCCGCCATCCCCAACCGCCTCTGGCTGCGCTGCTCCGCGGCTTTCAACAAATTGCCGGAACTGACCAAGGCGATCCGCAGCCTCGAGAAGAGCCGCACCATCTGAGCCGCTCACGCATCAGCGCGTAGCCTCGCGCCCAGCACCCGCTCGGCCATGACCTCCAGCTACCGGATCACCCTGCTCCCCGGCGACGGCATCGGCCCGGAGATCACAGCGGTGGCCCGCCAGCTGCTGGATGCCGTGAGCCGCAAGCACGGATTCGAGCTGATCTACAACGAGCAACCGATGGGCGGTGCCGCCATCGATGCCACCGGCGAGCCCCTGCCCGCCAGCACCCTGGAGGCCTGCAAGGCCGCCGATGCCGTGTTGCTCGCCGCGATCGGCTCCCCGCAATACGACACCCTTCCCCGCGAACAACGTCCGGAAACCGGTCTGCTGGGACTGCGCGCGGGCATGGGCCTGTTCGCCAACCTGCGGCCGGTGAAGATCATTCCCGCCCTGATCGATGCCTCCACCCTCAAGCGCGAAGTGATCGAGGGGGTGGACCTGATGGTGGTGCGCGAGCTCACCGGCGGCGTGTACTTCGGCACCCCCAAGGGCCGCGTGGAGAGCGAGGGCCGGGTGCGCGGCTTCAACACCATGGCCTACTTCGACGATGAAATCGATCGCATCGCCAAGGTGGGTTTTGATCTGGCTGTGCAGCGCAGCGGCCGCCTCTGCAGCGTGGATAAAGCCAACGTGCTCGATGTGAGCCAGCTGTGGCGCGATCAAGTGGAGGCCCTGCACACCGCCAGCTACCCAGGTGTGGAGCTCAGCCACATGTATGTGGACAACGCCGCCATGCAGCTGGTGCGCAACCCCCGCCAGTTCGACGTGCTGCTCACCAGCAACCTGTTTGGCGACATCCTCAGCGATGAAGCCGCCATGCTCAGCGGCTCAATCGGGATGCTCCCCTCAGCGTCGTTGGGCGATGGCGGTCCGGGCCTGTTCGAGCCGATCCACGGCTCCGCTCCGGACATCGCCCGTCAGGACAAGGCCAATCCGATGGCAATGGTGCTCAGCGCCGCCATGATGCTGCGGGTGGGCCTGGGCGAAGAGGCCGCCGCTGCCGACCTCGAGGCCTGCGTCGACCGGGTGTTGGCAGGGGGCTACCGCACGGGTGATCTCATGGCCGAAGGCTGCACCCAGCTGGGCTGCCAGGCCATGGGGGATCAACTGCTGGCCTCCCTCGCCGGCTGATCCCGCGACAAGGCTTTCACGAATCGCGGGAGCTGGCGCCTCGACCTGCCAAACTCCCCCACAGTTCCGCTGATCCTGCGCATGTCGAAGCGTCACCCGGTCGTTTCCGTCACCGGCTCCTCCGGCGCGGGGACCAGCACCGTGAAGCGTGCCTTCGAGCACATCTTCAAGCGCGAGGGGATCACCCCGGCCGTTGTGGAAGGCGACAGCTACCACCGCTACGAGCGCGGCCCCATGAAAGAGGCCATGGCCTCAGCGCTGGCCAAGGGCGAGAACTTCAGCCACTTCGGCCCTGAAGCCAACCTGTTCGACAAACTCGAGGAGCTGTTCCGCACCTACAGCGAGACCGGCAGCGGCCAGAAGCGCTATTACCTGCACTCCGTCGAGGAGGCCGCTGAGCACAACGCCCGCCTCGGCACCAACCTCGAGCCTGGCCAGTTCACCCCCTGGGAAACCATCCCCGGCGGCACTGACCTGCTCTTCTACGAGGGTCTGCACGGCGGCGTGAAGGGTGACGGCTACAACGTGGCCGGCCTGGCTGATCTGCTCGTTGGCGTGGTGCCGATCGTGAACCTGGAGTGGATCCAGAAGATCGCCCGCGACAACAAGGAGCGCGGCTATTCGGCTGAAGCAACGGTGGACACGATCCTGCGTCGCATGCCGGATTACATCAACCACATCTGCCCGCAGTTCAGCCAGACCGATATCAACTTCCAGCGTGTCCCCACTGTGGACACCTCGAACCCCTTCATGATCCGCGACATCCCCACCCCGGATGAATCATTCGTGATCATTCACTTCCGCAAGGGTGCTCGCGAGAAGTGGGGGATTGACTTCACCTACCTGCTCGACATGATCCACGACTCCTTCATGTCCAGCCCCACCTCGATTGTGGTGAGCGGCGGCAAGATGGGTTTCGCGATGGAGCTGATCCTCACCCCGATCATCCACCGCATGATCGAGGAGAAAAAGAAGCTGGCCTGAGCCTTCCGCTCACGTCAACACCGGCCCACCCCACCCCACGCTCAAGCCAGCGAGGGTCCGGTGGGCTTTTTGATGCCAACACGGATGCCAATGCCGAGGCAAACGTGAATCGAGCCTCCAGACTGATCCACGTCCGCTGGCCCCTCCACGCCACCGAACACAGCTGATGCCCCTGAGCTCCTCACCAACGCTGCTGGTGCTGATCGCCCTCCTGGGGGCCTGCATCGGCAGTTTCCTCAACGTGGTCGCCTGGCGCCTACCGCGCCAGGAATCGGTGGTGAGACCCCGCAGCCACTGCCCCCGCTGCGGCACCAACCTCAGCTGGATCGAGAACATCCCGGTGCTGAGCTGGGTGCTCCTTCGGGGCCGCTGCCGTCATTGCGGCGCTGGCATCAGCGGGCGCTACCCGGCAGTGGAACTGCTCTGCTCGGGATTGTTCGTGGCGGCGGCCCTGGGCCAGAGCCAGGCGCTCGGCGAGGCCAACCCGATGCTCGTGCTGCTGGGCGGTTGGCTGCTGATCACCTTGCTGTTGCCTCTGATCCTGATCGATCTGGATCATCTCTGGCTGCCGGAACCCCTCTGCCGCTGGGGGGTGGTGCTGGGTTTGCTGATCACAGCCATCGCCGCACCCAAGCTGCTCCTCTGGCATCTGTTGGCCGCCAGTGCCGGCTTGCTGAGCTTCGAAGCCACCAGTGCCCTGGCCGAGAAACTGCTGGGGAAACCAGCGCTTGGCCTGGGGGACGCCAAACTCGCTGCCCTGCTTGGGGCCTGGCTCGGGCTGATGGGTCTTGGGATCAGCGTGATTCTGGCGGTCTTCAGCGGAGCCCTGTTTGGGATCGCTGGATTGCTGAGCGGTCGCCTGAAACGGGGCCAGCCCTTCCCGTTTGGGCCCTTCCTGGCGGGAGGGGGCCTTGCCGTCTGGATTGCCGGTCACGGCTTCTGGCTGCAACAGCTCAGCGAGCGCTTGGGCTGGAGCGCCCTTTAATGGTCTGAACACCACGTCCAGGCACCGCTCACCCCATGTCGCTGTTCGACTGGTTTGCTGATCGCCGCAAGACAGCCCCCGCTGTTCGCAACGCCCAGGAGGTCAATGAAGACGACGGGCTGTGGAGCAAATGTCCCGAATGCGGCCTGGTGGTCTATCGCAAAGATCTGGCCGCCAATGCCAGTGTGTGCAGCGGCTGCGGCTACCACCACCGCATCTTCAGTGAAGAACGGATCGCCCAGATCGCCGACGAGGGCAGTTTTGAACCCCTCGACACCGAGCTCTGCCCCACCGATCCGCTGGCGTTCAAGGATCGGCGCAGCTACGCCGATCGGATTCGCGACACCCAACGCTCGACTGGCCTGAAGGATGGAGTGATCACGGGTCTCTGCCGAGTGCAGGGCATTCCCCTCGCCCTCGGGGTGATGGACTTCCGCTTCATGGGCGGTTCGATGGGATCGGTGGTCGGCGAAAAGCTCACCCGCCTGATTGAGGAAGCCACCGCCAGGCGCTACCCGGTCCTGATCGTCTGTGCCTCCGGCGGAGCGCGGATGCAGGAGGGCATGCTCTCCCTGATGCAGATGGCCAAAATCTCCGGCGCCCTCGAGCGTCATCGCCAGGCGGAGCTGCTCTACATGCCCTTGCTGACCCATCCCACCACTGGAGGGGTGACAGCCAGCTTCGCGATGCTGGGGGATCTGATCCTGGCTGAGCCGAAGGCGCTGATCGGCTTTGCCGGCCGCCGAGTGATTGAGCAGACCCTGCGCGAGAAGCTACCCGACGATTTCCAGACCGCGGAATACCTGCGTGACCACGGGTTTGTGGACCACATCGTGCCCCGCACCAAGTTGCGCAGCACCCTCGTCAGCCTGCTGACCATGCACGGCTGCCAGAAGGCTGTGGCCGCGTGAAGCAAGCCCTCGCTCTCCTGCTGGTCCTGGGCCTTCTCTGGCTGCAACCGCTGCCGGCGGCCATGGCCGGCCCTGTCGATTGGCATGAAGTGCCCAGCAGTGTTGACGGTCGCCAGTGGTGGGATGCCGGCAGCCTGCGCTTGAACCGTGAGGGCAACCTCACGGTGCTCAGCCGTTTCCAGCCCGCCCCGCCGGCCGACCAGCCGCGCAACGCCGATGGCAGCGAGCCGCGCCCCCCTGCCAGCGACCTCTACGTGATGGAGATCGACTGCGGTCAAAGCCTCTACCGCGATACCTCGATTAACGGCATTCCCCAGTGGGGCAGCACCTGGCAGGCCCCTGCCGAGGATGACCTGATCAGCGCCACGATCCATGCCTCCTGCGAAGCCGGGGCTGATCTACTGGCAGGCTTCTAGGGCGCTTTCGCCAACCTGTGTCCCCAGTTGCGACTCCACAACGCCCCCTTGGTGTGGCCCTGGTGGGCCTGGGGTTCGGCGAAAAAATTCATCTACCGGCCCTGCGCCACTGCCCGCTGACCGAGCCGGTGGCCCTCTGGCATCCCCGAGACGAACGGCTTGACCAGGCCTGCAGCAGCCATGGCCTGCCGGGCTTCAGCGATTTCGAGGCCCTGCTCGCCGATCCCCGCGTTGAGGCTCTGGTGATCGCCACCCCGCCGGAGCCGCGCTTCGCCCTGGCCCAGGCGGCCATCGCCGCGGGGAAGCATCTGCTGCTGGAGAAACCAGTGGCCTTGGAGACCGCCCAGATCGAAGAACTGCAGCGCCAGGCCCTGACGGCAGGAGTGAGTGTGGCGGTGGATTTCGAATACCGGGCCGTTCCGGCGTTTATGCAACTGGCGGCCCTGTTGCGCAACGGCGCCGCCGGCACACCTTGGCTGGTGAAAGTCGACTGGCTGATGGGCAGCCGGGCCGATGCCAGCCGCCCCTGGAACTGGTATTCCCAACGGGCCGCCGGGGGCGGAGTGCTCGGCTCCCTCGGCACCCACGCCGTGGACACCCTCCACTGGCTTGTGGGACCCACGCGGACGGTCAACGCCTTGCGCAGCATGGCCATCCCCCAACGCCCCCTGGCCGACGGCAGCGGCCGCCTGGCGGCTGTGGATGCCGAAGACATCGCTCTGCTGCAGCTGGAGCTGGAAAGCCACAGGGGGCAGACGGTTCCGGCCCAGCTGAACCTGGCATCCGTGACCAAACCCGGACGGGGGTATTGGATCGAGGTCTACGGGAGTGAGGGAACCCTGATGCTGGGCTCCAGCAATCAGAGCGACTACGTGCATGGCTTCCAGCTGTGGCAATCCCACGGCGGCGGCTCCCTGCAGGAGATCGCCCCCGATCCTTCCCTCGCCTTCGATCAGACCTGGCCGGATGGGCGGCTGGCTCCGGTGCAACGCCTGATCCAGTGGTGGGCAGAGGCGATTCGGGAGCGCCGGCCGATGCTGCCAGGGCTCAGTGAAGCGGTGTGGAGTCAACGGGTCTGCGATCTCGCGCTGGAAGCAGCGGATAGCGGCCTGCGTCAACGGATTTAGGGGGGAAAAGGCGCCGGTTAGGATCCCCCGCATTCCCTTGAGGTGTCCCCATGGCGCTCGTCCCGCTTCGGCTGCTGCTCGACCACGCCGCTGAAAACGGCTACGGCATCCCTGCGTTCAACGTGAACAACCTGGAGCAGGTGCAGTCGATCATGGAGGCTGCCTATGAGACCGATAGCCCCGTCATCCTGCAGGCCTCCCGCGGCGCTCGTCAGTACGCCGGTGAGAACTTCCTGCGCCACCTGATCCTGGCCGCTGTCGAGACCTATCCCGACATCCCCGTGGTCATGCACCAGGACCACGGCAACAGCCCCGCCACCTGCTTCGGCGCTGCCGCCAACGGCTTCACCTCCGTGATGATGGACGGCTCCCTCGAGGCCGACGCCAAGACCCCCGCCAGCTACGACTACAACGTGGCTGTCACCAAGGAAGTGGTGGATGTGGCCCACGCCATCGGCGTGAGCGTTGAGGGCGAGCTGGGTTGCCTGGGCTCCCTCGAGACCGGCATGGGCGAAGCCGAGGACGGCCACGGCTTTGAGGGCAAGCTCGACCACAGCCAACTGCTGACCGATCCCGCTGAGGCTGCTGACTTCGTCGCCAAGACCAAGGTTGACGCCCTGGCCATCGCCATCGGCACCAGCCACGGCGCCTACAAGTTCACCCGCAAGCCCACCGGTGAAGTGCTGGCCATCAGCCGCATCGCCGAAATCCACAAGGCCATCCCCAACACCCACCTGGTGATGCACGGCTCCTCCTCCGTGCCCCAGGAATGGCTGGAGATGATCAACAAGTTCGGTGGCCAGATCCCTGAGACCTACGGCGTGCCCGTGGAAGAAATCCAGGAAGGCATCCGCAACGGCGTGCGCAAGGTGAACATCGACACCGACAACCGCCTCGCCTTCACCGCCGCTGTGCGTGAAGCCGCCGCCAAGGATCCCGCCAACTTCGACCCCCGCCACTTCAACAAGCCCGCCCGGGCCTACATGAAGCAGGTCTGCCTGGATCGCTACCAGCAGTTCTGGTGCGCCGGCAACGCCAGCAAGATCAAGCAGCGCGACATCAACTACTACGCCGGTCTCTACGCCAAGGGCGCCCTCGACCCCAAGAGCGCAGTTGCCGCCTGATTTCTTGATCGATCGATCAGCACCAAGCCCCCGCAAGGGGGCTTTTTTTGTGCCTGTTGATGTCTCCGTTACGGAGCCCCAGGCACCGTCAGGGGGCGCGGCAGGGCGTTTGGTGGCGTCGAGACCAAACGGGCCAGGGCCTGATCGAAAGTGGGTTCCATCACGAACCGCTGCCCATCGGTCACCACCACCCGCACCAGGGTCGGCAAGGCGTTGTTGGTGCTCTGGAGGTAGATCGGCTCGACATAGAGCAAGCCTTCACCCACAGGCATCACCAACAGGTTGCCGCGCAGCAACTTCGAGCCAGTGCGATTCCAGAGGCCGAACTGGTAGCTGATGGCGGGGTCCTGTTCGATCAGGGCCGAAATCTGCTGGGGACCAAGCAACAGACGCTGCTGCGGGAAGCGGGCCAGGAACAATTCCCCGTAGTTCGGGGTGTCGTTGCGGGCCGCCAACCAACCCACCATGTTGGCCCGCTTCAAAGGGGTGAATGGCAACAGCAGCACAAACTCAGGTCGGGTGCGCCCCGGCAATTGCATCGTCACGTGATACGGATTCACCGGGGCGGTTCGATCGCCGTAGATCTCCTCAGGGATCGCCCAGACGTCGTCTCCGTTGTAGAAGGTGCGCACATCCGTGACGTGATAGCGGAGCAGCCGCTCAGCCTGGATCTGGAACTGGCTCTGGGGCACCTGAATGTGGGCCAGCAGCTGCTTGGGCATCGACTGCAGGGGCCTGAACAGATCAGGGAACACCTTCTGCCAGGTGCGCAGCACTGGATCGGAGGGATCGCTGACATAAAGCCAGACATCACCGTTGTAGGCATCCACCACCGCCTTTACGGGATTGCGGAAATAGCGGATCCCTTCGGGATTGGCATCGGAATAGGGGTAGCTGCGGCTTTGAGTGAAGCCATCGAGCAACCAATACTGATGATGACCACTGCGGTAGTCGGGATCGTCGTCGACCCGGGCCGTCACCAGATAAGGCTTGCTTTCAAAACGAAGGAAGGGGGCAATCGCCCGCAGGCGTTCATTCACCTGACGGCGCAACAGCAACCGCGAGGAGGGGGTGAGCGAGCCGGTGAACAACAGGCGCGGTTCCGGCAGATAAATCGCCGCCAGCAACCGATCCAGGGGCCCATGAATGGGCACCCCAGCTTGGCCGTCGTAATGGGAATAAACGTTGAGTTCGCCCTCGGGGTAATCAAATTCCCGCACCTGGGTGGGTGCGATCGCATAGGGGGCGGCACCGGAGGCGAAGTAAAGGCGCGGGCGACCGACCGGTAGGGCGCGCTCCACCTGCTGCTGGCTTAAACCCAACTGGGGAATCGCCTGCACCCTGCCGCTGCGGCCAAGGTCCTTGACGAAATAGAGAGGCAGGCCATCGGGGCCACTGGCATTCACCGGAGAAACGGTGAAGCCGTAGCCATGGGTGAACACCAGGTGTCGGTTCAACCAGGTGCGCGAACCCTTGGCCAGAGCGCCGCTATCGAGCTCGCGGGCTGCCACCAGCACCTGTTGCGACCCCCTCTCGCGGCTGTCGTCGCTCAGGGGATAGCGATCGACGGCTGCCGAAGGGAAGCGGTAATAGAGGCGGAGCTGCTGCAGCTGCCGATTGGCTTCCAGCAGTGGGCCGCTGTCCCAGAGGCGCACGTTCGCAAGGGTGCCGCTGGCGGCCTGGATGTCCTGCTTTCGCAGTTGCTGCTTGGGAGAGAGATCCACATCCCGCACCGCCTCGAGGCCAAAGGCGCGGCGAGTCGCGGCGATAGAGCGCTGGAGATAAGGACTTTCAAGCTCCAACTCCCGGGGCTGAACCCAGATGCGCTGCACCAGAGGAGCCAGAACCCACTCCGCCAACGGCAGGCTGAAAGCCGTCGAAATCAGAGGGAGCAGGGCGACACGACGAAACCAAGAGCGCGGCACCGGCACCAGCAAGCTGATCCCGCTCAACAGCAGAAGCAGAGACAGCAGCAGCTTCAACGGAAGTCGCAGGTGCAGATCGACAAATCCGGCCCCCGAGGCGACTCCCGATCCCTCCACCATGAGGTTGAACGGGGAGAGTCCGTAACTGAGGGCAGCAGCCAGGGCAAGCAAAGCCAGCTGAGGCTGCAGCACCCGTTGCTGATCTCGGCTCAGGCCAGGAAAGCGAAGGTCAGAAAGGCTGCTGCCTTCACTGAAGGTGAGCCAGAGGCATCCGACCAAGCCCACGGTCACCTGGGCCAACACGATGCTCACCAGGAGGTGCAAAGCCGGGAGCCTGAGCACCGTGAAGCTCAAATCGAAGCCGGTGACGGGATCAGCCTCGCCAAAGGGAACCGCCAGCAGACCCGGCAGCCAAAGACCCCAGCCCCGCGCCAACGCCGTGGCCGAACCAGCCAGGGCAGCGGCAAGACTGATGCGCAGGGTGGTGTAAGGCCAGAGGATCAACAGAGGCAGCAGCGCCAGCACCAGGCCGAGCACCAAGGCCACAGGCAACTCGGCAAGCGTGGCCAGGCCCGTGATCACCTCGCCGCGAAAAGGATCCAGGATCAAGCCACGGGCCTGGAGCATCAGATAGGAGAGCCCCAACGCAAGCAGCAACAGAAGACCTGCGAGCACCCCCACCAGGGCGAGGGAGTTGAGAGGGGCGAGCGGAACAGCCCGCAACACCTTGCGACTGGACTCCTGCCGCAAACGCCAGCAACGCCTCAACTGCTGCAGTTGCAGTGGCAAACCGAGGCCGAGAACCAGCACAAACGCCAGCAGCTGAAACAGCCAACGTCGCAAGACCACCGTGGAGGCATCGAACTGGCCAAACCACTGGAGCTCGATCAGCAGGCGCGGCAGGAAAATCAGCAGACCCAGGAGAAGGGCGGCACAGGTGCACCAGCGCAGGATCTGCTTGGAGAGCGCCACGGATAACTGCACGGACGGCTCACAGAGCGGCGATCACCCCGTGAGGCTAGGCAGGAGACCAGCCAGGTCAAGCCAGAAGATCAATACCCGAGCCCAGGGGTCGGGTTTAAAACGGAGCCCGGGATCTCACTGCTAATTTCGGTGCAACGTCCATGGCACGAACGTGACGGCGACTCTCTCCCGCTCCACCTTCACGGGACTGCGCTGCAAGGAATGCGGCCAGGCCTATGAACCTGGAGCCCGTCATGTTTGCGAAGACGTCTGCTTCGGCCCTCTGGAAGTCGTCTACGACTACGAGGCCATCCGCAACCGGGTCAGCAGGGCCACGATTGAAGCAGGGCCTGCCTCCATCTGGCGTTATCGCGACTTTCTGCCCATTGAGGGGGATCCGATTGATGTGGGCACCGGCTTTACGCCACTGCTCAAGGCCAACAACCTGGCCAAGCGCCTCGGGCTGAAGAGCCTCTACATCAAGAACGATGGCGTGAATATGCCCACGCTCTCCTTCAAGGATCGCGTGGTGTCCGTCGCCTTGACCCGTGCCCGTGAGCTCGGCTTTACAACCGTCAGCTGCGCCTCCACCGGGAACCTCGCCAACTCCACCGCGGCCATTGCCGCCCACGCGGGCCTGGATTGCTGCGTGTTCATCCCCAGTGATCTGGAGCTGGGCAAGGTGCTCGGCACCCTGATTTACAACCCCACCCTGATGGCGGTGAAGGGCAACTATGACCAGGTGAACCGCCTGTGCTCGGAGGTGGCCAACACCTACGGCTGGGGCTTCGTGAACATCAACCTGCGCCCCTATTACTCCGAAGGCTCCAAGACCCTCGGCTACGAAGTCATCGAACAGCTGGGCTGGGAACTTCCCGACCACATCGTGGCGCCTCTGGCCTCCGGCTCCCTGTTCACCAAGATCCGCAAGGGCTTCGACGAGTTCATCAAGTGCGGCCTGGTGGAGGAAAAGGCTGTGCGCTTCAGCGGCGCCCAGGCCGAAGGTTGCAACCCGATTGCCACCGCCTTCCGCGAAGGCCGTGACTTCATCACTCCGGTGAAGCCCAGCACCATCGCCAAGTCGATCGCCATTGGCAACCCCGCCGACGGCCCCTACGCCATCGACATCGCCAACCGCACCGGCGGCACCATCACCGACGTCAACGACACGGAAATCGTTGAGGGCATCAAGCTCCTGGCTGAAACGGAGGGTGTGTTCACCGAAACCGCCGGTGGCACAACGATCGCGGTGCTCAAGAAGCTGGTGGAGCAGGGCAAGATCAACCCAGAAGAGCGCACAGTCGCCTACATCACTGGCAACGGTCTCAAAACCACCGAAGCGGTGGTGGATGCCATCGGCAAGCCCTACACGATCGAGGCCCAGCTCGACAGCTTCAACGCCGCCTGGAAGCAGGCCCAGGCCGATCAGGGCCAGGCCTGATCCAACACAGCTCACCCTCTTTTTTGCCGCCCCAAGCGACCATGCCCGTTCAAGTTCTGATCCCCACTCCCCTTCAGAAGTTCACCAACGACGAGGCCAGCGTTGAGCTTGAGGCCACCAGTGTTGACGGCCTGATTGAGGCCCTCGACGGCCGCTACCCCGGTCTCAAGGGCCGCCTGTGTGACGAAGCCGGCAAGCTGCGCCGTTTCCTCAACGTCTATGTCAACAGCGAGGACATCCGTTTCCTGGACAACCAGACGACGCCCCTCAAAGACGGCGATGAAGTCAGCATCGTTCCCGCAGTGGCCGGGGGCTGATCCCAATCCGTAGCGATTCCAGCAGCACCTTGGGGCAAGACCTGCCTCAATCGCATCACGATCCAGTGTCAGGCGTTAAGCGATGACCCATACACCCGAACGACGCCTCTCCCTGGACGACAAGGCACAGCTGTTTGACTACAGGCAAGCGGCGAACCCGATTCGATCGGGGCTCACCGAGCCGATTCCCTACAGGTCCTGGTCTCCTGAGCTCCATGCCCAGGGCCCCAGTGGTGTGATTCCTCTCGACATGAGCAGCGACCTGGGGCTAAGCGCGCCCGCCACCAGCCCAGGACTGGCGGCTCACTTCGTTCGCATCAATGCTGGCGAAGGCGTGAAGGCCGCAGCCGTAGCCACCAGCTCTTTGTTCTTTGTGCTCTCCGGCCAGGGAACCTGCCTCTGCCGTGAAGCCCACAATGAAACTGAGATCAGCTGGAGCGAGGGTGATCTGTTTGTGCTTCCCGCAGGCGGCACACCGCTGCTGCAGGCCGACAGCACCAGCGTTCTCTATTGGGTCAACGATGCTCCCTTGCTGAGCTATCTGGGGGTCGAACCGACTACACCCCGGTTCAAACCCACCCTGTACAGCGCCACCTGGTTGCAACAGGAGCTTCAGGCGCTGGCCCAGCAACCTGGAAGTGTGAACAGCAATCGGATCAGCCTGCTGCTGGCCAACCGTGACCTACCCAGCACCCGTACCGTCACCCACGTGCTCTGGGCGATGTATGGCATTGTGCCGGCAGGGGTCACCCAGGCGCCGCATCGCCACCAATCGGTGGCGTTGGATCTGATCGTCGACTGCCAACCCGGCGTATACAGCCTGGTGGGCACGGAGCTGAATGGCGATGGCAGCATCCGCAATCCCCAGAGAATTGACTGGCAATCCGGAGGTGCCTTCATCACACCACCGGGCCACTGGCATTCCCATGTGAACGAAAGCGGAGCACCGGCCTATCTGCTGCCCATCCAGGACGCTGGACTACAGACCTATCTGCGCAGCCTCGATATCCGCTTCGCCTGAGCCCTAGATCGAGCAGACCGTGGTCTTTTGAGACTGCTCGAAACTCTCGACAAGCGCGCGGAACGCGGAGCCTTCGATCGTTTCCTGCTCAATCAGTTGGTTCACCAGCAAGTCCATGAGATCGCGGCGAGGCTGCAATAACGCCACCGCCTCGTTCAGGGCCGTGCGTGCTAGCTGCTGCACCTGAGCATCGATGCGGTTGCCCGTCTTCTGGGAATGATGGGGTTCGGAGCGAAGCCAATCGCGACCGAGAAACACCTCTGCACCATCCCCCTCAAGGGAAAGCGGGCCTAAGGAAGAAAAGCCATAGCGCGTGACCATCTCGCGAGCGATGCGGCTGACCTGCTCGAGATCAGATGACGCGCCCTGGGTGATCTCGCTCGGACCGAAAACCACCAACTCCGCCGCGCGCCCACCCATCGCCATCACCATCCGCGCTTCGAGGTAGGCCTTGCTGATCAAGCCAGAGTCGAGCACCTCCTCATCGGGCATGGTGCGCGCAAAGCCCCCGATGCCACCGGCACGAGGCAGCAGGGTCACCTTGTCGAGATCATCAGCCTGAGGCAGAAGCGTGGTGATCAGGGCATGGCCGATCTCGTGGTAGGCGATCAGCCGTTTCTTGGCACTGTCCTGGAGTGGTGCCGCTGTGAGCCCCATGGTGATGCGCTCCAGGGCATCACTGATCGCGAGATCATCGATGCTGGCTCGCTCTCGACGGGCGGTGAGGATCGCCGCTTCATTGAGCAGGTTGGAGAGGTCAGCACCCGAGAAACCGGGGGTTCGACTCGCCCAGTCCGCCAGACACACCTCTGGATCCAAGGGGCGACTGCGGGCATGCACCGCGAGGATCTCTTCACGCCCTTTGCGGTCGGGCAGGTCAACATGGATGCGTCGGTCAAACCGACCGGGGCGCATTAACGCGGCATCCAGTACATCAGGCCGGTTGGTGGCAGCCAGGAGAATCACTCCGGAGTTCTCTGCGAAGCCATCCATCTCCGTCAGGAGCTGATTGAGGGTCTGCTCTCGCTCGTCATTACCACCGCCAATGCCGGCTCCCCGCTGGCGGCCTACAGCGTCAATTTCATCGATGAAAATGATGCAAGGAGCTTTCTCCTTGGCCTGGCGGAACAGATCGCGAACGCGACTGGCGCCGACACCAACAAACAGCTCAACGAATTCAGAGGCCGCCATTGAAAAGAAGGGCACGCCGGCCTCCCCGGCGATGGCCTTCGCCAGCAGGGTCTTACCCGTGCCCGGCGGACCCACCAGCAGAACCCCCTTGGGAATCCGCGCCCCCACGGCTGTGAAGCGCTCGGGTTCCTTCAGGAAGGTGACCACCTCCTGAAGCTCCTCCTTCGCTTCCTTGATCCCTGCCACATCTTCAAAACGCACCGCAACGCTGGCCTCTGGCTCTGCGACGCGAGCTTTGCTGCGGCCAAACCCCATGGCCCGGTTGGCCACCTGGGCAGAGCGGCGCAGCAGCAGGGCCAAGCCGCCAAACAACAAGAGCAGCAGCAAACCGTTGGAGACCAGGCTGGCTGTGGCCTGGTCCTGTCGGTCATCCCGCACCGTGAGGGGGACCCGCGCCTCCTGCGCTGTCCGCAACAGAACCTGGTCATTGCTGAAGACCGGAACGCGCGTGCGCGATCCATCGGCGTAGGTCACGCTGACCTCACGGTTCGATGGAGAGAGCAACAGCTCCTTGACCTTGCCTGCTTTGAGCTGATCGAGCAGCTGGCTGTAACTGGGCTGAGGGGCTCGGGCGAGCCCTAGATCCTTCAGAAGGGAATCGCGTTGGCCAGACGAGGGTGGCACCTCTGTTTTGCTCGCCTCTGGCTTCGAGAGCGCTGCTGTCGAGACTGGGTTTGAAGCCCGTGCAGGCAAGTCAGGGGTAGAGCCGCTGCTCACGGGACTTCATCGCTGAAGTGAGCTTAGCGATTTGACGAAAGGAAAGTCGGCAAGGGAAGATCTTGGTTTGGCTGACGAGTAAGCGGGATGGCTGTTCCCAAGAAGAAAACCTCCAAAGGCAAGCGGAACCAGCGCCACGCCACCTGGAAAGGCAAGGCTGCCATCGCCGCTCAAAAGGCCCTCTCCATCGGCAAAGCCGTGCTGAGCGGCCGGGCTCAGGGTTTTGTCTATCCCGTGGCTGAAGAAGAAGGCGACGAAGCCTGATCACGGATCCAATTCATGGCGTCAACGCCGCTGCCTTCGAACACAGGACAGCGGCGGGCGTTGAGCACCCGCACCAGGGATGCCTCCGGCAGCCTTGGCTCCAGATAGAAGGAAGGCGGCAACGATCGCAAGCTGGCTTTGACCAGACCATCGAGCTGCTGTCCATTCATCCAGCCTCCACCGCGGCGGCGCTGTTGCGCCTCGGCCTGAAAGCGCCAGCGCCTCGGCAGATGCCACATCTGAGGCCAGAGCATCACCAGGCTGCTGAGCTGTTCCCAAAGGGCCTGGTAGCCCCCTAAGGCCTGGTTACAGCGGCGTACCCAGGCACGCTCCGCAGCACTGAAATCAGCAGCCATCTCTGAACTGAGGGCAGCCTCCAGCTCCTGATCGCTCAGGGGCCGGCAGGCCACCATCCAGCCCTCCAGCAGCAGAGCGTCGGCCTCTCCGCGCCAGGGAAGACTCGGGTCCCCTTGCCCCGCGAGGAGGGTCTTATCGAAGCGAGGCAGGTCCAGGTCAGAGCCAGGGCCTCCACGCCAACGCTGGATCGCCTGCTGCAGATGATCCGGATCGTGACTCCCCGGTGGCACCCGGTTCACGCCGAAGGGATTGCCCGCCATCCGCTCCAGGCGCTGCGGATAGGGAAGGTAGGCATCGTCGATGGAGGCGATCGCCAAACGCACCCCCTGCTCCGCGCAGTGTTGCTGCAGATGACGGGCCAAGGTGCTCTTGCCCGAACCGACGGGCCCATTGAGGGCGATCACCGGCTTCTGGCCCTCAACGCGCAGTTTCTGGCAGAAGCCCAGCAACTGATCTTCAAGGCTCATGAGCCGAGCTTGAACGCTTCCAGCACAACCGCATAAACCAGACCAATGCGGAGGTTGTCGCACAACACCCAGGCCAGGGGAACCGGCTCCCCAACCACCCTGGTGCGCAGACGGATCACCAGCTCCAACAGGAGCACCAGCATCAGCACCACCAGCGGGCGCTGACCGATCGCATTGAGCCACCAGGCGGTGATGTTCTGACCGGCATAAAACCCGAGCAGCAAGGCCAGCACAGCGGAGCTTCGGCGGCGCCAACTGCCTTGAAAAGCACCGAAAACCAGCTGCCCACCGCGGCGCTGCAAACGATCAAAGCGGGTGGCCTGGAGTGGCATGCGGGTCAGACGGAGATCAATAGACGCTGCAGATAGGAGAGCGTGACCAACCCCTCAGGGCAAGCCGGTCCGCACAACACGCCACAGGGGCAAATCGCCTCCCCCAGACCATCCACCACAGCAGCGGCCTCTGCAAATTCATCGAGGGGCTCGTGGGCACTGGAGGCACTGCGGGTGATCAACACCCTCAGCCCGGCTGCACGAGCAGCGCGGTAGCCATTGCCGGAATCCTCAATCGCGAGCACCTCGCCAGCCGGGCGATCCAGTTGAGCCAGAGCGGCCCGATAGGCCTCGGGATCAGGCTTTTTGCGCGCGACATCGTCACCGCAGATCCAGAACTGGAACAGCTGCGCATGATGCGGTAACTGACGCTCCAACAACGACTGGACGGCAGAGCGTCCACTGGTGGTGACAATGCCCTGCACCCATCCGGCCGCTGCGGCCGCCTCCATCAAACGGCGCACGCCAGGACGAAGTTGGATCTCCCCCTCGCTGATCAGGCTGCGGTAGTGGCGCTGTTTTGACGTTTGCAGGGCTTCCACACGCTCCCCGCTCGGCCGTTCCCCTTCCTTCTGCTGCAGAAACGCAGCAATCCGCTCGCGCCCTCCACTGATGCGAAGCAGGTCCAGGTAATCAGCTACCTCCCAGCGCCAGGGCAAGGCCGCTTCTTCAAAAGCGCGGTTAAAAGCCACGCGGTGCCCCTCGAGTTCTGTCTCAGCCAGGGTTCCATCCACATCCCAGAGCAGAGCCGATGGCCGTGGCTGCATGGCGGATCCCTGGGGACAACGAGGCTAAAGCGGTTCTGGACAAAGGGAAGTCAGCCCACAGAATGGTTGTGCTTTGAAGGCCTGCGTTGCTCCCTGACTCCCCTGAGCAACGGTTGAACCAGCAGTGGCAGTTGCCTGCAGCCGTGCAACTGGATCGAGATCTACACGATCTCGGACTGAGTGAACCGATCCTGGCTCTGTTGCAGCGCCGTGGATTCAGCAGCAGAGAGCAGATTGAAGCGCTGCTGACCCCTGCGGAAGCACCTGAAGCCAAGGACCATTTCCCAGACCTGCCCAAGGCCGTGAAACGGCTTCAAAAAGCCTGCAAGCAAAGCGAAGCCCTGGCGATCTGCGGCGATTACGACGCCGATGGCATGACCAGCACCGCCCTGCTGATGGGCGTGCTCCGCCAGCTGGGAGCGCAACCCCGTGCCGCCATTCCCAGTCGTCAGGACGATGGCTATGGACTGAATGCCGCCATGGTCGAGCAGCTCGCAGCGGATGGCGTGCGGTTGCTGGTCACCGTGGATAACGGTGTCTCGGCTCGAGAGGCCCTGGAACGGGCTCAGGAGCTCGGCCTGGAAGTGATCGTCACCGATCACCACACCCTGCCCAGTGAGAGACCCCCCTTGCTGGCCCTGGTGCACCCGGCCTGCACTCCGGAGGGATCGCCCTATCGAGGCCTGGCAGGGGTGGGACTGGCCTTTGTGGTCGCCCGAGCCTTGGCCCAGGCCAGCCGCTCCAAACAGGCCCTGGCCATGGCCCTCGACCTGTTTTGCATCGGCACGATTGCTGACATGGCTCCCCTCGAAGGGGTAAACCGCCGCTGGTTGATGGATGGCCTACCCCGTTTGAAACACTCCGCCTTGCCGGGTCTGCAAGCACTGCAACAGGTCGCTGGTCTCGACGAGGCTCCGATCGATGCCGGAACGGTGGGCTTTCAACTGGCACCGCGCATCAACGCTGTCGGGCGTCTGGGCGATCCCGCTCTGGTGGTGGAGTTGCTCACCACCGCCGACCAGGACCGGGCCCTGGAGCTGGCCAGGGCCTGCGAGAACCTCAACCGCCAGCGCCGTGAACTCTGTGATGCCATCGAGGCGGAGGCCAGGGCCCTCGCAGATGCCGATGGGCAGCAACGCAGCCCTTTTCTGCTGTTGGCCCAAGGGCATTGGCATCACGGCGTGATCGGCATCGTTGCGGCTCGCCTGGTGGAGCGTTTCAACGCTCCGGTGGCACTGCTGGCCTCGGAGGGAGAAGGCCGCATGCGCGCCTCGGTTCGGGCTCCGAAGGGGTTTGCCGTCGATCAAGCCCTGCAGCAGTGCTCCGATTTATTGGAGCGCCATGGCGGGCACCCCGCCGCTGGAGGGTTCACGGTGCGAGCTGAGCGGGTCAGTGCCCTCCACGAACGGCTCAATCGCCTGGCCCAGCAGTGGCGGGAGCAAGCGGAGCCACCTGGTGTGGCGCCTGAGGCGCTGTTACGCCTCGATCAACTGGGGCGATCGTTCTGGCAACAGTTGCAGAGGTTGGAGCCCTTCGGCATCGGCCATCCCACCCCAATGTTCTGGAGCAGTTGCTGCAGCATCAGCCAACAACGGGAGCTGCGGGGCGGACACCTGCAACTGACTCTGCGTCAGGGCGAGGCCACGGCCCGGGCAATCGCCTGGCGCTGGCAGGGGGGAAGCAGCCTGCCGAAGCAGGTGGATGTCGCCTATCAGCTGCGCATGAACCGCTGGCAGGGAGAGGAGCGACTCCAGCTGGAGCTGGTCGCAATCCGGCCGAGCACGAGTGAGGCCCTCGTGCTGCAACGCCACAACCGCAGCTACTGGGTGCAGCGTGATGGAGAAAGCCTGGTGATCCGCAATGCCCACGGCGAAGAACTGCGGGGCCGCAGCCCGGGCGAGTCCGATGGGGATCTCTCTGTGGATCACCCCCAAGCGGAGCACCCCTATGTCAGAGCCTTGGTGCTGGATGCCGCACGCGCCCTGGGCATGGCTGCATAAAGAACCCCTTGGAGCACCGCTCCAAGGGGTTCAACGCGACAGTGCTCAAGCGAGCTGTCAGCGGCGATTCAGAGGGCGCCGCGGCGGTAGAAGAGGATGAAGATCACAGCTGGACCCACCAGGGTGATCAGGAACAGAGCAGCAAAGTTGGCGATCAGGTGGAAGTCGATTCCCATGGGAGAACGGCTCGGAAGCTGCACATGTCTCCACCACCCTAAAAGCAGGCCTGCCTTCTCAGCTGGCTCTGTTCACTCGCCTGTGACGGGTTGTCACAGCCAGTTCCATGACTGAAAGCCTGCACTGGCGCTGCATCAGCGGCTGCGGCTCGTGCTGCAGGCTTGATCCTGGCGAGCGCAATGAGGCCCTGGAGGCTCTCGATGAGGAGCAGCAGGAGCTGTATCTCTCGATGGTGGGGGCGGATGGCTGGTGCATCCACTACGACACGGGCTCGAGCAGCTGCCGCATCTACGACGAGCGACCGGTGTTCTGCCGCGTGGAAAACCTGGCCCAGCTGTTCGACGTGCCAGCCGAGGAGGCCAACGCTTTCGCCATTGCCTGCTGCCGCCAGCAGATCCGCTGCGAACACGGCGGGCGTGGCATGGTGATGAAGCGTTTTGAGCAGGCCATCCGCCAGCCCCCCGACCACGCGGACTCCAGCCCTGATGCCTGATCCCGAAGACAAGAGCGCAGACACGCCCACCAGCAGCGACCAAGCCGGCAGTTTCGGGGCCGTTTTTCTCACCACCTTCACCACGGTGTTTCTGGCGGAGCTGGGGGATAAGACACAACTGGCTGCCCTGCTGCTTTCCGCAGAATCCGGCAGACCGGTGCTGGTCTTTATCGGTGCGTCTCTCGCCTTGATCAGCTCAAGCCTGGTGGGGGTCGTCCTTGGCCGGTGGCTCTCCCGCGTCTTGCCGCCCCAGCAGCTGGAACGACTGGCGGGGATCCTGATGATTGCGCTGGGCCTCTGGCTGGGTCGTCAGGCGGCCATGAGCATGTTCCCGTTGGGCTGAGACCACAGCAATGCAACTGCCCCTTCTGGCCTCCACGTTCATCACGGTGTTCCTCGCGGAACTCGGCGACAAAACCCAGCTGGCGATCGTGACCATCAGCGGCACCTCCAATCGAACCGGTGCCGTGTTTGCCGGCAGCGCCACAGCTCTGGTGCTCGCCAGCCTCCTTGGGGCTGGCGCCGGAGGATCTCTGTCAGCGGTGATCCCCACCAATGCCCTGCAACTGGCTGCGTCTCTTGGCTTCCTGGTGATCGGCACCCGCCTGCTGCTGCGCGCTGGGAGCGAGGCCGATGCGACCTCAAAGCCCAGCACCGAAGCCGGAGCCGCCGGCGAAACAGAAGCCGAAGGCGAAGCGAAGTGAGCGGTGAACCTGTGGCGACACAGCCCACGCCACAGGTAAAGTTTGTGAGTTGATGTAGTGCCTTGAGGCGTTGGCCGTCTCAGAGCATTGCGAGCAACACGCCGCACTTCCCAGCAGTACAGAACCACAGCACTGAATCGCAGCACTGAACCGCAGCAATCACGGTTCAGAGCCCCTCTGCTCCGAAGTCAAACCCCGAAGACCCGCCAACAAGACCCGCTCCGAACCCTCTCACCCCACCATGAAGTTCTCGGTCTCGGACCTCATTGACCAACTCCCCAAGCAGGAGACCCTGACCCTCAGCAAGCTGGAAAAAGGTCTCGGACTCAGCACCAAAGCCGACAAGGAACAGCTGCGCATCGCCCTCGATGCCCTGGCGCGTGTAGGGGTGCTTGAAGAATCCGCTGGCGGCATCAGCCGCGTGGAGGACGAAGGCCTGATCGAGGCACGGCTGCGCTGCAGCAGCAAGGGTTTCTGTTTCGCCCTTCGCGAAGACGGCGGCGAAGACATCTACATCCGAGACAACCAGCTCAACCACGCCTGGAATGGCGATCGGGTGCTGGTGCGCATCACCCGTGAAGGCGGGCGGCGCCGATCCCCGGAGGGTGGGGTGCAATGCATCCTGCAGCGCAACACCACCAGCCTTTTGGCCCAGGTCGAACAGCAGAACGACAAGCTGCTGGCCCTGCCCCTCGACGATCGATTGCTGACCGCGATCGAACTTCCCGACAGCGATGTCAGCCACCTCAAGCCCGCCAGCGAGGCCGTGGTCGAGGTGAAGCTGGACCGCTACCCCGTGGGTCAGCTGCCACCCCAGGGCCACGTGGCTCGAAGCCTGGCGGTGAATGCCGGCCCGGAAGCCGATCTGGATCTGCTGCTCACGAAGCATGGGCTGCGCGAACGCCCCGCAGCGCCCAAGAGCACGGCCAAGGCGCTTGAAGCCAAAGACAGGGATGACCTCAGCGCTCTTCCAACCCTGGTCTTGCAGCTGTGGTCGAGCAGTGAAGCGCCGATTCTTCCCGCTGTCTCGCTGGAGCCCCTGGAGAGCGGCACACGGGTGTGGGTGCATGCCCCGGCCATTGCCGAGCGCGTGGGCTTTGGCAGCGCCCTCGATCTCTTCCTGCGCGATCTGGGTGAAGCGCTCTGCGTTGGAGAGAGCTGGCTGCCGCTCCTTCCCAGCAGCCTGAGCAAAGCCGCCGCCTTCAAGGCCGGCAGCAGCAGTGCGGCACTCTCGGTTGCCCTCGAGCTCAACACTGACGGGCAGTTGGAGCACTATCGCTTCTGCCGCAGCACCATCAGCCCAGACGCCGTGGTTGACGCCAAGGCACTCCAGGCCCTGGCTGAGCGCAAGCCCAAAGCCCGCACAACCCCAACGGCCCTGAAGGGTCTCAAGGATCAGCTGCCCCTGCTCGAGCAACTGATTGCCCTGGCCCAGACCCTGCGGGCGCTGCGCTTGAGCTCGGGCTCCATTGATCTCGACCTGGCGATGCCCGCGATCGAAGGGCTCGGCGAACTGGCGATCCCCGAACCGGATGAGAGTCGGCACGGTTGGCTGGTGCAGCAGGACCCGGCGGAGAGTCCATCCGGACTGCTCCGGGAATTGGTTCTCCTGGCCCATCGCGCCTTTGGGCGCCATATGGCAACCCTGGAGTTGCCCGCCATCTATGCCCAGAATCCGGCACCGGATGCTGAAGCCCTGAACGATGTGGCCAAGGCCGCCCTGGCCCTGGAGATTCCCCTGGAGTTGTCAGCCGATGGCAATGCCAGCGCCCAGGAGCTTGCGACGGCTTTTGCCGGCAGCGATCGCTCCCGAGTGCTCCTGCAGCAACTGAGGGATCCCTTGAAGCCGGTGACCCTCGCCACCGAGCCCGGTCCCAACACGCTGGCCGCCGAGGAGCAGGCCTTTGCGGCCTGGTGTTGCCCTTCTTTGCACTACGCAGATCTGTGGAACCAGCACCTGTTGGTGTTGCTCCTCAGCGAAGGCAAGGATCGCCCCTCCGTTCGCCACAAAACCCGGGTGGACATTGCCTCCGATAGCAGCCATGGCGTGATCGACTGGCCTCTGATGACCGCCAGTCAGCTCGCACCGCTCGAGGAAGGGCTCAGTCCCTCACTGCTGCATCGCCTCAATGCCCGGGCCCGCTTCACCAGCGAGCTGCAAAGCGATGCCCTGGCCATGGCCCAGGCCCGCCAAGCGGAACCCCTTGTCGGTCAAACCCTCACTGGCGTGATCAGCGGCGTGCAGAGCTACGGGTTCTTCGTGGAAGTGCCCCCATCCCAGGTGGAAGGCCTGGTGCATGTGAGCTCCCTCAAGGACGACTGGTACGAGTACCGCTCCCGTCAGAACAAACTGGTGGGGCGGAAGAACCGTCGCACTTACATGCTGGGCGACGCCGTGGAGGTGATCATCCAGAAGGTGGATGTGCTGCGGCATCAGATCGACTTGGCGGTCGTGCTGCCGGAGGGCTACGAGGAATTCGTGCCCGAGTCCGACCACGACGAGGAACTCGAGAGCGACCGCTTGAGCGACAACCTGGGCGAGAGCGAGGACTGAAGTCTTGTCAGACCCGCACCCCCCACAACCGATCGTTCTGGCGGTCTCGGGGGCCAGTGCTCAGCCCCTGGCGGAGCGGGCTCTACAACTGCTGCTGGAGGCCGGAGAAACCGTTGAGCTGGTGGTCAGTCGCGGGGCGATTGGCGTTTGGCAGGCGGAACTCGGGGTTCGAGTGCCGAGCGAACCAGAGGCCCAGGAAAGCTTCTGGCGTGAACGCACCCACTGTCAGTCGGGCTCGTTGGTGTGTCACCGCTGGAATGATCAGGCGGCGGCGATTGCCAGCGGTAGCCACCGCACCCGGGGAATGGTGATCCTTCCCTGCTCCATGGGCACGGTCGGACGGATCGCCGCTGGCGTCGCCACAGATCTGCTCGAGCGCTGCGCCGATGTGCACCTCAAGGAGGGGAGACCGCTGGTGATTTGCCCTAGGGAAACCCCCTGGAATCTCATCCACCTGCGCAATCTCACCACCCTGGCCGAAGCCGGCGCACGCATCGCTCCGCCGGCGCCGGCCTGGTATCACCAGCCCAAAACCATCGAAGACATGGTGGACTTTCTCGTGATCCGCGTGTTCGATTGCCTCGGTTATGACCTGGGGCAGCTGCGGCGCTGGAGCGGCCCGATCCAATCCTGAGCCCCCTTCTGTGTTGCAACGGGTCCTACTGGTTCCTCTGCTCACACCGCTTCTGGCGGTGCTGCTGGTGGCAGCCATCAATCCGAGGCCCTCGGTCGCGGTGCGCCTGCTGATTTGGACATCTCCAGCCCTGCCCTTGAGTGGCTGGCTTGCCGCTGCAGCCGGCCTCGGTGCGGGCGTGAGCAGCCTTGGAACTGCCTTAGCGCTCCAGGGTGCGGGCAGAAGCATCAGCCCTCGCCGGCAGGTGCGTCGGCCAGGCATCTGGGATGACACGGAACCTGAGGTTCAGCGACCGCCAGAGGAGAGGCCAGAGCAGGAGCCCTGGGATCGAGGGCCGAAGGATGTTGAAACCAAGCCGAACCAAGCCAGCTGGGCGGGTCCAAGCCGTGGAGCGTCAGAACCTGCTCCCACGGTGTCTGTGCCCTTCCGGGTGATTCGCAAACCCCGAGCCACCGCGCCGGCAGCGGCGGCTCCCAGCAGCCCTGCAGCCCCTGCGGTCGTTAACGATGATTGGGGCAGCGCAGGCAACGACGACTGGTAACCCGAGCCGGCCAGCACTCCCTAAAGTTCAGCGAGCGTTTTGAACGAGGCCTGCGACGGTGACCGACTCCGCTCTTCCCGCAGACCCCAAGCCCGCTCAGCCCCAACCAGAGCCCCAACCAGAGGCCAAACCAGAGGTCAAGCCCTCAGAGGCCAAGGCAGTTAAGCCCCCTGCGCCGGAAGACAAACCCTTTGCAGACTTTGTTCCGAACCTGCTGATCCCGGCTCTGGCCAAAGAGATCCAGGCCTACGGCGGTCCGAGCTGCGAGCTCACGTTCTCCCAGGGACCAATGCCAGTCGTTGGCAGTGACTGCTGGCAGGTGGCCGGTGCGCTGCCGAACGGGCGGCGCTTCTGGCTCTGTTTCACCAGCGATTCGATCAACGCTTCCAAAACCATTGCCCTGGCAGAAGCCGGCGCAGAGCCGAGCCTGCTGGAGTCATTTTTGATCGATGAAAAGAAAATGACCCAGGCCCTCCTGGTGTCGCGGCTTGTGCAGCGCCTCAACGGTCAAAAATGGCTCGGGGCCAACTGAAGCCCGGCTCACACACCAGCCGAGCAGGCTTTAGAGACTGATGAACAGAGGCCTCGGCTCCAGCCCGATGGCACCTACGATGGCCTACGGATCAATGAAGCTGCCCCATGGTGCCTCCCACCGCCGTTGCCTCACCGAACGCCGCAACTGCCGTCGGGTCACCTGAGGCGCCCGCGATCAAGGATCCCGTCAAGGACACGATCCTGACGCCCCGGTTCTACACAACCGATTTCGAGGCCATGGCTGCCATGGACCTCAGCCCCAACGCCGATGAGCTGGAAGCCATCTGCGAGGAATTCCGGAAGGACTACAACCGTCATCACTTCGTGCGCAACGACGAGTTCGATGGCGCCGCCGAGAAGCTCGATCCTGAAACCCGGAAGGTGTTCGTCGAGTTCCTCGAGCAGAGCTGCACCTCCGAGTTTTCAGGCTTTTTGCTCTACAAGGAGCTGAGCCGTCGGATCAAGGAGCGCAACCCCTTGCTGGCTGAGTGCTTCGCCCACATGGCCCGCGACGAAGCCCGTCACGCGGGCTTCCTCAACAAGGCGATGAGCGATTTCGGCCTTCAGTTGGATCTGGGCTTCCTGACGGCCAACAAGGCCTACACCTACTTCAAGCCTGAATACATCTTCTACGCCACCTACCTGAGCGAGAAGATCGGCTATTGGCGCTACATCGCCATTTTCCGTCACCTCGAGAAGAACCCCGACAGCAAGATCTTCCCGATCTTCAACTTCTTCGAGAACTGGTGTCAGGACGAGAACCGCCACGGCGACTTCTTTGATGCCCTGATGAAGGCCCAGCCCAAGAGCGTGACTGGCCTACGTGCCCGCCTCTGGTGCCGCTTCTTCCTGCTGGCGGTGTTCGCCACCATGTACGTCCGTGACGTGGCCCGCAAGGAGTTCTATGAAGCGCTGGGTCTCGATGCCCGCGATTACGACAAGTACGTGATTGCCAAGACCAACGAGACCACCGCTCGGATCTTCCCCGTGGTGCTCAACGTGGAGCATCCGAAGTTCTACACCCGCCTCGAGCGGCTCGTTCGCAACAACGACAAGCTCAGTGCTGCCGATGCAGGCAGCGCACCGGCTCCGATCAAGGCCCTGCGCAAGCTGCCCTACTGGGCAGCCAATGCTGCCGAGATGGCCAAGCTGTTCCTGATGAATCCCATCCGCAGCGAGAACTTCCAGCCCGCTGTGCGCTGAGCCCAAGCACTACAAACGGCGTAGGCCCTGGTCGCTGCGGCCAGGGCCTTTTTGCTAGGCCCTGTTGCTAGGAAGACATAACGAGAACGACAGCTCCCGCCAAGTAACCCCTGCGTGTTGACCGCGTGATCGCCTCCGTGCCCCCTGGATCCAGCTCCTTTCCCTCGCAGACCACAGCAAGCCCTGCTGGAAACAACCTGTTGATCGGGCCCTTTGACCAACGCTGGAGCTCGCGCCTGGAAGCGCTCCTGGCCAGTGGACGCGCGGCAGGTGCCGATTTGGTGGAAGTGTTTCTCGAGCGCACCGATCACATCGGTGTTCTTGCTGAGCAGGACACGATCACGAGCGTGACACCGGCCTTTGGCATGGGGGCCGGCATACGCGTGTTTCTCGGTCACAGAGATGGATTTGTCAGCACCAACGACCTCAGCGAAGCCGGCCTCAAGCAGGCCCTGAGCCAGGCGCTAGGGATGCTCGGCCTCGAGATCTGCAGCTCAGCCCTCAACAGTTTTGATGGCCTGCCGGCCCTTCGAGATTTCGGACTCGAGAAAGGCACTTGGTTGGAGCGCTGCCCTGGCATCCAGGAAGCGACACAACGCCTGCTCGAAGGCACGGCTCGGCTCGAGCAGCACGGCCGTCACCTGCAAGCCCGCCGCGCCAGCTATGCCCGCGACTGGCAAGAGGTGATGGTGGCCGCCAGCGACGGCACCTTCGGCCGGGATGTGCGCCTGCACCAGTCGGTGGGGCTCAATGTGCTGGCGGCTGACGGTGAACACCGCGCCGGAGTCGGACGCCGCTACGGGACCTCCGACAGCCCCGATGACCTGCGTCAATGGGATGCCGGAACGTCAGCGGAAGAGGTGTGCGCCAGCGCCGGCACCATGCTCTACGCGGACTACGTCGAGGCGGGCCAGATGCCGGCGGTGCTCGCCAACCGCTTTGGGGGAGTGATCTTCCACGAAGCCTGCGGACACCTGCTGGAAACCACCCAGGTGGAGCGGGGCACCACCCCCTTCTCAGAACAGGTGGGGCACCCCATTGCCCATGAGGCGGTGACCGCCATCGATGAAGGGCTTACCGGCGGTGCCTTCGGATCCCTCTCGATGGACGACGAGGGGATGGAAGCTCAGCGCACGGTGCTGATTGAAAAAGGAGTTCTCAAGCGCTTCCTCAGCGATCGCGCCGGGGAGCTGCGCACCGGGCACGCCCGCACCGGCAGCGGACGGCGTCAAAGTCACACCTTCGCCGCCGCCAGTCGCATGCGCAACACCTTCATCGCGGCAGGCCCCCATTCGCCCGACGAGCTGATCAGCTCCGTGGATCGCGGGCTCTACTGCAAATCCATGGGAGGCGGCAGTGTCGGTCCCACCGGGCAGTTCAACTTCGCCGTGGAGGAGGCCTACCTGATCGAAAACGGACAGCTCACCAAACCCGTCAAAGGAGCAACCCTGATTGGAGAAGCCAAGGAGGTGATGCCTCGAATCTCCATGTGCGCCAACGACCTTGAACTGGCAGCCGGCTTCTGCGGATCCGTGAGCGGAAGCATCTTCGTGACCGTGGGGCAACCCCACATCAAGGTGGATTCGATCACCGTGGGGGGCCGCTGAGATGACCGCCTCCACCGCTCAGCAGGGTCTCGATGCCCAGAGCCTGCGCAGCAAGCTGGACACGATCGCCGCCAGCCATGGCATCCGGCAGTGGGATTTAGGTGCTGCCTGCAGCACCGACACCTCGGTGCAGGTGGATCGTGGCGAACCCAAGCAGATGAAGGGAGCGCAACGCAGCTCCATCACCATCCGCGTCTGGAACAGCGATGGGCTGGTGGGTACCACCAGCACCTCCGACCTCTCCGACAACGGACTGGAGAGAGCCCTGTCCGGTGCTCGCGATGCCAGCGCCTTCGGCAACGCCAACGACACCCCGGGGTTCTCGCCCCTCGCCACCGCTCCCCTCACCCCGCTGGAGCAACCACTGCACCAGGGGCAAGGCATCCTCCGACTGCTGGAGCGCCTCAAGGAAGCGGAACAGGATCTGCTGAGCCGGCACAGTGCCATCGGCACTGTGCCTTACAACGGCCTGGCGGAACGCAGCAGTGAGCGGATCTACCTCAACAGCGAGGGAGCTTGCCGCCAGCAACAACTCACCACCGCCAGCATCTATCTCTACGCCAGGGCGGAGGAAAGCGGCCGCAAACCCCGCAGTGCCGGTGCCGTGCGCTTGGCCTACGGCGCATCAGAGCTCGACATCGCTGGCTGCATTACCGAGGCGGCCGAGCGCACCATCAGCCATCTCGACTATGCACCGATCGAGACAGGCCGCTACACCTGCGTGTTCAGTCCTGAAGCCTTCCTCGATCTGATCGGAGCGTTCAGCAACCTGTTCAACGCCAGGGCCGTTCTCGATGGCGTGAGCCTCAGCAACCGCGACTCCCTGGGGGAGAGCCTGGCCGTGCCATTCCTCTCCATCCGCGACAACGGGCTTCACCCCGGCAATATCGGAGCCTCCAACTTTGATGGGGAAGGAACACCCACCCGTCCGCTGGATCTCGTGCAGGGGGGGGTCCTCAAGAATTTCCTCCACTCGGAAGCAACGGCCCGGGCCTTCGGCGTTCAACCCACGGGTCATGCCGGCCTTGGCGCCAAAGTCTCCGTTGGGCCCGACTGGTTTGAAATCGGGCTTACCCCCGGCAGCAGCGGAGCCCAGGCGGGTCTCGATCGCTTCAAGTCAGATCAGCCGATCGTTTGGATCGACTCCCTCTCAGCCCTCCATGCCGGGGTGAAGGCCAGCCAGGGATCCTTCTCCCTGCCTTTCGACGGCTGGCTGATCAAGAACGGAGAAACCCGATCGATCGAAGCCGCCACGGTCGCCGGAGACATCCGCCAGGTGCTGAAGGCGATCGTGGGATTTGAAGGCGACGCCAAGATCACCCCGGACGGGCTCTGCCCCCTGGTGTGGGTGGAGGGCCTCTCGATCACCGGCGAGGCCTGAGCCCGATCCATGCGCATCCTGTTCTGGGGCACTCCGGCCTACGCCGTGCCCAGCCTCAATGGCCTTGTGACGGCTGGCCATCAGCTGGTGGGCGTGGTCAGCCAGCCCGACCGACGCCGCGGCCGCGGTAAAGAGCTGATGCCCTCCCCGGTCAAGGCGCGGGCCCTGGAGCTGGGCATCCCGGTGTTCACCCCAGAGCGCATCCGCAAAGAGCCTGAATGCCAACAACACCTCGCCGAGCTGGGGGCAGACGTCTACGTCGTGGTGGCCTTCGGGCAGATCCTGCCGCCTGAGGTGCTGGAACAACCACCCCTGGGCTGCTGGAACGGCCATGGCTCGCTCCTACCGCGTTGGCGTGGCGCAGGACCAATCCAATGGAGTCTGCTGGAAGGGGATGCCGAAACCGGGGTCGGGATCATGGCGATGGAGGAGGGGCTTGACACAGGTCCAGTGCTCCTGGAGCGTTCCATCCCGATCGGTTTGCTGGAGAACGCCCGCCACCTGGCGGATCGGCTCGCTCAGCTCACCGCTGATCTGTTGGTGGACGCCATGCCTCTGATCGAGGCGGCAGGAGTAGGGCCGCTAGAGGAGCGCCTTTCGCGCCTTCGGGTGCGCCAGCAGAGCGAGGACGGCATGACCTACGCCCGCATGCTGAGCAAAGACGACTTCCAGATCGACTGGAACCACTCCGCCCTGGCCATCCACCGCCAAGTGATGGGGCTCTACCCCGGAGCCACCAGCAGCTGGCAGGGCAAACGTCTGAAGCTCCTCGCAACAGAGCCGCTGGTGAAGCGTCTGTCAGATCAGCTCAGCCCAGAAGTGGCCCCCCTCGCCGAGCGCTGGGGTCTGCAGCCGGGTGAGACCCCTCGGGAGCCGCCCGGCACGGTGTTGGCCCTGGCCCCTGAACTCGGCCTGGTGGTGTCCACCCGTGGCTGCCCCGTCTTACTGCGTGAGGCGCAACTGGAGGGCAAGGGTGCCAGCCAGGGGCAACAACTGCTCCAACAGCTTGGAGCGCGGGTCGGTGATCGGCTGGGCAGCGCCTGAGCCTCAGGCCACCAGGCGCTGATACGCCTCACTCACACGCCGGAAGGCTTCAGCGGAGCCACCAAGATCGGGGTGATGCAGTTTCACAAGCCGGCGATGGGCCTGCTTGATCGCCTGTTTGGATGCGCCCCACTCCAGGCCCAGCACCCTCAGTGCCTCGACCTGGAGCGGATCGCGGGGGGAATGCGCGCCAGGGGTGTTGTCGTAGGACTTCGAATATCGATCTGAAGTGCGTCGATCACTGCTGCGT
>Ga0194123_10000672_pt1 | contig 61926 bp, 106 predicted proteins | sample TA2MahsurfametaG_5_FD_155479 | JGI IMG/M metagenome (GOLD analysis project Ga0194123, IMG submission 155479) | Freshwater microbial communities from Lake Tanganyika, Tanzania - TA2015023 Mahale A surface | ecosystem: Environmental > Aquatic > Freshwater > Lake | place: Tanzania: Lake... | reverse complement strand
GAGCCATTAACACTTGGTCATTCGTACCGACCGCCAACCTGGCAGGCGTATCATCTGCCGTTCCGACAATCAAATCACCTTTAGCGTCTACAATCGTTGGTTGGATGGCGGCAGTCGCCGCAAGTTTTGCAGCAGTAACATTTGCATTAGCAATCTTTGCTGTAGTCACCGCACTATCAACCAACTCGCTCGTGGAGACGCTCGCTACGCCGAGCGTCATCGCCTGCATAGCCCAAATACTTCCGTCCCATTGCCAGGTACGAGTTCCTACCGTGTAGGTCTGTCCCACTGTCGGATTGGCAGGGAAGGAAAGGGGCACGAATTACGCCCCCAGTAATTCAAATTCGTCCCACCTTTGATCGGCCTCGTTCCAAGCCCACATGCCTTCTTCAGGTCGCTCAACTGGCGCTTCCCAATCGGCGGTGTCTTCGTTCAGCGTCCAGGACGGGTACGGCTTGGGGGTAATGAAGGCATCGAGTGCACTGTTGAAAGTGTGCCCAATTCCCGCGTAGCGCTTGCGGAAGTTGTTGTTGTACGAGGTCTGTTTCCACGTGCCACCCAACAGGTTGCTGCAGAACGCGGCACCGATTGCGTCGCTTGCGGGGTACGTTCCTCCGCCACAATCGTCGTTGGACACGACGATCACTTGGGTGACCACGTTGTCTGAGTTGATTTGAGCAAAATGTGCCATTTGATTACGCTCCTATGACGGTCGGTTTACATTATAGAACATAGCATTTACCACCTTATTGAGCCAGAAGAATAAAAGATGTAGTTCTTGGAATAGAAGGTATCGCTGACGGTCGGATTGCCCGTGACCGTGGCTAAGGGTGCACTAGGAGGAGTGGTAATGATGACTATTCCGGAGCCGCCGTTGCCGCCAGGGGTGCTGCCGTTGCTGGGCAGATATGAGGTTCCACCACCTCCACCGCCAGAGTTGGGAACACCATTACCACCCCGGCCACCATTCGCCTCACTCTGACCAAAGCCGCCGTAGGCTGTGTTTCCCCAGCCTCCATATGACGACGTGTAACCGCCGCCTCCACCTCCACCGCCACCGTAACCGCCAGCACCTGCGGTTCCTGAATAACTGGTGCCTCCCGCAAAGACACTTCCACCACCTCCACCGCCGAACCAGAAAGACCCAATGACTGGGTTGTAGAACGATTTTCCATCTCCACCCTTGCCACCGTTTGTCATCCACCAGTAATTTTGGGGAGGGGTTTGAGCATCCTCGCCATCCCACGCGGATCCAGCGCCACCACCGCTACCATATGCTCCTCCCATGTGGAACGCCCCACCCCGGTAGCCGGATGTTTGCCCTACCCAGCTAGTGTTTAGGGGCGGCAGCGATCCGCCATTGGATTTAGATTGTATGTACGCACCACTACCACCGTTATTTGTACCACCGCCCGCGCCCCGATTGTTGTACCTACCTCCATCACCACCGCCATACGCTACTTGACCAAATGCCGATGACGCACCACCTGTTGAGGCATTGACTTCAATTGCGGTACCTGAAGAGCCTGCGCCAACTACTACTGAGTAGGTTACTCCAGGCGTGATGAACTGAGCATTTGCAGTTGTCAACTCCACCCAGTTGCCGCCACCGCCGCCTCCGCCATATGTGCCACCAGAACCGCCTCCTCCGCACATGAATACACTCAAAAGTGCGTTATTCCAATCAGTGAAGAAACTGAGGGAAGAGCTCCAGGGACCTACCCCCAAAGAGTTGACCGCGGCGATGTATAAAGTGTAACTTGTTGTATGCGTTAGTCCAGTAACAGTTATTGGACTTGTTATATCCACCGGGCTGAGTTCACCTTCGACTGGCCCTCCTCCAGATGACCAAACGTAGTATTTGTAGTTAGTGATGGGAGGGTTAGCATCAGGGGGAGGGGTAAAAGAAACCGTAGCCGTGGTCTGGGTTTTTGAGACGAGGGCAAGGTTCGTAGGTGCAAACTGAGGTGGAGTTGAGGGTAGTACCCAAGAGCCTGCGCCCTTAGTTTGTTGATGGGTGGTTAAATCCCACATCCCAGAAGCAGCACTCGAATTTATATCTTGGTGCGGTCCTGTTCGTCCACCACGCTTACGCATCAACTAATCTCCTCGTACGAGCAGACCGCTTCAAGGTCACCGGCAGTGAACGCGGTGACGCGAAGTAGATCGCCTTCCTCAAGATAAATTGACTTGGAGATGATGTCTAATGTCGCATCCGCTGGGACGGTTATTGTCGAGGCAATCCGGTATGAAGTTCCCGACCGAACAATGTCCACCGTTACATCTGTGTTGTTCGTCCCGTCTACGTTGGAGACGTACAGCGCGTTGACCTTGAGCACCTTGTTGGAGTTGCTCGCCGTGCCTACCACGTTTATTGTGCCAGCCATAGCCGAATGGTTTTGGCAGACGTAATACAGGGTGTTCGGTGCGTCGGCGGGAACCTGAAAAGTGATGTAGCCAAGTTCGATGCCGTTGTTCCTGATGCCAGAGGTCACGACGTTTGCTGCGTTGTAAGCACCCGACGAAGTCTGGATCCAAAACGGATGACCGACTGCATTCACCTGAAATGTATAGGTTGCGCCACGTGTAAGGTTCAAGGTTGCATTATTTGAACCACCAACAACATAAGCGGATGCACCGCTGTTGGTGACCACGATGGTCGTGCCCGCGCTACTGCCCTCGTTTTTCAAGATGGTCGTCGGGGTTGTCGTAACGGCAAGGAATGCCGTTTGTCCCTTTATCGTCGTAACTCCAACGATGTTTGGTGCTGTCATGGTTTATCCTCCGAACACGATGGACATGGCAATTGCCTTGCCCGTTGTTGCCGCTGTTGATGAATTTGCTGGCGTGTATCCTAGCGCCGTATTGATGGTGGCGCTCGTCAATGGTGGCGCTGGCGTGTAACCCAACGCCGTGGTTATGGCGGCGCTTGTCAATGGTGGCGATGGTGTGTACCCCAACGCTGTAGTTATAACGGCGCTCGTCAGTTGTGGGACTGCGCCAACTTCAATCCACACATTAGAGTAGTACACATACACACCGCCCGTATCTGCGTTAAGCCATATCTGACCAGAAATCGGGCTGACCGGTGCGTTTGAGGAAACGGTAGCCGCCATTGCCGACGCGCCGACCTCAACCCACTGCGAGTCGTAGTAAATAAATGTTTGCGCGGTGTCGGAGTCAAACCACATACTGCCTTCAAGTGGCGACCCAGGCGCAGAAGAACTGACCTGCATGATCGCACCATTAGTAGAACCACCAACCTCAACCCAGTTTGAATCGTAATAGATAAATGTCTGTGCAGTTTCTGAGTCAAACCACAGGTTTCCTTCAGTAGGAGATTCTGGTGAGTTTGAAGAAACAGAAATGGTTGAACTATTAGCACTACCAAAAGACGCTGAAGCAGAAACAAATTTAGTTCCATCAAATTTAAGAACGTGATCAGATTGAGCACCCGTTGGATCAATTTCAATTTCATCAACAAACAAAGTTGGGGTTTTAAATGTGTCGTCTGTTTTTAAAACATTTGCCGCAGCTCGATAAAGGTTTACATCCCCAACACCGTTACCGGGGCCCCAAGTAAGTCGACCACCAGCCTCAATTTTTAATCTGGCATAAGTATCAGCATCAACAAAAACAGTAATGGCATCGGACCCAGCAGAACTAAGCTGCTTGACAGTAATAGGTACTGTAAATTTCTGTGCCACGACCTCAATCGCTTTCTATGCTTGCCCCTCAAGGCCTAATGTTTTATTAACCAGTTACAACAATGGTGTAGTCGTTTGCCGCAATTGTTCCTTGTAGAACAATCGACAACGTGTTGCCGTTGGAGCGGGTTACATCACCAATAACGGTTGCGCCAGTTGCAACTTCGTAAATCTGCACAACTACGTCAGTAGTGCCAAAGTTATGGGTAACGGTGGTGGTTGAAACGCCAGAAGCGCTTGCTGCGCAACCTTGTTTGGCAACACGAGCCAACGCTGGGGTGCTGGTTGTACGACCAGTTGACTCAGACGCAGCAGATGCAAGATTAGTACGTGCACCAGATTCAGTAGATGATCCAGTACCACCGTCCGCAACTGCAACGTCGGTTGCATTCCAAACACCTGTAGTAATTGTTCCAAGTGTCGTGATGCTTGCTTGACCGACGTAGGCGGCGGCAATGTCGACCGCATCTGCACTGACCGTAATTCTGTTTGAAGTTCCAACGACGTTGATGGTGTTGCCATCCTTGACCAAACCATCACCAGAGATAAACGAACCAGTACCAGAGAATTGCGTCCAGTTGATCGCATCCGTGCCGACGGTAAGCGGTCCATTGGATGAAACGGCAAACCCGTGGTCTGCGTTCGTGGTGCCTTCCTCGACGAACGTAAACGTGCCGCCCGACATTTCGCCAGTGTCCGCGGTTCCGTTGGCATCGGACGAGCGAGAAGCCGCGCCAGATGCAACGGCGACGTAGATGCCGTTTTCTGAGGCGGTGACTTGGTTCTTGACGAGGACTCTGTCGCCAGCTACGAGGGTTACCCCGTCGATTACGTCGCCAGCCTCAAGGTCCGTGGCGAGGTTGATTGCCGCCGTTGTCGCTGCGCGCACCGACTTTTTGACATCAAGACCCTGTCGGGCAGCGTCAACGTAGCTCTTAGTAGCAGCATGGGCATCATCGGTTGGGGTGCTAAACTTTGCTTGACCGCTGGCATTACGAATAACAAGTTTGCTGGCAGTATTTTCAGATGTGGCATCTTCCAATTTGCTGTAGTCGGAGGCCGACATAAGGCCAGCATTTGCCGAAGTAGCAAGGTTTGGCGTAACAGTAACTGATCCATTAGACTCACTAATAGTAAGGGCCGTAGAATGCGACCCAGCAGCACTAAGTGAGGTTAGGGCTTTACGCCAACCCGGAATACCCGCATCGTAAACCTTAATAACACCCTCGGTGCTGTTAAAGATGAGTCGGCCATCAAAATTTCCCGTATTGGGATCGGTAGCAAGCACCTCAAAGGTGGCATTAAGCAATTGATTTTGGTTAAGATCAATGTTTGTCAGGAATTTCTGGGCCATTAAAAAGTCCTTACGTTAGGAAGGCGTTTCCGGAAAACGCCGATGAAAAGTTTACTACAACTTGTGAAGTGCTGATATACGTAATTTCTCCGTACACAACGGTTTTTGCACTGTCTACCACGGAAACAGACGGATAACCGCCCAATGTGTGGGTTATTGTCCACGACGTAGCTGGTGTTGTTTGTGCATGGATATGCCTTCCTGTAGGAGGAAGAACAAGATTTAACACTTGATTGGGGGCTGTGCCTGTAATGGTGGTCGCTGTTTCACCTACAGTGACTGTACCAACAGTTAAGGTGTTTGGTGGACCTGCTACTCCGGGTTCGGTAACCTGAATAATGTCAGATTTCTTTTCCGTAACCGAAACGGTTTTACGTTTTCTGGTTATTTCAATGGTCATACAGGCTCTACTGACACAGCCTCTTCAACAACAAACGTCCCCTTAACTAATTGGTCCCAATCCCCAGCGCTATCTTGTACAAACAAATCATAACTGTAAGATCCAGCAGCAATGTTGTTTAAATTGGAAATATGCAATTGTAAAGTTGCGCCAGCGGCGGGGGCAAGATACCCGCGGCGGGATGCTGGCAATTCAGCAATGGTTGCCTCACTGGGCGGGGTGGCGTACCAGCGGATGTCTAGGACTACTGTTCCAGTAGCGTCCTTGGCCTGCATATGGGCTTTTTGTACAGCCAACACATCCCCGTCTTCGTCTTTCCACGAAAAGGTGCGACGAAAGTCTGTGCGCTGCGTGTATCGAAGTTCCATTTCGTCGTCATCCTCCAATGGGGTGATTGAGCCGTAGGTGCTGACATGTATTCGACCTTTGGCTACCGGTTGGTGCACCGAAGTACGATTGTTTATTTGAACAGTCGCCCAAACATCATACGATAAATAACCCTCTGGCAGATCCAAAGTCTCATCAGCGTTTAAGCACAACAAAATGTTGTTGCTTCCCATAACGGTAGCGTCAATTTCTTTTTTATGGTTTTTATCAATTTGAATATAGGCGTTTAAGTTGGTTACTTTTAAACGCCAACGAGTTTGTCTGCTTTTAACACAGATTTGTCGCTCCCAGGGTAAACCACGAACAATGGAATAATTAACCGTGGTGGGCATCACGAACTTCCAAACATTTTGTTGATTTCTGCTTCGGGAAGTCCGATGGCGGCAAGTTTCGCCTTGGCTGTTTCTACGGCGGTTGCGCGGTCTTCTTTTAGAAGTTGAAGCCATACGTCGCGGATTTGTTCCGCACGTTGTTCAGCTTCAGCTTTTGCTTCTTCTGCTGTCTTTTCGCTAGTAGTCACTAATATACTCCTTCACAACAGGCATCACGGCAACCACAGTTGTCGCATCTGTAGTGAGCATGCTCTGGGCGCATGTGGCAGCCACAGCGAACACATTGCTCACTCGTATCTTGTGAATCTGGGGCAGGAACTTCGTCAGTCACCCCAATATTCTACTCGATATCTTGGGGAACCATGTCCCTTGGCATACGATATGGAAGATGGGAACCCATGTGTTGCAAGGCTTCTTCCCACTGTTCTGGGCTTTCCAAAACACGGATGACATGAACGCAGGGGTCGTGCCCTTCGTCAAATTCAAATTCCTCATCCACTGTTAGTGGCACACCGTCGTGGACGTAGCACACTGGCCACAAACACCATTTTTGGCTAACGCCGTACTCCAACCACTCATCAAAACTCATCTTCTTCTTTTTCATAATGTCTCCTAGTTGACTTGTAGTGTTACCGCGTACACCCCGTACTCTACCTGATCGATGGACAAAACCATGAACTTGGTGTAGCCCTGAGCTTTGGCAAGCTTAATGGCTTGGTTTCGTGCATCGTTCATTGCTGGAGTAGTGATGTTGTATGTAACGACCATACCTTATCAAGGTTTCCTGTCCGTGTCAACTATCTTTATGAAATTTACGAATTTTCTTTTTAGACCGACGATCATTTGATGTCATGCGATTCTTTTTACCTAGATGGGCTTCCCACCTGTCATCTACTGTATCGTCGTCTTCTTCGTAAGACGAAAAGAACTGGTCACTTAACCGGTTTTTGTTCATCTTTATTCAAAATCCCAAGTGTTGTATACAGCTTCTGCTCTTTAGGGGTAACCTGGGTTCCAACTGTAGAAAGCAAGTTTTTAATACGTTGCTTTCCGTATTCACCCAAGCCTAATTGTTTACTCATACGTTGAGCAATGATACATCATTGTTTCCAGCCACCAAACAGCCTATCAAGGCGATCAAACTCATTTTTCTTTTTTGGTCTGTAATCATCTCTACGCATTTGCTGACGCGTTAGTTTTTTAGGGGGAGTCAACTTGGGATCAGGCTCATCCCACAGTTTCAATTGGTTCTGAGTCTGTTTTTGTTGGTGCACAGCCTCGTGATACTTGTATGTATCTACTGCATGTGTTGCAATTTCCCCAAAACCAAGACTATGCATGCTTTCATGTACGGCTGTATTTTCATGTAAAAGCTTACCCAAAAACAAAGCCCGTGCTTGGTTTTTGAATGTTGGGGTTTTTAAATAATCGTAGTCATGCACTTTTTTAGGGGCATCTGGCCTATCAAAACCTCGATCACCCCAAAACTCGCGTTCATTTTCTTCTCTTTTGTTTTTTACCCATTTTGTTCCTTCTTCATGTAAGTGCTTGTGTACAAGTTCATTCATATCCGGCATGTCAGCGATACCTTTTGGCCCATGCATACCCACATGTAGTCGAGTGGCAGCGTACAAAGCCTGCTCTTGTTTATTTGACCAAGCATCATTTTGTGTACTGTACCCGTAAGATTTCATGTCAATCCGCCGATCAGGGTGCGAAGGGTGCAATCGACGTTCGTTTTCAGACATGGTTGGTTCAGTGGTGACTTCAGGTTTGTACCACTCAGGGGTTTCGGTTGTAACATGGCCGTAGCGGTCACCCATACCGTCAGCTATGCCCTCTTCAGTTGGAGAAATAGTAAACCTTCCCTTTTTCTCCATCATTACGTCTTGCTCACGTTCTCGCTTTGGTCCCCTTGTTATCCTAAGTTTTGAATCAAACGCATGTCCCAGTTCGTGAGAAAAGATACTGCTTTCCAAGTCTGCTGATAAAGATGCATCATCTCGCAAGTAAATACGGTTAACAGACGAGTCGTACGAACCTGCGTATCCTCGTGTTGTTTCAATTCTAATATCAGCCGCTCCCTGTTCTAACTCTTGTTTAGAATAACTAGTATTAGCAATCATGTTTTGAACTTCTTCAATTTTTGATTTAGGAGTTGACCCTTTAATACTTACTGGGTAATTCTTTTTAACATCAGCCAAACGCTGTTCTCTTGGGTAAAGCGGATCCCCAGGCCTAAATGTACCGGTTTCCGGAGCAAACAACATACCTTGCGGATGTTCTGTAACATCGTAATCCGTTACTGTATCTGGGGTTTCAACTTCCTCTTTGACATAATCAAAGTCCCTAAACGGCTTTCCCTGATGCTCAGCCTGCCGTTTTTCTATTTGGGTTAAACCAGACTCAAGGTCTTTTTTTTCCTTGACCACCTTAGACACGGTCTTCCCAGGCTCTACAGTGTAGGTATTTTCAAACTGTGAACCAAGTTGGGGCATTACAAAATTATACCCTAGTTAAATTAACGGTAAAATGGGCCAGTGGCTATTAAAAAGAAATATGATTCTCCTCGATGGCGTGGTAAGCCGCTTATTGTTTACCACGCAAATGCACCTGAACATAAAGCTCCGCATCTCTCAGAAGGCGCTGGTGGACCATCATTCCATGCCGGAACACTAAATGCTGCCCTTGATCGAGCCGCGTATCAAACAAATCTCCAAATGTCTGAATACTATACCGACGACCATTTTCCAGAAATAACAGATACCAACAAAAAACAGGCTGCGCATGAAAGCCTGTTTACGCATGGTGAGGGCCCAGACCCCTCATTCAACCTTCACACGTATCAAATACTGCGTCGACCCACAATGCTTACGTTTGAAGACCCACACACTCAAGGGTATTCTGAAGACCAAGATTGGCCTAGTGACTACGTTGAGGACTTACAAGTTCCAGAGCGGTCAAAGGATGGAAAACCATTTGTTCACAAATATGTCAATCGATGGGAAGATCCCGGCTCTACTTCGTTTGTTATCTCAAAGAACGCCGTTAACGAAGGATATGTTAAGCATTTAAGCAGCCAGCAATTTAGAATTCCGTACGATGGTGGAGAGCTTTCAGACGTTCACGAGTACGTAAAAGGAGAAATGGGAGTTCCAGATGATGGGTATCCATTAACATCTGGCAAACCGTCTGGTGATGAGCTGTTTCCATTCTATAAACGTTAGTTATGGCTGCTAGAGACCACATTAGCGATGGGCAATTTCATTTACATTTGTTTCATGCCACCACTGATAAAAATCTTGAATATATAAAGGCTCAAGGTTTAGGCCCTAATTCATATCTAACAAACGATTACGAACTTGCAGAACACTACGCGCTTAGGCAATCTGATTATGGTGGATTAGAAACACCAACGTCAATCATTACAATAAGAGCAAATCCTCGCAATTTAACTCCTGATTACAACTCGTTTGAAGAGCCAGTTCATACAGGTTTGCCTAGAGATTTTGATGAAACACAACTTAGAAGCGGAGTTGATTGGAAAAACTCATTAAAACAAACTGGTTCAGTTTTGAACGTTGGGAAAATTGCACCTCATAATATTTTAAAGATAGAACCATTCCCCTAGGCAGTTTGATCGTCAATAGTTGAATCAAATTGTGGCTTTTGGTCAAAAGCTTCTGGATACCAGTATTGAGTGTTGACTTTGTATCTAGGGCGATCTCCCCACTTGGGCATGTCTACCGTAAATGATGGGTCGTGTACAAGCAATCGGTTTCCCGGCAATGCTGCTAAATGCCCGCAGTCAAGCCAGATAAAATTAAAATGCTTGTGTTGGTCTGGAGTTCGTGAATATACATCGTCGTATGGGGCGGCTGTAAACCAATAGTGGGCGGATTCCCACGATCCTTTTAGATACGCCCTTACGGACAATTCCGACAAGGCACTAAATTCTTCAACACCAAAATCCTGTCCGTAACATGACCAAACCTGGAGTTCACCTAACTGATGGTTATGTGGGCTTGTTGGGTTCTTTAAGAAAGCATGAACAGGTAAATGTTGGATTAACGCCCCGTTTGACAAAAGGGCTGAAATACCCCAAGCTCGATTAGGTAGGGCTGAAAGCCCATACAACAGTGCTGGGGTGGTTTGCCCAAACCCTTCCTGCATGTCGTAAAGAAACTCGTTTTTGACGTACCCATACATTGGGCGGGGGATACTACAAACGTGATGAGCCACTGTTTACATATCTTCTAAATCTTCACGACTTAGGAACTGTGGACCTAAATACCGCACACGCCGCTGACTAACAGCATTTACGGGTATTAAATAAGAAATACTACCGGGGTCTTCATAAAGATTTGTATATCTGCGTATTGGACCTTGGCCCCATCGTGAAGCATGGTCAGTAACAATTAATGGATCAACCATTTTAGATTGTAATTTGTTTAACATAGGCACACGTTCTCTGTACCGTTTTGGAACGTGGGATTCTTGCCAAGTTCCAAAATGGGGGTCGTCGTAAATTAAATGAGAAGGCTTTTCACTTAATTCATAGGCATGAATTGTGGCTCTGTTGCTTGGTTCAGCATTCTCATCAAATGATTCGGTTTGTGTGTCGTAATAATCAAAGAAAGACTCGGTTTTTAACCGGTCTAGGGCGGATTGGTAAGTACCAGCGTGGAAGTCTGGTTGGCTGGCGTTGTGAGGAGCCACGTTTCCCCAGGTGCCATGATAAACCCGCCTATTGGGTTTATACAGGTGTTGGTCGTCATCAAACATTAACTAATAATACAAGATAAAATATACCAATGGCTGCCAAAGATAATCTTAATTCTGCCCTGTTTGGGGCCTACAAAGTAATGTATGGCCCCAAACAAGAACCCCACGCCGATTTTTATCCAAACAACCCTTTCATTGAAGTAACAGATCACAAAAACAATTATGTTGGTAAATTAAGTTGGACTAATCCTAAAACTTCTCCAGAGCTCATAGACACATACGAGGGAAGAATTATTGATATAGACGTAGCGGATAAACACCAACGAAAAGGCATTGCCACTGAAATGTGGAAATTAGCTGAACAATTACATAACCAACAACCGTGGCATTACCCAAAAATAAAACACTCGGATTATCGAACACCCGAAGGTGACGAGTGGGCGTGGGGTATGTATGATCGTGGACTGTCGGCTAAACCTCCCGACAACACGTACGACGAGGATTACTAATGGCTGCCAAAAATTCCCTTAATGCTATCCAGTTTAATTATTACCCCTTTTATGAAAAATACGGTTCGGCGGAAATAACCGCAATTGATGCTATTACTGGATTAAAAGTTGGAAACATGGCGTGGAGCGAAAAACAACTTGAGCATGTATCAGTTAACCCAGAATATCGAAGACAAGGTTTGGCAACAGAAATGTGGAAACGTGCAGGGCAAGCGCACAAGGATCAGCCTTTCCACTACCCAGAACCAATTCCTTCTCGTTTTAGGACTAAAGAAGGCGATGATTGGGCTTGGGAAATTTATAATAGGGGATTGTCGTCACGCCCCGGCCCAAACGATTACGACTGGGATAACGACGAACCCAATTACGAAGAAGATTAACAATGCGTAGGATTGTTTATCACGGTACGTTGGCGGGCAAAGCACCGCATATGGTTTCTGAGAATCAATTGTTTCATGCTGGAACTAAAGAATCTGCTTTAGACAGAATTTTGCACAAAATGGAAGACAGCGGAACTTGGGATGATGAGTATGTTCCTGGTTCCGCACAAATACACGCATATGAAATTCAAAAATCTGCCCCAATGTCAAAAAGAATGTTTGGTGACCCAACTGACGGCAACCCTGTTCCGGAAGGAAATATCCGAAAAATCCACAGATATTGGAACAACGTTGAGGATCCTGGGTCAACTTCATTGGTTATTCCAACAAAATTTGTTGGAGATTACGTCCGTCATTTAGGGCCACAATTTTCCAACAATCTTGACAACGTAATAAATAAAGCAAAACAATACATCACTGATGTAGAGCATAAAAGTTTTGTATCTTCAGGTTATAGCCATGTTGCCCCAATGACTTTTAGAGAAAAAGAAAAGCTATACGACATATATAAAGAAGTAAGCAATTAACAATGGCTGCCAAAAATCATCTTAATAAATATCAGTTTAGATATCGCCCCACCGGCCCACAACGAGAGTGGTTAGACGGAGATTATTTTGCTGACGAACTTGAAGAAGGACGTACGCTGTACGATCACAAAATAGACGCTGTGTATAAGCCTACCGGTGAGGTTGTTGGGCAAATTCTTTACCACATGGATGGTCCTATGTTTAATATCCAAGTTGATCCAAAACATCAGCGTAGAGGAGTTGCGACTGGCATGGTTCTACATGGTCAAAAAATAGCTAAGGCATCTAAGGGAATAATTCCTCCGCCGCAACGTGCGTACAGTGAAACAGAAGAAGGGTACGAGTTTGCTGAGGCGATGGAACGAAAAGGAATTTTTTATAATGGCAGCTAAAGATCACCTACACCCGGAGTTGTTCCACGGAACAGAACAGTCGTTTAAGCCCGGAGAAGTCATCGACCCTCGATATGGCGGTGAAGTGTATGCCACTCCAGATTATGACTTTGCCAACAACTGGGGAACCCCCTACTCAGTTCGCCCCTTACTGCACGACACCAGCGTTGAAACATACATGCATGATGATGCTTACGAAACGTTTGCAGACCCAGACGACCCAGAAGACCTAGAGCGCTACCCAGCGCGAACTGTAATGACCAGTCGACATGGATTTGTGGTTGAATAATGGCTGCTTCTGACCATTTAAACCCTGACCAATTGCGTAATATTGCAACTGCACATGGTGACAAGTACTTCCGTAACTACAAAGACCCAGAAAAGCGTGATACGGGCTGTTGTTACGATTATTCGGGGCATTTCACCGCACATGGCGGCGTTTCTGACGCTCTTGTACAGTCATACGAGTTTGACGAAGACATCCCACACGCCGTAAATCACGTGCCTACTTCAGAAGGCCCACATATTGTTGACTTTACCTACCTTCAATTTGACCCAACTGCACAAATGCCCATCGTGGAGCCAATCCAAGACTATGAAAAACGGTTCACTGATCGTGGAATAAAAGTAAACAGGCTGGGTAAGCCATATTGGGATACTACGGTAAAGGACCTTTACACGTAATGGCAGCTAAAGACCACTTGAATTGGGACCAACACTACGGAAAAACCTTTAAATGGGGTTATGTTCCAGAGGGACGCTGGACAGGGCCTGCTGAAACTCCTAAAAGTGAGCGCATAGGGCTTATTGCTAAGCACAGTGCAGCAGATTGGGATGATTGGGAAGACGCAATTGACCACCCAAGCGTTCAGGAGTGGAAAAACAACTGGAAATCTAGGTGGGATACCCTTCCAAAATATAAAAAAGACCAATTACTTGATTCTGCAAGTAAAGAAAAAGGTGAGTAATGGCTGCTAGAGATAACATCAATGGTGTCCAATTCAGGTTTGAAAAGGGAAATGCCCGATCCCCAATTGGAAAAGAACAACGCCACAGAGTCGTTGCTGAGGAAGGTTCGGACTATGTAGGCGAGTTGGAATGGTTTCCTCATGGTCAAACCATTTCAAACATATTTGTTGAAGCAAACTACCGTAGACAGGGAATTGCTACCGGTATGTGGAATTACGCCCACGAAATGGCAAAAACAACTAGGGGCGTACAACCGCCTAAACACTCAATGGACCGCACCGACGAAGGTGACGCATGGGCACGTAGTGTTAGTAAACGTCTTCCACCCCGCAACACGGGACCTCGTCGTAGGTAGGAAACGGAATAGTCCCTTCACCGGAAATTTTTTATTTACTCTAATCCTGGGTCAAAGCCGCCCTGGGCTATCCAGTTCTTGTATTTACGAACGTACTCCTCCGGAGAGGTTAACTCCTCAACGGATTTGTGTTCTGCCTGTTCACCCATTGCACGGTAGTTGATTCGACTCATACGCAGTTTTCCTTCTTCTGCCCTACCACCGAACTTTTCATGCAGAGCATTGTCTAGAAAACGCTTTGCTTTTTCTTTACTAGCGCTAATTTGTGCTCCTTCTTTTACCTCACCGCTTTGGTACTCAAACATGATTGGTACGACTCGACTTGTAACATTCTTAGTGTTCTTACCGTGTACACCGCTGCGAATGTTACTGATTCTTACACCTCTGTATTCAAAACCGTCAAACTGGTCTTGGCTCAACGTCATATCTTAATGGTATCAGCCACCGTTGGGAGCAATAATAGAACTAATCCTGCCCGCTGCCGCGAACAGGTCGATGCCAGCGCTTACCACCAGAAGTCCATTCTCCGCCCGTAGGAGAGTCTGGGTCTGGGTTAAAACTCAAATCTGTGGGTGTTACAAAGTTTGAATGCCCAATTACCCTAAAACCTTTATTTGAAGCAAAATTCCAATAAACATCACCATGCCTATGGGGTGGTTCTGGATGAGCCTGTAGTTCTTCTGGGTCGTTACCCGGTTCAAAAGGTTCAGCTTCTTCCCAATCCGTGGGCACGACTTTGTGTATGTGGCCAAAACCGCCTGCGTACACAATGTCTTCAGTTGCGTACGTTGCGTCATCCGGATTGATTTCTACAGGTGTCTTGATAATGTCACCTACGGGAAATTTTTTAGAACTTCCATGATACAAATACGGCCCATAGAACTGTTCTTTGCTCATATGTTCCCAAGAAGCCATGTGTTAATGATACTACTCGTATTTGCCAAGAACCCGCCACGCATCAGCGGCGTATTCGGCAGTGTAGGGAACTCCCATGTCTTTAAATGCTTTGTTCACCTGTTCATCGGTAAATCGATCTAGCGCCCCAACTGGCTCTACTTCATAAACCGCACCATCGGTTTCGGTTGCCGTGTAGGAAGGACGAGTGTTCTTATTAGCGTACATACGCGCCCATGCGGGGTTGTCTGTGCCAAACACTTTTCCTCTATCCCAAGAATCAGGTCGTGGGTCAGGTGACTTTATAATATCCCCAGGTTGTAAATGGGTTACTGGGGTTCCGTGATAGATCTTTAAATTATTAACGAACTCGTTAAGATCCTGAAACTGCTCAGGATGTAAGTTACTCATAACGTACCGGTATATACATATCCTCGTTAATGGCATTGGCTGCTGCAATACGGTGATGACCGTTTTCAATATTCAGTAATCCTGCTCTATCTGACAACGTCACAGGGGACTTTACCCCCTCTTTTTTTATGCTGTCATACAGGTTTTCTTGTCCTTTTTTTGCCGTATTGTACGTATCGTGCTCATACCCGGAAACGGATTCTCTCACTTTACTAAGATACAAAGAAGAATCATCGTTCATAGTGCGATAATGGTTGCCCCATTGAGTCGCTTCTAACGTATGTACGTTCATCAACTCCTTAGCCTGCATAAACAGGCGAAGTTGATCCGGATTGAGGTGTTCTGAAGCGCTCATGTCTTTTTTGGCCTCTTCCAGACTTGTTTTAGCACTCGGTAACCCTCAGAAGAGGCGTGTTCTCTGAACGACCGCGACCCGCCGCCACTGCCTCCGGGGAAATTTTTCACCCTCCACCCAGCGGTATCAGGGTTCACTGGTTCGACTTGATAGACACGCGGATGCCTGCCGCCGCCGAACAGGGAGGCGATGTGCGCGAAGTATTTGGCCTGGTCCATGTCGTTCGTCGCGTAGGCGTAATTCGGGTCGTTCTTGGATTTGGCTCCCCAATTGCGCTTCACGTCGATTTGCGACGCGGGCAAAATGACATCACCTTTTTTAAATTTATACCCTGTTCCATGGAACAAGACCTCGTTTAGGTGATCTGATGCTGCCATTACTCCCTACCTTGTATTGGAAGATCGTCAGATTTTGACGACCAAACGTCTTTCCACCCACCGCTAACCTTTTTGTGAACTTGGTAGGTGGTAAATGGCTGCATTGACTCTCTTTTCAGAAACTCGTGTTGTGGTTCTACGATTGGGTACGGAGCGTTTGCATCAAATTGACGATGAGTTAGGTCAACTATGTACGGCCCACGCGACGTTTGTACGTTTGCAACAGTGTGCGTATTAAAAAAATGTGTACTGAGATTTCTAGGTGCGTCTTCTGGGATAAAATAACTATGTAAATCAGTCTGATGACCGTCTTTTATTGCCCTTCTGGCGTATTCTTCCGACGCTACGCCGCATTCGCCCTCAGCACACTCTGGAGTGTCATATTCTTCGGGCCAATCGGCGGTTGAACGACGTTCCTCTAAGTGTTTTTGCACATGAGCACGTAGTTGGGCCGGGGAAAGGTGGTCTAAAGCCGACATAAGTACTAAAACGGTTCCTCACGCAGATCTCGGGAAGAGCCGTCGGAGGGGTGTGGGAATTCATCGAAGCCTTCCCAATAGCCTTCGCCTGTATCAATGTCATATTCTTCGACATACTTGAATGGTTTCATTATGTCTCTACTCATAAACCGGTGTTCCGGCTCTATCACTGGGTATGGGGATTTTGCGTCAAACTGACGATGCGTCAGGTCAACTATGTAAGGCCCGCGGGATGTTTGCACACCGGCAACGGTGTGAGTGCCGTGCCTATAACCAGGGTTGGGAGGTACTGGCTCGTCATGATCTAGATCAAAAGTCTTGTAATGGGCCTCATGCCCGTCTTCTACTGCTTTATGAATATACGCCCTTGTTGCATGCCAGCACAACCCATCGGCGCATTCGGGTGTGTGGTACGTTTCAGACCATTTATTTAAATGAGCTTTGACGTGGGCGCGTAATTGATCTGGAGAAAGATGATCTGACGCTGACACCCAAACATTATAGGTTATGGCTCTAGGTCGTAAAATTCCTTAAACTGCACACCAAGGTGTTTTACGTGCCTACCAACAAATGACGACGGAATTACATAGGAAGTAGACCCGCGATCTTCGCGCTCATTGGTATATGGGTAAATCCTGTTCTCTTTGTGCTCCGGGACTGCTTTTTTTGCATCCTGATGGAACATTGGATCTTGCCATGTTCGTTTTGACATTGGGGCATCATCACTGATTTCGTAGGCGTGATACGAGGCCGTAACCCTTTTGGGCTCGTCTACGGAGATTCCATGGGAAATTTCGTCGTCAATGCGCTCCTGGGCAGCTCGGCGAGTACCGGCATGGAAAGGAAACCCTTGTAGGTGGGGTGGATCAGACTCGACAGTTCCATGGTAGACAATTCGTCGGGTCATTTAAACAGTATAGGTCTACTTGAGGGTTAGGGTTGGGGGTGTCCAGTTTTTTTGGGGTGGGTCTATTTAGGGGTGGTGTGTCCTCGGAGTGCGGGTACTCCGCCTGCCCCAACCCTAACCCTCAACTAAAGGGTGAGGGTACTCTCCCCCACCACCATAGGTAGTGTGGCAGCTCGATCCGCACCTACTACAGGTAGTAGACACGCAATAGGATGCTCTAGGATGAGCCGGAATAGCATGAGGGCTGTCTAGGTAGGGGTCGGGCATTATCGACGCTCAGAACGCATCCTGACGCTTCTGGTGGCATTCTGCGATAACGCTCGGTGCTCAGTGTGCCTACGGCACGTCGAGCGTCGAGCATCACGCATCTCATGCTTATTCGCACGTCATGCGAAGAGTCATCGAGTGCGAATAGGTCTATGGACTCATCCGGGGGAGTGATTGGGGGATAGGTGGAGGCTTTCACGCATCACTCGATGCTCGGTAGTTACTACCAGTGAGTCTTCGACTCCGTCGTGCTTCGCACACTCGAGCGACTCGATGCCGGTATTCGCGCACACTCGATTCACACCGATTCCATTGCCTAGTTCGAGTGCGTTCCGATCCATGCTGCACTTCGAGTGACTCGACGTTCACTCACACGGCCTTATCAGCCAGGGCGAATAGGAATGAGTGAGAATGACTCCGGGTGGATTCATCCGGGGCGAATCATCCGGGGCGAATCGCCCGGGCACTCGCCCGGTGCTCGATGCCGGAGAGCCGCTACGGAGTCCCCGGTGCGATGCCGGAATGGGGGGCTATGGAGATACCATCCCGGTCTGTTCGACGCAACCTAGAGCATCTGGAGAGGTGTTCTGACCGGGGATTCGAGCCTCGAGGGCGATTCCGGGCAAAGAAGAGTCCCCCAGCACTGGGGGAGGGTAGTGCTGAGGGACTCGACGTGGGGGGTGGGGGTTGATGTAGGTGTCAGGTCATACGTTCTCCAATCTGTCTTTCATCTCGGGGGAGTGCTTCGGCGTGAGGTGCGTGTGTAGAAGTTCTGCCACAAGCATCCACAGCGCAGTGACCGACTCTCGACTTGGCACGTCGAATCCGAATGCTCGGTCTTCATCGAAGTGCCGTGAGGCAGACATGAAGACTCGATGCAGCGTTTGGATCTCGGGATGCTTCATGCGCTCACCGCCTGTCGGTACTCCTCGAACGCCGAACTGTCCGGGTCGAGCCAGCGTCGAACGTAGGCATCGAGCGTGATGATTTCGCCGGACTCATGGATGCTGACCGTCTGCTCATGCCAGTTCACCAGCAGAGGCTCACGGTTAGTCCAGATGTATTCGTTCATGCACTCACTGAGTCTCAACGAGTAGAGCCCGAACCCAGCCTCGTTATTCCAGTCACTGCCAATGATTTGACTCACGCAGATTCGAGTGGCGTATCCCGGGTCACTCCACCGGGGCACAGCCATTGCGATGGCGTAAGCGAGTTCCTCATGCCGGGCTTCTCCACCCCAGTGTGAGTAGAGCATCGTCACAATCGGATCGTGGTGCTCGACTCCCTCGGGGGCTTCGAGCGTGTCAGCGAAGATGAACGTGCACCTGTCTCCCATGTCACGCTCCCTTCTGGTAAAGCTCTGGATGAGCGTGGCGGTACTTGCCCTCGATGACCGACGAGATGAGCGTGTGCCACGCTCCCATCAAGCCACCGAACGCTTCTTCTTTGCCACACGTCGAGCAGATTTCAGTCCGGTTGTCCAGCCTCGAGATAGCACCGATGTATTCACCTCGATGCTCGACGCTTGGGATGACCTGACCGCACCGGGGGCACTCTGTCCTGTCGAAGCGACACTCAATCGCATCGCACTGCTCGACGAGGATGTTGAGCACCGTGTCGAGCGAGGCGGTTGGTTCTTTCAGCAGTTTCATTGCGTATGTCATCACTGCTGAATGAGCCGCGACAAGTTCGATGTTCACGACGTGCTTGCCATTGGGGCGGATGTCGATGGACTTCTCGAAGTCCATCAGTGACTGCTGAAGAGACTCGAGCGTCGAACGGATCTCGTTGATGTGCTTGTGCACATCGCTGAGTCCGGTCAGCAGCGTCTGCTCCTCGAGCAGTTCTCGGGACAAGGCAATGAGCCTGTCATCGGGTAGGGCGGTAGTAGTCATGTATGTCTCCTTGATTAGGTGCTCGGATGAGCACGACTCGAGTGTAGGCACACTGGGGGGCACAACGCAAGAACCCCCAGCACCCGGTATTTAGGGCACTGGGGGCGTTGCTGGGGGCAGGCCGTCAAGCGATGCGAACCTCCCACATGATGGTTTCCTCGAGCACCACGAAGTCCTCGCCGTTGTCTTCGGCGGTGAGAGCCTCGAACTCGTCACTCGACCCGGTGTAGAAGAAGATGTGCTCGTCTCGAATACCGAACTCGTCTTGGTCGGTCTTGTGGTCGTAATCACCGAACGAGAAGTAGCGATGGATGACTTCGCCGGAATCATTCCAGCGCACGTCAGCCCACGCACCGATGATGATGACCTCTTGGTTCGGATCGACTGGGGGCAAGTGTTTAGCAGGCATCGTCATACCACGCATCTGGTGGAGTGCACTCGTGGCATTCGACGGAGTAGACAGTTCCGTCGCTGGCACACTCGAAGATTTCACACTTGTCAATGTCGGTCACTCGACCACAGATGTAGCAGGTCAGTTCTGGAAGGGTCTTCTTCCCGGTCATCGCTGCACCTCGGTGAACTCGACGGTGACTGCGGTGTCACGGTTCGGTGTCTCGGGCAGGAACGCATTTCGACGCAACTCGGTCACGATGTGCTCGAGCGTTCCTCGAATGTCTTTCTCATCGAGTGCCACGAACGCTCGGTTGTCGTACTCAGCAACATCCCACGCTCGATTCCAGTCGACTTCGAATCCCTGCACGAGCACCGACTGCTGGGGCAGTTCGTACCAGTGGTGTGCGCTCTCTTCGTCGGGTGCGTGAACGACGAACGTCACGCCCACGTCGATGGTGACTCTCACTTCGTAGTGCTTCATGTGTTTCTCCTTGATTGGGTCGGGCGGATGCTCGACGTACTCGAGCATAGCGGAGTGCCACAACTGGGGGGTACTACTACCGCCACCCGGTATCGGTTCGTGCGTTAGGAACGATCTGGAGAGGTGTTTCTCACGACAGTCCAGCCGTAAGAGCGAAGAACGCCGAAAGCGACGGATTCGCTGTCATGGTTGACGAGCACGTCTGTCGAGCCATCCATGACCTGACTCACGATTCCAAGCTTCTGGTCGAGCAGTGCGAACATACGCCAGTCGAGTGAAGGCTGTCCGTCGATGTGCTGAGCAAGCAGGATGTGCGAAACGACTTCACGCTTCTGTCCATGTCGAGACAGTCGGTCTTCGCATTGCAGCAGGTCAGCAGAAGTCCAGGGGAGTTCTGCGCTGATGTGATGCCTGCCAGCAGTGAGCGTGAGTCCTACGCCCGAGGCAACGACATTGCCAACGAGCACTCGCGCATTGCCGTTCTGAAATGCATCGACTGCGTTCATCTTCTCCCGGTCTGTCATGCCACCAGCAACCTTCACGGTCTTGGCGTGTCGATTCAACCGGGTGACAAGTTGCGTGAGCACCAGCGTGTGAGTGCAGGTGATGAACAACTGCTCGCCCTGCTCGATGATGTTGAGTGCGTAGTCAACGACAGCGTCGATCTTGCCCTGTCCAAGTATCGAGCGAAGCGTGTTGAGCCGGACTATGGCTTCTGCTCTCATGGCACGTTCTGCTTGGGGCTTCCCTTTCGCATCCTCGATGAATGCGAATAAGTCACGCTCTGCTCGTTGGTACTGCTCGATGCTCCGTTGCGTGAGCGTCACCTCGCTGGTGATTCGACCTTTCGCTGGCAACTCGAGCACTTCTGAACGCCTGCGTCGAAGCATGAATCCATCGCACAGCCTGCGGTGCAGCTCCGGCAGGTTCGCTGTACCTCGAGTCCCGAAACGGTCAATGCGTGGTGCGTAGCGATTCAGGAATGACTCATAACCGGACTGTGCACCATCACGGAAGTCTTCGAGCCTGTCGATCACCTGTAGTGATGGCACGAGTTCGATGGGATTGTTGATTAGCGGTGTGCCCGACATGACAACTCGAATCGCATCTCGATGAAGCATCGACACAACATTGACTGCACCGAGCGAGCGTTGAGCCTTGCGATTCTTCAGACGCTGGCACTCATCGACGATGATGCCGTGAATCTTTCCCTTCAGATACTTGGCGTACCCGGACAGCGATGAGTCACCAATGAGGAGCACATCAGCCTTCGGTACATCCCACGCACGTCGACGGTCATCGACTGGTGAGCGGCCTGTGAGCGTCTTGATTCTGAGATCGGGGGCAAACCGGGCAAACTCACGCTCCCACTGAAGACGCATCGAGGGTGGCACGACCACGAGAAATGGGTCGACTTTCCAGCCTGCACGTTTCTCACGCCGGATTTCTGTTGCCACGATGGCAATGGCAGTCGGGGTCTTGCCAACGCCCATCTCGTCACCGATGATGACTCGACGGTTCTCGAGTGCGTACTCGACTGCTTCGACTTGGTGAGCGAGTAGAGGTATCGCTGTCTTGATGTTCATGGGGGCATCCTAGCAAAGCGAAACCCCCACGCCGAGCATCGAAGGGTGAAGATTGCGGATTACGACACCGGGAAGTGCTTGACGTGGGGGCTCGATTACTCGTGGGAGGGTCATCCAGATGAAGAGGTACACCCTTCACGAGCACCGAATGCTATGCCATTGCCCACTCCGGCTCTGCTCTGGTGATCTCACGCAAACGCTCGAGCACGAGGGCATCTTCAGTGAACTGCGAACCACTGAGCAACTTGTTGTAGTTGCGCTGTGCTCGAGTCTCCTGCTTACCAAAGACGTGCTGGTTGGCAGTGGTGAAGGCCTGCACTACGCCGAGTGCGGTGTTCCTCCAGGGGCTCACACGCTCGTCGTTCCTCCACAGGCTCTCGAGTGCGTCACGCTTCGGTGTCATCTTGCTGGCACTGTTCGGATTCTGTGAACCGTCACCCAAGAGGTTGATGGGATACACCTGCTCAACGAGTTTCGTGAACTCGTTATCGGTGACTGCCCACGCAGTGAGTGCGTCAAGTTCGTGCTGGAATGATTCGGCGGTCTGGTAGATGATCTCCAGAGCCTCGCGGATTCGCGCCAGCGACCCATCGAGCGATGCGTCGGTGTTGTGACGAAACTTCACCACGCTGTCGGTCTTCTCGTTGAGGGCGGTGTGCAGAGTGTTATCGCACACCACAGCCTGAATCACCCGGCGGTAGGTCGTTGCCAGCGAACCGTCATGTGCGGTTGATGCCAGCAGCGTCGGGCGAAACTCGAATCCGGCAGTGCTCGAGATGTTCTCTGGCACTGAGATTTGAACCCACGCCTTGCCACCCTCACGCAGAAGTCCGGCACTGTCAATACCGAGGTCGTGTGAGTCGATGATTTCGGTGAGGTTCTTCAACAGCGTTTGCTCGTATTGGTGCACGTTGTAGCGGTCACTGAACACATTGAAGACCTTGCCAGTTGTGGAATGCATCACGGCCTTGCGGTCTTCGATCTGACGGAATGTTCCCTGTTGGGTCTTGATGTAGACCGGAACTTCCTCCGCAGTCCAGTTGAAGAGCCTTCGACGAACGTCATCCATTGGGATGAATCCCTCGTAGTGGTTGGGCTCATCGCCCTGCTCCGCTTCACGCCAGTGCCAAGCCTTGCCACGCTTGAGCACGTTGCCAATGAGCGTCATGGTGTTGAGCCACTTATTGGTTTCTGCTGACATTGCATTTCTCCTTGATCTGGGGTTGCCCCCGGTTGATGATGTTCTCGAGGCTACAGGTTACGCAGGGGGTGTCACAACGTGTGCTTAGTTCTTGGTTGCCAGCCACACCATGAAGACTAAAGTTGCCACGACGAAGGCTAGAAGGCTCATGGTCACAGTCTCCCGGTTTCCTTCGCCCAACGCTCGACCTGTGACCAATCCCAGAACTTGCCAGCCTGAAGAACGGCAGCCGGGGGTGGGAAGTTGAGGTCACGCCTCGCCCATGCATGCACGATTGTCGGGTGTGCCCGGTTCAATCGCTGGGCGATCTCGTGAGCACCGACAAGGTTGTGGGTCTTCACCACCATGCGTCTGTCATAGCGACGTTTCGCATTCACGATGGTCTTCATGCTGATTACTTTCGTGACCATCATTCCACCGACCAGTCACCGCCGATGATGCGGATGGGCTTGCCGTACTTCTTAGCAACCTCGATTGCAGAACTGTCATCTCCACAATCGAGCCAATCGAGCCAGCGTTCGTCTTCGGACACCATGTCGGTCAACTCCACAACGAGACAGCCCTCGAGATCGGTGACTGTGCCATCGTTGATGTTGATGACCACGCGCTCGTTAGATGCTTTCTTCTTCTTGCTCATGCCATCCCCCGGAAGAATGGATCGAAGATGGTTTCATCAAATGAAATGTCGGTGTTGTCGAGAGCACTATCAAGCACACTGCGAACGCAGGCCACCTGAGCCTCCCCGACTTTCTCGAACCCCGGTTCGTCTTCATCCCAGTTGACTTCGGGATACTGGTCTTCGGCCTCGAATAACTCGCCGTTGATGGCGCACTCCGCCCCTAAGATTGCACAGCCACCTTCCTCGAATGTGTTGACGAACACGAGGTTGGGAAACTTCTTAGAGAACTGCTGGATCGCCCGGGTCATCGGATTCCAGGCGGTGGTGTAGCGATACGCCCGGAGGTTCGGTGTTCCCCACTCATGGATGCAGTCGGTGTCGTAGTCACCCCACTTCGTGCCCCAGTTGAAGTTGCACCAGTCATACCAGCCACTGAAGCCGTACTTGGCAATGTTCTCAGGATGCTCATCCAGCGTCGAGTTAGCCGAAAGCTCTTTCGGGCAGGGAAGAATGTTGTCGCACATTGCGATTCCCTCCACGAGTGCTGTCGTTGTCTCACCGTGAATGTTGGTGTGGGTCTTCTCAACCGGGGTCGAAACAAGTGCGTGAAACGCATCGAGTTCGCCCCGGTAATCGTCAGATGCTCCTACGAGCAGGCAGTTCGAGCAATGGTTGGGCATTAGAGATACCCTCCGCCCTGAGCCTGCTTGAACAGGTCAGCAACTGCATCAGCAAGCGAGCCTTTCGCAGTGCCCTCTTCGACGATGGTGTTGTCTGGGTCATCTTGGAAACGCAACACAGAAACTCGCCGGGAAGCGTTGTCAGCGACGATGCACAGACGCACACGTCGACGAGCCGGGTGGATCGAAGGTGGAATGTCATCGGCCTCATCGTGACCGACTGGCGCAGCCCAACCGCAAGTAATGACCGCAACTGCGTCGCTGTGACGAGCCGTGTCAATGGCGTTCGGTGACGAGAGCAACTCGTACACATCGCCGTGTCGACTGGCAACTTGCCAGGACATTTCGGTGTGAATGTTGCTGATTCCCATCAGAACGGCTTTCACCTCACTGAACCCGATCTCGCTGTTGATTGTTTCCTCGAGTTGCTTGGCAACTTCGATGATTGGTTTCTTCGTTGTCATGGTTGTTTCTCCTTGTTGGTTGGTTGATTACTTGATTGAAGTGAATAGCGATACTGGCTTGATGTTGAGCACCCTGCACAGCCGGAACAGAGTGTCAAGTGTTGGTGAGAAGTGATTGTTCTCGATGCGGTTGACGGTCTTGCGATCTACGCCAGCCTTTCGCGCCACTTCTTCCTGTGACCTGTTCTGCTTGATTCGAGCATCGCACAGACGCTGTGCGACAATCTTTCGGTTCTTACTTAGTTGCTGTTTCATGTTGTCTCCTTGTTGGTTCTGTGACACTGATGTGCCACGAGAGCATCATAGTGGGGCGTTTCAGTCTTTCACAACCCGGTCATAATCGACGAGTGTTTCCAGCACTCCCCAGCCCAGTTCAATAGAACGGTCTTTCAGGTGCTTACTGACCCGGGCAAACACATCCCTGGCCTTCTCAATGTCGATTGCTGTCTCATCACCGTTTCCCAGCAATGCCACAACGTCATGCTCAGTCCACTTGATGACCACTGGCGCAACATAATCAGCCTCTTGCCAGAAATCTGCCGGGGCGAGTCTTCCGTCTTCGATGAACCTGCGTGGATACATCTGCGTGTGGTACTGCTCGACAACCTCGGATTCTGCCATCATCGCATCAACGCAATCCCGGGCATACCAGTAGAGATCGTGCTGGATGCCCCTCACGAAGTCCATTGACTGAGTCCACTCTTTCGAGTAGTTGTCAACACCATCAGCGATGCGATCTGTGGCCTCTTGGTCGTACTCCTGTGCAGTGAGTCGACCCCTCGAGACTTCAATCATGGGGACATTTCGCGGCCATGAGATCGGGCCATAGGTGCTGAAGCCTGGGAAGTCTTCAATGCGAATCTTCCCAGTCAGTTCGACACAATCACTCTGCGTGTAGGACACCGACCAGCCAATGCGAAGTCCAAGTTTCTGAATGTTCTTGACTTGATTTCCGTCTGCTAAATCTAACCGACCAGCTTTCTTACAGAACATTTCGTAGATCATCTCGTCAATCAGTTCGTTAGGGAACATTTCCCACATCTGTTGAGTCAGGATTTCTAACGCCTTGCGTCGAGCACCGGGTGCTAGTTCATCGAGCGTGTAGACGTTCTTGTGGACATGGACTAACTCAGGCATTGCCTTCCTCCTTGATAGGACAATCATTGTATGGCGGTTCATCTGTTTCGCAACTGCACCAGCCAAAGGTATTGACCTGCCGTTCGTGGTTCAGTTCTGCGATCTGTGACCACGAGTAGTCACGCTGGCATGGGCTGTCAGTTCGCAGGCAATCGTCATCGAAAGGCCAGACAAACTCGAGGTCGGTGCTCGTCAACCAGACAATGCGTTCATCCGGCAGCTCGAAACACACTTCCCCGGCATCATCATCGCTGGTGACGTGTCGAGCACCGTGTAGATCGTCATAGGCGTACATTGCGTCGATGCGTGTATCGAGCAGGTGAGTGCTTCCTGCCCAGTGTTCTGAGTGAATGATGTGCCAGGTCATTAGTAGTGGTAATCCCATACGATGAGCCACTGGTCTTCCGATCTCTGTGCAACTCGTTTCAGCACTGCATCCTTGTTCGGAGTGTGGGCGGTTACGTCAAAGAAGTGTTGTCCGCTAGTGAAATCCCCCGATACAAGTTCGAGCAGACTTGTCGTTCTGTAGACATTGAGAAAGTCCTCATTGTGGGCGGATTGACTAGAGGCAGTTCCATCTTTGCCCAACTTCCGGGTGGCGTTGACCATTGCAGGGTCATCGAATCCATCGCCGGATCGGTTGGCTTTCAGCATCACCAGTTCCCACACGGTCAAAGAACCGACGCGCTGGAGATCTTCGTACATTGCGTTCATGGTGTACGCACGATACTGGTCAATGAAAGACATAAACTTATCGGGGTTGTCCCGGTGGCACAGTGCTCCGTTGGGGAAATCACTCTTCCACCTGCCCCATGCTTCGTTCCAATCCGACCAGTCGGCGTAAATGCTATTGAACTCCTCGATCAGGTCGAATGCTTCATCCACGTCTACGGCCTCAACAGCTAGAAGAATCCCGGTGTGCATCACTTACCCTTCTTCCGTTTCTTCCTCGCCCTGGCGGTTTCCTCGGCGCACTTCCTCTCGTAGAGGCGTACGAGCGTCATCAGGCTCACTCCTGCGCCCTTCGCTACCTCCGCGTCACCCTGTTCCAGGGCATCCAGTTCGTCTTCGGTGAAGTTCTCGTCGCTGAAGACGAACGTGCCATCGGCTGCGTCGATGAGTGTCCCCGTTCCGGCGTGGAACGCATAGTAGTTGACCTTGCGTTTCCTGGTCATTTCTTCTGTCCCTCCTCGTTGGTCTTGCATGGTTGTCCGGCTTCAGAACAGCGACCAATGCGTAAGCCGTTGACTGCTCCCAATCCCCTACCGCACAGTTGGCAGTAAGAGAAGATGAGTGGTTTATCATCATGTGTCATCTGTGACCTGACTCTGGCACAGATGTAGGTTGCCCACTGGTCGAACGCTGTGTCTATCGGCCTCATCACTTTTCCTCCACAGCAATACGGAACTGCTCGAAGTCTTCGAATGTCACTTGCACCATGCGGTCAAGAGCCTCGCGTAATGCGTTGATCTGTCCTTCTGACCAGTTTTCAACCGCTTCTCGCGTGATGAATGATGCCCACACTAAAGTGTTTGAATCACCGGGTAGTTGATGTGCTTCTGGCATTGTCCCTCCTTGTAGGTGTGTTCACTGTACCAGGATGGTCAGTCAGAACCAACACTGGTAGGGACGTATTTGGGCAGGCACTTTGAGCACACTCGAATGTACCGTTCCGGGTTGGGATAGTGTCCCAGTCCCTCCGGCACGAATGCCCCGCAATCATGGCATTTCTGGGCATCGACAAGTTGCTTGAAGATCTTGGCAACGTGAGTGCCGATGGAGATTGAATCGTCGATCATTGTGGGCTCTCAGTGCTGACGAGTTCCGCGACTCCAAAGAGAGGATGTTTTCGAGACTTGTCACGCTCAAGTTTTCGCAGTTTCAAGCGCAGGTCGAGTTCTACGTCAACGAGCTTGTTGATGAGTCGGTCAATCACCTCAAGATTTGCAATGCACAGTTGGCCATCAACTGTGGCTGCTTGGTGATCTCCCTTGATAATGCAACTTACACTGACGTTTCCGAAGTTGACTTGCAGAGTGCTGAAAGTTTCGTGATTCTGAATGTCAACGCCAATGTCATCTGGCGTGAGATCGTACACTGAGAGGTCAACCGCTCCCCCGGTGTTGCTGGTCGAGCTATGTGTGACTCTCCGTGACGTGGATAGCGGTTTCGGTTTCATGTTGTCTCCTTGTTGTTGTTGTTGTTGTTGTTGTATTGACTGATGTGATCTTATTGCGGAAACGCCTCGTTGAGTTCATCCATGCGACGGTAGTACTCGGTGCAGTACGGACACTTCATCACGGCCTTCTCGGTGCTGTGGTTGTCCTCGCAAATCCACTCTCCATCCGTCCCCTTGAGCAAGTCCTCGATGTAGACATCACGAGCTTTGAGCATGAAGGCGCGAGCGTACTTCGGTGTCACGAACTTCGGCTTGCGCCTCTTCTTGGTCTTCATTACTTGTCTCCTTGTTGTGTGATTACTGGTACTACGCACGATAGCAGGGGGGTGTGACATTTACAACCCGGAGGCATTGACTCCCTCCCAACCAAAGAGAGCAGGCAACGCCTCCGGGTGACTAACTCAAGGAGTAGTTAGTCTTTTTTATCTTCCATCCAGAGTCGATAGACATAATCGTGCGTTGTGGTTGGCACACTAACGCGGTGGAATGGATCGTGGATAGTGCCGCGAATGGCCTCAGCCAGTCGGGGGCGCATCGAGGACAGGGTGTTGAAGTAGGTTTGCCCATACCGCCATTCAGAACCTAGTGTCAGATGGTTGCGATCCACCTTTTCAAGAAACTCTTCATAGGTCAGGTCATTTCCGGCTGTCGACATTGTGCTCCTCTTCGTACAGTTCTTTGGCCTTGTCGTAGATCATGTCAGCGTACTTGTCGGTTTCCCAGACTTCTTCGGACAAGGGAAGGCGTACAGACGCAACAAGTTCATCAGTTGCCCGGTTAATGTATTTATCAAAGGTTTCTGGGTCGAGGTTCTCAAATGTTGGTGTGATCATACTTCCGTATCCTTCATAGGTAGTTCTCCTCCATTTTTAGGGTCGGTATCTTCTACCCAGTTAGCCCACTCATCATAGGTCATAGCTCGAGTGAATGGGTCGTTGTCACCACGCTCATACACGTCGAACACAATGCCCTCGTCTGTAAGCGTAATAGTCATTATCCGGCCATCGATCAGGTTGATGAGATGTCTTGACGTGCATTGTGGAACTTGGGTCATACCATGCGATTCTTGTGGATCTTGGTGCCGGACAGAGGTTCGTGCATTAGGCACGTTATGCCAGTCGTGATGAAACTCCAAAAATGCCTCAAGGTTGAAAGCATCACACAGTGTTCTAGCTGTCACCGGGGCAGGAAAAACATCATACAGTGTTTCATTTGGTAGCTCGATAAGGGTAGTTTCCGGGTCGTTCCCTTCAAAGATGAGGGTTATCGCGTCAATGCAGGGCTTGACAAAAACTCGGTCAACACGCGGATAGTGATTAGACGTGAGATGCCACTCCATAATGTCTTCGAGTGTCATAGGGGGCTCGTTCAACTCACCGTTTTCCAGCCAGGCGTAATACTCACCAAGCATGGAATAGATTTGCATTGCTCCCATTACTTTTTTACTTTCTTATTCTTGTTCGGCCTTTTACCCAAGTCTTTCAAAGTGATGTTGAGGCGTTCGCATACCATGAAAGCTTGAAATGAGTCAGTTGGATCATCTCCCCATGATTCTCCCCCGGTGAGTGCAATGGTCATGCCGTTCGCAAACTTGTATCTGCCGGAGTCACGACGCTTTTCGTCGTAGACGGTTTCAACACAACTGTTCAGAAAAAACAGAACATCTCGTGGCAAGATTTCTCGATCTGGGTCATCAAACAGATAGAACTCGCTTGCCAAAGTGTTGAGTGTCTTTTCAAAGTTCTCATTGTCTACAAGTTTTTGTGCGTTCTTTTTGGCTTGAAGTTCAGTCACTTGAAGTTCATTGATGGAAAAGTTGAAATCAGCACCCACGTCAGTCTCCTCGTACTTTTAAGTAGATCAATGAGAGCATCGTAACAACGAATAAATAGTAAAACACCATTGATTTGCTCATTTAACTTGCTCCGGTGCGTGACTTTTGGCGGGTAGTTCGCGGGGCTCAATGGCAGGTTTGTTTTGATTTACAAACAAACATGGCTCAGAATCCATCATTAACTTGATGAGTAAAGCAGGCTGAATGTTCGTTGTTTTTTGTTCTCGCTTGTATTCCTCGATGTCGTGGGTGTCCCTGCTCGTCATCAGAAGTTGTTCCCAATGCACGATGACGCTAAAGCGGCCATAAATACAAAGTAAAGCAGGATTCCACCGGTAAGCAAATACTTACCAAATGTACGATACTTTCTAACGTATTTGTATTCGTTTCTCATTGGCATGGCCCAGTCACCCCACTTTTCATTATTCATCACTTGTGCCCTCAATTTGCTTACGCACGATTTCCATTGCGTGTGACACCTCCTGAATAAATGCTCTCCAAATGTCATCTCCGCCAAGAACGTAGTACCCGATTGATTCGATCTGAGCGTCTGAACGCTCAAGCCACCACTTACGCATCTCTTTGGTAGATAGGTGTTCATTATGGGTTAGTTCGTATCGCAAATCTGATGCCATGAACGACATACACAACCGGGGATCTAAACCGATGGTTGGTGCGTTCACAATGGATGTGATTATTTGAGTGTTATTTTCTTCAATTCGGTTTGGGTTTTCGCTCCACTTTGCCATGTTGATCACACTACCAGTTCACCATCAGCTTTTGCAACTTGCTTCATACGCCTGCGTTGTTTGTGTGACGTACCGCCCCAGATACCAACCTCGTCATTGTCAAGCGCGAATCTAAGACATGGGTCTTTGACCGGACATGAGTTGCACACTTGTATCGCTGACTTGTGATCTTCCCCGCGTTCAAGAATAAACAGTGATGGACTTGATGACCTGCATTTGGCGTGTTGTCTCCATTGTGGGTCATCACGCTCGATAAGGGTCAGAGCGTCATAAACGTAATCGTCACTCATTGTTCCTCCAAAATCCGAATAATGCTCCATCTCCTTCTGTTGTAGTAAAAGAACAACCATCTGGAGCAATCACATCCAGTACCGCAAAAAGATACTGAGCCAGGTCGTACTGGTCTTGCAGATCTTCGTCGGTCAAATCCTCAAGGCTGAGTTTGCTGAACACGTCAGACCACTCAGGCAAAACAACATCGTTGTAGTAGATTTTGTTGCGCTCACTCGAGTGCAAAAGTACGTCTGAGCAACGAACAATCAGATCGACTGTTCGCAGTGTTCCTTCCGACACCACCGTGTCTACCCATGTGTCATCAAGCTTGAGAGGTTGTTTCTCCATCCCGGTTCTCCTTGTTGCCATGATACGGCTTCTTACCGCCTTTGACAACTGGTGTCAGGGGTAGCCATTTGTCTTTGTGCGAACTTCCCCCACAGGGGTGCATAGGGGGTTCAGAGGGTTTGATGTGGAGAACGATCTTCGCCCCACAGCGTTCGCAATAGTAGGTCGTGGCTGGCATAGCTGCCAGTCTAGTAGAACTTACGAGCCAGAAGTGGCTTTCCAGTGCCCAAGGCCCCCATTGTCGTAAAGGTACTTGGCAACCCGGAGGTTGCAGTCCAGGGTAAGCAAGAGCTCGAGACCCCCACCACAGATGTTCTTGGTGACGGTTCTCCATGACGAGTTGATTTGAAGTAGGCCGGAGTCGTACGACCCATTTTTGTTGAGAGTCCAGGTGATGTTGCCTTGATCATCCCACTTGGCGTTGACTGCCTTGATCCTACACCTAGACTCCCTCCACGCAATGTAGGAGAACTTCTTGGGAGGCAAACCATACTGTTTGAAATAGGGCTCCCATCTGGGGCATCGTCGGTCAGATTCGTTTCCAACGTATTTGTCGTCTGGAATGGTGGTAGTAGCTGTTTCCCCTATTGTTGTCACCGGGGTAGTGGTAGTAGTAGTGGTGGTGGTGGTAATAACCGGTTCGGTAGTGCTTTGTTCTGATTCTGTTGGCTGTGTCACTCCGTAGATCGTTGCAACCACGAGGTTGGTGATCATCAGGGCAAGCACCGCAGGAACTTTAAACACTCTGTCTCCTTTGTTTGGTTAATAAAAATGGCTCGAACAAAGCAAGACGCTGTGTTGAGCCTGTATCTATTTTACCGTACCAAGGGAGTTGAACAACGCAAAATGAACTTTTTTAACTTTGTAGCTTTGCCCTAAACCGGGAACAAAACTGAGATCGTATGGTGTGTCACACGCCTCTTTGTGGGCTTGTGCGCACTTTTTATTGGTAGAACCTTGTCGAAAGCGAACAAATGTTTCTGTTTCAGCCAAATGTTTTATTTTTTGTGGAGATTTAAACGGAATGCGTTCTTTTGGAGTTAGCCCACCCCACATACCCCAGATCTCTTTTTTTCCAGATTCAAGACACTGCTTCCATACCGGACATGACGCGCAAACGGCTCGAGCAATGTCATAGTAGGGTTGTTGATCTTCAACATCCTCGGGTGGAAACCAAAAGTCTCCATTAAGTCTTCGACACTTGGCTTCGAGTACCCAATCAGGAGTTTCCATTTTGTTCCATTTTCTTATGTATTGCCATTGATAGACAACCTAAATACCCGATGGCATCAACAAGTGAATCATGGTGTAGAACGTCTTTTTCTAAATTGGTACGGAGTCGAGCCAACTTTACGCACACCATGAACAAGATGGCTTGTTCTACGGTAAGAGAAATCCCAGTAGTGGCTTCAAAAAGATCTCGTACTTTGGTGTAATCGTTCAACGGATGACTGTAGTCAGCTTGACGTTTTCCATTGATAAGCTTGAACGCTTCAACAACAACTTCTGAGCCATCACTGAAATTTGGGTTCTTGTTGTATTCAAAGATAAAGGCGTTGCCACGAATGTCGTCACCTATTGCCATTGCAAATCCTTATTGTGTTGAACTTGAGAAAAATTACTTGTTGTTACGATGCCATTCACTGAGGGCTTGAAGTAAGGAAGCCATGTGTCCTGACGGATCTTCGATTTCATCTTCCATTGCCCTACAGTAACCATTGGCCGCTTTAATGACCTTTTCTGCGTTGGCAAGTTTGGAAATCAGGGCATTCACGGTTTCTCGGAGTTCACGCTTGTCAGTATGCGCGTACTCCAAAGAAAGCTGTAAATCCCGGATTACTGAGTGTTCATAGGCAATTGCCATGTCCACTGCCATACCGATCTCGCTTTCGATAGTTACTACTATCTAATTTAGCACTATACAGCGAAACTTGTCAAGTAACCTCTCCCAAATCTAAAACGTCGGTGTACAGTCGGTCAGTCTGGCCTCGATCAAAACCCCCATTGGGGAGTTGTTTGCTTGCCTCACCGACATGTGTTCCAAAGATTCGGGAAAGCACTCCAGATGACCCCCTGGCCTCTACTTCTAAGCGCACCATGTCTCGGTTATCGCTAATGTCTTTAAACTTCTCAACTAGGGAAAACACCCTCTCCACCTCGGTAGACAGGTTGGGGTCAAGACCTTGTCCTTCGAGCTCTTCGGCAAAACGAGCGAACAGCACTCGGCTTACTTGCATCTCAAGCATTGCCCGGAGGGCAGACTGTAGTTGGTCTTTAGTACGGATCTCAACAGGTAGTTTAAAACCGCATTCTGAATTTTCTCTGAATATGGGACATCGAGAGCTCAAATAGCAACTATTACACTGCCTCAAAAGATTGGATTCGTACCGAATTGTGGGTGTTTTTTCAATTCCAAGCTGTTCACTTTCCCCTGATTCCATTAAGTTTTCTGCAAGTTGTGGGGTAACGTATTCAACGCCCATAACTGGTAGCAATACTTTGTCTTTTTCGTGCCGCGGTACAGGTATTGATATATCAATACTTGTACCTGTAGAAACCACTTTTGGCGCAGTTGGTGTTTGGTCGATATAGTTACTATTTGTCTCAATTTCTGATAGACCCAAAAACTCGTTTGAGTCGTCTTTCGGGGGGTCATAGTCCCCAAAATTCCTCGACTCCCAAGCCTTCCAAGACATGATTGCCAGACGTGCCACCTCGGCATTATCATCTTCGTCAATGGCCTGAATGTTTATACCTAGACGGATAATGTCCCCTCGGTGCTTCTTTCGGGAAGATTCCTTTTGCTGGGCGGGGTATCGGCGCAAGCCGTGACCATCCCAAACCTGTGTTTCCCCGTAGCGAACCGCGCTAGTCCATGATCCAACAATGGCGGAATCCCACTCGATGTTTTCAAGGGTTTCGGGCTTGGATGACAAAGCCACCAACTTGGCGTTCCATCGAGACATGGCATTTCTGATCCGGGTCACAGTCTTGCCTGTAACGGCTTTGTCGCTTATGGCTACCCGACCATACTTCTGGCATAGCCATGACAAGCGTTCTAGGTCTTCGGGGTCGTTCCAGACTGGAATGTATTTATCATTCATCCACGATCCGTCATAATCCGGTCTGCCAATTACAGCGTGAATGTGGTCAATATGCTCTCGGATAAAGGCATCGTACCGGGCCACATCTTCGTCATTTTCTGACGTATAAACAACGACTTCTCCGCCTTTAAACATTTCTTCAAGGTTGACAGCCTTTTTCTTAGGGATTTGAAAATGGGTCAAATTGATAGCAAATTTGGTGATATTTGAGGCAATCAAAAGGGAGCGAAAAGATGACTTTTCGGCATTAGAAAAATAAATCTTCATTGTGACTCTTTCGATGCTCTATACAGGGATTGCACTTCTATTTCGCGTACTAAATCATCCCACACTGGGCGATCCTTTGTTCTTCCATCGCGCCACTCAGGGCGAACAAACCCCGGCAGACAGGGCATCAAGCAGGGAACGGCATCTTCCATGACCAATTTGACCGTTTTGGGGTTGGTATCGACAAACCAATCAATTTTGCCAAAAACTGCGTTTAAATCCCTAACTCTGTCCCGAACGGCCTCTGGTTCAGTCTTGGGGATGAGATCAATACTGGCGTACTTGAACCCCTCCATTTTTGTCCAATCAATCATTACCTCATTGGTGGTTTTTCCGGCTACCAAAAGGATCATTTTGCCGTGATACTGCTGATACAGCGAGTGCCATAGCCGACGAGTGTCGGGAATGGGCTGACGTGCCCCAAATGATGTTTGTTCGTCCTTTACCGGATACGCAAGCGCATCAAGCGTAAAGATAATCACTTCTGGTCGTAGAGACCCAGCGCTTCTCGCTCCTTACGGGCGTACCATTCGGCAGCCGGGCAGTACATACATAGATATTGACGCTTCTCTTTGGGAACACCAATTTTGCGACCAATGGTTTTTGATTCATCGCACCAATCCAGGCATCCAGTGCTTGGGCGGTTATGCCTATTGAAGCACTGCAACGCGTCAACCTTTAATTCGTCACGGAAATCTCGAATGTACAAGTCATGTGCCTTTAATTCATTCTTGATCGCCGTTTCAGCGTCGAGTTTGCTGGCAGTTTCTTTATCGGTACGGAAGATCAACGCCCGCCAATTTTCGTGGTCGGGGTTCTTTGCCTTATGACGTTCCAAAATGTCAATGAGCTCCATGTCGTACTCAGGAGCACCGTCATAGGGGCGCATTTTGTACATGACAGCGCCAGTCTTTTTGCCGTTTGGCTCTTCACGCCACGTTACCAAAAGACGATGCGCTTGTTCTTTCAACTCCATCATGTTGTGCTCCTAATAACTATTCAGTTGTACTTATTTATAGTTTTCTTCGTCTTCTTCCGAAACAGACGCGGCAATGTCAGCCGGATCTCCGCCAAGATATTCGCTAAGTTCGTCAAGATACGGCTGTTGCTCTTTAGCAATACGACCCATTGCCTCAGAGTCCATAATGTCGACAGGAGTTTGGTTCAACTCCACGCCGTGCGTAGCCAGAATAAAAGTCAGGCGTGAACGATCAACCTTTCGGTTTTCGTTATGACGTTCGTCATTACCTCGTGCCATAACCTATTCGATGCGCTTAATTCCCGGCGTTGCGTCGAGTGAGTCAGCAATTTTTTGCACTAGGTACGTACTTGGGTCTTCATCGTACTCCGCTTGTTGCGAAGCGCTCCTCGCTCCAGTAAGCCCCAGCGCTAAACCTTTGCCTATTGCCGTGCCGAAATTGGGAGTATCGGACTTACCCATAGAAATGATTGGACGACGAATACGTCGTGCAGGATTGTGTCGTTCATCGTTACCTCGTGCCATGTTGACCTCAGTGTAGGTAGGGCTCGGCAACTTCCGCAAGCGGGTTGCGATCAGTAAAGCCGTGCATTGTTGGGTATGTGCCTTGCTCAAGAACAGTCATGCGCTTCTTGACGAAGGCCTGTTCCACGTCACCACCTCGACTTGGGGTAAGGCTCTTATACGCCCCATCGAGAGCGCCTTGACGCATATCTTTGTTCATTGAACGTGAATTATTGATTGCCATATCTCTATTTTACCACCTATCAGGGAAAGTTAATGCTTTTTACGTTAGTAACATCTCCGCTTTGTTGAACAGGAAAACTCATATTTGATGTTTGGGTTGCGGGGCTTTGTCCCGGATTTTGGGCAGGAGCTTTACCCTTTGGTGTTCGTGGAGTACGCGTCTTTGGCGTAGCCCCGGACTGCTTGGCAGCAGCCCTGCGAGCACGAGCTTGTTCGTTTCTTTTTGCCTTCTGCTCATCAGTAGCAGGCTTTCGAGTGCGAGCAGGCTTGGCTGGTGTTGCCCCAGGGGTTGCTGCTGGGCTACTAGCAAGGTTTTGGTTGTTTGTGGAGAATGGGTTCCCACCTGTGATATCGCCTTCATTGTTTCCGGCAATTGTTACACCTTGGACTGCTCCGGCATTTTCGTATGCACCATGACCTTTTTGATCTGAAAAATTGATGTTGTACGTGTTTCCACTGCCACTGCTACCATCTCCACCGCCTCCACCGCCTCCACCGCCGCCTCTACGACGACCACCACCGAAGCGGCCTCCTTCGCCATAAACAACATTATGAAGGGGGTTGAGGGGACTCCAAACACTTTGCATTTGTTGGCCTATAAATCCGGCCTGGGGCTGTTGACGTGGGTCTCCGTCAAAGTTCTTTGCTACACCAGCGGCAGGGGCTTTAAAAGGTTGCGCGGTAGGGCCCTGCTCCATATCCCTGGGATTACGACCAGTAACGTTATAAATCGGCTGAGTGTTTACAGATCCAAAACGATTTGCGGTCATACTTAATTATACCCATAGGCTTTGCATTGAGTATCTGCCCGAACCACTGAATTGATCGTCGGTCATTTGTGCCCTCTGGAGCATTACTGGTGCACCGGACACCCATGACCTATAAGTAGGGGCATACCTATCCACTGACAATATGTCAAGCACCCCCAGTTCGTTCTTGACAAAGCCTCGAGTCTGGGGCATCAATTGCTGGGGAACAACAGGGCGGGTTTGTCGGATGGTATCTAAATCGGAAATGGCTGATTGTAGGGCGATATCTACCAGCATCTCTTCACGTGATTGCCACGGACGACGAGATCGGTAGTTATCGACAGCCATTACTTTTTCTTAGCTTTCTTAGTTTTCTTTGATTTTTCTGCGGGAACGCAATTAGGAACTAATTTACCGTTCTTCTTCTTCATGCCTTTTTGCACGTAGCCATCCCAGCAAGGACCTTGTTTAGCCATTACTTTTTCTTCTTTGCTACTGCCATGTTGTCTACGAGGTTGGGGTAAGGGCGGCCTGCTTTTTTAGCGCGAGCCTTGGCCTCAGCCTTTTCAGACGGGTCAAGCTTCTCTGACTTTTTCTTGGGATTCTTTTTATCCCATACTTTTTTCTTTGACATTTAACAGTCCCACTTTCTCAATGATTTGTTAATACGGCTATCTGGATCACGTGCGGTTTTAGACGACGTGTTTTTCTTTTTCATGCCCTCCATTCGAGCACAAAAAGACTTTCGGCGCTTTGCCTTTGACTTTGATTTGGAAGCTTCTTCACGTGACACGGGCGGCTTGAGGTTGTGCCCCTCTTTTTTAGCAGACGCACGTCCTTTAGCGTTCAAGCCACCTTCGGGATTTTTACCCTCTTTACGTTGCCACGCTGCTGTTTTAGCCATTGTTTTTGGTAGTGCGTCGACCACCACGTGTGGCATTCTTGGCTCGAGGATGGTTAGCAGCAGCACCGCTGTTACTTATTACCCCACCTTTGCCACCACCGGCTGCACGACCACTATTGGTGATCGTCGAAGGCAAACCACCGCCTGCACCTCCACCGCCACCATAATTTATTGTCTGGTTGTTGGTAGAAAACGGACTGCCACCGGTTATATCGCCACTGTTATTTCCGCCAATGTTTACACCTTGGACTGCCCCAACATTGTTAAATGCTGAATGTCCGCCCTGGAAAGCACCAGAACGACCACTTGCTGGGGCACCACCGCCACCCGCTGGAGCACCACCGTCTGATGGAGAGGTTGGAGCGTCTTCGAGGCCTTTTCCTCGAAGCCTTCCTTTACCACCGCCTGCCGGAGGAGTCGGAGGGACTGCACCACCACCTGAACCAGATGGTGGAGTCGGAGGAGACGGAGGAGCGTCTGCCGCTGCTTGTGCCTCTCCTCTCTTTCGTATGTCTACTTCAGATCCACCAAGCCACTTGCCAACTTTAGCAAGTGTTCCTCGAAGCCTTCCACCCTTTTTGGAAGAATCCTCAGTTGGGGCTGAGGGGTTAACAGGTGTAACTTCTGGACCCTTGGCTGGAGATTTACTAGGCTCGCTAACGAGTCCTGTATCTTTATCCCACTCGTCTGTACGCATCATTTCCATGCCGCCTCGACTTGCACGTTCGGCTGAAGCTTTACGCTCTTCGTCCCAATAGCCACCATCACCCTTTTTCTTTGCGCCAAAGTTCTTGGGCTTACCAGTACCGCCCTTTTTGGTGTCTTCAGGAGCTTCTCCGTATGACATACCGCCACCTGCGGCCTTTGCATCGTCCCAGATGGTGCTCTTTTCTTTCTTTGCGCCAAAGTTACGAGGACCAGTTGATGGGGAGTCTTCTTTCTTTGCTGGAGCATCTTCTTTCTTTGCCATTGATTCGGATGCCTTATTAACGGCAGCATCCACTGCTGGAGTGGTCTTCTTCGGACGACCACGCGGCCTCTTTTCCTTGGAGGCAGCGGGCTGCTTCTCGGCGGCGGGCTGCTTCTCAGCAGCGGGCTTCTTTTTCTTGGAGTCAGTTTTCTTTTCTTCCTTGGCCTCTGGTGCGTTTGCAGGCGTATCTGGAGTCTTCATTTCAGAAGATTTATCTTTCTTTTTTGCCACAGTGGGATCCTTTCGCTCACTTGCTTTTCGCTCTTTAACTTCTGTATCTTCTAGGTTGTATGACTCCTCTGTTTTTGGATCAAGAAGCCGCTTCAATTCTTTTTGACTATTTGCAACATTCTTCGCCAAAAAGTCTTGATGCTTTTTTAATTTGTCGCCAGTTAAACCTGGTTCATATCTTGTACCACCTGGGCTTACCATGCTACGTACTTGTCCGCCCTCGCCCGTACCAAACACCTTGCCGGGATCGGCAATAATACGTTCATGCATACGAATATGCCGCTTCAAACGCGAGTTTTTAACCTTGTCAGCAGCAGATGCTTTCTTTTTCTCAGCCATAGATCCTCCAGAATATCATTAAAAGAGCTCTAATTGCTCTGCTCCCCAGTCACCGCCAAATTGGTTCTTGGATAAGGGTTTTGATGGGGCTTTTGGCTTTTCAACTTTTGTTGGGCTGGGCTTTGGCTTCTTTTTTGACTTAGGGGCATTCTGTTCTTCTACGTTGCGTCGTAGGGCTTCGTGGTTTGGAACGTGGTTAGTTACGTATTCTTCAATAGTAGTTTTAGGCTGACCTGCTCGAACCCTGTCATATTGGTGTTGTATAAATCCTCGATATTCAGGGTAATAATGACCAGTTTCCCAGTCCTTAGCTGGTAATGCCCCCACGCCTTTAGTAAGCCACTTTCCAGTAATTACATGGTGGGAGTTATCATCCCAGGAAAGGGTGTCCATTGGGTTGTGATCAGCATCATCTCTTGACCTTATTTTACGTTTAACACCCTTTTTGGGAAGTTGATCTTTTGTCATAAAATCTAGTTCGTCATACCCAAATCTTGCTACTTCGTCAGTGTACGACCCGCTGAAAACTCTTTTGGGGTAATAATCTTTTCCTGATAGATGTCCACCAGTTTTTTCTCTGTAGTAGTGGTTGTAATAATTGTCGGTTGCTGCCTCTTTTATGTCAAAAGCATCCGGTAACCTCAACCCAGACATATACTCATTTGCTTCTTTTTCAAGACTAGGAATGTGTCTCATGTTGTCATCAAGACTTGTTCCTTCGTAAAAATGCGGGGTCATATCCCAAGGTTCTCCGGGATTGGGATTTGCATAATGGCTGCGACTCCACCAACTCGCATCTTCATCTTCAAAGTTTTGAGAATCTTTTATATCTTGTTTGTATCCTTTGACGTGCATTAAATTATTAGCTGCACTAGTCATTGCTGTGTGGCTAACCGGGTACAAATACTCAGGCGCAACATCAAAACGCTTTAAGGAGTTGCTTGTGCCTTTACGGGCCATACTTATCTCCAGGTTGGGCGCAGAGTCTGCAATTGCGCCCTTCGCTCAGCATTGACTTCGACAGTTACTTCTTGATCGGTGGTCCTGGGCAAACCTTTAGGGCCGACTTTGCCATCGTTCGTTAGGCGTACAGGCTCAGCTCCCGGAGGTGCAAACTTTATACCAGCCTGTTGGTACTGAAGACCAGTGTAAAGATTGAACTCTTGAGGCCAGAGGTAATCACCTTGGTTGATGCGTTCACCTTTGTGAACACCACGAGAGTACTGTCGAGCATTCATTCGGCTCAACGTGCCAAGGATCTTGTCCTGTCGTCGGTTGGCCGACATTGTCCCTAAGTATCCGTCTGGATACGTAGTGTCTTGCAGGGTTCGATACCCTGCTAGTTGGTAGTCCTTTGCGCTGCGAAAAACAGGTGCGGGGCCAAGAAGAGGTTGCGACCCAGCGTCGGGTGGCATGCTGGGGTTATTCCAGTTAGCAAATGCTTGCGTCTGCTGGCTCATTTCTTACCTCTACCCTTTGGCGTTCTTTTACGTACATACAAGTATCCACCATCTCCGTCATCAATGTATGGAACTGCACCAGCTACGTCTACGCGTTCTACTAAATTTAAAGCCTTTTTTCTACTTATAGGCTTGTGCCAATTATCTGCTGAAAGAGCGTATCTGGCAGCGTCTTCGGGCTTGTGTGTGACCCATATGGCCTCATGATTTCTAAACTGTCGCAAAAACCCTTTTGGGATATCGTTACCACGTTCCCGTTCGGTTTTTACTATATCCTTAAGATTTCCCCATTGGGGAGAATTTAACATATCACTAGCTCTGTAACCAAACTTCTGTGGTTTTACAACAGGAAGAATTGGTTTTTTACCAGTCATCCCCTACCGCCCATGGATGTCATAAAACCGCCACCGGCTCCGGCAGCGGATGAAATAGGCCTGGGCTTGGCTTTCTTTTTGGTGGTTTTCTTTTTCTTAGGCATACCAATCGTCATCTTTGTTGGGCCACTTGTCTTTGTTTTTATCTTCGGGGTAACCATCCGGGAAACCATCTTTTTGAATTCGGGGCTTTTTGGGCGGCTTTTTACCGCTACCACCAGCATCGGTTTTTTTTACTTTTTTTGGATACCTAGTTTCTTTATAATCTTTTGGTAGTTGGTATTTATCATAATTCTCATTTTGGTTACGCAATGGTTCGTCTTGATAAAGACTTTCGTCTTGACCAATCACACCCATCTTTTTGCCGATGTGGTCCATGGTGCGCATGGCATACGACGTAAATCGGCCAGCGGTTCCCGGGCGTTTCATGCCTAACTTTGGAAGATCAACCTGGCTTTGGTAATGCGCCTCTAGTGGATGAATATCCCTAACCTTGTAATCAGGTGATTCGCTATGGGCAGCATCTCGAGCTGCGGAAGCTTTGCGACCACGATACTCATTGATATCGGTGATCGAACCTTTGGGCTGGTCGTGCTTTCGAATAAAACCCATATTAAAACTTAGATCCTAATGTCTTTGTGGTATTCACCCTGTTTCATTTTTTCTTCGTGAGCTTGCTTTTCTTCGTGAGCCTTGGCTGCTTCAGCACGTGGCTTCCTACCATACGTCTTTTTGTCGTACTTCTCGACACCCTTGAACCCGCCCTTAGCGTACGCTTCGGCAACTCCACCCTTGGCAACCGACTCAATACGACCATCCTTTTTTTCTCTAAAGGTGTTCTGGCCAAAAGTGTCAAGCCTACGTTCTTCGTCTGCGCGGGCACGGTCATAAACACGACCACGCCTTTGTGATTCGTCACGATTCTTGGGTTTGTTAATTTCCTTCATCGCCTTGTCTTTACGGCGCTGTTCTTTCTTAGACAACGGAACAGCTGGAGCAGTGGACTCACTATCGATTTGAACTTTGTAGCCAACACTGCCATCTGGCTTGGCATACCTTTTTGTATCCCCACGCATTACTGACTGGTGCACATCATCTATGTTGCGTACGGGCGGGGGTTTGGTCACGCCATGCGGATCGTCGTAGCGCCCACCATGATGACCTTTGTGTCGAAACAACGGCATGACTACCTCACTACAGGTTTAAAGGAGATTGCCGAAATGCTCTCTCCGTTCTCTCCAATAATATCATCAAAGCCAATAATGTAGGTCAGATCAATACCACGGGGGGCAACAAAACCACGTGCAATAGCAGCAGATTTTGCTGCTTGGTTAACCGCACTGGCTCCAATTGCTCGCATCTTGGGAAAATGTCCAGCAACGACAGATCTAGCCAAAATTGAGCCTACACTTTGAGGATTACTACTTCCCGAAACTTTAAGGACATCGTCAATCTTTGTAACCTGTTCTTCAGCCATATTGTCTCCTAACAATGAACCTAAAACAAGTTTAGCAGAACCCCAAATCTTTTAAAATAGCAACAATGTCGGACAAGCGCATGACCGCGTAGGAGTCACCAAGTGATTTTTCTCCCTTGCCGGGGCGTTTAACCACCAAAATGGGCAGGGCAGCTTGGCGAAAAGCAGTTTCAGAAAGGGGGGCATTGTCTAGTCGGACAGCCTGATCCACGGTGTCGTTAAGCCACTCACTTAACTTAAACGTTTTTTGATTCTTGCATTGAATACAAGCTTTTCGGACAATAGTAACACCAGAATTGTGTCTGGTCTGCTCTATGCCGTGAATGTCTCCTTTATCTTGCCCGCCTTCCAACGCTGTGCGGTGGGCTTTCTCAAAGCCATTGGCGTTAAGATATTCACGTATGGCAGTCTCAAACGACGTGCCTTTGGCTTTATGTTTATTACCCATCGATCTTTTCCCACTCAGCTTGACTAAACCCACGAATACGACCATCGGTTTCGATGTACACCCAGGTCGGTGCATCTGGGTCACAACCGCAACCCGTTATTTGACGGGGGTTGTGCTCAACTATCGTTCCGCACTTTAGACACCTAACTTTGATCATGGTATGTATTTATACAGTTTCTTTTCGTGCGGAACAATACTAATACGACGACTCAGTTCCCTTGACAGGAGATGAGAGCCACGTTCACATCGATCAAATACTGTATCAACAAGTTTTCGGTACGCACGGGCTTTTGTATAGGCGTTTTGGGCGCTCACTACAGTTTCTGACACACTGCTTTTCGCCTTAGCAATAGTGACTAACTCACCTTTGATTTTGGTATCCCACTGATTAATCAACGTAGTGGCTTTGGCAAAATCTAGATCGTTGGAAAAGCTCTCTTCTGCAATCTCGGCAAGAACTAACTGTGACTTTGCGTAGTTAAGCCAAGCCGTGTATTGGGCGTAATACTTCATTAACTCCGAATCGGTCAAATCATCAAGGTTAAATGGAATATCTGGAATTTCATTGCCGGGTTTAGTCGGCAACGAAAAATGTTGATGAAAATTTCCGTACTCTTCTTCAAGGGTTTCAATTGACATGACACTCACGCTTTCCAGCACCTTTCTTTGTAGTGACAGTTTTTGCAGGTTGTGTGGGTTTGTTCTTCAGCCCAGGCTGGCCGCTCTGGCGGGATACCATCCTCCAAAGCATCCATTACCTTGGAACAATTGTCAAGTATGGGTTTAATGAGTTCCGGCATGAACTCAATAGAAAACTCTTTGACTTCTTGGGAAGCCTTCCACTCATAGATAAAAATTAATTTATGAATGCCGGTAACGTGCATGTACAACATGCCTTGGCGAATATGTGTGGCAAACGGTTGACGTAGTGACTTCCACACACCATCGTAGGTAAGTGTTCCATCCGCGTATTGTTTATGAATATCTGGGGCCTCCATACGTATCGTTCCCATACCCACTGATTTGATTTCAATGAGTGCCCTTTTTTTACCGCTAGTAAAAATGCCATCGGCGTGTCCAAGGATCATGTACTTGTCGTCTTTAAGTGGAATTTCTCGATAGTAAATTTTGTGACTGGAGCACTTTGGACATGTCTTTGGAGAAATATCCCACCATTCATGTTGGCAGTCTTGACAACCCCATTGCCCTTCCAACACTCCTGCTTCCCACATCCATTTTTGCCACTTGCTATGGATGGCGTGACCTTCAGCAAAGATATTTAAACGCTGATAGGACATGGGTTTTGTTGGGGGCTTTTCCTCAGATGAGATGGTGTACCAGGATGCTCGTGGACACCAATCTTTTTTGGACAACTCACTTGGATGTAGATGCATAAAATCTCGTTTGGCATCTCGAACTTCTTGATTACGCAGCATCTGAACTGCTACGACAGGGAGAACATCCCCCGACATTGTCAACAACTTTTTGTAGGACTCACTGTTACTCACTGATCATCTCCAGAAAATCGTCTTCGGCAAGAACAACGTACCTGCGCCCACCGCAATCAAACTGTAGTACAGGGGTGCGATCCTCTAAAATTGCACGTTCTCGAAGTTCAACTAAATCCATAGATTTTAAGGTTATCCCCTTGATGTTGGCGGTCAACTTGTTCTCAATCAAAAAGTTATGGCTACGTACATCGTTCTTGCGCATCCAACCAGCACCTGACCGGGCGTTGCGGGACCCCTTATAGGTGTCAGCCGTTCTAACCTCCTGCTTCTTTGACTTCTTCAGGAGTTTTCTGGTCTTATCTGGGTCTCGTCCTAAAATCATCGCTTAATGCCAAAGTGCTTTTCAACGTCTACTTTAAGTTTTTTTTGCATTGTCACATCCTCACGGAAAGCGGCAATCATCTTGTCTTTACCCTGCCAACGTTCTTTTCCATATGAGTAGTAAGCACCAGAACGAGTGATGATTTCTACAACTGTGGCAATGTTAATCATGTCCTTTACTACATCAAATGACCCAAGGGAAAAACCATGGTGCTCCGTAAAATAGAAATCAACAACAGCAACCTGTGATGGTCGATAGGTCTTGTTCTTCAGGGTTCTGGCTTTGATGCTCTGGCCCACAATTTCATCTTTTTCTTTTATCCACTCATCACGCTTTACCTCAACACGCGTAAAGTAATGGAAGTTCTTTGCTTTACCGCCGGGGGTGGTGCGTGGATCTCCCCATAGCACACCGATCTTGTCACGCCACTGATTGATCATAATGCCAACACAGGAACGTTCTTTGTGAATCATGGAACGCTTTTGGGCCTCAGATGCCTTTCTAAAAAACTTAGATGTAACTCGAGCACCAAGACCAACGGTAAACTCATCCATCGACTTTTCAGACTCGGTGGATGGAACAAGAGCCGGAAGAGAGTCAATAACGACACAGTCAGCGGCTCGATTGGCCATAACTTCCAACACAAGGTTATAGGCATGTTCCATCAAATTGGTTTCAACTATCCATAACCTAGACAAGTCAACACCGATGGCTAGGGCGTAGCTTGGAACAAACTCTTCAGCGGCAACCCATACAGCAGTCCACTCAGGGTCAAGTTGTTGATTGGCGGCAATAGTGCGAAGGGCAATAGCTGTCTTTCCAGACGACTCATCTCCAACAATTTCGCTCCACTGATTGGTGGGCCACCCTCCACCAAGCATGAGGTCATACGCCAAGATTCCGGTGGTGATGCGCGGCAAGGCCGGTTGCATATCACTGCCAAGGATGACGCAAGATTCTCCTAAGTTCTTGTTAACTCCGGCAACGATGTCCTTAAGACTTGCCCACTGTTGTTGATCCATTTGTGCTCCTTATACTGCCCATGATGACTGATCCGCTTGTCTGTAAAGCCCATTCCACCCGCACTCAAAACACCGCGGGGCTGGTGGGTTTGTAGATAACCCACTGTTTGAGCGACTAAATACATTCTTACTTCCACAATTAGGACAAGTCAAGTTGCCATCTCGTCGGTGGGCTTCCCCACCTTTCCATGTTCTAATTGCCGTGCCCATCGTAGTCTGTCCTGTTGGATCCTGCTGTACGACGGTGGTGCGTGACGGTGTAGTCGTTTGCTGAGTGAACACAGGCAATACCGGCCTATGCGTTGTGGGCGGTAACGAAGCTTTAGTCGACTCGGTATCGCCATTTAATTTCTTTTCCCACCAGGAACTCATTCCACCACCACTTCTCCTAATAATGCAATCTTTTCGTTCATAAGCAACTTTTGAACCAGGGCAACGCCGTAGGCAAGGATAATTGTTTTGGTCTGCTCAACCAGTGCCTCAGTTTGTGGCATATCGTCGTCGGAGTCGATCATGCCTTTGGTCAGCACTTCAGAAAACCATTCTACCGATTCAACAACTTCGTTAAAGACCCCAAGTTCATACAGCATTTCCCATTGATTAGAAATCCACTCTTGTTCTTTTTCTTTAACATCGTCTGATGTGCCGGTAAAACCATGTTTATATGCAATGTCCTGACCAAGGTACAAGGAGAGCATGAGATAAAAATTTCTCTTATCAATGATGTGCTTCATTTGCCTTTAGCCTCCGACCAGCTACGTGCCGTGTGACACGATACTTTAAGTGACACACCCATAATAGATCGGTTATGACCCATGGCGTTTATAAAAAGTTCTTGAACGTCTTCATCTTCAGGAGAAACTGCTATAAGTTCGTCGTGAACCTGCACAACAAGTTTTGATTTTGTGTTCTTAAATACAGAAAACACCTCAATCATTGCGTCTTTGCATATATCTGCGGCAGATCCTTGAATAACCGCGTTAACTGCTTGGCGTTCTGCCCTCGAAACCTTCTCTTGATCTGACGACGTAATATCAATAAGCCTTCTACGGCGACCACTCAAGGTGGTTACATATCCTTTCTTTTGGGCTACGGCAATTACTTTGTTCTTCCACTGAGTAAGCCCTTTAAAACTTTTCCTATATGCAGCCATGATATTTTGGGCATGCTCATCACTAATACCTGTGGTCCTAGCAAGTTTGGCATACCCACCGCCGTAGGCGGTAAGGAAATTGACTCCTTTACCTATCTGTCGTTCTTCTGAGGTTACTTGTTCTAGTGGTTTTTTAAATACGGCTGCGGCGGTGGCGGTGTGAATGTCTATGCCTTCGTTAAAAATACGAAGTAGTTCTTTGTCTTGACTAAACATGGCCATGACTCGCAGTTCAATTTGGTCATAGTCGGCAACTAACATCCTGTACCCTTCCGGTGGTACAAAGAGTTTTCTTACTGTTGACTCTCTCGGAATGTTCTGAAGGTTGGGGTCTGAAGATGACAATCGACCTGTTGCAGTCCTGTGCAAATGAAATGATGGGTGAAGTTTTCCCTTATTTAGTTTTGGAATAAGACCCTCAACGTAAGTGGACTTAAGTTTTTGTAACTCTTGCCACTCAAGTAAGAGAGGGACAATAGGGTGCTTACCCCGAAGTTTTTCCAAAGACTCACTATCCACAGATGGTGCGTTATTTGGTGTTTTCTTAGGTGGCTTGAGACCAAGACCACCCTGTCTCTTTTTGTTAAAAAGAAACTGTTGTTTTTCCTTATTTGAGTCTGGGTTAAACCCAGGGTAAGCGATTTCTGAAATAGCCAACAACGTGTCTTTAAGTTTGCTGTCAAGTTCCTTACGCAAGGACTTGAGTGAATGGTGATCAACGGAAATGCCCTCTTCTTCCATATGCATAATCACATACAACAACTCCATGTCCTTTTCTAGGACTGGAATAAGGGGGCAGTCAATCTTAATTTTGGCAATAAGTTTTTTATAGGTAAGCCATGCCCACCGTGCATCTAAATGAACATACCGGGCTGCCACGTCGAAGGGAACACTGTCAATGTTTTTACCGATCTTTCCCTCGCGGTAGGCGTTGTGGTTGGCAAAGTTATGTTGAATAAGGCTGACAAGTGAGAAACTACTAATGTTTTCGTCACAAATGTGCTGTAGCACCATTGTGTCGCAATAAGGTTTTGACGGTAAAGAACCGTAGTACTTTTGAATAGATCGTGCGTCAAACTTGACGTTGTGGTTGATCTTTAAACACTCACTAAAAAACAATGGCCGTAGGTATTCAAATACTTCAAAACGGTCAAGTTGTTGAGGTGCTGGTTCAAACGTGGCAGGGATTACGTACTTGGCTTTAGCAAGAGACTCAGTTCCATCTTTCAAAACCTTGCGATGCCCGGGCGGTGGAATAGTGGAACCGTCGCCTCGTTCTTCTGGAGCAATTAGTTTTCCTACCTTGTGACCCATAGGAATTGCCCACGACTGTTCAGCAGTTGCAAGACCAATCCAAAAGACTTCATTGCGTTTTGGATCAAGTGCCAACTGAGATAAATATCGCTGGTGTATGACTTCTGTAGAACGTGCAACAATGTCGGCACTGGGGTTCTTAAGCGTTTTGATGTGATCGGAACATTCTTTTTCAAAATGCTCCATTACATCAGGATGACGCTCAAGAACCCCACGTGACTCGATATCAAATGAGAATGCCCCAACTTTTTGTATTTCAGAAACAATCTCGTTGATTTCGGAAACGGTATGAACCGTTAGGGCCATGAATTATTCCGCTTGAACTATCTCTGACGCAATTTCCAAGAGATCGGTGTGCGACGGAACCTGAATGATGTCGGATGAGTACGCCTTGTTGCGCAAAACCGACATGTTGTCATCGGTCAACCCTTCAAGGTTGAACTCTTCAAGGTCACGCTCACGAACGAGCTGCAAAAGGGTCTGTGTCTGAGCGCCCTTACCGGTGCGTGAGATTGCCCAGTAGTGCTTGGACAGCGGTCCCTGTCGGGGGTCGTTGTGGTAATTGCGGAGCTGGTCAATGAGGCGAACGCCGACTTCCAATGAGCGGATTTCGGGTTCCTCATTGCTGGCCAACAGCGCCACGTTGAATGCGAACTTGCTGGAGGCACGGAGACCGGCTTTGCACAATGGGCATCCATCGGGGTGGTTGCTGAGGCAGATGAATGACTTCTGGCCTTCGCGCTCGACCCAGTGTGTGCGGAACGATGCGTATGGCTCATCCTCAATGAACTTGATGATTTGAACATCTTCGGTGACCTTGAGGCGCTGTGCGTAAGGCGTGGTTGCCTCTTGCACTTTTTGTGCGGCTCCCCATCCACGTCGGATGATTGCCACTGCTGATGCGGTGGAGGGTTGGGCAGTTTCGACCCGAGCCTTCTTTGTCATCGTGGTGGTTGCTGCTTCGGTGATTTGTTCCATGTTGACGGTGTCGTCAATCTCGAACTCTTCATTGTATTTGTTTGGCATGACGTTTGTCCTTTGTTACTTTGTCCAATGTTGCTTGATGTATTTCTTGAATTCATTCCAGTTAGCTGACCTCTGCCTTGGTTCATCACCAATGAATTTGTCAACTGCTTGGATGATCAACTCTACCTGCGCCCGAGTGTAAAGACGACGACCCTGGGTCTTTTTTCCAGGAATTTGTTCTCCTTTCGGCATCGGGCTCCTGTATGTTGCGGGAGGAATTCGCCCCCGGCTTTCCCACGCCCGCACGGTAACTGGTCGTCGGCCCAAAAGCTTTGCCAGTTGCCCTACGGTGTAGAACTCTATACGCACACCGTTCATGGTGTAAAACGTTGGTTTTACGTTAGCAGAGGGGTCTCCCAGAGTTTCGTACTCTTTTCTATTCTTTGGCTTTTTGGAACCGGGATAGTTGGGAAGATCCCCAAAAATGTTATCTATACTTTCAGTGCCCAAGACTCTTTCTCCATGTAAAAGGATTTAACCTGTTCCTGCAATTCGGGATTTTGCCACGCTAACCCAAGGATCTTATCCTCGTTTAGTACTTCGACTACTTCTTTTACTACATCCCAATGACCGTTTTGTTTTGCCCATGCTTCAGCGGCAGCGGAATTAAATACTTTACTAACGCGGCGCTCGCGTTTGATCTCAACGTCATCAAGAGTCAACCATAGGTGGCCGTTACTATCAGGGGACCCATTGGCAACAAGAGCGTCTGTCAGTTTGGTCTTCATCTCAGCGTTGCGCTTTTCAAGAGCGTCAATCATCTCTTTGGCTTTCTTGTACTCACGTACAAGGCCCTTGATGTAGTCGTTATCTACTTCTGCCATTTTATACCTCGCTTGTTTTGAGAAAATCGCTGAGTGTTCCAAGTGTTAATTGATAACTGTTGTTGTAATCATATCCACCGTCAATGAACGCTTTGTTGATGTTGCGCTTCTCTTGAAGCATTTCATACTGACGCTCTTCGACGCTTCCTTCCATGACCAACGCCACGATATTAACGTGGGTGTGTTCGGATGACAACCTGATGATTCGAGATTCCCGCTGATCTAGTTTACCGGCGCTCCATGGCAGGTCATAGGAAATTAGGTAGTTAGCAATGGGCAAATCCAACCCATAGCCACCGGCATCTGAGGATAGGAACAAACGTACAGACTCGTCATTGGTGAACAATTGTTTTGCTGTATCTCGTTGGGCGTTATTCATTGTTCCGTCAAAAATAACGCTTTTAGTTAAATGTGCTGTTGCTTTTTGAATAAGTTTCAAGTTGTAGGTATAAAACGAAAACAATACAACTTTGTTCTTTGAATCTTCAGCAAGAACAGTTTCAAGGTATTCAATAAGCACCTCGAGTTTAGGTGATTTCATTCGTGTAGCAATTACACCGCGACTAACGAGCTCATAAGCATATTCGCTACCTTGATTGTTAGTGGTTCCGTACAGGTGGGCTGACAACTGAACTAAATCTGGGTTGTCGCAAAACATACGTAGCGCGGTAATTTGTGACATGATTCGTCCCTGATCAGTTTTGTCTTGTCGACCAAAATAGTGAGTCCATAGGTCAAAGCCACGCCCAAATGATGTAATGGCTTTTTGAATGGAGTTAAGTAGTTCCTTGGCAATAATTCTGTATGCCTTTGCCCCGTCTTTATCAAAAGGAACTGGGATGACTGAATGAATGATCTTGGGCAACTGATCTGCAATGTCTTCACGTCGTTTACGAATCATTGTCGTCTTTAACGTTTCACTCAATACGTCAAGATTTCTGTAACGCAATGGCTTACCAAACATTTTGTCTCTAACAATAAATGTCCGGTCAAATGTTTTAAAATCACCTAATAGTTTTGGATCAACAAATTGCATAATGGAAAACAATTCCTCTGGACGATTTTCAATGGGTTGGCCAGTAAGGGCGAACCGATAGTGGTAGGTCTTGCCAATCTTTTTTAGAATACGCGAACGTTGGGACCTGGGGGTTTTAATCATTGTCGCTTCGTCAATAACCATTGCGTCAAAGCGGTGTTCTGAATAATACGAAAGATCTCGTTTTAAAGACTCTGGGTTGACAATGACATATCGAGACCCAATTGATTTACGCCATTGGTCAATACGTGCTGACTGAGCCCCATCAATAACGGTTGAATGGGCATCTGTAAATTTTTGTATTTCTCGTTGCCATTGATACTTGAGTGCTGCCGGGACAACAATGAGAGCTTTTTGTATCTCTTTGCCCTCATGTAGGTGTTCTAGGGCTGCCAGCGTTGTAACCGTCTTACCAGCACCCATGACGAGGGCAAGAAGCATTTGCCCACGTTCGACCATCGCGTCGACAGCCTCTTGTTGGAATGGGTAAAGTTTTCCGTTAAACACTGGGGATCCACCATGGTAGTACTGACGCACCGGTAACTGCTTCGTAGATCTCAGAGTCCGTCATGTCACCAAGATCCTTAACAGACGTATGACGATACCTTAACCATGTAACAGGGTTTTTAAAGGATGGGAGAGAAAGCTTTAATTTCTTTGCCGCGTTAATGCCAGCTTCGTCATTGTCTAGGGCCACAACTAACTTGTTTACATATAGTGAAAGCAGGGCAATTTGGCTTTTGCTGATATGTGCGCCAAAGGATGCAAGACCACAGACCCCATCCATAACTGTGCTTAGCCTGACCACATCAAGAGGGGACTCAACCAACACACAAGTACCTGAGTTGATGGAGTCAAGACCAAACAGAGTTTTTGATTTAGAAACGCCGGTGGGATAGTTAAGGACTCGAGACTTTGATTTAGATTGCCAACCCATTAATTCTCCTGTGGGTGCAACAATTGGAATGATCCATGACTGTGTTGATGTGTCCCACCGGATACCGTAACGACGCACTGCTTCCCTATCAAGGTTCTTTTCCTGTAGTCGAGCATCTGATGGTACGGAAAACTTGCTAAACGTAAACCAATCAATGGGTACAGCTTTCTCTTCTACCTTTGGAGTTGATATCCGATTAAGACTGTTAGTAATCAAAAACTTATGAATCGCAACGATGGAGTCTGTTTCCCCGGTGATTTCAGAAACAAGTTGTGAAAGAGTTCCCCGTGCTCCACATGAGTAACAAATCCACAAGCCGGTATTGCCGTTCATCGACCACGACGGAGACTTATCCTCCTTGCCAGTGCGCTTAAAGTGGACTGGGCATCGAGCAGATATTTCTTTTTCTCCTGCCCTAATAACGTCAACGCCTAATCGACGCAGAACGTCAGCAAGATCAGTAGTACCAGTTGTCGGTGTCATTGTCATCATCGGTATCGTCTCCTACTTCGGTGAAATTCATATTTGCCCAATCCCAGTTAATCTTGATTTCCCCAAGAGGAGCCGAGCGAGCAAGTACTACGCGAATAATGGCTTGATCTTCAATATCTGGGTCGGCTTCAACACCAAGCACTAGGTCTGAGTCTTGGGCAAACGAAGACGTGTAACCGATTGCATCAGACGTAATCTTTCTAGATTTTCTGTTATTTAGTTTCCATGACAGAACCTGGGTGGTTCCGACAATGGGGATGTCTTCATTCTGTGCCACACGCTTTAATGCACGAGTGATGTTGGTCAGGGCTTGTGGAGAACCCTTTGGCTCTCCGTTTTCGTCATCCATCAAATACACACCGTCAACAAACAAAATGTCCGGTTTGTATTCTTTAATTTTTGCGGCCAGTGCACCGACTGTTGTAAGAGAAGACGTGTCTTCAGTGATGATGAATGGGTGCATGTTCTTGCGCATGCGTAACGTATTTGAAACCTTTTCAAGTTCCTGTTCGCTCATAGATCCACGCAAGATGTTGCTGTAGGGAACACCAGCAACAATTGCGTCGTATCGAGCAGCTTGTTCATCTGCTGACATTTCAAAGGAAACAAACAGTGGTGTCTTACCGTGTAGGTGGGCGGCGTTTGCCATGTACAGCGTCATAAGCGATTTACCACGCTTTGCTTCACCAACAAAGGTAATCAACTGCTGTGGTCGGAGTCCAGAGGTAATGCGGTCAAGACCAAGTAGCCCGGTGGGAATTCCACGAAGTCCGTTGGGTGTTTTTTGCAACTCAATGTATTTCTCAACACGTTGTTCCCATGTCTCAATAAGGTTTACATCTCGAAGCCTGGTGGTGTCAGTAGTGGCTTTGTTTACGCCTCTAGTCAGCAGGGTTAGGGCCGCATCAACGGCGCTTTGTTCCAGCGCTGGCATTGCTTCTGCGACTGCTTCTAGCAAACTCCTGTGTTTATACGCTTTGTAAACCTCTTCAATCAACCCACTAAACGGCTCTTTAGAAGCGTCAACAAGCGTAATGTCGCCAAACTGTTGCTTGACTGCTCGAGCAGTTGGAACCGAGTTGTGTTCTCTCCAGTAGATCAGAACCCATTCCCAAACCTGTCCCCATGTTTGAGTGAAGTGAATGTTCTTGACACCAAGCTTCAGTGGATGGGTGATGTTCTGGTCTTGAATGACCTTGCTGATAAGAAGGTGTTCTGCACTAGCCATTACAAGTTCCAACTTGTTTCAGGAGTAACTACAGTTGCCTTCATGCCAATCCTTCTTGCGTATTCTTGGTCTGCGACGTAGATGGTTTTAATTTCTGGAAAAAACTTTGAGGTCTCTGTCAAATCATCTATGTCAGCGTAGGGGACCACAGTAGTAGAGATGTTGCGCTTAATCAACCACCGGTCAATTGCTTCGGCAACTTCAACCGGAAGAAGTGTGTATACAACTACGCCAATTTGTTTTCGATTAATGGTGTCAATTACGTGTTTTAATGGAATCTCATGTGCTTTCCAATAGGTGAGGTATGCATCATAATCGTTAGCTCGTAGGCGGATGTTCGCAATGACCTTACCTAGTGTATCGGGTGGTGAGGCCAGTACCCCTTCAAAAAGTACGGCGAGTCCCGGTGGGGCGTATGCGGAAATGTCACCCCTCTCCACTGGCTCTCCATAGTCGGTAATCGCCACCAAGAAATGGAATGAACAAACAACAGTCGGTGATAATTGACGAAAGTCTGTTCCCATAAATTTGAGCAAGCTTTTTCATGGGGATGTCTGTTGTGATGATTGTTGGTAACTGATTCTCATATCGTTTACTTAACATAGATGTAAGCGACTTCTTTGCAAATTCTGTTTGTCTTCGTTCAGTACCTAACCCATCAAGAACCAGCAGATCGTAAACATTGTCAATGTAATGAACCGTATCTGCATCAGATGATTCATCGTCGTATCGTTCGTCATCTAAGGCTGAATAGGAAACATCAAGATATTGTTCTGCTGTAATGAAATACCCACATGTTTCTGTTGTGGCAACTGCTCGTTTCAAAATAGACGTAGCAATGTGGGTTTTACCACTTCCGGTTCCGCCAAACAAATACAACCCAGTGCCTTCGTTTAAGTTCTGTTCAACGTTGTTTACCCAGTGCCGTGCGTATAAAACAACATCTTGACTTCCGTGTTCTTCATCATAGTTATCAAGGGTTGCGGCCAGATATTTTTTAGGGATCTTTGTGTTATGGAGTCGTTCCTCTAGGGGTCTCTTTCTCCAGTATTTTTGACTCTTAAGCTCAGCCATTTTTATTTCCTTTTTTGAAGCGCTTGTCAACAGTATACGACTCGTAGGTGTAGGTATTCGATCCAATTTTTATTTTTTCATACAAAGAATCTAATCGAGAAACAAAGCCCCGCCACGCCGGAATAGCGGTTGGTAGGGGAGCCTGTTTGATGTCGTGTGCAAACTGATCAATCATCAAAACAATTTCATCGTTGGATATTCCACGTTGTCGTAAATTCTTAAATGCCTTCATTAAAGCCACGCCGTTTACTGGAGCTGACAACGTCATCGTTGTTGGAATTACGGTGTCTTTAAAATAATAAACAAGTGACTTTAACGACGTTTTCTTTTTTGGTTGAACAACAACTTTTTCTTCATCGTCTTCACCTAGCGCCTTACCCCATGAATCAGAAATCATGTCAACGATTCATGGAGTGCTTCATGCATTTCTGCAAGCTCTTCTTTAAATGTTTCCACGTCCTCATCTTGAACCATGATCGATATTGCCATTGAAAAAAGATTACTAGTGTGTGCATTTACCAACGCAATGGGTGTTGAGTACTGCACTCGATGTTCAAGTAGATCGGTGGCCCATTGATTAAACACATTCTTGCGTCTACCAATTTCATCGTCGTATCCACCGGTTGTCCACCCGTCTACTACGCACGTCCATCCAGGAAGTGTGATGTCCATGTACCCGCGCCACATGCTGGTAGAAACCCATTGTGCTCTTACTTTGAGAGGTTTTTTTCGCCACATAATCGGAGAATCGCCGTACTCATCCAATTGAACAAAGTTAGCAATGTAATACGTTGAGACCTCTTCACCGTCAACAATAAAAATTGTTTCGCAGTTGTCTAGGTCGGCGCTGTAACAACTTTCGCAGATCGGACCGTCGCCATCTTCGGGGTACCAAGAAAAATCATTTTCCTCAATTTTGGCTTCACACAAAACACAGGCGGTTGGGTACATATCATTCCTCCGTTTTGGGATCTGGCTTAAGTTGCTGTCTCCACTTGGGATCAGTGTTAAACAAATCTAGTACACCATTAGACCTCCGCCCCCGGGTCTTGTCTTGGTTTAGATTAGTCTTTCTTGATTGGGTGTCACCAGTGACACCCCCAAGGGGTGTCTGGCGTGGCACTGGGGGGGTGTCAGGTGTGACACTGCTCTCGGGGAGGGTGTCTGACGCGACACCCCTAATTCGAGCCATTGGATTGTTGAAGTCGATCATGTACTTGTTGGTCAACTGCCGACCACCTTTGCCGTGTCGGTGGTTGAGCTCAATCACCCCAACTTCGTGAAGTCTTGCCATTGCCCTAATGACTGTGCGTCGGCTATACCCAGTCTTTTCTGCCAGATGCTCATACGAGGTGGTTAGTTCTTGCGTTTCGTTGTTTAAATACTCTAGGGCTGTAACCAGCACGTGGAGCGATACAGAATCGCCCTTGATGTAGTTCATTACCCACTTTGGGACTGGTATAAACGGTCCTCCAAACTTGCTTCCTGCCATGGTTGCTTCCTTTCTTTTGTGGTGCTATTATGTATCCCAAGGGTAAGTTATACACCTGAATCCGCAGCTGGCCTTCGGGAATACAACTGCGGTCCTGTGGGGGTTTGTGGCCGGGGGGTTTTCCTTCCTTCTTGACCCCGGCCCCCCCCACAGATGGTTAGGACAAAGCGTTGACAAACCTAACGATTTGATCTCTTGAACCAGTGAATGACTCAAGTACCCCGTGGTCGTTTACGTATGCCAGTACAAACACCATGTCAGACGCATTAGGAAGCGTTTTAAGAGGCGGTTTAGCTTGGGGGGCTGTCTCCCTAGGGGTAGCAGTTTTTGTCGCATCCTGGGGCTTCCCAGAGGCCTCTGGTGCCAAGCCAGTCTCTGGCTGGTCTAGGTACAACGGAACCAACCCATTGCAGAGGTCAACTGTCTGCATACCACGGCTAAGTGATGACATGCAAATCTCAGTTGTGAGAGCCGTTGGGACACCATCAACGTCATCCCACAAAACCAGGGTTGTGTACTTTGGATACAAGTTAAAAAAATCAGCCATCAAATGATCAACTTTGAGTATTTCTCCAGCCGCCTCCTTGACTACTGGATGGACCTTGGTGGTTCCGTCGTGGATAACCGTGAACTGGCCCTCTTTAAACGTAATCAACCAATCAAGCACATGTGCCTGACCATCGGAAGCCTTACCATCCCAAAGATAGACAATGTGGGAATTATCTCTCAAGTCATTTAGTCCAGCCTGGATTACCGTTTCTCCTGCTGTACCCTTACCGGCAATTAAGCAAATGCGTTCTTGTTCCATGTTGTTCTCCTATTTAAGTGATTTACGAAAGGCCATGTCACCCATCAAGGTTAGACATCGAAGGATGGCGTGGCATGCACCAGCAAGTGTGGAGATGACAAGGCCACCAAGAATCATGTTCTCAATGTCAACCAAAAACGAGATTGCATATGAGGCAACTATTCCAGCGACCACCTTAACCCAAGTCATGGGCTCCCTGGGCAAAAGTAAGTCCACCACTTGTAGGAGTTTGTAAACGGCTAGTGCTCCAAGTATGTATTCCATGTTATTCCTTTACGTTTTGTTTGGGATCCAATCGTAGACTATGTCGTAATCAATTGATGTGTCAATCAGCATAGTGACAGGAAGAAGTTTTGGCAACACGCGTTCGATTGCATCAATGGTTTTTTTACGATTTGTTGTGTATGTGGAATATGATGCGTAATTGCTTCCAGACCACTGGTGATCTGAAAAAGTGTTTTGATACATAAATCCACCGAAGTCAGATGCACCATTAAAGAAAATTCCGTAGGCCCTTGGCTCAACCATCCATTTAGTAACTAACATGGTTGCCCCAGCATCGATTCCAAAAATACCAACCGGGTATGCCGATGATGCAGAGGTGGTTTCTGGCATTAACATGACAGCACGGTTTTCTGGAGACAACGCCGCTGGAATAATTCGATCATTAAGTTTTGTTGTTGACCAATCAGAAAATGTTGCTGATGAACTAACCCACTGAGATCCCCAAAACTGACCGGCACTTGCTGTCATGTTTAATGACATCCAGTAATTAACTGTGTTATCAACTGGAACACCCAGTAGTGATTGCACGGAAAATTGAGCAGACGATGACCCTGTATTTGTTACAAGAAGACCACCACTAGCAGTGGTATACGAAACTGATGCGTTCTGAGAAGCAAATTCCCATTTTTTAGTTGCGGACGTGATGACAAATAATGAATCAGGTATCAAGTTTGCTTTTTCCGCGTACACGCGAAACTTAAATCGAGGTGTTGAGTTTGATTCAACAACATCAACTGCACATCCGCTAAGTGCTGTCAAATAAGCAATCGCTGCCTGTAGTGTACCTTTTCTCTGCCGGTAGTAACCAATGTCTTTAAGTACTTGTCTTATTTTAGAAACACCAAGTTCGTCAACCCCAGATTCCAAACCCATTTGTTTTGCAAGGTAGTTAATTGAATTTGATTCACATTTGTCAGGGTCGTATTGGTTAATAACAGAGTCAATAAGTGTTCGTTCTTTGTCCATTTCAAAACCAAAGATGTACAAAAAGCGATACAACAAACCGTGGCCTAAGTTTTCAGGATCGTCAGCTTGCCCATAAATATCAGATTGTTGTTGATAATAGGGAATTCGACTCCACAAAGAGTCAATTGAGTTATAGTCAAATGGAACGAGTTCTTGTATTGTGGCAACTCGCTCGTACCAACTAACGCCACTAGGGCCTGTCCCGTTTTGATTCCAATGTAGGAAAAGAGAATAGTAAGCCCATTTACCCGATTCGACACCCACGTGATCAACTGCGTATGTGTTATCAAAATGCTTTTGAGTTTTAATGATTTTCCCATCAGCAACCGTTTCAGGAGACCCAGTAGGTGAATACACCAAAACAATTCCTTGAATGTTTGTAACGCCAGATGCATTTGTTTCTGGGTCGACGATATTTAAAGGTGACCAAGATAAACGAACACGATTATGGTCAACTGATTGAGCGATAATAAAAGCTTCAACATCAAGTTCTGGAACAGGAACAATAAAACCGTCGGCCCTAAGAGCCGAGTCCGAGTCAACGCGAGTAAATCCGGATGGCGCTGTTGTATCGTCTGCTCTTAGGTAAGAACCGAATGCATTTGCATCCGGGCTTGCTACAAGGTCAGCTCTCCTGACTCGAAAAGATACGACAGCCATTACGCTTCAGTAATCCCTCCGCTACCGTTTATCATTACGTTGGTAAGCAGAAGCAGTTTGGTGTTTTCAGCCTGGACTCCGTAGACACTTGGAGAAGAACTAATTGTGTCAATACCAGAAGTTGCCGTGGTGAACTTTGTAATGTTTACATAGTCAACTCCAGAAACATTCATAATTATTCGGTAGAGTTCACCAAGGGTAATTTTTTGACTAAACGTAACGGCATCAAAAGTAAATAGATCTTTTATTGCCAGTCGAACATCGTCAACTACTTTTTCCTGGATGTACGCCGGTAGTATGGCAACGTCACATTCAACTTTTACGTTTTGTAGGCTTATAGATGGGAGAACTACGGAGTTAACGCCAATCATTTCCCTTGGGCGTAGATACTCATAAATTGAGTCACGGTATGAACTGCTCAACAGTAAGGGGCTTGTGGTTGCCCCCTCAGCAAGAGTTCCATCGTAAATATCTTGTGGTGTAAGTGCAAGAATTTCAACTTGGGCATTCATGTATGTCCCAGCTGCAACACTTGCTGAAGAAACGTTTGCCGATGCAACATCATAAAGAAGCGATGATCCAGAAGATCCGGTTTTAACTACAAAAGTTCCATCAAATGGTTCACCAACACCAAAGATTGCGATGGTGTCACCAACCGAAAGGCCATGTGCGGAGCTAGTAGTTAACGTAGCAACGCTTGCAGATAAAACTTTGTTTGTAACAACACCACGTTTAGCCGTTTTACCAACGTTTACCTTGGCGGTAGCTTTTACAATTCCTGGAACACGAAGAACTAGGTCAATGTAATCCTGCAAAGATACGGCCCTGTCCTGAGAACGGAAAGCAGCCGGAATGTTATTTTTAAGCGATGCGGCACTTTCTGAATCAGATCCACCAAATGCTCGAGAGGTGTTTGGAGTAATGACAATACCGTCATATGACGGGCCAAAGTTATTGGTGAGTGATTCAAATTCTTTAATTGCATTTGGACCAACGTTTCCAGCCGAGCCGCGGCTTCGTCGATAAACAATACTAATCAACGCGTTATTAGTTGGCACTTTTCCATGGACACCGTTACCAAAATTCAAGGTAGATGAATCATTTGCGTTTAGATCAACAGAGTACACAAGTGACGTGCTTGAGTACTCAACCAACCGTTCAACATTTCCGTAACGTATAGCGTTTCCGCCTGCGCCCTCAAACACGTCAACGCGAATAGAACTGTGAACAATGCCTGTTTTATTAAGAGTAAATTTTTGAGTAGCCAATCCGTTACTTGTAAATGATTCCGAAAAGATTTCTCCTTCTATAACAGGAACCGTAATCAAAGACGATTTTTGATATGTGTCGTATCCAGTTACAGGTGTTCCAGAGACATTAAAAGCAGTATCGCGATCAAGGGTAAACACCACTTTTTCAGCACCCTCAACCAGTGGGGTTGCCAAGAAACGGGTACCTGCCGGGATAAGGATTGGAGAAGCATCAGTTGCCTCTGACAACGTTGCATCTAATTTGATAGACGACACCGCAGCGGTACGCCCAATTGGAATGTAGTCAAGAAGTTTTGCAATAGACAACAACGAGTCTCGTTGCGTTGCTGTTTCTAGGAATGCTTCCCTTGAAGCCCTATCAACGTAATAGTGCAGAACATCTCCCATGTAAGCCCACAGGTCGACAAGCAGCATGCCAAAATCAGATTGATCCCGACTTGTCCACTCTGGAAAAATTAACGTCGCACGTTCTAGCAGTGCGTCCTTGATCGATGCAAAATCGCGGTTTGTGTAGTCAAAACTTAAAGTCATAGGATTGATCCTTCACCTAACTCGTCGGGGTTTACTATCTCAACAACAGCCGTACGAACACCAAACGCTGGCAAACTGAAAGTTACTTCCACCATTACGGTGTTTTCTGCGTATTGAGATAATGTGTCATTTTTTATTTCAACTAATTTCAAATCAAGAATTTGTGCCCCAGAAACATTTTGTTTAAGACCATTCAGTGCTTCGTTTCTATATTCACTAAATACAAGAGAGTCATAGTTATCAAACAAAAGTTTTGAAGTGTTAGCGCCATAGCTTGGGTTCATTACTCGTTCCATAACGTTTGTGGTCAAATAATCCACTATTTTTTGAGAAACAATGTTTTCTGTTTTTGTAAGAAC